>Ga0074045_10000926_pt1 | contig 28828 bp, 24 predicted proteins | sample BogForMeECP23OM2_FD_94442 | JGI IMG/M metagenome (GOLD analysis project Ga0074045, IMG submission 94442) | Bog forest soil microbial communities from Calvert Island, British Columbia, Canada - Bog Forest MetaG ECP23OM2 | ecosystem: Environmental > Terrestrial > Soil > Wetlands ...
CAGCGAAAGACAAGAAGACCGTGGGGTTTCGGAAACAGAACACTAATGCTCAACTAGGGCCGGTCCGGTCCGAATCTAGGTGCGTGGAGACCAACATAAGACGTGTAGCGGGCAGTACCCGCAATGCGCAGCGGTCGATGATATGCGAAGAAGCCCCCACTTCAACTGCCGCAGGCAGTTAAGTAGCGGGTAGTTCACAACGGATAGGCTGAGCCAGGAAGGCGTTTCTCAAATCTCCAAAGTGTGCTGAGGCACTCCATCGCCACGGGGAAGTCGGTATGTGCAAAGAATCAATCAGAGCAGGCCAACCTTTCGGGTCATCCGATGTTGGTGAGAGTGTGAACTTAATGAATTCAAAAGAGAGAGTGGATAATGCCCTATTTTAGTGAGGATTTTTTTATTGAATTTGCGATGCAATCTGCACTTTACGTTTGCCGATAATCTTGGAGGAACACATGTTGGTAATAATAAGAAGCGCACCTGACACCTTGGATGGGAGAAGAGGGATAGCATTGGCAAGGGACATGGCTGCCAATATTTGCTTGATTCAGAATGCTGTATCCTTCGCACACAAGAATAGGTTCGAGGGTTTTTGCGGCACAGTTTATGTCCTCGATGAAGACTGTCGGCTACGGGGATTAAAAAGAGATGAGTTAGAGACAGACGTTATAGAAGTCGACTATGACAGTCTTGTTGATCTAATGGCTCGTGACGAGAAAGTGATCGGAATATTTTAATGAATCAATGACATCGGAAAGGAATAAACCGTAAGGTGTCGTCCTCCAACATCTATTACAGCCGATTTTACTTGCAGTGGACATGCAGCTGCCTCACGGGCGTCTTCATCTCCTTCAGGCAACTACAGTGCCTTCAGAAAAGACTCACTTGTCAGTAATTAAGCCACCGGCATCTGTTCGTATCTCAAACCCGAATGAATCTGCGGTGCCATTGAGGACGAGCTTCTCAAAAACCTCTCTCAGTATCTTCTGCGCTTCTTCAGGGGAGGTCGTATTCAGGGATAGGGTTATATTAGCCTTCACTGAAAACCCTCTCAAATATGTGATCTATATGCCTAAGATAGTAATCTAAGTCAAAGATCTTTCTTATCGCATCGGGTGTCAGATGATTTATGATATCTCTATCATTAATGAGCAGTTCCAAAAAACTTGTGCTTTTACTCCAGCTCTCCATAGCTTTTTTTTGGACTAACGTATAGGCGTCTTCACGGGATAAGCCTTTTTCAACAAGTGCGAGCATCACCCTCTGTGAGTTATACAATCCATAACTTCTATCCATATTCGCTTTCATCCTTTCAGGATAGACGAGCAGGTTATTAAGAATGAAGGTTAATCTTCTGAGCATATAGTCAATAAGTATAGTGCTATCCGGAATGATCACTCTCTCAACCGAAGAATGGGATATGTCCCTCTCATGCCAAAGGGCTACATTTTCCAGCGCAGCGATGGCATTGCAACGAACAATCCTTGAAAGTCCCGCTAAATTTTCAGATCCTACAGGATTTCTCTTATGAGGCATTGCTGATGAGCCTTTTTGTCCTTCTGTAAAGGGCTCCTCTGCCTCCAACACCTCTGTTCTCTGGAGGTGTCTTAGCTCCACCGAAATTTTCTCCACTGTTGCAGCGATCAGGGCGAGGGAAGTCATATATTCAGCGTGCCTGTCACGTTGTATGACTTGCGTTGCGATGGGGTCGGGGTTCAGTCCTAGCTTCCTGCAGACCAGATCTTCTAACCGAGGGGGTATATTTGAAAAAGTTCCAACAGCACCCGAAATTTTCCCGACATTTATAATCTCTTTTCCCCTAGTTATTCTCTCAAGGTTCCTTTTTGCATCCTCATACCAGAGGGCAAATTTTAGTCCAAAGGTCATGGGCTCTGCATGAACGCCGTGACTCCTGCCCATGCAAGGAACATCCCTGTAGTTGAATGCCTGTTTTTTTATTACAGACATCAACTCCCTCACATCTTTAATAATGATGTCTGCCGCTTCTCGCATAAGAAGAGAGAGCGCGGTATCAACTACATCAGATGATGTGAGGCCCTTGTGTATGAAGCGAGATTCAGGCCCGACATATTCTGCAACTGAGGTAAGGAAGGCAATGACATCATGTTTTACTGTTCGCTCAATTTCATCGATTCTCTTGATACTAAAATCAGCCTGTTCTTTTATTATCCTGAGCGATTCCTGGGGTATTGCTCCCAATTCAGTCCATGCCTCACACACAGCGATTTCGATATCAAGCCATTTCTGAAATTTGTTTTCAGGTTCCCAAAGTTTTCCCATTTCTGGACACGTATATCGTAGTATCATCCCCCCTCCACTCTATATTTTCAATAATCTCTCAATCTTAATTAATTCTTCGCTTATTCTTCCAATACCAAGTAATTTACCATCAGGACCTTTGAGTTTCACAAATTTTCTTTTTTCTGACATATTTTCAGGCTCCTCCTCAATTCCATTCGTTAGAGAAAGCGAAGGATAAGATAACGGGTTTCCATTTCTTGCTCGTACGAAATCGTCCGCATTCAGAACCACCTCAGGAAAATGTCCAAGTGCTGAATCGATAGAGTACAACGCTTTGCTTTTATGGACTAATTCATCTGTTGTGGAGGCATTTTCGATGGTGAAGCTGCCAATCCTTGTGCGCACCAGTTTAGTTATGTGCGCGCCCACACCCAGGGCATTGCCTATGTCATTGCAGAGGGAACGCATATAAGTGCCCTTTGAACACGACACTCTTAAGGTAACAAAAGGTAGTGCAAAATCTAACAACTCTATTGACCGGATGGTCACCTTTCTCGGTTTTCTCTCAAGTTCAATACCTTTCCTCGCAAACACATAAAGTGGTTTTCCTGAAACCTTAACGGCTGAATGCATTGGAGGAATCTGCTCAATCTCTCCAACAAAATGCTTCATTACGTCACAGATCTCTTTTCTGTCGATGGTAAAGTCAGTAAGTCTCTGGATTATTCGCCCTTCAGTGTCATAGGTATCCGTACGCTCCCCAAGTTTTGCAGTCAGTATATATTCCTTATCCATATCAGAGAAGAACCGCGCAATCTTCGTTGCCTCATTGAGGAATACGAGTAGCACGCCGGTTGCGATGGGGTCAAGAGTCCCGGCGTGGCCCGCCTTTCTCACTTGAAAGGATCTCTTAACGGTGGTAACAACATCGTGTGATGTAACCCCACAGTCCTTATAGACATTTACTACCATGTTCATAGCCTGAATTTACCGAACCCTTTTAGTTCAACCATTACAGCGAAAGAGTATTCAACGGGTGTGGTTGCGCTACTTGGTTTTCTTTCGAAGGATGCCTCGACTCCCCAGCATTTCTCATTGTATAGAGTCTTTATGGCTGCGTTCCTCAAACCACTGCCTGTTGGATTGCCTGATGCGTCATACCATGCAGATAGACTTACTGACCAATCTTTCATCAGGAAAGTATTAAATCCCATAGTGTAAAAATTTATGTTGTTTTGCACATCATACCGTTCCCCGAGAGACACTGTTGTCTTTTCTGCTAATTTTACGGTGATTTCAGAGTTCGCTGTATCTGTTGTGCCTTTTCTGAAATCATATGTAACATCCAATCTTAGAGTAAACGGGCCACTTATGGAAGCCTCCAGTTCTGTTGGACCCAACCCCTGGTAGACAATGTTGTCTGTCAGTCCTATTTGACCCAATGACTCATCTGAGACTTCTGTGCTCAAGGCATATGGCTGGGTTAAGCGAGTTGCTATGGAAAAGTTTTTGAAAGCTAAGGTGTTCAGGAGAGAGAACTGGACCTGTGAGGTCTTGTTGAACACTTCTGTTGAGTCGAGAGTGGGCAGTGTTTTGGTGTCTGGGATGAATATATATTGCAGGGATGGTTCAATGATGTGTGTGAAGTCAGGATACTCTTTAAAAAACCGCATCAGGGCATTTGCTGTATACTGAAAAGTTTCCCAGTGAGGTGTGGAACTGGTGGTCGTCACATTCTGTAGATTATAGGCGGCCTCCCTCAGGGAGAGAGACTGAAAGACCTGTACCGCGTCACCAAAAGAATGAGACAAGGTTGGATTGATGAAGAGCCTCTGTCCCTGGGGTCCTTGATTGTTATAAAAATTAGAAATTGCTGAAGACAGAGTGAAAACTAAGGGGCCTACTCTTGTGGGGTTAATCACGTATCCTAATTCTGGCAGCCTTTGTTCGATTTGAGCGTCTTTGGTCTGTAAATCTACCCAGTACTGACTCAGCAGATAGAGTCGTGAATTTGTCAAAGGCAACGAGAGTTCTCCTGATGATTGGAGAAAACGGTTGATTTCTAAGAATTCGGGGAACCGCTTCATTCTTGTATCAGGGATTGCTCCGTATTCTGTATAAAAGTCTATGTTGTTCAAATAATTAATATCCAGAAATCCCTTTATGTCCCCCCATTGTTCTTTCTCCGCTACCTTTGCTATTACAAAATCCTCTCTAAGTTGTGTATCATATAGATGATAGATGTACCACTGGTTCACGCCCTGTGGATTTGCATATCGGAACTCTAAGCCTTCTGCGATCCCCCGCTTGCTATAATAATCGAGATAAAAGGACGCATCCTTATCATCGTCTATTGCCCAATAAAATGCTGGACTGAACTCGAATCCTTTTTCCGTACTGTTCCCAATAATGGGCGTGAGAAACCCCGTCTGACGCTCATTATCGATGGATGTCCATAAATAAGGTGTGTAAAGGACAGGCAAGCCCTGTATTCGATAAACGACATTTTTTGCGGTTATCTTTTCTCCTAGGGTTATGTCCACATCGTCTCCCTTAAAACACCAGTCAGGGTTCTCTACTCCTGCGAGATTTTTCGGGTACTCTGCTGAAAAGGAAGATTCTATGGGGGTCTTCTGCAGGAAAGCTTCCTTGGTGAGATAAGGTTTAGAGTCACATGTGGTAAAAGTTGCCCTTTCCGCGTAATAATGGTCTTCTTCAATTTTCTCAATGTGGTTGCCTGTAATCCAATAATTGTCTTTTTTGAACAGAATTACCGCATTGTGAAGAGTGCCTGTTCTAGAATCGAGGTTTAATTCAGCCTGTTCAGCCCTGATTACGGCATCAGTATCCTCATACACGACATGTCCTGTCGCCTCCAGGTCCGACGTTTCTCGATAAAAAATCACCTTGTCTGCCTGTATGACGGCCTTGTCCTTTTCCATCTTCACATTTCCGGTTCCTACGAATTTATCATCTTCTTGGAAATGTTCAAGGTGGTCAGCAGAAATAGTCATCGCATTGACTGATGGAGGATCAAGGAGTAGAGACAGTGAGCAAAGCAGAGAGAGACAAAAAAAGATTGAGAGGAATGCCGATTTTCTATTTCCGGGATCATAGATGATCCCCTTTATTCTTGCAATCACAGTGTTTCCCTCAGACTTCCGAGGATCGCCTTCTCACCGAACAACTCCTTTGCCTCCCCGATGGTATAGAAAGATCCGGTGATTAAAATGAGTGGTGAGTGATGAGGAATGAGGGATGCGTAGATATCTTTTGCCTGTTTAATGGCACATTTGATGGTTGGCGCGGTATGAATGTTAGTATAGCCCAGAGATAAGGCATATTCAAAAAGTTTCTGAGGCGGTGAAGATCTGCTGTAGTTGGGCGCGGTGAAGATTGTCTCTGAAGCAAGAGAGAGCAAAGGCCTTAACAGACCCGATATGTCCTTATCCGACATAATGCCTGCAATAAGAATAATTTTGTAATTAATCAGGTTTTTTTTCATAAATTCTGATAGGGCGAGAGCTGCATCGGGGTTGTGGGCACCGTCGATTATGATCAAAGGGTTAGTGCTTATTAATTCCAGCCTGCCTTGCCAATTGGTTGTGGCAAGTCCCTCTCTCACTGCCTCAGCGGATATACTATCTTTGGCATGTAGTTCTGACTTCTGGCTTTTTGCCTGGCGCCCCCTTTCTGTTGCAACCCCTGCTGCCTTTATTGCGAGACACGCATTGGAAAGCTGGTGTTCACCTGCCAGCGGTGTAAAGAGATTTTTAAACATGTCCACGCCATTTGCATAATCAAAGGTAATTCCACGGAGCTCAGATGACTTTAACACACCAGTAAAGTCTTTTCCATAAATAAACAGGTCAGATGATTTTTTTAAAGCCGTGTTACGTATTACATTCTCTGCCTCCTTTGCCTGCGATGCGGAAACGACCGGAATTCCCTCCTTTATAATCCCAGCCTTCTCACCTGCAATGTCAGCGAGAGAGTTGCCCAGAAATTCCCGGTGGTCATGACTTATCTTTGTAATAACAGAAGCCTTGGGATTGATGACATTTGTTGCGTCAAGTCTTCCGCCCATTCCAACCTCTATTACTGCCCAATCAACGCCCCTCCTGAAAAAATAGAGAAAAGCCGCGGCAGTTACCACTTCGAAAAAGGTAGGATTGGGGATTTGAGGCTTCATTGCAGAGAACTGAGCATTTAGCGACTCGATTGCGGATCGTATTTCATCAGTAAGAGCTATCACTTCGGGTTCTGTGATCTGTTGATGGTTAATCCGAATCCTCTCAGTAAAGCTCACGAGATGAGGGGAAGTAAAAAGACCGACCTTAAAACCCATAGCCGCGAGGATGGAAGCAATCATTGCGGAGACCGAACCCTTTCCATTAGTTCCTGCAACATGGATGGTGGAAAAGTTCTCCTGCGGATTGTCAAAGTGGGCTAAGAGGGTTTTTACGTTATCGAGTCCGAGCTTGATCCCATGTTTCTGGAGACCATAGAGGTAGTTTATTACATCATGGTAGCTCATCGATTAGAGGAAAGGGCATGAAGTGTTCCATCAGTTTATAGATGGTATTTTTTAACTCCTTCCTGTCAATGACAAGGTCTAGCATTCCATGTTCGAGGAGGAATTCTGCCCTCTGGAAATTTTCTGGCAGCTGCTGTTTTATTGTCTGCTCAATCACCCGTGGACCGGCAAAGCCTATTAAGCTCTTCGGTTCTGCAATGATGATATCGCCTAGCATTGCGAAGCTAGCAGTCACACCGCCGAATGTGGGATCTGCAAGAACAGAAAGATATAATGTATTGGATTCTCTCAGCTTGGCAATGGATGCCGCAATTTTTGCCATTTGCATCAGAGAGAGCATGCCTTCTTGCATACGTGCGCCGCCGGAAGATGACACCGTTATCAAGGGTACCCCTTTTTCTAAAGCTCTTTCAACGGCCCTTGTTATCTTTTCACCCACCACAGAGCCCATACTTCCACCCATAAATGAAAAATCCATTATTGCCAGAATAACAGGCCTGCCCTTTATCGTGGCATCTCCACATATGACCGCTTCATTAAGACCACTTTTCTTGATGTTCTGTTGAATTCGTTCACTATAGGAGATGGCGTCTTTAAAGTTCAGAGGATTGTCCGCGGTGAGATCACTGTCAGTTGCAATAAAGCTTCCGTCATCGGCGATGAGTCTGATGCGCTCTGCGGCACTAATCCTGAAATGATAATTGCATTTTGGACATACCTGAAGGTTTTTTTCTATCTCTTTCTTATATATTATCTCCTTGCAATTGTCACATTTCACCCAGAGCCCCTCTGGTATTTTCACCTTTTTTGCGGATCTTAGTTCTTCTTTCTTTCTGAACCAGGCCATCATTAGTTATTAGTGGGCAGTGAATAGCTGATCGATAGCATAATAGGTATCGTACTATTGTCGTAGCCCTTTTTATATCACCTTTCTGAGCTCCTCCACAAAATGCCTTGCCTCATCAGGATGCTCATGAAATTTTTTCACAATAGCGCTTCCCACGATCACTCCATCAGCAATCTCTGCTATAGTTCGTGCATCTTCCGGCGTCGAAACGCCGAAGCCGACGGCTACAGGTTTGTCACTGAATTCCCTTACCTTATTGATATGCCTCCTGAACGACTCTTCCAGCACGAGTCTTGAACCTGTGATCCCTGTTATAGAGACATAATAAATGAACCCGCTGCAGGCGGCAACTATTTTTTTTATACGCCTCTCTGTGGAGGTTGGAGCAATAAGAAAAATGGTGTCAAGCATAGCTTGTCGCGAGCCTCTGATATAATTGGATGCTTCGTCTGGAGGAAGGTCTGGAATGATGACGCCGTCCACTCCTGACTGAATGGCATCTTCTATAAAAAAAGACTCGCCGTATTTGTAGACAGGATTATAATATGTCATTAGAACTATTGGGATTTGTGAGTAATCCCTTAGCTTCTTAACAAAGGGCAGCACCTTTCTTAATGTGACCCCAGCTGATAACGCCCTCTCGGCGGCTCTCTGGATCGTTGGTCCATCTGCAAGAGGATCTGAAAATGGCACACCCAATTCTATAAGATCAGCACCGCACTCCTCCAGCAGTAAAATACGTTGCAGCGTCTTTTCAAGACCTTCATCACCAGCCATGATATAGGGCATGAAAGCCTTTTTCTTATTTTTTTTTAATCTCCTGAACGTTTCTCTAATTCTGCTCACATGATGCCCCTTCTTAGAGTTCTATCCCTTTGATTTTTGCAACCTGCTGCACATCCTTGTCACCGCGACCTGAGAGGTTGACTACGATGATGGACTCTTTTGACAGAGTTGGAGCCCGCTTTATTGTTTCTGCAATGGCATGTGCTGACTCGAGGGCAGGGATTATTCCTTCAGTTTTTGACAGGATCTCAAATGCGGACAGGGCTTCGTTGTCAGTGATATAGGTATAGTGAATACGGCCTGAATCCTTCAGAAAAGCATGTTCCGGGCCCACAGCAGCATAATCTAGGCCAGCGGCAACCGAGTGAGTCCCAAGAATATTACCGTTCCCGTCTTGCAGAAGATAACTCTTGGTCCCCTGCAAAATCCCTATGGAGCCGCCAGCAAAGCGCGCCGCATGCTCTCCCGACTCAATGCCCTTTCCGCCTGCTTCAACGCCGATCATCTGCACATCATCCTTCAAAAAAGCATCAAATAATCCCATAGCGTTACTGCCACCACCAACACATGCGATGAGACTGTCCGGCAATCTGCCCTCTGCTTTACGTATCTGGCTCCTTGCTTCCTTACCGATAACAGACTGGAAATCTCTTACGATCATAGGAAACGGATGGGGACCAAAGACTGTGCCCAATACATAATGGGTCGTTCTCACATTGCTTGTCCAGTCCCGCAGAGCCTCGTTAATAGCATCCTTAAGGGTTCTTGAGCCGATAGGCACTTCCTCTACATGGGCATTGAGCAGTCTCATTCTGAATACATTCAATGACTGCCTCTGCATGTCTTCAGTCCCCATATATATAACGCATTCGAGTCCGACGAATGCCGCCCCTGTTGCGGTCGCCACTCCATGTTGTCCAGCACCCGTTTCAGCAATTAATCTTTTTTTATTCATTTTTTTGGCAAGCAGCGCCTGTCCAATAGCATTATTGATTTTATGTGCTCCAGTGTGTGCAAGATCTTCACGTTTAAGATAAATCTTTGCGCCGCCGAGATACTCTGTGAGCCTTTTTGCACAGTAGAGGGGCGTTGGCCTGCCAATATAAGTTCTTCGTAAGCGTTCCAATTCAGCGCGAAACAGCTCGTCTGATTTTGTCTTCAGATATGCGACTTCGAGTTCTTCTAGGGCTGGAATAAGGGTTTCCGGAACGAACCTTCCCCCATATTCGCCAAAATATCCTCTTTTGTTTGGAAGCTTGTTGATTCCTACCTCCGTGAGCTTTTAAACATTAAAGAACGGCTAGAGTTGTATATTATATCATATCGAGAGGATTAGCTTGAACGAAAAGCCCCCCGCGTTGATGGTTACCTTCACCCCGAAGTTGTCAAAACCATTGAAGTCATGTGCAAGGTGTTGAGGATTGCTTAAGAAGGCTTATATGGTTATGGTAACGAAGGAATTACTTATGCAGGAGAATGGGCAAGAATGTGAAGCTATCAATGCAGTCTTAAGAAGCGGAAATTTGTCTTTCTGAATTTGAAGAGTGGTGCGTAAAGAAAGAGGGGAAATCGTCAATTAATTCTCTATGGCAAATATGGTAAAATATCTTTCAGAGAAATTTTTATCATATCTGGAGGAACTATGCAGGAGAAAAAAGTAATCCTTCCTGAAAAGGAAATCCCAAGACAGTGGTATAACATTCAGGCTGACTTGCCCCACCCACTTCCTCCTCCACTTAATCCGGCAACGGGCCAACCTATCACACCTGACATGCTTGCGCCTGTTTTTCCCATGAACTTGATCGAACAAGAGGTGAGTGCAGACAGGTGGATTGATATTCCTGAACAGGTTTTGGAGAAGCTCCTCATGTGGAGGCCTACACCTTTACACAGGGCATATTCCCTGGAAAGGCTACTCGATACACCGGCACGCATCTATTTTAAAAATGAGGGGGTGAGCCCGGCCGGAAGTCATAAACCTAACACCGCCATAGCGCAGGCCTATTACAACAAGATATTTGGAATAAAGAGGATCGCGACTGAGACCGGAGCCGGTCAATGGGGGAGTGCACTTGCCTTTGCATGTAGCCAGTTCGGTCTTGAATGTAAGGTCTATATGGTGAGGATAAGTTACAATCAGAAGCCTTACAGAAGGATGCTCATGGAGACGTGGGGCGGGAAGTGTGTTCCGAGTCCAAGCCCAGAGACGAATGCAGGGAGGAAATTCCTGTCGCAAAATCCGGAACATCCGGGAAGTCTCGGCATAGCGATAAGTGAGGCAATAGAAGATGCGGTGACGTCAAAAGATACGAGGTACTCTTTGGGGAGTGTACTTAACCACGTATTGTTGCATCAGACCATAATCGGTCTCGAAACACAAAAACAGTTTGCCATGATCAATGAATATCCTGACGTAATCATAGGTTGTGCAGGTGGCGGCAGCAACTTCTCAGGCCTTGCCCTTCCATTTGTCAGGGATAAGATACACGGCACAAAAATAAAGATAATAGCAGCCGAGCCTGCTTCATGCCCAACCTTGACAAAGGGTCCTTATGCATACGATTTCGGTGATACTGCGGAGACAACCCCCCTTCTTCCAATGCATTCTCTCGGACATGGTTTTATACCAGCTCCTATTCATGCTGGTGGCCTCCGGTATCATGGCATGGCCCCGATCGTCAGCAGACTGCTTGTTGACGGTCTCATCGAAGCAAGGGCATACACGCAGCTTGAGACATTTGCGGCAGGCGTTACATTTGCGAGGACAGAAGGTTTGGTTCCGGCTCCTGAAACAAACCATGCCATCGCATGTGCAATAGAAGAGGCAAAAAAGGCTAGAGAAGAGGGGAAGGAAAAGGCTATTCTTATCAATTGGAGCGGACACGGCCTGATAGATCTCGCATCATACGACGCGTATCTATCTGGTAAACTCGAAGATTATGTACTGCCAGATGAAGAAATACAAAAGCTTCTAAAGGATTTGGAGAAGTTTCCAAAACCGGCGGCATAAATCACGAGCAGCGTCTTTTGTGGCTTGGTGAGTGAAATGGAAGACAGGACCGTCTGAAGACCTTTCTTTCGCAATGTTGAATTAGGGTGAGGTCAAGGATCGACAGATGGAATATAAACGTACGAGTCAACGAACTGCTCGACCGCGACCCAGTGTATTAAAAGAGACAATGCTAGCAACACTTTTTCACCGTGACTGCCTGCCGGTATGTGGTACCGTCTTATACGTTGTGGTGTGATATGAAGATTTATTGCCATCAAATCGGAATTACAATAGATTTGTCCTACTGCATATCCATGAATGAAGGCCTTCCCTGCAGGAACACCTTAGGATGTTGGAAAGATAGGACAGAGATCATAAAATTACTACGGGGAAGATTTACCGAGGATGAACTGAAGAAAGCCTTTGGTTGCTTGCCAAAGTCAAGAATAGAGCGGATCGTGCAATGTATTGATAAACAAAGATGAATGCTCTTACAAAAGGTGTTGAAAACCATCACTTGCCTAGCATGACCACTTTCAATAGGAAATGACAAGAATAAAAGTCTGCGGTATAACAAATATAGAGGATGCTCTGGCTGCAATTGATTATGGCGCCGATGCCCTCGGGTTTGTTTTTTTTAAGGATAGCCCAAGATATATTCAGCCTGAGAAGGCCCGAGAAATAATCTCGTATTTGCCGCCTTTTGTCACCACTGTCGGGGTCTTTGTTAATGAGGAGATGGTAAATATGAGGCGAGTCATCGAGGTATCCGCCATTGATGTGCTGCAGCTTCACGGTGACGAATCTCCTCAAGTATGCAGCATCTGGCACAGGGTTATAAAGGTATTTAGAGTCAGGGACTTCATGAACCTCAAACCCCTCGAAAAATGGAGCGTATCAGCATTTCTTTTGGATACTTACTCCCCGAAATCCTTTGGGGGGACAGGCCAGACGTTTAACTGGGACATTGCTTTAGAGGCAAAGAGATATGGAAAGGTAATCCTTTCGGGAGGACTTACTCCTGACAATATTGAAAAGGCAATCAGATGGGTGAGACCTTATGCAGTGGATGTGAGCAGCGGGATAGAAGAACGCAAGGGCGTGAAAAATTTGAAGAAGATGCGGGCCTTTATTGAAAAAGCTAAAATGACTAGATAGTGTCGTTAAATGACCTTCTTTTTCTCTGAATCTGAGCAAATCCTTATTACTGTCTTTACGTTTCCTCTCGGGTTGAAATCTCCCACTACCTCAATATACTTAGGCTCAAGACGGCTCATTAGCTCTGAATATATTCTGTTTGTTGCTTCTTCGTGGGATATGTGAAGATCCCTGAATGAGTTCAGATGGAGTTTCAGTGATTTCAATTCAACGATTTTTTTATCCGGGGAATAGGTGATCTTTATAGTCGCAAAATCAGGGTAGCCTGAGCGAGGGCAGAGGCACGTGAACTCAGAGAAGGTGATAGAGATCTCGTAGTCTGCCTCTGGGCAGGGATTTTGCCAGATTTCAAGTGTTGTTGTCTTTATTGTTTTTTGGCCATAACGCATCAGGCTGGTCCTTCGCTGCTCAGTTCGGAATTTGTAAATTGCATCGCATACAGTTCCTGATAGAGGCCGCCCTGCAGCAAGAGGCTGGCATGATCACCTTGTTGAATAATTTTGCCGCGGCTCATAACTATAATACGCGAGGCCTTTGTCACAGTGGAAAGCCTGTGCGCGATAACAATCGTCGTCCTTCCGGTCATAAGCCTCTCCATTGCCTCCTGCACCTTTTGTTCTGACTCTGAATCAAGAGACGATGTTGCCTCATCCAGCAGCAAAATGGCCGGGTTTCTGAGGATCGCTCTCGCAATGGTGATGCGTTGCTTCTGCCCTCCTGATAGCATTATTCCACGCTCTCCTATCCTTGTTTTATAGGCCTCAGGGAGTTCCATGATGAATTCATGAGCAAAAGCGGCCTTTGCAGCTTCCTCTATTTCTCTGTCTGTAGCTTCTGGACGGCCAAAAAGTATATTTGCCTTGACAGTGTCGTTAAACAGGATGATATCCTGCGTGACCATCCCTAAATGTCTCCTGAGGGATTTAAGGGACAACTCATTTATGTTAATGCCATCAATGAGAATGCTCCCCTCAGATGGAAGCCAAAAACCTCCTAAAAGATCAATCAGTGTACTTTTACCAGCACCGCTATACCCTACCAGGGCGACTATTTCTCCCTGCTGTATGTCGAGACTGATATTACTTAGGGCATTTTCCTTGGCAGATGGGTATTTAAAAGCGACATTGTCCAGTAAAATGTGTCCCCTGATATCTTTCTTAACGCCGCCAGGTCTCTCGTTTTCCACAACAAGAATGTTCTGTATTCTCTCAATGACTGTTCTTGCCTGCTGGAAATTGTTGTATACCTTGCTTAGCCTCTTCAACGGAGTATAGATCATCAGGATAGCAGCAATAAAAGAGAAGAATGACCCAGCTGAGAGCCTGTTAGACAGTACGAGCTGGCCTCCATAAAAAAGGATGAGGGCCACACCAACTCCTCCAAGAGCTTCCGTGATCAATCGTGAAAATTCGTCTATCCTCACTTCTCTCATCGTGTTCCTGTAATGCTCTGTCAAGGCATTCTCGTGTCTCTGAGACATCTCTTTTTCCATGGTAAAGGCCTTGATGATCTTCATTCCCTGAAGACTCTCGTGCAGAATGGTAGTTACGCGTGAAATCAGTTTCCGTGTATTCATGCTTGTTTTTTTCATGGTTTTTCCAAGTCTTCCAATGCTGTATCCCATAAGAGGGATTACGACGAATGACAGAAGGGCAAGGTCCCACTTCCTCACGATTGCGACTGTGGCAAGTACTACAACGGTTCCACCCTCGACAAAAAAATCCCTTATAGTGAACGCGACAGTGGCATGAAGGACTCCTAAATCGTTAAGGAGCTTTGAGACCAAGGAGCCGCTCGAAGTCTTTGTGTAAAAGGAGATAGGCAAGACGAGAAGTTTGTCATAAATATCCTTCCTCAATGTTGTGACTATCTTCGCACCGACGGAGCTCATCAGATAGTTTGTCAGATATGTAAACGCTCCGCGCATGAGAAAGAGAAGTATGACCCCAATTGGCATTAGAAGCAGAAAAAAAGATAATCTTTCCGAAAAAAATGAATCTAGGGCAGGTTTAATAAACCAGGCGATGGCCCCATTAATGACGGAGAGAACTGCTCCACAGACAACAGCGATAACCAGCCGCCATACATAAGGTCTTGAAAGATGCCAGAGAATAAGAATATCCTGCTGCCACTCACTTGACTTTGTTTTTAAAAAAATTTTCTCTGTCTGTTGACTCATAATCGATAACCGTATTATCTCGAATCACCAACTATCGAATTAAATATCCTCTCAAATTTTTCTCCCATGCTGACATCGGAAAAATTACACTCTACCATCTTACGTCCTTCAAAGGCAATCTTCTTTGCAAATTTGCCGTCGTTAAGGTATCTTTTAATTGCGTCAGCAAGGGCACTTTCGTCTCCCGGTGGGATGAGGAGGCCGTTAACCTGATTTTTAATAATATCAGAAATCCCACCCACCATAGTACCAATGACAGGCCTCTGCATTGCCATAGCCTCGATAATTACCATACCAAAAGCTTCCTGACAAGTTGAGGGAAGGACAAAAACATCCATGACTGCATACATATGTTCTATGTCGTGTCTGACACCGGTAAAAATAACTTTTTCAGCTATGGATAACTTTTCTGCTTCAGCCTTAAGACCCTGGTGCTCGGGACCTTCCCCAACAAAGAGCAACTTTAGTGACGGAAATTGTCTTGTAAGATTATTTACAGCATAAAGTACCTCATAGACACCCTTGCCTCTATTGAGCTTTCCTACTGTTCCAACGACCTTGTCAGTACTCGCTATCCCCAGCTTTTTCCTCTCATCGGCTGCATCAATCGTCAGAGGATTGAACCTTTCGAGGTCAATACCATTACTGATTACCTCTATTTTCTTGTTTTCTACCCCACTCGTGAGCAGGGCATCTTTCACTGCGCTGCTGACTGCCACGATTTTGTCCACCATAATATTGATTAGCCAGCAGGTAATTGACTTGAGCCTATCTGTCTGATGCCTGACAAAAATAACACGGGCACGAGCAAGCTTAGCTGCAATCGCCGCTGGCCAAAACTCTCTTCCATGGTTTGCGATGATGATATCAACGTGCTCCTCTAGTGAAATCTGAACTAACTTGAGTATCGCCCGTAAGTCCCCGGAGTTTCTGATCGTCACTCTTCTGGCAGGTAGGGTGGCAGGCATGGACTTCAGAGTTACCTCTCCGCCATTCCAGCATCCCACAATAACATGATGACCTTTTTTTACGAGTGCGCAGGCAAGTATTTCAGAATGTGATTCTATGCCGCCCCACCCCCAGGGTTTGCCGATATTGATATTTAGCAAAAGAATGGTCATACCATCAGCCCCTTGCGCGCTTCGTAATTAGAGTGAAGCTTATAAGCGAACAAAAGCGGGTGGGTCGAGAGTCGTATAAAAGATCTTCTTATTTCAAACATGCTGTCACCCCTGTGGACTAACCCCCTTTTTGTCGTCACTGCTCCCTTATATCCCGATTCTTCGACAAGAGATATTACTCTGTTGTCATAATCCCCGTAAGGGTAGCAGAAAAACTCAACAGGGAGATGCAGTCTCTCTTCAAGGAGCGTCTTAGAATTTCTTACCTCATGATCTATTTGGTCAGCGGAGAGACTCGTGAGAAATGGGTGGGTTTTTGTATGAGAGCCGAAGAAAACACCCCTTGACTGAAGCTTACCGATGAGGGTCCAATCCAATAATTTTTTTTGTGCGTAGAAATTGTGGGAGTCCCACAGGTTCTCTTTTCCTATTAAATCCGAGACGAGGAATACCGTCGACGGAAAGTTGTAAGCTCTCAGGACAGGGTAAGCATGGTCATAAAAGTCTTGGTACCCATCGTCAAAGGTTATTGCAACGAGTTTTTCATCTGATCTATCACCATTTATGAAAGAGCAAATTTCATTTAGACAAACAACTCTAAATCCCGCGTTTTTCAGATACCACATCTGGAACCTGAACATGCGAGGAGTCACATAGAGGCTTCTCAGTGCGACTCCTTTTGGTGGTATCCCAACGTGGTGGTACATAAGAACTATTGCCCTGCTCATTAAAACCTCTGTTTATATAGATTATTGTATAGTGACCCAATGATGCTATTCATTCCGGAAAGGTAACAAGCGATCTCAATTGAAAGGAGTCAGAGACAGGCTCTGGTGAAGAATTGCACAAAATCAGGCCCTCCATCAACTACTGGTTACCTCAGTTGCTACCATCATAAGTTCGTCAACCGCCCTTTCTACAGTATACGGGGACTCTAATGCAGAGGTGCGCAATTTATTTTGTTCCCATCGTGCGATACATGTTTCAAGTCCCCTTCTTACTGCGACCTCATCGTCTGCCTGAACAACTATGTGCCCCATCTCTTCAAGGATGGCTTGCAATTCTGGGTTTCTAAAAACAAGAGCAAGAATTGGCCGGCCAGTGTGCAAATACTCAAAGACCTTGGATGGAATTGTTTCGAAGGAGACATCGTCCGTATTTTGTATAAGAAGAAGTACATCAACACTTCCCATTAAGTTGATTGCCTCAGACCGTTTTATTTTGCCATGGATATGAATTGTCTCGCTATATTTGAACTGTTCTCTCTGTCTGTTCAAGTTTTTCTTATCACTCCCGTAAAGATGGAGGTTTAGGTAACCAAGCATATTCAATTTTTCATCAAGTAAGGCGGCCCATGCCTTTAAGAAACAGCTTAAGTTACGGCTTCCGCCGAGGGAACCGAAATGGGCAATATTAAATGAATCTCCTCTGCTATATGTCATAATTCTTTTACGAGGTGTGGCGCCTGCGTAAATGGAAACGGCTCTTGCATTATATTTATTTCGCTCACGGGCATTCGTCGCAGCCTGCCGTGTAAGGAATATGACTGCATTAGCTGTCTTGAAAATCAATCTTTCAACCTGCCGTATGAAATGCCTTTCAAATTTGCCAGGGGCCGCATACTGATGCACAAGGGGATCCTGAAATTCAGCGATATAGGGTATTTTAGTGATAGCGGAGGCAATCATTGCGGCTATGTGGGCGCTCACAGGACCGCCTGTGCTATAGAGAATTGTAGGTCTATTCTTGATGGCATGTAACGTCGCTATCACTGAGGCTGATATGAACCAAGACCACGTGGTGTCGAGTCTGAGGAAAATCTTTTCGATAAAGTAAAATGGATACACGGGCAGGAGTAAAATAATTTCCCAGAATTTAAACCAGAACCTGTTGCTAGTTTTTTTCCTTAAGAAATACCTGACTTCGTATCTGATTCCTGACGGTGCGATAGAGGGGACTCTAATGTGAGACAGGTCTTTGTTGAGGGACGCCCCGCATGGTGAGGTGATAAAGTGGATGCAAACATTTTTTTTCGATAAATAAGGAATTCGGTCATCTATATGATGAGAAGGGGCCATGGCATCGATGTTGCCAAAATAAGAGAGTATAAGCCATCTATTCTTCATTGTTCTTTTACCGGCGCAATAATAAGCAGGAAGCCTTTAAAAAATCCGACCGAAAGTTTGGCAAGGACAAACCTCGTAATTTTTTCTAATAAAGACCAAGTAGGTCCTGACACATTAGAAGAGTAAAGCTGCTCATCTTTAGAACAAGTAGAACACTCACCTTGAACGACAGGCCCTGGAAGTCCGCATGTATCTTTTAGGAACTTTACGGAGGTTCCCCGACCATAGGGCCATCGTTTTTTCTGTGTGCTGTGTCGGTTGTCCACTACAAAAAAAATGCTCTCTCAGACTGAGGTGTTTTCATTTGAGGATCGCCTTCAATATGTTCCATTACTCTTCCACTCTAGACAATATCAAATGAGGATAATAATACTCACGTAAACGTAGTGGGATCCTAAAGGCTCAGAGGCAAAATAATTGGTTGCGACCTGCAATGCCTCTTCTGAAATATCTATTAGGCACATATCAGCTTCACCACTGCGAATGCCAGGCCAGATTATTTGACTTTGAGGCCTCGCTTTTATAAGGTTGTTGCCCTTTCAGGCTACCGAAGTTTCTCGAGATCCCTGCTAGAATATTTTTCATGATTGCATCGAGCTGACCTCTCTGTTTCTGCGTAAGTTCCAGCAATTCCGCCAGACTTCTTTTGTCGTCCCTTCTCCCGTAGTCTCTGATTCTTATCCTGTCAGCCTCTGCAAGATATCTCGAATCCTCACCGAAGCTTTTCCGTCACCGTAGGGATTTCTTACCATTGCCATCTTGTTGTATTGTGCCTGATTTGACAATAACGTGCGTGCTGAATCTACAATCTTTTCCATGTTTGTGCCAACCAATATTGTGGTTCCAACCTCGATACCTTCTTTACGCTCAGTTACATCCCTCAGGACTAACACGGGTTTCCCAAGGCTCGGCGCTTCCTCCTGGATTCCTCCGGAATCCGTGAGGATCAAATAGCACTTACTCATCAGCCAGATCAGATGGGGGTATTCGAGAGGTTCAATGAGATGGATATTTTTTAGGCCCTTTAGTATAGGATATACATATCCTCTCACATTGGGATTGAGATGGACCGGATAGACTACCTCCACGTTGTCTTCAGCAATTGTTTTAAGAGCATGACAGATGTTCTCAAAGGGTTTTCCAAAGCTTTCGCGGCGATGACCCGTGACCAGAAGTATCTTTTTTGAGAAATCGAGGAACCTGAAATAGTCGTAAAACCTCTTTTCGTCTTGCTTGATTAGTTCCAACCCCGTGAGAAGGGCATCAATGACGGTATTGCCGACGACAAAAATGTTCTCTTGAGGGATGTTTTCATTCAGAAGATTCTTCTGTGCATTGCTGGTCGGGGCAAAATGATAGTCAGCGATATGACCGACCAGGATGCGATTCATTTCCTCGGGGAAGGGAGAGTATTTTTTGAAGCTCCTCAAGCCAGCTTCAACATGCGCAACTTTAATCTGCTTATAAAAACCTGATAGGGCACCCACAAATGAGCTGGTAGTGTCTCCTTGAACAATGAGTAAATCAGGATTGGATTCAGCGACAACTTTTTCGAGTCGTTTTAAAGAATCAGACGTGATGTCAAAGAGGCTTTGGTTCTTTGACATGATATTTAAATCAAAGTCTGGCTGTATGGAGAAAAAATGTAATACCTGATCGAGCATTTCTCTGTGCTGGCCGGTAACACAAACAATGACTTCTGCAATGTCTTTGAGTTTCAGAATAACGGGGGCGAGCTTTACCGCCTCTGGTCTCGTGCCAAAAACAATAAGAAATCTACGCCTATCTGAGATAATCTTCATTTCTTCGTTGCAGTTCAATGAGTTTTGCATACTTAAAAAAAGATCCGCCAGCCTTTGTAATGGCAATGACCAGGCCGTCCACGCCATCGAGGAACCCTAGCTCGAGGAGATAAATTTTAAAGAACATCCCAATACCATGATAAACTGGCGACGAAAGGTTAGCCCTTCTGCCGGAGGAAAATAGATCGTTGGCGATAATCGTAGAATAGTCGTCCAGTGTTCTCAGCATATCAGAATAACTCGCGAACCCAAAGTGTTCTATGCACACATCCAGTCCTTTGACAGGTCCGTCTGCAACCCATTTCTCATGTATTGCGGAACGGAATGCCCCCTTCGTCTTATTCACCAATCTGATCTGTTTATCTGGCCAATAACCGGAATGCTTTATCCATTTTCCATGAAGGTAGTTCCTTCTCTTCAACGCATATGCAGCTGCAGTTGGTTTCTTTAACACCTCAATGACCGATTCTTTTGCCTCAACTGACAGTCTCTCGTCTGCATCCAAAATGAGCACCCAATCATTCACGCATTTCTCAATCGTACTGTTCTTCTGGGGGCCGTACCCTTTCCATTCCTCCATGAAAATCCTGGTACCGAAATCCTTTGCAATTTCAACTGTCCTGTCTGTACTCCCAGAATCGACCACTACTATATCATCTGCAAATGATACGCTTTTCAGGCAATCCAGAATATTTTTCTCTTCATTTCTTGTAATGATTGCCACCGAAAGATTAATCTTATTCCTCATTGCACGCTCCGGACATTCCCGCAAAGAGTGTCAAAGCTATTGCAGTACGAAATGGCAGAATCTGTGTATCGGGCTTAATTTTTTTTAACGAGGCCATTCTTACAGAAATGTTCTTTTGAGGCGATCGTCGCCAAGAGCAGTTCCTTATTGTCATTATGTGATTTATTAGTAGGATGCCATAAATGGAAACATACTGCCATGAATTGGTGCACTTTTTTTATCAGACCATATTTGAATAATCTGCAGACCAACTCGGAATCTTCATTCCCCCATCCAACAAAATCCTCGTTAAAACCATTCACCGCCACTATGTCACTCTTAAAAAAACTCATGTTGCAAGATTTTATATTTTTGAGCTGCGTACTTTTAATCGCTGGATAAAGTCGTAAGTGAAACAAATGATGGATATTAGAAAGCTCACCTCTCAGAGACAGAATGATCAAACTGAGAAATGAATTGGCCTGTCGGTGGCTAAACATTAATACAGAATTTTTTTTAACAAGCATCCTTTTACCTTGTATGAAGCAGCCTGTTTCTGAGAGCAATATGTGATCTGAGATAAAATGTCGATTTACCACGCAATCTCCGTCCAAGAGAATAATATAGTCTCCTGAGGAATGTATTATAGCTTCATTGCGGATCTTTGCGGCCCTGAACCCCCTATCTTCATGCCAGACATACAAAACGGGGAAGGGATAGGTCTTAGAGAAGCGGCGTACCATTTGAGTAGTATCTTCTCCCGAGCCGTCATCTGCAATAATTACCTCATCAGGAAGCACGGTCTGATTCAGGAGGCTGTCCATGACCATTTTCAAAGATGTCGGATTGTTATAAGTTGTTATTATTAAGGATACCTTCACTAATCCCTTCCTACACGGCAGATGAGTTGAAAAAAAAAGCGACAGAATGTCTCGGTAATTGTAGCATTATGGCGTTAATGATTTGTCCCACCTCAGACGTCGCATGCGACAAGAAAAAGTCCACTCCTCTTCAGTTTTTGATGCAGAAATCAGCGTACTTCCTCAACTAGTAGGACATAAAAATGTTAACAGCCTGAAGCGACCAAGCAGTCTTGTGATGAATTGTCCAGTGTTGTCTCTCACATATGGGCTTTAGATGTCGTACACTTAATATATTAGAATGATTCAAACAATTAGTTCAAATGGGGAACGCTTTGCGATAGAAGACAAATTGTCGGATGAGTAAAGGTGGGGTTGCGCTACGAAGCTGCAAATGGAGATGGAGGACGGCCCTCTGAACTCGGCATGCAGGTGCAGATTCCAAACGACCTCAAGCTGCTGTGGTCAAAAACACGGTGATGAGCGTTAAGGTGTAAGGGAGCCCCCGAATTCGAGGAATAATTGATATAGAAGAAGATGTCGATGCATTTATAGTGAATGCTTTAATTTTTTAGACGTGATAGCTGAAGGGGGCAAACCTCGGTTCGAAGTTGGTCTGATCATTTAAAGTCCTTATTTGTGGATAACTGGATAAATATTGATGCGAAAGAGTTGTTTGACGGAGGTGAGCTTTCCTCATCAGGGTTTGCGTCCTGGAGAATGCAAGAGGCTATCCTCCTATTTGTGAGATAGGCTTCAAATAAGTGATATATTTTTCGGTATTCATCTTGTGCCCCTCGGGTTTTATTTCAACAGAAAGTCTCAATAGCCTTTCAATTTCTTCATCGGGGGCACCGCATCGCATCACCGATTTTAAATCGATCTCTGTTTCTGAAAAAAGACAGGGCCTCAACTTCCCGTCGGATGTGAGCCTGAGGCGATTGCAAGTATCGCAGAAATGATGTGTGATGGGGCTGATGAATCCAATGACCCCAGGGGCGTTTTCAAATCTGAAGTATCGAGCAGGCCCTGCTTTTCTGATCTTTACCGGCGTAAGAGGTGCGATAGCAGCTACCCGTCTCTTTATTTCATCTGTAGAGATATATTTATCTTCGCTCCATAAATCTTTTGCGCCAATAGGCATGAACTCGATGAACCTGACATGATATGGTGTCGTCATCGTCAATCGTGCGAATTCCTCTATTTCATCATCATTAACTCCCCTTATTGGCACCATATTTAATTTCAGAGGTAGCAATCCTTCTCTTTCTGCTGCCTCAATGCCAGACCATACATCATTGATGTCCCCTCCCCTTGTTATTTCTCTATATCTATCTGGAAGGAGCGAATCAAGACTCACGTTGACCCTTTGTAATCCTGCTCTCGCAAGAGAGGGGGCATGTTTCTGCAGGAGCAGACCGTTGGTGGTGATGCTTATATCCTCAATACCGTCTATGCTGGCTATTGAAGAGATGAAGTAGGCGAGATTTCTCCTGATGAGGGGTTCGCCACCGGTGATCCTAATTTTTTGTACTCCGAGCCCTGCTGCAATCATAACGATCCTTATGATCTCCTCATAGCTAAGAATACTCTTATGCTCTAAAGGCTTCACCCCTTCAGATGGCATGCAATAGATGCAACGAAGGTTGCATCTGTCGGTAATTGAAATGCGCATATAATCGATTACGCGCTCCAAGGGGTCTTTTATCAAACGCATACCTTTCCCTCCAGACATCATTTAATGGTAGAAATGTCTGGAAGGCACCTATTGTTTATTTTTCTGAGGCTTACTCTTGTTCTTAGAGAGCAATTCCGCAATCTTCTTTTCTGCAAGGTGCGCCTCGGCTGACCGTGGATATTTTTCGATGAGTTGCTCCAAGATTACCTTGCCCGTCTTTTTATCACCCAGCTCGATAAAAGAATAAGCCTGCTTCAGCATGGCGCTCTTGGCTTTCTCATCAGTAGGATATTTTTTCAGGACTGTCTCATAAGAGAGGATCGCATCTTCATATTTTTTTTCTGAGTAGTAGGATTCGCCTATCCAGAAGTACGAGTTTGGCACAAGTGAATGCTTGGGATAGTCCTTTATGAATCTTTCAAATTTTTGTCTGGCATCGACATATCGTTTGCCTTTGAAATCTGTGTAAGCTCTATTATACAATTGTTGAGGATCAGTCTTGCCGTCAACCTCAGCAGCACCCTTTTCAGATTTGATTTGTTCGGCTTCCTTCGGGCTTTCGAGGGTCTCACCGCTTGCTCTGTTTTCAGGAGACGGCATCGCCATTTTAGCTTTGAGTTCCTTAAGGTCATTTTCAAGATGCGTTATCCTTGCCTGCTGCAGTTCTCGTTCAGTAAGCAATTCCTTGATGGTTTTATCCATGAAGTACTTGTTTTCATCAAACTGCCCCCTCAGAGTCTGCAGTTCTTTTGAATAGTCAAAAGATTGCTTTAAGAGTGATGACTGGTTTTCAGAAACCGCGTTCATTGAAGTCAGGTCTTTTGTGAGTTCTGAGACTTTGTCTTTAACCTGCCCGATCTCCCTTTTCTGGTTATTTGATTCTATCCTGAGCCCATTTACATCTTTTCTGAGATTCTCCATATCCTGTGTTGAGGCACAGCCAGTGATCATAAAAAGAGAGAACATGATGAGGATGAAGTAAGGCTTATTATTTAGACGCGACGACATTTTGACGACAAGCATTCTTGCTGATGGATTCATTCTGAAAATGCGGCGCAGAAAGAACATTACGAAGTCTCCTTTATCAGGACAAAGTGAGCCCGCCTATTCTTCGCCCAGCAGTTTTCAGAATTTTCTGCACAGAGAGGCTTCTCCGCACCATAACTTATGGACTCGATCCTGTGGGAAGGGATTCCCAGTGATGTAAGATAATCTTTCACTGTCTTTGCCCTTCTGTCTCCAAGGGCAAGGTTATATTCGCTTGTGCCTCTTTCATCACAATGACCCTCTACAATGACTTTCAGAGCTTTATTCTTAGAGAGTATCGATGCGAGATCTTTTAATGTCGGCTTTGCATCTTCTCTCACAGCATATTTATCGTAATCGAAATGGATATCCTTAAGTTTTGTCTGGAGCTCTTCCACTGATGATGTTCCGTCAGTTTGCTGTCCTTGAGCTACTGGCCTTTCGGATATAGTCTCTTTAGGCATTCTCGCGGTGCCTTCTTCTGCTCTTTGTTTATCTGCATCAGTCATGGGCTGGGCAACAGGTTCCTCCGGGACCGTTGCCACCTGCCTCTGCGCACATCCGCTAACAATGACAATTCCTAAAATTGTGACCACTATGACAAGTAACCTGTTCATCACGAGCCTCCTTATTTGTGTTATTTGTTAATTTAGCAAATAACACAAATCTATAGCAAATCCCCCACGGTCTGAACGAGCGGCATCATGTCGCGATAGGTTACTCCTTGGCATCTTTAAGAATCCGGATCTTCTGTCATAGAAAACTCAAGGCTACTCTTTACGGCCGAATATCTGCCGCCAAGGGATAAAAGCACCGATGGCCTGTGAATTGATCCTATTCTAGTTCCCAGGAAAGAAGAACTCTGGAGATTCACCTGCCCAAGCAAGCTCAGATTCTGAAACAAAGCCGCCTCTTATCCGACGCCCACGATGACATAGTTTCCTAGATCAATCGTCCCCTGTGCTATGCGTTTTCCAGGGCAGAAAAACCGAGATTCCCATAAGCCGTAATCTTTTCAGCGAGCTTGCCGGTGATGAGGGCAGCCCGGCTTGTTCGAAAACTTGCTTTTTTTCCACTGCGCGCCGAGACGGAAATACGACCTCCCTGCCTAGGCAAGTTTCTTTAGGACTTCCTGAGCTATATCGGAAGAAAACGCTCTGTATGTTGCATGGGAGATCAGGAGGCTGCAGAAACGGCTCTAGGATGGAACCGTTGCTGTTGCTCTGTCGTGGATAATTTGCTGCAGAGATGGAGACCGCAAATGTTCACTAGAGTCACCAGCAGGAAGTTGGGAAAAAAGTGCGTATGGTTGACATGTCTTAACACTTTCCCCTTGCGAGGAAGAGAAGTCAGAAAGGGTGATCTCATTATTGGTGGCTGCCCGGAGTTGGTTTTCTGAGATATGATGTGTTAAATTATTTTTTTAAAATCCAGAGTAAAGATTGGTGCGTGATGGAAGGATTTGTAAAGAGAAGTATAGTTAAAAATAATGGTGATTTTTTTGAAGGGCGCCAAGACTATATAGCTGCAGAAAAGCGGCTCAGGATATCAGTAAACGGGAAAGAAATCTTAAGTTTGTATTGCACTCCTCTCATGATCAGGGAGCTCGTCGTAGGGATGTTAATGACGGAGGATATTATTAAAGGTGCTTGGTGTGCTGAAAGGATGACCATTGAGTATGGAGATGAAGTGGCGGTTGACGTGCCGGCAGAAGGTGAGGTATCGATGGACGGTGCCGTAATTACTTCGGGATGCATAGGTGGAATAACCTTTCCCAAGAGGCTTTTACTAAAAAAGATAGATGACGAGTTCACGATTAAAGCGGAGAGATTGAAGGAGCTTTTTAGGAGATTTCAGAAAGCTTCAGAACTCTACCAACTGACTGGCTGTGTTCATAGCGCGGGACTGAGCAACGGTACTGATATCCTCTGCCTCGCAGAGGATATAGGGAGGCATAATGCAGTTGATAAGATTGTCGGTTACGGAATCTTGGAAAATATTCCCTTTAAAGGCAAAATCATGCTCGCAAGTGGAAGGCTGTCATCGGAGATTGTCTCGAAGTGTGCCAAATGGGGTATCCCCATGGTTGCAAGCAGGACTTCACCTACGAGTCTCGCCCTGGATATCGCAGAAGCAAGCGGAGTGAGTGTTGTAGGCTTCATAAGGGCGGACAGACTCAACGTATATACTTACCCAAAAAGAGTTACCTGATCGATAAGAAAGTTGTGTCATTGTCAATCAGTCTTCAAAAGTAATCCTGAGCAATTCATCTAGTGAAGTTACGCCAGCCATGACCTTTCTTATGCCACTCTGACGTAGAGACATCATCCCACCACTGATGGCTTCTTTCTTTATTTCCACGGCAGAGGCGCCCTGAAGGATTAATTCTTTCAATTCTTCCTTTAAGGGCATAACCTCATAGACGGCAATCCTTCCCTTATATCCTGTCTGATTACATTCGTTGCAACCACTTCCCGCATAGATCTTTCCGGTCGTGACCTCGTTAGGAGGAAACCCGATCTTGAGGAGGGTCTCTTCTGAAACCCTCTGCACTTCTTTACAGTATTCACAAATCTTTCTTATGAGCCGTTGTGCGACTATTAAAATAACAGATGAAGATACCAGAAAAGGCTCAATGCCCATATTTATAAGCCTCGTGGTGGTGCTAGGGGCATCATTGGTGTGAAGGGTGCTCAGAACCAGATGCCCAGTGAGTGCAGACTTGACTGCAATCTCTGCTGTCTCGAAGTCTCTTATTTCACCGACCATGATGATGTCGGGATCCTGCCTGAGGAATGATCTCAGCGCGGATGCAAAAGTCAGGCCGATCTCTTCCTTTATCTGAACCTGGTTTATTCCGAAGAAACTATATTCAATTGGGTCTTCTGCTGTCAAAATGTTCACGCCTGGTTTATTAAGCAAGGAGAGGGCCGAATAGAGAGTGGTTGTTTTGCCACTGCCCGTTGGACCTGTGACAAGTATCATGCCGTAAGGCTTTTCTATAGCCTCATGGAAATTCTGAAGCGCTTTTTCATCGAAACCTAACATTGACAAGTCCATTTGGAGGCTGGATTTATCGAGAAGCCTTAATACGACCTTTTCACCGAAATTGATTGGCAGAGTGGACACTCTAAAGTCTATTTCCCTATCTTTCCCAAATTTAAGTTTCATTCGCCCATCTTGCGGCAGCCTTCGCTCTGATATATCGAGATGAGAGAGGATCTTTATCCTCGAGGTGAAGGCATTTTTTATTTTTAACGGAAGTTTCAAGACTTGATGCAAAACACCGTCTACCCTGTATCGCACCTGCAAGAAGTTCTCGGAGGGCTCAACATGTATATCGCTCGCGCGAGATTTTACCGCATTTGTCAAGATACCATTTACGAGTTTCACTATAGGGGCGTCGCTCTCTCTACCAACGTCCTCTTCTCTTTCTTCAACAACAGTGATATCATCAACGGCACTGCCAACTATTTTATCAAGATTCTCTATTTCTGCCATGTATTTTTCTGCAACCTTCGCTTCTGCAACCGATATCTTGACTTTCTCTTTTTTCGGATAATGTTTTTCAATAGCACCCATTACGGCCGTTTCAGTAGTGACGTATGCAGAAACCTTCATCCCGGTGAGAAATCTGACATCATCTATCGCAAAATTGTTAGAGGGGTCAGTGATGGCGATTTTCAGAGACCCTCCATCCTTCGAGATAGGGAAAATCCCGTATCTCTTGGCTGTTTCGTATGGGATGAGCTTTAAGAGGGATGTATCAATATTATATTCTCCAAGGTTTATGGAGGGGGTATTGTACTGCCTGCTGAGAAATGTGAGAAGGCTTTCTTCAGTGAGGGTACCTAATTGAACGAGTATGGAGCCTAACCTTCTACCCTGCAACTTCTGGACGCGGAGCGCATCATTCAATTGCTCCTCTGATATTAATTTGGCCTTGAGGAGTAGCTGTCCTAATAAGGGTGTTTGAACAGGCATAAATCTAAGATACTGTAAAGAGATGCTTAAGTCAAATGGTAAATGGAATCATGTCGCGGCAAATAGAATTGAATTATGAACAGAATCGAAAATTCACGGTGAAAAAAATATACAAAACGGTTTTTTTGATGTTCCAAGTCAGGTTGGTACATCTTCCTAAATTGAATACCGTGACCTTGACTTTTAGTCCTCTAAAAGTTTAATGTTTTAAACGATATTGAGCGATTGGTAACAGTGCCTTGTGGCCGTATTCTCTCCCAGAGATTATTAATCAATGGGGTGACTTTAAAATCGTTCAATTCAGGCAATCTGATTCCTGAATAGGGCAGTTAGCTCAGTCGGTAGAGCAGGGGCCTGAAAAGCCCCGTGTCGGGAGTTCGATTCTCTCACTGCCCACTTTTGACATCATTATTTTTCAAGTGGTTAATTCAAAAAACTTTACATAATCACCGTCCCCGAACTGTCCCCAGAATTAAAAAAGACTGAATTTGCGAGGCATGTGGCGAATGCATTACAGAGAGGGGACGAGTCGGATTCTCCCCGACCATGGACGGAGATGTATTTCCTGAAGCCAAAAGAATCGATAGATTCGAATCAATGGAAGGTTACAAAGCGAAATCTGTGATACAGCATTTAACCTCACCATACGCTAACAAACCCCTCGCAATTTCTCAAAGACATTGTCATTATCCACAATTATAAACCCCTCTATTTTTCTCATATGTAGTGGACGCATACAGACC
>Ga0074045_10000927_pt1 | contig 28822 bp, 27 predicted proteins | sample BogForMeECP23OM2_FD_94442 | JGI IMG/M metagenome (GOLD analysis project Ga0074045, IMG submission 94442) | Bog forest soil microbial communities from Calvert Island, British Columbia, Canada - Bog Forest MetaG ECP23OM2 | ecosystem: Environmental > Terrestrial > Soil > Wetlands ...
CTATTAATTCCGATTTCTTTACTCATGCGAAGCGAGCATCCGTTTCAAGGACTTTCGGTTTGAAATTGGAATCATACATGTTGTTGTTTCAGTGGAAGCCGAGTCGACTGTTGCAAGCGTTAGTCCGGACGCACTTTGCCCTCTTGCTTGTGCGTGTGAACCACAACCGCAGAGACGGTGCTTCGGACCCCCTTAATTTTGAGAATGTGGTCCTTCAAGAGTTCCCGGAACGCTGCTATTGAGGGTGCTCTAATGTGGGCGACCAAGTCGTATTCACCGGTGATCTCGAAAAGATCAACTACTTCAGGTATCTTCTCAAGAGCACTTGATACGCTCTCAAGTTCTTGTGATTCAACGAAAACGTTGAGTAGTACTCCTATTTCCTGCGGCAATTCATCATCCTTCGAACAACCAACAGTTCACTTAGATATTTAGTTAGCACCCGACGCTTCCGGGGCCAAAATGTCTGTTCTCTAGCGACTAGAGGTGTATGAGAAAAACGACGGTTCGCTAACCTGAAAATTTTAGGTTAGCGATTCGAATATCGGAGAGACATCGCGGTGGAAAAGATCCTGTTTTGTTAAGGGTACTTCCTTGAATATGGGCATTCGACTTGCTATCATTTCTTCGAAGGTTGGTTGTTGGGTGCGGAAGAATAATCCGATAGGTATCTTTTCGCCCCATTCGAATGACTTGATCATTGCTTGACCTTTCTTCTGGTTTACTTCGTTTATGTCCTGCGAATCCTTGACGACGCCGTCGTATCCAGTTTCCTCGAGTTTGTATAATCTCGGGGCTTTTGACGGGAGCTCTGTCCCAGCGTACCATTCTTTGGTGTTGATGTCATTGTAGGTTGGGCAGGTCTGCAGCACGTCAACTAGGGCGCTCCCTTTGTGGAGTACCGCCGCCTTCAGAATTTCTTTCAAATGTCGAACATCGAGAGCATAGCTTCTCGCTACGAACGTGTAACCTGCTGTGATTGCCGTGGCTATTGGGTTGATGGGTTGAACTATGGCTGGAGCTGACATGGATTTCGTTTTCTCACCTTTCGGAAGTGTAGGTGCGGCTTGTCCTTTGGTCAATCCGTACACTTGATTGTCGTGCACAACATAAGTGAAGTCAAGGTTTCGTCTTCCGGTATTAACGAAGTGGCCCGCTCCGATGCCGTAGCCGTCTCCGTCTCCCCCTACGGCGATTACGGTGAGCGCGGTATTGGCTAGCTTAGCACCAGTTGCGATGGGTAGAGATCGTCCGTGGAGAGTGTGAAATCCGTAAGTATTGACGAAGTGCGGTGTCTTTCCGGAACATCCAATCCCAGAGAAGATGGCGACATCGTGTGGCTCAAGTTTCATTTCGAAGAGTGCCATTTGTATTGCGTTAAGTATACCGAAATCTCCGCATCCGGGGCACCAGTCGTTGTGAACTTTCGTTCTATAGTCTTTGAGTTCAAGCATGAGCCATTACCACCTCCTTGACACCATTCTTTGCACTCTCTTCAACTCCCTCATATATCTCGTTCTGCGAGAATTGCCGTCCATTATACTTCAAAATTTTAGAATCCATCGTTATGCCTGTTTTCTCACGTATTATCGAACCCAATTGGCCTGAGTAATTGTTCTCGATCAGTATCTTCTTCCTGGCGCTTGTAAGATACTTCGTTACTAGTTCGCTTGGGAACGGGCTCATGTATCTGACTTGGAGAAAGTTGCATCTGATCCCGTCGACTTCAAGATCTTGCATTCCATCAAGTATAGCCCCCTTAGTTGAACCCCATCCTACTAAGGTCACGTCTGCTTGGAGTGGTCCGAAGAAGTTCACCTTCTTAGTGTCAGGAATCATCTCTGCAGCGAGCTGTACCTTTCGCATGCGCTTCTGCATCATTTTAACGCGGTTTTCTGAGTTTTCGGATATGTGGCCGAATTCATCATGCTCATCCCCAGTGGTGCGGAAGATTCCTCCTCTAGTTCCTGGAAGTGCTCGGTTTGAGATCCCCGTCGGTGTGAATTCGTATCGCTTGTATGCTGGGTTTATGGCTAAGTCCGCTTCGGTAGCTATTTGTCCCCTGTCAACCTTCAGGTCGAGGCTCTCGAGAATGGGTAGTGTTTGGTAACTTGAGGCTAAGAATTTGTCAAGAATTACGACTACGGGCATTTGGAATTTTTCGGCGTAGTTGAAGGAATCGAATGTATCATAGAATGCTTCGGAGGCGTCTCCAGGAGCAATTACGATTCGCGGAAATTCGCCATGGCCTGCATGTAGCACGAATTGCAGGTCGCCCTGTTCGGTCCTAGTAGGGAGTCCTGTTGAGGGTCCGGCTCTCTGCCAGAGGATGATGACTGGCCCTGGGGCTTCCGTGTGGCTTGCCCAACCCATTCCCTCAGACATCAGTGAAAATCCAGGGCCTGAGGTTGAGGTTGACGCGCGAACACCTGCGTGGGCTGCTCCAGCGGCCATCAGAACTGCAGATATCTCGTCTTCGGCCTGAACTACTACGATGTTGTAATTCTTCTCATAATGCTCCAGAAATTCGCTCTCGTCAGTTGCCGGAGTGATTGGATAGTAGGTTTGAAGAGCGCAGCCGGCCTTAAATTTCGCTGCTCCGACCGCCTGAACACCACGCATAATCATCCTCTTCTGATCAGACTTTATGGGGTGAAGTTTGTACGGGAACCCGTCGGCAAAATTTTTCTTAATGTATTCGTACCCGTGACGCGCAGCATTAACGTTCAGATCGCCCAACGCAACCTTTCTGCCAGTGAATCCCTGTTTGATGGAATCCGCTACGATGTTGAAATCATAGTCTAAGAGCGCGATCGATGCCCCGAACGTTACAGTGTTAGCCATGACTTGGTATTTGCTTAGTTCCTTTTCGTGCCCCTGTTCCTTTAATGCTCCAACAAGCACTTCCATGTACGGGATAGGGTAGAGATTCACGTCGGGTCGGCCGATATCTTCAGCTTTCAACTTTAGAGCCGCATCGTAAATTATGCCTCCGCCCGGACTAACCTCGTTCCTGTGCCCTTCGTGGGTTGGAAATTCCTTGTGAATGTCACCGAACAGGGTCTCTTTGTCAAGAGCGATGAGCAGATCTATCCAGTCCACGTGTGATCTGACCTCCTTGTCAGAGGCGCGTACACGATAGAAGCTGTGTTCTCCCTTGATATTTGAGTGGTATTCTATGTTGGCAAAAATGTTTAGACCACCGCGAGCACATGCCTTCGCGAAGGTTTCAGCAACGGAGTTAATTCCGCCGCCCTGAGGTCCGCCGATTACCCAAGTTACATTGTTCTCTTCAGGCAGGTTACATACCTCTTGATTATTGGCAACACCCCAACTATCAGGTTTAAAGCTTCTTCCTCCAAGTCGTCCGGAGGGAAGCTCTCAGGGTGTGCGGAAACCGTGAGATTCATTATAGACGCGAAGTTTCCGTGAGAAATTGAACCGTAGCTAATTTGTTACCTAACGTAATTGTTGATCTTGAAGTAACCTATTCAGGGGAAAAATCTTTTGCCGCAGACGTTGGCTATCTTTGAAGGATTATCCAATATTCTATATTGTATAGCGTTGCTAGGCGTTGCCGACAATCTGGATATGCACTTCTCGTCTTTGCCTAGGTCCATCTAGTTCGACCAGAAATATGCTTTGCCATGTACCCCGAACCAGCTCTTTTTCTGTAACCGGGAATGTCTTCGAGTGCCCAATGAATACGGCTGCTAAGTGTGCATCAGCGTTGTCGTCGATGGAGTTGTGTGAGTACGAAGCGGATGACGGGAAAAGTTCTTCAATCTTGGCAAGCATATCGTTGATCAAACGTCGCTCATTTTCATTAACGAGAATCGCTGCAGTAGCATGAGGCGCACTAACCACGCAGATTCCGTCTTTCACAGCAGACCTCTGAACTATTTCGACCACTTGGGATGTAATGTCAATGAACTCTCGTCTTGATTTGGAACTCAAAGAGATTAAGTGATGCTGAGTAACCAACATTCAGTCTCCAACATAGCTGTGTAAATGCACATAATTAACCCAAACAGCTAGTTCGAATTTCATCGACGCACTTTTATCAGAACATACGTCAACTATCCGCTACGGTATAGAATTTGGATCTTACCAAACTTGGGTTGAAGGATGCAGCTGAGCTGATTCGTCAAGGTGACTTGACCTCATACGAGCTCACTTCAGCATATCTGACACGCATCAAGCAACTTAACGAGAAGCTGAACGCGTTCATCACGATAAACGAAAATGAGGCACTACGTTCTGCGCGCACCGCGGATGATGAATTGAAGGCTGGACACTATCGTAGTAAATTACATGGGACCCCAATTGCACTGAAAGACGTCTTCGAAACCAGCGGAATCAAAACAACCGCTGGCTCCAAACTACTTGCCGCCCATATTCCGGCAAAGAACGCGTGTGTTGTTCAGCAATTGGCCGATGCCGGAGCTATAATGTTGGGTAAGTTGAATCTCCACGAGTTGGCGTTGGGCGTAACGAACGTAAATCCACATTTCGGCGCCGTAATTAATCCTTGGAATGCCGGACATGTTCCCGGAGGTTCGAGCGGAGGATCGGCCGCTGCCGTAGTGAGTAGATTATGTTCAGGCGCGCTTGGAACAGATACGGGAGGTTCAATTAGGATTCCGTCTTCATTTTGCGGCACAGTGGGCTTAAAGCCAACTTACGGATGCGTGAGCTTGCGTGGTGTTATACCGTTAAGTTGGTCTCTGGATCATGCTGGACCGATCGCTCGAACGGCTGAAGATGCAGCGATCTTGTTTGAAGCTATCAACGGATACGATTCACTCGATCCTGTTTCAACGCCTCGAACTCCGTATGTGCGTTCAGAGACACTGCGAGCAACGGTTAGCAAACTGAGATTCCTGTTTCTAAGTAACCTGTTTGAGCAAGTTGATGAGGACGTAACCAAAGCGGTGTATGCGGCACGCAGTCGATTTGAAGAGTTGGGAGCGCAAGTTTCCGAAGGCAATTATCCCGACGTCGAAGATGATTTGAAGTGGCAGGGAATTGTTTTGCTGTCCGACGCTGCAGCGTATCATAAAGATCACTTGAGAGATAATGCTGCCGACATAGGAGCTGATGTCCTTACGAGGCTGAGGATGGGAGAGGCTATGTCAAGCGTAGATGTGGCGATAGCCCACAGAAACTTGGTCGAGGCACGTAGGAGCAGGACCAGAATATTTGATCAAGCCGACATGTTGATAATTCCAACCACTCAAAGTCCTGCGCCTCCGCGTGTAGGCATCGATCCGGTAGCAGCAGCCCGAAAGTTTACGAAATTGACGGCACCCTTCAACTTCGCTGGATTACCGGTGATATCTGTTCCATGCGGGTTCACGTCAACCGGACTGCCGATTGGAATGCAACTGGTCGCAGGTCCCTGGAAAGAATCAACCCTTCTCGAAGCCGCTCTTGCCTACCAATCCGTGACCGATTGGCACAAACGAGAACCTCCACTCTAGCGACAAGTCTGTCCGTAAGAGTTTTTACGGATCATTTACTGTGTGGGCTCATGAAACCTGACGATACGAACATTGTCCTCCTCAAAATTGAGGACAAACAGAAGTTTGATGATGCGATCACCTACATTTACGCAGGCAGCGACCAGTACGCAGTTTACAAGCCAATCACAGTCTACAAGGAGAAAGACGCTAACGCATACGTGGTAGCCGGAAGATATGCTGGCGTCACCGAGACTCATTTGAAATATAAGCCTCTTAGCGAAGAGGAACGAAAGACAGTTTCGGAGAAATTGGGTTCCGGAAAGCTGATAAAATTTCTGGAATAAACCTTGTCGTCGGTTTCCGGAATATTGTTTAACCGATTATCGGTTTACGCTTGCTAGCGTAAGTGAGACTCCGGCAAGCAGTATGATTATTCCGACCAGGATCCAAGCTAGCCAATTTGGCATCAGAAGCGTCAGCCACTTAATGATCCCAACCGTCAAGAAAGTGAGCCCAAGTAGTGCTATGATGATTCCTCCGAAGGCCATTGCGGCCAAACGGATCGCACGTTTTATGGATCGTTCGATTGATTCGGAAAGCTTACCTAGTGTTCTACGAAGTATTTCCTGAAATATTTTCTCGACGAATGATTTCTCGTCGTTCGACAATGATGCCGCCTAATCGTTAGACTTTGACAGCGCGATGCCTATCGCCATTCCTACGACGAAGGCAACCCCTAACGCCAACAATGGCTTATCCTTGACAGTTCTTGTAGCCTCTTTCTGAAGTAATCTCAACTGACCCTTGACCTCGACGAGGCTCTTGTCCATATTCTTTCGTAGATCCTTTACTTGATCTACAACGTCGCGGACGTTATCTTTCTCTTTTGACAAGGACGAACCCGGATAGATAGCTCAGCTAAGCTACGGTTATAAGACTTTCAGATAGGCTAACGTCTGCGCCGCTTGCCGAATGATAAGCCCAGTAGCAGGCCGAATGTGAACACTATTCCAGTCACGAGAAACGGGTTATCCTGGATCGCTGCCCGCACCTCCTTCACCGAAAACGGGTCCCTAGGTGCATGCATGTCCATTATTTCTTCAACCTCCTCGTCAGAGTAGTCTTTTTCAGTTTTCGTCATAATCGTCTGTTCGAATAACGACGGAACCGCCAAATAAGATATGTGTCGAGAATCACACGATTCCACGGAAACCTAATGCATGGCTAGGAATCGTTCTCTCAAACCGATCAGAGGTATGTCTTCGCTTTACCTGCTATCGCATTTGCCATCTCAGAGAGCTTCGCGTTTCCTCCGAGGTCGTAAGTAACCGTCTTTCCTTCTGCGATTACAGCTTCGGTGGCCTTGAAGATAGCTTCCGACTTCTTCTTTTCTCCAAGATACTCCAGCATCCATGCTCCTGCAAGCAGTGTGGCAGTGGGGTTTACTTTATCCTGCCCAGTATACTGCGGCGCGCTTCCATGTGCCGGTTCAAACATCGCGTAATCATCGCCGAAGTTCGCGGAGTATATGCAACCTATGCTGGCCACGAGGGCTGAAACTTCCTCAGATATAATGTCCATGAAGAGATTCGTTCCGAACACGATGCTCTGATTGAATCGCTGCGGATTTTTGATTAGCTGCTGCGCGAAATTATCAATGAAATATTCGTCAACAGTAATGTCTGGATAACTGGAATGGATTCTCCGTACGGCGTCCATGAAAAGCCCATCAGTCTCTTTCAGAATGTTCTGTTTAGTGATAGCGTAAGTCCGCTTCCAACCACGCTGTTTCGCCTCCTCAAAAGCACGCTTTGCCAATTTTTCGCTCGGCCCTCGGGTGATCTTGCGAAACGCTATCGCAACGTCATCCGAAAGCCTATGCTCTATACCGCAATACAATCCCTCAGTAGCCTCTCGAACACACACTAAGTCGACATCGCCAAGTGGGCGCTTTGTTCCCGGAAATGTCTTGATCGGTCGAATGTTAGCGTACAACTTCTTTCCTTGACGGATGGTGACAGCAACACTGCGAGGCGTGTTTGGGCCGGCAGGGGTTGTTGTCGGACCCTTTAAACAGGCCGCCGCGGACGTGATAATCTTCCAACTTGCTTCAGGAATTAATGTTGGGCCACCATTTTTCTGCCACCATTCAAACCCCGCATCACAATTCACAAAATTAACCGAACCATTCACGGCCTTGATTATGCTCAGAGTGGCATCAATCAGTTCCGGGCCTGTTCCATCCCCTTTGATCAACGCAACGGTCGGAACCAAAACTCATCAACTGCCACCGCAACCCTGGCCTCCATAGTTAAGTTTTCTTTCTTCAGCAATATCCGCCGAATTCTTTGGCGGGCGGGGAGGGATTCGAACCCCCGACCTCAGGCTCCGGAGGCCTGTGCCATGTCCTGGCTAGGCTACCCGCCCTAATCTGCTGGTGTCAAACTGGATCTATAATAATGGTTATCAAACCCATGTTGCCGCTTCGACAGCAGGATTCATAGGCTGGATGGTTCATTTGAGCCACTCAATTCACGATTAAACGTACACCGATCGGACACTTGAAAAACATGAACGTGCTTCACAAATTCAAAGTCGAATGCGCCGAATTAACTCGCACTGCCATATCTTCAACCTTTCAGGATTGGGCTGACAAAGAGATTCGACTCGTAGCGCCCTCCAATGCGAATTTCGGGGAATTATCCACATCCATCGCCCATGAAATCGCCAGGCAACAAGGTCAATCCCCAGATCAGATTGCAACCAAAATATGTTCAGCCATCAAGGTTGAGAAGGGATCGATGATTGCCAGTGTTCAACACATTTCCGGATACGTAAATTTCAAACTGAATTACGGTCTCGCAAGCAAGCTAATTCTTGACTCCGTAATAGCCCAGAACGAAGAATACGGGTTAGTGAAAACAGACAACCCCAATCTGATAGCGGTCGAACACACAAGTGCAAACCCGAGCGGCCCACTTACGATGGGCCACGCTCGTAACACGATACTCGGTGACGCGCTAGCCCGGATACTGAGCGCGCGCGGCCACCCAATAAAGAGGAGATTCTACGTAAACGACGCTGGACGTCAAGTGTCGATCCTTGCCTACGGATACAAATTAATAAACGAACCAAAACCTGACGAAAAACCCGATACGTGGTTAGGGCGACTCTATGCCTGCACAAATTGCGCTCTCCAAATAGAAACAACCAAACGCAAACTAACCTCCTCAGACCTCACCCAAGATCAACGAATGGATCTACAACGAAACCTGGATGAATGGGCGGGTATCGCAGCTGAGTTTGAATCAACCAACAAGGAACTATTGACACGAATCATAGACGCCATCAGAACTCAAGATGATCCAGAGACCGCAGTTCAAGAAATAGGACGCAAATACGAAAACAATGACCCCGATGCGGTTAGGTTAGTAAGGAAAGTTGCCGACCTTTGCCTAGAGGGCATAAAGACCACTCTCGCCGAGATAGGAATCGAATTTGATATTTGGGACTGGGAAAGCCAACTACTCTGGACAGGCCAGGTTGAAAAAGTCCTTCAACGGTTACTGAAACTTCCTTTCATAACAACGAAGGGTGCCTCTGCTACGCTTGACGTAAACGAGATAGTTGGGGCCTATTCGCTACGAGACTTCTTCAAACTCTCCGACACCTATGAGGTGCCATCACTAACCTTGGTCCGCAGCGATGGAACCACCCTCTACCCAATCCGCGACATCGCATACACTCTGTTCAAGTTCAAGGAATCTAACCAAGTGATCAACGTAATCGCATCCGAACAAAAATTACCTCAACTCCAAATCCGAATCGCGCTCTACGCCATGGGAGAACGCGACGTAGCGAAAAACCTCATTCACTACTCTTACGGATTGGTGGAGTTGCCTGGTGAAAAAATGTCCAAACGAAGGGCAAGATACATAGCTTTAGATGATGTCATCTCACAAGCCAGACGACGCGTAGAAGAAGAAATGGCTGGACGATCAGAAGAGATTGGTAAAGACGAATCAAAACGAATCGTCAATTCGATCGCCCTCGGAGCCATCAAATTCGCAATGTTGAACGTGAACAGCATGAAGAATCTCACATTCACCTGGGACCGCGTTCTGAGCCTAGAACAAAACAGCGCTCCATTCATCAACTATGCATACACACGAGCCGGGAGTATCCTGAGAAAAATCAAAACCACGAATGAAAAAAGCGACCCGAGTGCACTGACCCATCCGCTCGAACATCTACTGCTCTACAAGATCGCTCAAATGCCCGACATATTCTCAGACGCCGCTGACCAAATGAAACCTGAAGATCTCGCAAACTACGCCAACTCAATTGCTGAAAAATTCCATGAATACTACGAGAAAGTGGACGTAATCCACGCAGACGAACATGTTAAGAACGCGCGCGGAATGTTAGTGAAAGCGATCCAGATCGTTCTAAGTAACTCAATGCAATTACTGGGAGTCACACTGACTGAAAGGATGTAACCCTTTGGCTCTAAGAAAGACGCGGCGTCCAGCCGAACAAGTGAACAGCAAAACAAGGATCTTGAATCTGGACCTGCACAACCTGTATGATAAGCTGTTCATAATCCTCTTCATCGTTGACATCGCCTTACGCTTGCTATGGCTTGACAAACCAGATGGTTCACTAATATTCGATGAATGGTACTACGTGAATGTTGCCCGAGTAATCTTAGGATTGAAACAGAGCATCGGCTCGAGCGGCACCCCACCATATCAGAATGTTCCGATCGGCTTAGACCCGAACCATGAGCATCCCCCGCTCGCCAAATTGTTCATCGCACTGTCGATCCATCTCCTAGGCGACAACGGATGGGGCTGGAGAATCCCAAGCGTAATCATGGGCTCAATCGCAGTCCTAGCATTCTATCTTCTACTGAAAAAAATTTCGCCCTACGAATCAATCCCGATAGTTGGAACCTTTCTCTTCTCCTTCGATAACCTCGTCTTCGTACTAAGCAGAATCGCAATCCTCGACATATTCACACTATCCTTCATGATAGTCGCATTCTACTGGTACTTCTCAGGGCACTCATATTGGAGCGCAATCGCAATGGCGCTGAGCACTCTCTGCAAAATAACAGGAGCCGCGGGATTTCTAATTCTTGCAGTCGTCCACGCTGGACGAGTCATCAAAGACAAACGCAATGGCAAACAATGGAACGCCTACTTCTCATGGTTCGAAAAATATCTTGGAATCCTTCTAGTCTCCTTTTTCGTTATACTGACAATCATGGATCGCGTCTGGGTTGGTTACTCAACCCCATTCGAGCATCTACAATACATCCTGAGCTATTCATCAGCGCTCGTCTCCTCGTGTCCCAACGGAATCATCAGCTGTCCGTGGCAATGGCTCATAAATCAAATCCAAATACCCTTCTTGATTGTGAACGTGAAGGTCAGCGGTAGTGGAGTAACGAAACAATTCGATTCTGTCGCCTTCTGGGGGGCGATGAATCCTTCAATATTGTACCTGACCATTCCGGCGATGGCGTATTGCGCTTACAGTTACCTAAAACAAAAGAAACAGGACTTCACGTTACTCATGCTCAGCTGGTTCGCAATCACTTACCTGCCCTATTACCCGGCCGTATTGATAGGCCACCGAGTTACCTACTTGTTCTATTTTCTACCTGCCGTACCACCGGTGTGTGCTGCAATCGCTTACATGATTGCCGATCAAAACCCGCCGAAGCTGGTAGTCCTGTTCTACTTAGCCGTCGTTCTAGTGAGCTTCTACCTGATGTTCCCGTTCAAAACGATACCTTAGCCGGTTTTGGAGCAAGAACGTCCCGACTCGAATCGACCGAAATCGAGAAATACATTTTTCGAGAATACCCACTCCTGAAGTAGTTTAGCCCGATGCTGACGCTGCAAAACGGTCGAGGAGGTGACAGCAAGGATGTCAAACGAACAAAACGCTACTCCACAGGGTGAGAGACCGTCAGTGAGACGTGAACCGATACCTCCAGACACAATCCTGATCGGAAAGAAACCAATAATGGCTTACGCCACCGCGGTCATGATGCACTTCAATTCCGGGTCACCTCAGCTTACCGTGAAAGCAAGAGGACGAGCGATCAGCACAGCCGTCGATGTCGTCGAAGTGGTACGTCGGAGATTCTTCGCAGGTAAGCTTAACGTTAAGCAAGTAAACATTGGTACACAAGAGCTCGGAGAAGGCGTGGATAAAAGAAACGTATCAACGATCGAGATCGTATTATTGAAAGGCTGACGACCGCCAGAAAGCGCGAGAGCGCTTTCTCCCACCTTTTCATGACCGCGTTGAGGTTTACCCAAGAATTACTCGTCGATATTTCATAGATGATGTCACTGCCCACTCGGATTTTGCTCTGCAAAATTGAACTCAGGTATTCTGCGGTCGATCAGAATAGTCTAGACTTCGAGATCGTCAATGCTGATTATGAAAAACTACTTTCAGTAAGTCACCGAATCTTGACAGCTTTCTTGCACGAAATTTGAATAGTGTTCGTGCCCCTACGGAGAACAATCGGTCAGACTTGTTGCAAGCACAAACTTGGAGAATTATGACATGAATGGATTCAAGGATTGGGATTCAGATTCCGAGGAATCATTTCACTCGCGGATCAACGTACACCATCACAAAGCACCAATGAAAGAACAATTGTCCTCAGCCATCTATAGACTCAAGGTACAACAGAACAAACTGGAATCTGCTTCCGTACGCATGCAGCAGCACGATAAAGACATCTTCGCAAAATGTGTCAGCGCCCAGATGTCACATGATTCTGCGCGTGCGGCAATGTATGCGAATGAGTGCGCTGAAGTGCGCAAGATCGCTAAAGTAATGTTGCAAAGCCAACTCGCCCTCGAGCAAGTGGCCATAAGATTGGAGACAATCGAAGAATTCGGAGACGTGGCTCGCATGATGGGGCCCGTGGCTGGAGTAGTGCGCACTATTAAAGGCCAAATCGCAGGCGTGATGCCTGAAGTTGGCTACGAACTAAACCAGATCGGAGAACTTCTCGGTAATTTCGTCGCCGAAGCCGGTGAACCAATGGGTTCATCCTATGACGTAGCCGCCTCGAACGAAGAATCGCAAAGAATACTCGTCGAAGCAGGAACAATTGCTGAACAGCACTTCAAAGAAAAATTCCCAGATCTCCCGAACGGATCAACACAACGACTCGGAGAATCTGGAATCGCCCACTAGGAGAGGATGAGGAATGGCAGTCAACGTTGAACAAGTAGGAAAATACCTCGGCAAGACTATAGAGGACGCGATGGGACGCCCCCTAGGCAAACTAGTCGGATTAACAACAGACGTCAAAGATGAAGTAAAAGCAATTCAAATCGCACGCAACGACGGCGAAGTCGTTGAACACCCAATCGATTTCGTTAAAATGACAAACGAGCACGTAATCCTACTTCAAGCCTGGCGCGTCGAAGCCGAAGAACTGAAACGAGAAAACGATATCGTCAGAAAAAGAAGACGCGCATTGGACTTACTGCTCAACGACGGCGACATCAATCAACCTGAATATAATGCTCTCCGAACAAGCTACGAAGATTTCACAAAAGGTATGCAAGCGAAACGTGACACTTTACTCGACAACTTACAAGAAGTCGAAAAACGATTAGACCAACAGATTACCGACCTCGAAGGCGCCCTCACCAACGACAAGATGCTATATTCAACAACTGAGATCGACGAACAAACATACAAGATCGTTACTGAATCAATCCTCTCATACCTCGAGATCGATCGCAAAGAACGAAAAGATATCGCCAATACTCGTGAATACTTGATTGGAATAGACTCCCCTGACAATTCGAAAGCAGTGCTGCCACCATTATCGCTTCAGATCCGACCGACGCCTATGCCTGAATCAAAGCCAGAAACAGAAACTATAGCTGCAACGCAATCGCCAACAAACACGAAAAGCAATTCGTCAGACGTCGTAGTAATAAAAATGAATGAACTCGCCCAAGCCTGAGTGACTGGAGGCTTGGTCCCGTTCTCCATAATTCGCAAATTCGAAGATAGGCTACACCCTGTCACTTTGAAAGACCGAATCGAACACGCGTCTTTCAAACTTCAGACTCAACACGAGAAACTCGAGCATATGTACTCCCGTATCCAACAACGTGACAAGGATCTATTCCAGCGCTGCGTAGGCGCACAAGTATCAAACGACCTAGGGCACGCGAGGATCTACGCGAACGAATGCGCTGAGCTCAGAAAAATAGCTAAAATTGTTCTTGGAAGCCAACTCGCACTAGAACGTGTAATCCTTCGACTCGAGACAGTTGGAGAGTTCGGGACCATAATGTCTCAGTTAGCTCCCGTCATGGGTATTGTAAAAGAAACAAAATCCCAAATCGCGGGAATCGTACCACAAGTCGCGAACGAACTTGACGAAGTAAACAACGTACTCGGAGAGCTGACTGAAGAGACAGGCGAAATCTCATCTACAAATAACATGGAGTCATTCGAACCAAGTGATGGCGAAGCCAAACGAATTCTCGAGGAAACGGGACTAATCGCAGAACAGCGAGTACACGACCACTTCCCAGACCTACCATCAATGGAACCAAAAGCCGACCTGGTTCCCGAAACTGCCACCAAAATGGACTTCCCACCAGAACCTCATCCTGACAACGGTTTTGAAAACCAGATCTACGACTACGCCAAACAACACGCCGGCGTATTCAGCATCTCAACCTGCGCTGAAGATCTCGGAACATCTGCAGATGAAGTGAGAAATGCATTAGACAAACTCCGTACGAGCGGAAGAATTCTCATCGAATAACGAGGTGGCCCATATGCAAATGTCTGCCTCGGAAGAACTAGAACAGATGGCCGTGAAATATGCTAACGAAGCAATCCGCTTCGACAAAGAAGGCGCCAGAAACAACGCCATCTCACGTTACGATCGTGCTATAGAAATTCTACTAAAGCTATGCGCCCTGTACCCAGAAGCGCCACAGAACAAACTCTACGCGCAACACGTTGAAACCTTCAAGAAACGCGTACAAGAACTCAAAGAAGGACGATCAGAACCAGCATCAGATCAACCATCAAACAAACCAGTCAAACTCGACCAAATGGTACTTACCGAAAAACCGAACATCAAATGGAACGAGATCGCAAACTTACACGACGCAAAGAAAGCGATCGAAGAAGCCGTAGTCTTCCCAGTAAAACGACCAGACCTATTCCCACTCGGATGGCCGAAAGGTATTCTGTTCTTCGGACCACCAGGCTGCGGGAAAACATTACTCGCCGCCGCAATCGCTACAGAGATCGACGCTTCCTTCTACAGCATCGACGCCGCATCGATAATGTCCAAATGGCTCGGAGAATCAGAGAAGAACGTTTCAGAACTCTTCATCTCAGCACGGCGCACATCTACTGACGGCAAACCTGCAATCATCTTCATCGACGAAATCGACTCCCTCGTAGGCATCAGAGGCGACGAAGTCGGCGGGGAAGTTCGAATGAGAAACCAATTCCTCAAGGAAATGGACAACGTACTAGACAAGAAACGATTAACCCACGTCTACGTAATCGGAGCCACCAACAAACCCTGGGTACTCGACGAGCCATTCATCAGACGCTTCCAGCGCCGAATTTACGTCCCACTCCCAGGAAACGAAGCGCGAAAAGAAATGTTCAGCATCTACACGAACGGACTCAATCTATCGAACGATGTTGATGCTGAAATGCTCATCGGTCGCACCGAAGGCTATTCCGGAAGCGACATCCGCGACGTCTTCCAAGGTGCACAAACCAGAGTCGTAAGAGAACTCTTCGAAAACAACGGCGCCCGCGGCCAAGTTCGACCAATAACGATGGACGACTTTAGAGAGGTCCTCAAGAAACGAAGACCAAGCGTCTCACCACAGATGTTGAACCTCTACGACAGATGGTTCGACACGTACAAGGCGCTTTGAGGGGAAATTGAATTGATAGACTCAACAGATTTCAAAATCCTGGCAGAACTCGTAGAGAACGCAAAATATTCCTTCGCTGAGATAGGCCGCAAATTAAGTCTACACCCAAACGTCGTAGCCTACCGCATCAACAAACTCGAAAAGACCGGAGTAATCAAAGACTACCGAGCAGATCTCGACCTAGAAAAATTAGGTGTAGCTGAACAAATCCTAGTCGGAGCGAGCTTCCCGAGAGACGCAGAACGAGACGAGATCATACAGAAAATAACTGCTATACCTCAAACCGTCAAAGTCGTAAGCTCACTCGGCGAACCGGAAGGACTCGTCTTCCTAGTCGGCAAAAACAAATCAGAAATCGAAAAACTGATGACAAAACTCAGATCCCTCGACGTCAAAATACAATACACCGGATCAATCATCAGAACCTTCGAAGACGGAAGACTCTGTAACTTCTTGAAGATTCTTGCCAGGGAACACGAAGTAACGACCCAAGACAGCAAGAATGGACCACTCATTTAGGGGGGAAAAAAGAAAATGTTTAACGAAAGGACATCATGGAGCAAACGATTCAGGGAAGCAGTTCATCCAACTCCAATGCGCCAACGCATAAACGACTGCCTATTCAAACTCAAAGTACAACAACGCAAACTTGAACGAACTGGTACCCATATGGAACAACGCGACCAAGCACTGTACGGAAAATGCATACTCGCAGTGCAATCCAAAAACACGCAACTTGCCTCAATGTACGCGAACGAATGCGCAGAATTACGAAAAATGGCCAAAATAGTACTACACAGCGAAATGGCGCTAGAAACCGTAACACTCAGACTTGAAACGGTACACGAATTCGGCGAAATCGCCTACACCATGCGCCCAGTAGCGAACGTCGTCAGGACACTCAAATCACAACTAGAAGGCGTGCTCCCAGAAGTATCAATGGAACTCTCATCAGTAAACGAAACCCTAGAAGGCCTAGCCGTCGAAGTCGGCGAAACTAGTGAAATGTCATTCGACGTCGGATCATCTAGCGCAGAATCTCAGAAGATTCTCCAAGAAGCCAATACGGTAGCAGAGCAAAAGATGAAAGAACGGTTCCCAGAGCTCCCAGCGATACCCACGCAAGAAGCGAGGATGTAACCATCCCGCTCCTCCACTCTTTTTGCCTCCTCATTTCGTAACCGACCGCACGAATTCGCTCGAGGCACAAGCACATGAGTCTGAATGAGAAAGTCGATGTGATGATTGAGAAGCTCAATCTCGGCAAACTCGACTTCCTAATTTTCACTTTGACTATCCTTCTCGCAATCATGGGACTCGGCATATTCACGAGCTGGCTACTCAACCCGAACACTCTGCAAAACGCCGGGCCCGCGGGACTCGTTGTGCAAACGATGTTCCTTTGCTTGTTTGTTCCGCTACTCGCTTACTCATACGGATCTCTTGCCGACAGAATCAACATTCGGATTCTGGTGATCCGCGTTTCCCTGATCTATGCGCTCCTTACAATCCTCATGGCTTGTTTTGTTGATTTACAATCATTACATACATTGCTGATAAGCAACCTGACCAGTTATCAGTTTCTGCTCATAGTCTCGGGGTACCTTACCTTCATCCTGTTCCCAATCTTCGGATTAGTCATCATTCTAGTCGCCTACTCTCTCGTATCTAGGAATCTGGGCCACTGGTTAATCTCTCAAGTCCCTAAGAAAATGGAATTAGAGCGGATAGGTTTGGATTCACTCTTCCGTCCTTTGCCATCGATTGGACGGTCAGTCATCAAGATCCTGGTTGGAGTGGCGACTGTTCAACTCATTTTAATGGATGCATTATGGGCGGCGGGCTTACGGCTCGTATACCACGGACTGGCATCTATCCCACTCTTGATCGGCTATGGCGTCTTCACGATCATGACCGCAATTTTCGTCCTACGTAGTAGGACCGTGTATAGCTTTCTGTTTCACGCGACCGCACGCGGCTCAAAATTGAGAAAGGAATAACCCAAAATACGCGATCATTCAACTCTGAAAGATTCTAGGTTCAGTCAGTCTTTTCACTTGACAATCCGCGGCTCCACATTATCCACGCAGCAGATATCGTCATAAATCGGACATCGCCTTGAGCTGAAGATCTTGATTTACTCAAATCGAGAGGATTTGGTATTGTTGTTCTAGAATTGGAGCCGTGCTTGCTGCCATTCAGATTGATGGTGAGTTGAAATTATTGTGCCTTTGGTTCTAGGGTTGTTGTTTCCCTTTCTATGAGTCCTAAGGTGCGTGGTTCGAACGCTTTCTCTAATACTGGTGCGATTACGATGGCGTTGTGGCTTTGAACCCGGTCTCGGATGATTTGTAGGAATTTGAGGAACGATTCGAAATTGTTGTTTGTTATGAGGTATTCGAAACCGTCTAGCAGGAGGATGGGTTGTTCAGCTTTCTGTAGGAAGTCTCCTAGTGTTATTGACAGATCTTGCAATGAGCCTATCGTGTGTTCATTCGGGGATGCTTCGCCAGTTAACCAGATGATCGGTGTCTTCTCTAGGCCGAGTCTTTTTCGTATTTTGGACGGGTGTTCTCGTGTTATGCATAACCCTTCGGATCCGGCTAAGACGATTTTCGAGAAGGTTTCGTATGCGAACGATTGATTGTTCCTAGTAATGTATATTCTGCCTCGTTCGAGTTCAATTGTCTGGATTGGAGTTGGCCAACTGGTTGGGGCAGTGGCTTCTTGAACGGGTTTTTCTCGAACGGGTTTTACCGTCAGCCTTCGTTCAGTTATTGTTTGTGAGATTAGCTCAGTATAAAAATCAAGGATGATTAGATCAATATCCGTGAGTTTTTCTGTCTTGCTGCCGCCCAACGTTAGTACTCCGTAGATATCGTTGCCTATAATGATTGGAATACTGTGGACACTTTTTGTTTGCAGGACGCTGTGATCTACTTCTGCGACGACCGTTGAGATATTTTTTGTCTGATTCGCCTCAAATTCGATCAGTCCACTATTCAACGGGTAGGCTTGTTGTAGCGACATATCTTCGGATCGTGCCTTCATGGCCTGTAGGTTTGCGAGGCCTTTTCCTCGATCGAACGCAAAGATAGCCCCAATTTCCATTCCGAACTCCCAGATGATGGTTTCAAGGACCATCTCTAGTCCCGTGGAGAGGTCGGGAGTTTGTCTCAGCTTCTCACGCAGTTTTGCTATGCTTTCTATTTGTTCGGTTGTTTCAACGATGCCAAGCTCCAAGTTCTCGTTAGCCTTACGCAGGTTCTGCTCACTCGTTCGCAACGCCTCCTCCAACTTCATCTGTTCGCTGAAATCTATCATGTATCCAATGACGTCTTGCGGTTCTCCGACCGCATCACGTACTAGTATTGCCTCCTCCCGAACCCAACGATACTTCTCGTCCTTGCAGAGGAACCTGTACTCGAACATCTGACGATCATTCTTCCAAAGACCGGGCAATTTCTGCTTGAATAATATGAGATCATCTGGATGAATGCGACCTGCCCAAAAATCTGGGTTCCCGTTGAAGTCTCTGGATTCGAATCCGAGTAATGAAGAAACATTCTCACTCATGTATGTTGATGCATAATCAGAGAGATCAGGCAGTGGCTTTGAAATGTAGATGACGGCGGGGTTAGCTGTGACAACGTATTCTAACTGTTTCTTCGCTGAACGAAGCTCGTCCTCCAACCTCTTACGTTCAGTTACGTCTATCCAATAACCCACAACATCCCGCACGTTCCCCTCTGCATCACGAATAACCCTCTGCTCTTCACGTATCCAACGGTATTTCCCATCCTTATGCAGAAACCTATACTCGAACGCATGCCTTCCATCCCTCCAAAGCAATGGCATCTCAGCCAAGAATTTCTGCACATCTTCCGCTGGAAGCCGACTCTGCCAGAACCTAGCTCCCGATTCACCAGTTAACTGATCAGGTTCAAATCCTAGCAACGAATCGACGCTCTTGCTGACGAATGTTGCCCAAAAATCTGATTTGTCAGGAAGAGGTTTACCGACGTATACTACTGCGGGATTAGAGAACACAGCGTACTCCAATTGTTCCTTCGCTAAACGATACCGTTCCTCGCTTTCCTCTAACTTCGCCGTTCTCTCAGCAACTAATTCTTCTAATTGTTCGGCATGCTCTCTTAGCTCTTCTTCCAATCGTTTTCGTTCGGTGATGTCTTCAAATACAGCAACGAAATTTCCATCCATCGGGCTGAAGACTGAGACGTCCAGAATGACTCCCAACGACGATTTCAAGTCAATCTCAAACTGCTCCGGATGGCCCGTCAAAACAACACGTCCATAGATCTCAAACAGTTCTGGATTTTCCTCTTTGATCCTAGGAATCACCTCAGTGACTCTTTTGCCCACAACGTCTCTCAATCCGGTCAGTCGACCAAATGCGCTGTTAACATCAAGATAGACGAAATCCACAGGACGACCATTCTCATCAAAAATCATCTTACAGTAAGCGAAGCCTTCCAACATGGTCTGGAAAAGTGAGTGGTAACGTTCCTCGCTTTCTCTCAGCGCATTCTCTGCTCTTTTGCGTTCACTAATGTCTCTGACGATGCTGACCCAACCCGTCAGTTCTCCCTTGTCGTTCAACAATCGATCGACGGTATGTTCAGTGGTTAATACCGTTCCGTTTTTTCGTTTCATATGAAATTCGGCCAGATTAAACGGAAGCTGATCTTTCTCAACAGCCGAGTAACAGAGCCGTTGGAACTCTAGAAAAGCTTCGTTACTGACGTGCAGAAAGTCGGATGGTTTCCCAATTATCTCGTTCTTATCATATCCGAAGATCTTGAGTGCCGCAGTATTGCAGTCCACGATGACTGGCGTGTGAGAGTTGGGTTTAACGTCAAGAATGAAGACAGCGTTAGTCATGCTGTTTAGTGTGCTTCGAATTAGGTTACTTTGGCGATGGATTTCTTCCTCTGCTCGTATCCTTTCGGTTATGTCGGCTGAGATGCTCAAGATTCCAGTTGGAACGGGATAGATCCTTGATCTGTAACATTTTCTTTGCCCGTCCGTAAGTACAAGTTCAGTGGAGACAAAAAGCGCCTTACTTTCCGTGAGAACTGTCTTCGCTGCTTTGTACCAATCTGATTCTTCGATTCCTGGAAATATCTCCGTTGGAGTCTTGTTCAGTACCATCGTCTTCGGAAGAGTAAATGCTTCCACGAAGGCTCTGTTGACAAATTTATAACGCAACTCTTTGTCTAACACAACGACTACATCAGAGATCGATTCAAGCAGATCTCTATACCGGAATGCAGATGTATGGTCTATCGAAGAATTTTCTTGTGGCTCGTGCTCAAATTCCTTGCTTCTATGCTGATCTGAAATATTCAAGGGCAACTGAAAAGCCCTGTGGTAAGCGTTTTAGCGATATTTCTGAGTAATTATAATTCTCATGCATGATGACTGCTTCATGTCAAGTGGATAGGCGATATGAGTTGTGTTACTCGAATTTTCGTCAAGGTCTTATTAGCATACTTGAGGAATAACCGGATTTAGAATTTTGCAATCACGACAGGTAATCAGGCGCACTTCACTTTGAAGTCTTTCAGACCTCTCCCTGTGCTATTCTCCTAACTCACCAGGCTATACTGGATGCATCCACGTTGAACGGTCATGAAGTGTCCTTGGTCTCATGGCGTATTGACGTGGGTGGATTACGTGAACACCGGTCGAGAATACTACTGCCACATGTGCCGGATGCCCTTCAAAGAGATTGATGGGGAATTGAAAGCGATAATTCCAAACTACCCTCGATTCACTCAAACGCAGATCGAGAACTTCCACACAAATAGAAAGTCATAATTTGTGAATGATTGATACTCGAAGGATCAACTCACGTGAAATGCTTTGAGCTATGATAAACTCTTCAACGACTTGATGTATTCATCCATGTGCAAGGACATCGAGCAGTGTATGGCTGCGGAAGCGAATTTTCTGGTCGCCCTTGGGCTATCAGCATATACAGAAATCATAGGAGGATTGGTTACCGGGAATCTCAGGAACCCTGGTTCAGGCAAGAAAAACTACGAAGCATTTCTAAGTTACATGGGGTCGCATTACGTAACTCTCCAAGACACAATCGATCTCTATACAGGAGTTCGCTGCGGCCTAGTGCACGAGTATTTCGTCAAAAATACAGCGGCTACCACAGTCGCTATGCTGGGGCAAGGTAGAGGTATCCAATACGATTCTAATGTTGATCATATTGTTTTCATTTGTCATGCCTACTACACCGATTGGAAAAAGGGCGTCGCAGCGTACCTAGCCGACCTAGAGAAAAAAGTCAATCTGCAAGGCTGTTTCAAAAACGCACTTGGTATTCAACATGATTCCAATCTTACTTGACATAACGAATCTAGAATCACTCTTGTTTTCCATAGGTTTCGCGATTGCGTTCGCAGTTTTCTTGCATGTGTCAAGTAGACCAAGTCTTGAAATTCTCCCAGCAAATGACGAACACGCGCGAGGTCACCAAATGAAATACGTACACGTCATCGTACGGAACAAAGATCGAACGTTTCTCTTCAGGCAGACAGCTGTCAACTGCACCTCTGACGTAACATTCACCGACTTAACCACCGGCGCTCTTTGTGGCACATTCCGAACCAAATGGGCGTCGAGACCCAACCCAGTCGTACCGACCATTCATCCTACATCACATCAGGCAGTCCTTGTTTCCATCCGAAATATTCGTTCATCTGCGCTTCAGTGAGATCGTCTGCGAGTTCGCTTGCTTGGCTGTGTCGGAACAGGTGCGGGTTAACATGCTTGTTGATCTTGGCATCTTCGCCGCGTCTGCGCAGCATCATTCTAAGATGCGGTAGTGTGACGAGATAGACTAATCGGCGTTTGTCGCCGATTCCTTTCGCTGAGAGATATTCATCGAACGCGAGAATCTTCTTCTCCGCATTTGGCAGCGATGCGTTCTCTTGGATTGCGTGTATGGCTCGTTCGATCCTTCGTCCTGTGTCGTGAACGTCAGGTTGCAATTATCATTGCCATCATGTCCTGAGAAGCGTCGCTATATAGGGATAATGGGAATTGAACAAAATGTTTGGAGCCGGGGATGGGAATTGAACCCACCTCAGTGAACATTGTTCTATACTGCGGGTTACTGCAATCCTACTGCAGCCCGCCGCCTGGACCGTTCGGCCTTCGGTGACCCATTCCGTTGAAAGGATCAACCCCGGCGCTCCCCCGGCGGATACCCGTTCTCGATTTTATCTAATAAACTTGAACCGCACGCCGAAAGAGCAAGATGCAGTCCGCAAGTGTAATGAAATCGCTGGCTCAGGCAGTAATCGCTAGGGACACCGTTTCGTAGCTTAGTTCATTCAGCGTGGTTTACGGCGTCCATTCATCTAAGATTAGTTCCTTCACTTCTGAAGCAATTAGGGCGGCGATTACTCCAGATATGGTCCACGCAAGTTTATCGTCGTTCTTGCTAAAGATGAGCCAGGAGAGAGGCATGAGTGCGAGGCCAAAGGTGAAATGGTGAACGTGGGTCTTTTTCACATAAAGCCGAAGTTTCAAGAAGTCAGCAAATAGCCGGATCATTACATAACTGATCGCGAAGCTTGGCCAGAAAATGTTGATCTTCGGATACTTCCTTCGGTATTCCAATTAGACGCTTCTCCTATCATACCAACTGTGTCGGCCTGAAAATGTTGGCTCTAGCAAAGAGCATACATTCAACAGAGTTTAAACATTAAGATCCGGCTACGCGCAGCGGAGGATCGTGTGATTCTCACAGTATGACCATGAACTTGTTCATTTGGATTAAGCACATCTTAGTACGTAGACGGGTTGCTAGGACTGCTGGGATGATTCGTTCATAACACGTTTTATTCAGAATCGCCATGCGATGTATCGTGAAGCAATAGAAGGGAGATGATTAGAATATGAATGCACGTAAATCGCTTCGGCTAACGGCAACAGTACTATCAATGGTCGGCGCTATCGCAGCAATCTACAGCCTTGCAGTGCGCCCCGCACGACACATGTTTAACGGCGCCGTCACTCAGTACCCGCAATACTCTCAGTACACACCAGGACGCAGTAGTTTCGGCATGTTCGGAATAGTCAGCTACATAATCGACATCTCAGTCATCGTCACAGCGCTAATACTCGCTTACATGGCTATTACGAAACCGAAAGCACGCGAGTGAGACTTAACTCAATTATTGGTCGATACGTCACGGACGCAGAGTCCGCGACGGTACCTCATTCTTGATTCTGATTTGTAGTCCTCCATCCTGTTTCTTAAATATGCGAAGCTGTACCAGTGCCTCGAAGCCAAATGGAATATCGACAACTCGGACGCACGGATATGCGCGTCTCAACCGTCAGCTTTGGTGCATGGCCAATTGGTTCAGATTGGGGTGCGGTTGACGATAACAAATCTTTTGCGGCACTTAACCGAGCTATCGATCTCGGAGTCAATTTCATCGACACTGCCGACGTGTATGGCGACGGACGGAGCGAGCGTCTAATCGGAAAACTGCTAAAGGAACGGAAGGAAGAGGTCTTCGTTGCGACCAAGGCAGGCCAACGATTATCGCCACACGTAGCAGACGGGTATAATCTGAAGAACCTTGAAGCATTTATTGACCGAAGCCTCTCGAATCTAGGGGTCAAATCAATCGACCTCCTACAACTTCACTGCCCTCCCACCGAAGTATTTTCCCGACCTGAAGTGTTCAAAGCTCTAGACGAACTACGAAAGAAAGGAAAGATCCGGTACTACGGAGTGAGTGTCGAGAAAGTTGTTGAGGCCGTTAAGGCAGCGGAATATCCCGACGTGCAGACTGTCCAAATCATCTTCAACATGTTACGACTGAAACCGATCACCGAATTCTTCCCAATCGCCAAGAAAGGAAAGATCGGCATTCTAGCCCGCGTGCCATTGGCTAGCGGTTTACTCGCCGGCAAGATTACCGCGCAAACAAAATTCCCACAAGACGATCACCGCAACTATAACCGCAACGGTGAAGCTTTCGACAAAGGCGAAACATTCTCAGGTGTCGACCTAAACCGAGGACTTGAAGCATTAGCCGAACTGAAAAAACTCGCGCCACCCGGCTTGAGTATGGCTGAGTTCGCACTTCGCTGGATCTTGATGTTTGACGCAGTCACATGCGCGATCCCCGGAGCCAAAACACCTGAACAGGTGGATGATAATTTGAAGGCGGCTAGCGCATCCGCTCTTGACTCTCGAACCATGAATGAAGTTCAATCTATCTACGATAAACTGATCCGATCAGAAGTACACGACAAATGGTAATTCGCTGAATCTACGCCGCTACGAGCCGAATTAATCCGGGGGAGGGGTAATTTCAGAAACCGTCCGAACTCTGTCCACACTTTCCCCGTTTTTCTTCACGTAGGAGAATCAGGAAAAGAATCTTTGCATCGAACCGCAGGGACGTTTGAGCAACTATGCCCTTCGAATGTTGAATGAGTAAATTCACTTGATTCGGTAACTAATTGCTAGGCCATCGCCGAGGGGGAGGATCAGGCTACTTAGTCGCTTATCTTTGAAGATCATCTCGGTGTACCTACGGATGCCTCGCTGACCCGTTTGTTTCTGCCCAGTGGCGATGTCGCTCCAGAACATGTTATCGGCAAGTATGACGCTTCCTCGTTTCGTTAGTCGGAGTGAGTGTCGTAAGTAATCGGGATATTCGTTCTTATCGGCGTCTATGAATACGCAGTCAAAAACCTTCTCCATTTTAGCGAGTACTTGTAATGCCGCGCCCTGGTGAATTCTGATCTTATTGCGACAGCCCTCCCTCGCCATTACTCTTTCAAATTCGCGCGCTACATGCGAATTTACTTCTATCACGTCAAGAGTAGTTGCTGGGCTTGCGCCTTTCAGGAACCAGAGAGAACTGTAACCTATTCCTGACCCTATCTCCAGGATGCTCTTTGGCGATCTGATTCTCGTAATTAATTCAAGGAAACGCCCACGAGAAGGATCGATCGAAAACACATCATACTTTTTCATCGCAGCAGATTCGCTAAATACGCGAGCTAGGGCTTCGCCTCCATCTCCAACCAAACGTTCAATATAACTAGAAACCTCAGTATAATCCATCGAAACCACCTGCTCCATGTAGTCGTAATCGTAACCCTAGATATCAGATCAGTATTGTATGGTTAGTGATTGCGATCTACGAGTCTGGCGTCGACACTATACCTACCAGCCCCGCAGAGTGAAAGTACTAGCGACATCGTGAGTAGCCCTACATCTAGTGGTACGAATGAGTTCGCTAGGTTTCCTCCGCCTACCACGAAGATAGCGCCTAGCAGTATTACGGTCTGATAGACTGCAGAGGGGGCGTCAAAAATCCGAACAGTACTCCAATCACTGACAGTATCTCTAACACACCAATCATGATGAAAAGCCCGCTCGGCATATGGAACATCTCAGCTACTGTTGGATTAGCCACCTTGAAGGATCCTGCATAAAGGAACACAAAACCCGATCAGAAACGAAGTATCAGTAGAGACAAGTTCACGAACCGCTCCTGAGATCCGAACAATGCTTCATCGCTAATCATATCCATAAGTGAATGTTGCCCTAATTCATTTTGGATGTCTGACGACGATTAGAATCCTTTTCTCATTATTTCAGTAATTCTGTTCACAGCTGTTTGTATAAGTGCTTCTCCTATCTCCTTCGAGGCGAGTAACCTTCCGTGGTACTCGGATTACACAGTCGCTGTGTTCTCACGATTCTTCTTGCGTCTGTTTTTAGCTGGAGTTAGACGAATTCCCCAGCGTCTCACTTTGCCTTCAAGCAAGGTAAGGTCAAACTCAACCTTCTTCCTTCTCTTGCGGCCAATCTTACTCTCCCTCGACCCCAACATGGTTCAACAACCAGTACTTGCCCAGGCTAGATCTAGATTCCAGCAGCGTGAAAATGAAGTTGGCCGGAGGCGAATGCACTCTAATCACAAGGCACTCCCGAGTGCAACAACTTGGTTCCACCCATCTTTCAGGGCCGACCACGTTTGTGCACGGCCAACAAGATAACTTAGTTGCTCAGCACATATAAGGTTACGTATCTATATCGTTAATTGCGCATAACTGCGTTATTTCTTCCTATTAGAAGCCTGTTCCAGTTTTCTCTATCGTTGACCTTGCGTCATGGGTTGGCTTGGTCTTTGAATGCACCTTTCAGCTCTGCCAAAGTGGACTTTAGGTTCACCGCATCCTTGATGCTTTCTATCGAAGCGGCTGGAACTCTTCCTGTTGCATGACGAAGTACGATCATCTTGCTAAGGACCTTTTTTGCTGCCTCTCTCTCGAACTCGACTATAATGTTGGTAACCTTCATTTCAGAAGGGTCGAATTCCAAATCCTTGACCTTTCCAAGATTAATCATGTCTTTACTATAAACCAAGATATTTCTTATGTTGCTAGAAAGCAAGCACTACACCTAGGAATCGTATCAAAACCATAGCCCTAAAAGAGTATGCCTTAACGGGGAGTCTTGTGGTGCGCCAGAAAACTAAACCTTTCTGCGTATGACAATTCGCAATTGCGGGTACACGCGGCTTAGCACCGCGCCAGACTGAAAGGATATTGCGTCGAAAGCTTAGACCGGTTCTATCACTAATTTTGCCATATTTGATCTCTAGATCCTAGTGTGATAATCACGATCAGAGTTTTTATAGACAATAGAACCTGGCCTTGGGTGAGCTTTGGCTATGGTCCATAGACCGATCTTGACTACAGAGGCAACGGGCCTTGTTCGGAAACTGGCCGCGTTTGATCAGTTGAATATTAGTTCGGCACTTTGTTCCGGAGGTATGAAAATTGGCCAATAGACTCACCTTCGTAAGAGACGCGACAGGGATCGTAAGAGGGCTAAGTGTGTTGGACGTGTTTATGATTTCGAGTGCCGGAGCAAGTTTGCAAATGAACTTTCTGTGGCTCTTCTCATGGCCCGACCTCACCTTTCCGGGAAGTTCGCCCTTCTGGATAGTGACTTTTGGACTCGTGATAGTGATTCCTATCGCCCTCGTCTATGGTCTCTTGGGTGCCGCCATGCCGAGATCTGGAGGAGACTACATTTATACAAGCCGAATTTTGCGGCCGGACATCGGCTTCATGACAAGTTTCGTCGTAGGAATGGTCTTCTTCCTTATCTTAGGCGTAGACGTGATGTACATGATCAGCACGTCAATAGCGCCTATCTTTTCCGTTGCTGGACTTCTCTTCAACAGCCCATCTTTACTGGCGATGTCAGGAGCTGTATCGGCGCCCATGAACACGTTTGTCATCGGAGTCGTCATAATAATTCTAACCGTAGCGGTCGTCATGACGCGGGTCACGACTGCAATTAAGATCACTTGGGTCTTCATGGGGCTGTCAATTTTGGGAGCGGTGGTAACGTTAGGGTTACTGCTCGTGACCTCGAGGGAGGCGTTTATCTCCATATGGAACACGAAAATGGGTCAGTACGCAACTTATGACCAGCTGATTACCACAGCTCAAGGCTTAGGGTGGACTCCGTCAACTCCGAGCTTGTATGCAAGTCTTTCAGCGATGGCGTTCGCGGCGTGGATATACAACGGGTTTATTTGGCCTGCATATGTGGGCGGCGAGATTAAGCGTGCTTCTAAAAGTTTGATCGTCGGCATATTGGTAGGCGTCATGTTTCTTTGGCTCTTCTACTGGATAGTTGGTGAACTGTCGTGGGCTGTAGCTGGCAAAGACTGGATCTCCGCGGTGAACTGGTTAGCAACAAACTATCCTAACAAGTATCCAGTACCGAGTTATCCTTGGCTCTCGTTCGTTACGCCGCTTCTGACGGACAACGGCGCTTTGATCTGTATTATTCTGATAAGCTACGTCGCAGCATGGGTCGCAGCCAATCTCGCAACGATGCTTTGCGCAACTAGGATAGTCTTCTCGTGGTCCTTCGATAGAATCACGCCGCGCGCCCTCGCCAATGTGAGCGAGAGATTCCACGCGCCGACCTGGGCCCCCATTTTCACCGGAATCATCGGAATCATCGGTTTAGCCTTCGCTACGTTCACAGGAATCTTCAATTACTTTCTGAATACAGCGGGAATGGTTCTTCTCGCTTACGCGGTAGTGTCGGTCGCAGCAATAGTGTTTCCATTTAGACGAAAGGAACTCTTCGAGTCGAGTCCATCGATTGTCAAAACCAGACTTGCAGGACTACCGCTGATAAGCATCCTAGGCGTTATAGCCCTCATCTTCAGTCTATACGGCACATACTACGCTCTGACAAACTCGATAATGGGTCCTCTCAACGTAGTCTCCTACTCAATGATCGCTGGCACCTTCATACTCGGGCTGATCCTCTAC
>Ga0074045_10000928_pt1 | contig 28742 bp, 24 predicted proteins | sample BogForMeECP23OM2_FD_94442 | JGI IMG/M metagenome (GOLD analysis project Ga0074045, IMG submission 94442) | Bog forest soil microbial communities from Calvert Island, British Columbia, Canada - Bog Forest MetaG ECP23OM2 | ecosystem: Environmental > Terrestrial > Soil > Wetlands ...
AAGCAGTCAAAGCAAAAGCGCACGGCGAGAATGATCCGGCAACTCCGAAACCTCGGCTATCGGATCGAACCACCGAATCCTCAACCCAGCCAAGCACAAGCGCAGTGATTTTCGAGCCTGTAGCGCTGGCTTCCGTGCCAGCTTGGGCCTAGCAAACAACGCGGGCAAAACAGAGGCTCGAGCGATCCCGCCTCTTCTTGTTTCTGATCTTGGTTTTTGTAGGGACCGCCTTCTGAGGCGGTCCGCTCTCGGGCTTGCTTCAGTTCTTCGCCGTCGTTCCCTGCGACCACGCGGGCGCGGCAAGAATCACGCCAAGGCCAATCGCGGCCAACAACACAACGAGCGAAGGCACGAGCGGCGTCTTCGCGGTCATCAGGTAAACGATGCCAATCGCGAGCATGGTGCGGATGCGGATCAGCGTCGTAATCACCGGATCCTTCACCCGCCCCAGCACCTCGCCGCTCAGCGCCGCGGTTGCCTCGGACGACTGCAGCACCGGCCGCAGCTTCTTGAACCGCGGCAGCAGCAGTCCAAATCCAATCACCAGCGCCACCGCAATCCCGATCCACGCCGCGATCACCCAGCCTGCCGCGCTCCGCTGCGTCACTCCCGCCATGTATCCGCCGGTCAGGATCAGCAGCAGCAACCCCGGCCCGCTCACCGGCAGCGACCCGCGATAAATTCGCAGCCACGACCGCGCCTCGCCTGCGGTTGTCGCGCGGCGCAGCAGCGCCGACGCGGTCCATTCCAGCCCGTAGCCAATAAACAGCGCGGCCATGCCCGCAAAATGCAAAAACAGCACAATCGTGTAGGAGTTCATAGGGAACCCATCTTACCTGCGCGCGCGCTGAAACTCCCGCATAAATCCCACCAGCGCCTCGACCGCCTCCAGCTCCACCGCGTTGTACAACGAGATGCGCATTCCGCCCACCGAGCGATGTCCCGGCGTCCCGATCAATCCCGCCGCGGTGGCCTGTTTCGCGAATTCCTTTTCCACTGCTTCGTCGCCGTGAGCCGCGGCGCTGCCGCCCACGCGAAACACCACGTTCATCAGCGAGAGCGACGCTTTCTCCACCGGGCAGTGATAGTAGCCGTTGCTCCCATCGATGGCCTCGTACAGCAGCTTGGCCTTGGCTTCATTTCTCTTCTGCATCCCGGCCACTCCGCCTTCCGCCGCCATCCATTCCGTCACCAGGCTCAGGATGTACACGGCAAACGTTGGCGGCGTGTGGTACAGCGACTTCTCTTTAATATGCGTGCGGTATTGCAGCAGCGTGGGCAGGTTCTTGTCCGCGCGCTCCGCCAGATCTTTCCTGACGATCACCACGGTCACGCCGCTTGGCCCCAGATTCTTCTGCGCCCCGGCAAAGATCAGCCCGAACTTGCTCACATCGAAGGGCCGCGAAGCGATGTCCGACGACATGTCCGCCACCAGCGGTGCGTGCGATGCGGGCATGTGATGATATTGCGTGCCTTCAATGGTGTTGTTCGTGCAGAAGTACGTGTACGAAGCGTCGTTCGACAACTTGATCTCTTCCGCGTGTGGTACGCGCACAAATTTCTCCGCTTCCGTCGATGCGGCAATATGGTGTGGAATGCCTTTCTTCAGTTCGCCGATGGCCTTCGCCGTCCACGCGCCGGTGTGCAGCACGTCCACCGGCTTTCCCGGCAAGCACAAATTCATCGGCACCATCGTGAACTGCATGCTTCCGCCGCCTTGCACAAAGATCACCGCGTATTCTTCCGGGATCGCCAGCAGCTTCCGCAAGTTCTGCTCCGCCGCCGTGTTGATGGCCTCAAACTCCGCCGAGCGGTGCGACAGCTCCATCACGCTCATGCCTGTTCCACGGTAGTCCAGCAACTCCTCGCGGATGCGCTCCAGCACCGGCAACGGCAGCGCCGCCGGCCCGGCATTAAAGTTAAACGCCCGCTTCGCGCGGGTTGCGGTGGTGGTGCTCACAGTGGTCATGCCTTTCGCAGCAGGATTGCGGCGCTTCCGTAGCGGATAAGCTGAGGTTTGCTCCGCTCCTTAGAATACCAGATGCGACCAGTGCCCAGCGACCGGTTCTGTAGCACCGGCTTCAGCCTGCGTTGCTGTGCCCTCGGCGCCTAGGCCACCCGCCGTGATCCCTCACGTTGCTCGGGATGACAAATTGGGGACAAGGACCGGCATCGCGAAGAATTGCCAAGATTGCCCATAACGACCAGCCTGAGGGCTGGCCGCTACCAAGGCAGATTCTTCAGGGGCGGAAGCCCAATTTGCCGCAGGCCGCTAATGTCGGAGCTAAAGCTCCGATCCCCTAAAGAAGCCCCTACAGAAGTACGAACCGATCTGAAGGTCGACCCCTTAAACTACTGCAATTTCAAGTGGCGCAAGCCACACACACAACTTGGAAAGATTGACGCACGGCATCGGCGCAGCTAGACTCGTGGCTGCTCTACGGGGTTCGGACCTGACGGGGTCCGTGCTCATTTCCATTCAAGAAAAACTACAGGAGAAACGATGAGAAAAGCTCTATGGGCCATTCTGTTTGTTGCGACGTTGCTGACCGCGTTGCCAAGCCAGGCGCAGAATCCCAACTATGACGTCGGACCGGTGTGGCGCGTCACGTACTACCATCTGAAGCCGGGTCAGGGAGAAGCGTTCTGGAAGGATTTTCGCGAGAACCTGAAACCGGTCTACGATGCCGTGAAAAAAGAAGGCATGATCACCGACTACAAAGTGTGGACCAACGCGACCACCGACGCCCCGGGCGACTGGGACATCGCGGTAGGGCTGCTGTTTCCGAACTGGGCGTCACTCGATCAGATCGATGCCAAAGCGGCGACCATTTCGGCCAAGCATTACGGTTCGCGCGAAGCCATGATCGAAGCAGGGAAGAAACGCGCGGAGATACGCGAGGTGGTGATGAGCAAGCTGGCGCACGAGGTGCTGCCGAAGTAGCGGCGCCTGCGCGGTAAGGCAAAACCAGCCCAGCCCCGGACGCGTGGGCAGACCGTGCGGGCCGCTGGCGCGGGAAAGAATCGATCCGAACGTTGGCCATTGCCAAGGAGGATTCCTCAGGGGCTGAAGCCGAATTTAGTGCAAGCCGCTATTGTCGGAGCTAAAGCCCCGACCCCCTACAGAGAAAAGCAGGTCCCTCGCTGCGCTCGGATGACAAAACAGGATCGCGATGGCGGTGGAGACCAGCCTAAAGGCTGGCCACCACAAAGGCTACCTGGGTTCGGTGGGGATGGCCAGAAAGACGCGGTCGTCGATGGGAACGGTGGGCGTCAGGACCGTGGAGGTTTTTCCATCGGCGAGAGCAATTTGCTTCGCCAAGCCGCTGATCGCGGGAGCCGCAGGCTTCGAGGAGTCGGCAGGAGCATCGCCGGGTTGCATGGAAATGCGCGTGGTCTTCGGCGTGCAATTCGGCGTATTCAGGCAAGTATCGCGCAGGAAGACCTGGCGTAGTCCACTGTTGGAAGCCGCGACGGCCGGGGCGGTTTGCGGTTTCGCAGCGGACGTTTGCGAATCGTGGCTGGACGTGACGGCAACAAACGCCACGAAGCGCCCGGAAGAACTGATCGAAGGAAGAATGCCCTCCGTGCCGATGAGAGCGCCGGCCGGATCGGTGGAAATCAGCGAAGTGCCGGGCTTGCAGGCGGTGGACGCGCCGATACACATATCGCGGAGGTAGACCTGTCGTCCCTCGGGCGCACCACTGACAAGATTGGTTGCGGCGGAACTGAAAGCCACGTAGCGGCCGTCGGCGGTGATTGCCGGAGAATGGCTGGCATCGTTGCCCGCGGTGCCGTCCTTCGCAACGGAGACGGTTTGCGTTTCGGGCGCGCAACCGCTGGGCGCACCGAGGCATGTGTCTCGCAAGAGAATCTGCGTCACCTCATTTTCCTGAGAAGTGTAGGCCACGTAGCGGCCATCGGCGCTGATCGCCGGCGTCTCCTCGGCAGTCACACCTGCCGCGCTTGCCGTTGAGCTGGCTGCCGCGGGTGCGGCCGTGCCCACAGAGAAAGTCTGCGACGAGGGAGTGCAATTCTGGTTGCCGTTGCAATTGGTATCGCCGCCGCCGAGATTGGGGCAATTGACAATACAGACTCCGCTGGGCGGATTGATGACGTTGATCTTCGCGGCAGGGTCGGCCTGGGTCAAGTAGGTTGTGGGAATGATGGCCTTAATCTGTGTGGAGGTGATACTCGATGTGTTGATAGCGGTCTCCACGCCGGCGGTAGCGACGCCGGTGTAGGTAACGGTGGAGGCGCCATTGGTTGAGGTGGAAAGGAAATTTGTTCCGGTCAGAGTAATGGTGACCGGAGAACAGTTTTTCGTGCTGCTGGCGCACACGGCGGTGGTGGAGGGCGAGATCGACGTCAGCGTAGGCTGAGGATTGGGAGCGCCGTAGATCAGAAACGCCAGGGAGTTGGACAAGCCGTTGTTGCCGGTGCCCGTTTGCTGGAAATGGGTGTTCACATACGCCGTACCCGACGTAGCGATTAGACTGGCGGGCACGACCGCGGTTAACACGGTGTTGCTGACCGCCGTAGTCGCGAGGTTCTGGCCGTTCCACTGAACCGTACTCACGGGAGTTGCGGGAAAGGGGTTTGTGGAAGAGGCGGTGACGGTGAGCGTGAAGGATGGACCGCCAAAGACAACTCCCGCCGGGGCAATATTCAGGATGGTTGCGCCGGTAGCGTATTGCACGGAGTTGTTGTAATCGTTGCAGCTGAGGCATGCAAACGCGATCAAGGCTACGGCAACCGTGGAGCAAAACCGCTTCATCGAATCTCCTTCGCGACGTTTCAAGCGAGTAGCGCCCTCTCGCCACCCGATCCGGGCAGGACAAGGGAATAGAGCGCATCTGTTTGGGGTGAGATGCAAAAACTGCAGCACGCGTTGACCTGCCGCTGGAGCCTGGCTCCCGGCAGGCATACTACCCCCGCTTTAGCTGCTCTATTATCGCTCAGGTGGGGATTTGGGAAAAGTCGGCAGAAGGCGGTGCGCGACCGGAGTTGGAAGTCGAGCGGCGGCTAGTGTGCGGGAGGGCCTAAGGCGTCAAGCGACTGGCGCACCAGCAGAGCAATCTTTTTTTGACGGTCCTCGTCGGGATCTTTGGTGGCTGCAGCGGCATGGTAGGCGGCGGCCGCGAGAGATTTTCTGCCCAGCTTGGCGTACAGGTCGCCCTGGGTGAGATGGAAAATGGGATTTTGCGGATAGCGTTCGACGAGCGGAGTGACGATGGTGAGGGCTTCTTCGTAACGCAGGTCGTAATTCTCGAGATTCACGGCAAGGTAGAAACGCGCGAGTACGGGAGTTAGCTGGCCATCGCGGATGGCGGTTTGCAGCAGGCGGATTCCGTCGGCCTTGGAGCCGCCGGGAATGCCCATGAAAAAACGGAGGACCCGAGCCATCGTCGACAAGGTGTCGACATAATAGTCATAGAGGCCGACCCCAAAGCCCGCGTCGGCGGAGGTGGGATCAAGCGCCAGCGCACGCAGGAAATGTTCCCGCGCTCGTACCCCGGCCCTGGCTGCGCTGTGGTTTTCTCCGCGGAGGCTATACAAGCGAGACGCCAGCGCCTGTGCCATTCCCGCGTAGATATTCATCGCGGCGGTTTCCTTGTGCTGCAAATTGGCTTCCGCCAGGATGTAGGCCTTCGAGGTGAGCTCAAGATAGTGCTGGTCAGCAGGAAGCTTTTCGCGGCGGCGCGGCATGCTCATGCCATATTTGAATTCCGCAGAGAGGCACCACGTTTTCCACCACAGCGCTTCGACCTCCAGCAGATAGCCTAGCGGCTGATCCGGGGACTGCCGCTGCATTTGGCGAGCTTGGGTGATGGCCTGGTCCAGTCGCCACGAATAAATGTCGTCCAGAATGGCGGCAACGTTTTCCGGCAGTGCAGGCGTGGGCGGCGCGGAGACGGCCTGGTCTGCGCGGGCGCAATCTACCAAGCAACACAAGGACAGAATGACCGCGAGAAAGCAATGAAACATGGCGTTGGGAGAGGCGAGGAGGCTCACGCCTTCCGTGGCACGAGTTTAAGCTGTTCCGTGAGAGTTGCAAAACGAAATGGTTTTTGCAGGAACGCCGCTTCGGGTGGAATCTCCTGGTCCATGCCGCCTTCGGCGTAACCGGACATATAGATGACATGAATATTGGGATGAAGGTCCCGGATTTGGCGGGCCAGCTGCGGGCCGCGCAGTTCGGGCATGACGACGTCGGTGAGGAGAATGTCGATGGGGCTGGAGTGATGGCGCGCGAGTTCGAGGGCGTCCAGGGCGCTTTGCGACTCCAGAACCTGATGGCCGGCGGCGCTATTTCCGCGTTGTAGCAAAAGAACGACCGCACCCGCGAGTAGCAGAAGCAGCATCCCGATTGTCGGGCCGGGCCATGCGGAGTCCGTGGCGCGCAGGAGGACAAGAAGGGTTATCGAGTTGGCGAGATGAACATCCAACGGTGTAGCTCTCAACTCGTCTAGAAGGGGACGACGCGGTTTGCCTAGGCCGGCGCCAGTGTTGTTCCGGCCGCGGATGGCTCGCCAAGAGGGAAAAGACGGAGCCACCTGAGTTCACCTTACGCCGGAAAATCGTCCGGCGCAGTCTCCGGCAGAGGGCATGTGCCTCATTTAATAAGGGTCAGTTAATAAGCGTCAGTCGGGCAGCGAGATTCTGATCGAGTCGTATTTCACTTGACGACAGAGTGCTTTGCTGAACGGGCATTTGGTGCTCGGGTGCCAGGCGATCACTGAGAAAGTCACTGCGAAGCCCGGAGATGCTTTGGTTGATAGAGGTGGACTGCACCTCCACCGGGAAGCAGCATCTTCGTGACGGAACCCCACGGTGTTTCCTGAACGTCAGAGCATTGCACGTTTTGCTTCGCCAAGGAGGCCATTTCGGTTTTGAGGTCATCGCACATGAAATAAAGTTCGTGGACACCATTGTCAGGCGAAGGGTGGAATGCCGCTTCTGCCGGCGGCAGGGCGAAGATCAGCCAGCCATGACCAGCATCCACGAATTCGAATCTGAGGACATCACGGAAGAACGCGCGGTCCGCCTCGGCGTCTTTACTGTAAATAATCACGTGTGCACCAGAAATCATTTCGCCTCCTGAAGGCTGCCCCGAGCTGGCGGGCAGGCTGAATGTCGTGAGAACCTTGTGAAGCCAATCGCGGCCCAACGAAAACGGTACCGCAATCAGGCCATATTAGGAGGGTCTCGCCGCTTTTGCTATTCTCGCAACGAATGGTGAAATCCCCCAATCCCGCAAAGTCCGCAATCACGCAACCTGCACTCGAGCGCGGCCTCGGCCTGAAAGAAGCCGTGGCGCTGAACATGATTGAGATCGTGGGAATCGGTCCGTTCGTGGTGAGTTCGCTGGTGATCAAGGCCATGGGCGGGCCGCAGGCGCTGATTGCGTGGTTGGCAGGCGCTGTTCTGGCTACGCTCGATGGCTTCGTGTGGGCGGAACTTGGCGCCGCGATGCCCAAAGCGGGCGGCACGTACGTGTTCTTGCGCGAGGCGTATGGACCCGGACGCTGGGGCCGGCTGATGTCGTTCCTTTTTGTGTGGCAGACGTTCGTGCAAGCACCGCTTTCTGTGGCTTCGGCCTCGATCGGCTTCGCGCGCTATGCCGGGTATCTGCACCCGCTGACTACCGTGGAGTCAAAAATGATTTCCGGCGGGCTGGTACTGCTGCTGGTTGTTCTTCTTTATCGCAAGATCACGACCATCGGGAAAATCTCGATTTTGCTGTGGATGGGGGTCGTCGGGACGATGCTCTGGCTGATCTGGGGAGGTATCCGGCACTTCGATCCGAAACTGGCTTTCGATTTTCCGCCGGGCGCGTTTCATCTTTCGTCGTTGTGGTTCGCGGGATTGGGCGCGGCGATGGTCAATACGGTCTACAGCTACTGGGGCTACTACAACATTTGCCATCTCGGGGGCGAGATTCGCGAGCCGGAGAAGAATATCCCGAGAGGCATTTTTCTTTCGATTCTGGGGATCACGGTTTTGTATCTGGCGATGCAAACGAGTCTGCTGGGCGTGGTTCCATGGAGGCAGGCGGAGAACACGCCGTTCATCGCGAGTTTGTTCGTGGAAAAACTTTATGGGGTGGGCGCCGCTCATTTCGTGACCTGGATGGTGCTGTGGATCGCGCTGGCTTCGGTTTTTTCGCTTTTGCTGGGCTACTCGCGAGTGCCCTATTCGGCTGCGCTCGACGGCAACTTCTTCCCGATCTTCGCGAAAGTGCATCCAACGAAACACTTTCCGCACATTTCGCTTCTAATACTGGGGGGCTTGGCGTTCCTGTTCAGCATCGTGTTGAGACTGGAGACGGCCATCGCCGGGATTCTGGCCATGCGCCTGATCGTGCAGTTCATTGGGCAAGCCGTTGGCGTGATGCTATTGCACAGGCGCTGGGGACCGGAACGGCTACCGTTTAAAATGTGGCTTTTTCCTGTGCCCGCTATTTTGACCATGCTGGGCTGGGCCTGGCTTTTTTGGCACACGGGACCGGCACGCAAATGGGGGCTGCTCGAGATCGCCCTGGGCGTGTTGGCATTTCTCGTCTGGACCCGCGTAATGAGACAATGGCCGTTCGGGTTTGAGAGCCGAGAGCAAGCACACGTTGGGGAGGAAGCGTGAATCGATTTGTGTTTCGTTGCACCTTACGGATAGCCAGCCTGTTTTTTCTCCCGCTTGCTCATGCGCAATTTCCTGCCGCGCCCGGTACAGGCCCGGGCCTTCCTGAGACCATTGAAGCCATTGATGGCGCGCGGGTCAGCACGCGCATCCTTTACATTACGGCGCATCCCGACGATGAAAGCGCCGCACTGCTGACGTATCTGGCGCGCGGACTTCATGCCGATGTCGCGCTGCTGACGTTGACGCGAGGGGAGGGTGGACAAAACGCGCTTGGCCCGGAGCAGGCGCCGCAGTTGGGCTTGATTCGCACGCAGGAATTGCTGGCCGCCACTCGCGGGTATGGCGTGAAGCTGTACTTCACGCGCGCAAAGGATTTCGGCTACTCCAAGACAGTGGCCGAAACGGAAAAAATCTGGGGCGATGCGGTTCTGGAAGACATGGTGCGCGTGATTCGCGAATTTCGTCCCGACATCGTGATCAACGGCTGGGGCGGCGTGCATAGCGGACATGGGCATCATCAGACCTCGGGGCTTTGGACACCCAAAGCCGTGCAACTGGCCGCTGATGCCAAGGCGTACCCGGGTCTGGCGAAGGAAGGACTCGGTCCCTGGAATATCGACGGGGAAGCGCCTGCGGTTCTGGATGTCGACCGTGGGTCGGATAAGCCGCAAGGTTATGTGCTTCCACTCGACGAAGTGTCGCCGCTATATGGGAAGTCGTGGCGACAGATTGGGCTGGACGCGTTTGTGAATCACCACAGCCAGGGGATCGCCGGATTTCTGGGCTCGGCGTTCTTGAGGAGACCGATTGCCCTGAAACGGGAGGATGGCAAGAATTTTGACCCGTCCACGCTGGCTGTTCCTTTGCCAGAATTGCTCGGGAAAGAAGATGGAAAGGTTTGCATTGCGCACCAGGATTGGTGCGACGCGTTAAAGCGTTCAGATCAAGAATTGTCGCAGGCCCGCGCCGCCGCTTTGGCGCTGGAGTTTTCGGCTGCGACGAACCTGCTGGTGGATGTGCAGAAGCGCTTGGCAACGATTCTTCCCCCCGGCGTCGTGTCTTCCGATGAAAAAGACCTGAACCAATTCCAAGTTGATTTGCAATTGCAGCGAGTGACGCGTGCGCTGCGGCTGGCGGCCGGATTCTTCTTTGAGGCGGAAGCGGATCGCAGTGAAGTGGTCATCGGTGAGCCCGTGTCGCTGACGGTGAGCTACCATTGCCGCCCTGGCGTACAATGCCCGTTTCAAGGACCTTTGCTGGTGACCGCCGGCAAGCAATTCCAGCCGAGCGGAGGCGACCCCGCACAGGGCGTGAAGTTTCAAATAACGCTGGACGCGGTTCCGCAAGCCCCTCCGGTGTGGGCGCAACTGAGCGCGGAGACTCGTGCGATCATCTTGGTTTCCATCCAGGAACCGATCGACGCGCAACACCAAATCTTAGTGCCCACAAATGTGTTTTACCCGTTTGCTTCTTCGACGACGGTGGCAAGGGTTCCGCTTCGCATCGTGCCGGCTTACACGCTGTCCGTCCAACCGACGCAAGCGGTTGAAGTGTTGAACAGCAAGCACAAGCCGTTTGATATTTTGTTGCGCGTGCATTCCTATTCGACAAAGACCGCGAAAGTTTCTGTGGGGCTGGATCTCCCTGACGGGCTTACTTCCACAACACCCGCCGAAGTCAGCTTCGATGGCGTCGGGGATCAATATGCGAAATTCACGGTAACTCCTCCGGCAAAACTGGACGCCGGCAATTTCACCATCACGGCTTACGCTAAGCGCGGTGACGATAAATTCACCACCTCACTTGAGCCGCTGCCTTCCATGCCTACGATTTTGTGGAGCGAGCCCGCGCAATGCGTGGTGCACGCGTTCGATATCAACGTTCCGGCGAATCTTCGCGTGGGCTACATCTCGGCGGAAGGCGAACCCATACCCGAAGCGCTGAAGCGGCTTGGAATCAGCGTCGATCTGCTGGACGCGGCGGCGCTGGCTTTCGGCAATCTTTCCACTTATGACGCGATTGTGGTGGGCGTGCGCGCGTATGAACTTCGCCCCGAACTTGCGGGCGCCAACAAGCGACTGCTCGACTACGTCTCGAATGGCGGCACACTGGTGGTGCAATACAATCGCGACTATATCTGGGACCGAGTGCAGCCCGCTCCGTATCCCGCGAAGATCGGCAACCCGACGCCGCGCATTACGGATGAAAATTCGCCGGTAAAATTCCTGAAGGCCGACGATCCGCTTTTGAATCGGCCGAACAAGATCACACAAGCCGATTTCCAGAACTGGATGCAGGAGCGCGGGCTGTACTTCTGGAGCGATTTCGATGCCAAGTATGCGGCGCTGCTAGCGATGAATGATCCGGGGGAAAAAGATCTGAACGGCGGCCTGGTGTATACGCGGTATGGCAAAGGGACATACATCTATACCGGGCTGGCGTTTTTCCGGGAGCTGCCGGATGGAGTGCCGGGGGCGTACCGGCTGTTCGTGAATTTGCTTAGCGCGTCGAAGGCGGGGTAGGGGGACGCGCTGGGAAATGGTGGAAAAGTGCGGAGTCCTCAGGGGCTAAAGCCCAATTCGAATTCACAGGCTGCATGTCAGGGCTGAAGCCCCGAGCCCTAACGACGTCGGACTTACGCTGACGATACCCGGTGCGCGATCCTGCCTGCGCTTACGAAAAGCCGCAGGCCTAAAGGCCGGCGCTACCGAATGACCCTTTAGATATCGGATAAAGGTGGGAATAGAGTTGCCGCCGTGCGCATCACGCTGCGCTATGCTCGTTGTGTCCAGCTTGGCAAACAGTGAATCGCACCGGGTCGCTCCAGACGCAGTGTGACGCAACATTTTTGCAGGAGTGCATGAAGCATGAACCGCAACGCAGCTAGATTTCGAAATTCAGGGGCGCGCTATTGGTACCTGTTCGCCGCGCTCGCGCTATCCCTTGCTTTTGCCACGACGGCATCGGCGCAAAAGGACAAAAAGAAAAAGCAACCGGACGACCAGGCGCAACAGCAGCCGGATCCTACGAAATCACTACCCGATGAACAGCGCATCGATCTGGCGATCTCTGACATGCTGGGGGCGTGGCAAATTGGCGATACCGACAAGCTTCACAAAGACATTGCGGACGACGTTGTGGTGGTGAATGGAAATTGGGCGCCGCCGGTTGTGGGATGGGCGGAATACTTGAGGGCCTACCAGTTGCAACGAGCGCGGGCGAATCAGGTTCGGCTGGAACGCTCGAATACACTGATCCGCGTGACCGGGAATGTGGCGTGGGCTTGTTATCAATGGGATTTTTCAGGAATCGTGGATGGACAATCCAGCGGCGCGCGCGGGCAGACCACGCTGATCCTGGAGAAACGCAACGACGCGTGGATCATCGTGCACAATCACACTTCCATTGTGGAAACCGCCTTGCAGTCCAGCCCCAGCCCTGCGGCCACTACGCCCGCACCAGCAGCGAAGCCCTAGTGTGGCGCTGATCTTTTACGCCGCGGCCTGGCGAGGTCAGAAATTCTTGAGGCCGTTGTAAACGAAGATCCCAGCAATCGCCAGCAACAGCACCCCTGCCATGATCCCGCTCGTTAGAATGGGACGGGACAGCTTATTGATCTTGGAGACCAATTCGCGCTGCTGCTTGGCCATGTGCTCTTCGGCGGAATCCAGAAAGATCTGATCGTCTTCATGGCTGGTGAGCACGCTCCGCCAGATTACCAAGATCAGGAATATGGCGGTTACGACTGCCCAGGTGATCAGAAGATAAAGGAAAGGCCCTCTCAACAGATTTTCCATCGCTTCCATACAGTCCTCCCGTTGGAAACGTCCGCGATGCCTGCCTTCCCCAAGGCAGACAAGGCTGATTTGCGCGCAGTATAGCACTCTGGACGGAGAATGGAAGTGATACGACACCCTAGAACACCCTAGAAGTAATGAGAAAGTTTGTGCCGCGGGCCCGCACGATTTGACAGTTTCGGGACGTATTGGGCTGATAACTGGCGGGCCCCGGACATTTAGCGATTTACTTGCTTTATCGCGTAACAAGGGGGATTAGTCCAGGGTAATCAGTGGTTTAGGCGGTACGGGCAGAGTCGGCCTGTTTGCGCCGCATGTCGGCATGTTGTGTGGCTTCATCGCGTGCTTCCGATTCCGGCGCGTGTGCTTCCGAGTCGGTACACCGAAGATCCGGTGAATTTGTGCGCTGGCTCGCATTCGTTGCGGAAAGCGACGCGAACAAGGTAGAATCAAATCAGTGCCCGAATGGCGGAACTGGCAGACGCGCCAGGTTCAGGACCTGGTTCTCGCAAGGGAGTGGAGGTTCGAGTCCTCTTTCGGGCACCATAAGTAGTAAAGCCGACCTTAGCGGTCAAATTCCCCCTGCTGCACTCATCTTCGTCGCGTCCAGTTGGCTTTTCCTATCCTTTATCTGGTTCCGGTCGTATTCAATCCGTGATTCGCGTCGAGGGTTGTTTATGAGCTAGGGCCGGTGCGCCGAACTTCACTCCGCAGCAAGATACACGTAGCGCAGGATGAACAGCGCGGTGAGGATCCACAAGAGCACGCTGACTTCTTGCCACTTGCCTGCGGCTACCTTTGCAACGGTGTAGGTGATCACACCCAAACTCAATCCTGTAGCGATGCTGAAGGTTAAAGGCGTGGCCAGGAGGGTGACGAAGGCGGGAAAGGCCTCGGTGAATTCCGTCCAATCGACCTTGGCGATCGACTGGGTCATCAGTGCGCCAACTAAAATCAAGGCTGGTGCGGTCGCGAATGCTGGAATGGACGCGGCCAGCGGTGAGAAGAACATGGCCACCAGAAATAATCCTGCCACCACCACGTTACTCAGACCCGTGCGCGAGCCGGCGGCGACCCCTGCGGCGCTCTCGATGTAACTTGTAACCGTCGACGTTCCGGTCAAGGCTCCGAAGATCGTGCCGACGCCGTCGGCGAGTAACGCTTTTCCGACGCGCGGAATTCTTCCGTCCTTGACGAATCCGCCCTGCTCGCACACACCCACCAGTGTTCCCACGTTGTCGAACAAATCGACGAAGAGAAAAATGAAGATGATTTCGATCAGGCCGAGGTGGATCGCTCCGCGCAAATCCAGCTTTAGAAAAGTGGTCGAGGGATGAGGCCAGGCCATGAACGCTTTTGGCCAGCGCGTCAGCCCGCGAAGCATGCCAAACAAGGTTGCTCCCAGAATTCCAAGGAGGATCGCTCCATTCACGCGCCGCACCATCAGCACCAGTATCAGAGCAATGCCCACGCACGCTGCTTGTACTTCGCGGCTGCTGAAACTTCCCAGGCTCACAAACGTGGCAGGATTGGCCACCACGAGCTTCGCGCTGCGCAATCCCACAAACGCGATGAACATTCCGATACCGCCAGCGGTGGCGTGCTTCAAGCTTTCCGGGATACCGTTCACGATTTGTTCGCGCACGCGAGTGACGGTGAGCAGCACAAACAGGACGCCGGAAAAAAAGACCGCGCCCAGCGCCACGGGCCAAGGGACATGCATTCCGAGACACACAGAGTAGGTGAAATAGGCGTTCAGTGACATTCCCGGCGCCAGAGCGATGGGATAATTCGCGTAGAAGCCCATCACCAGCGTGGCGACGGCCGCGGAAAGACAGGTGGCAAAGACCACACCGTCCGGCGGCATGCCTGCTTGCGCCAGGATTTGCGGATTCACGACCACGATGTAGGCCATGGTCAGGAATGTGGTCACTCCACCCAAGACTTCCTGACGCAGGGTGGTCTGATTCCGTTTGAGTTGAAACCACTGTTCGAGCAATGTGGGCGCCCGTCGGCTATGGTGTATTTGTTTCTTGGCGACGCCACTGTAGGTGCGTCAGTGCGCGAAGTCAATCTCACGCAGCCTTCGCCGTATCAGGGGTCGGCGGTGTAGTATGGGCCTCGGAAATGAAGAACAAGAGTGGAAGAGAGGCGATCGCCGTGTTGAAGAAGATCTGCGGGCTGCTTTGTGGTGTGGGAATAGTGATGATTGTTGGAGGACTGATCGTTGGGGCGCCTTGTGCGGCGCAGCAATTGACGAACGAAAAGCTGTCGCTCAGCGTGGACGCGCAAGATGGATCGTATCAACTCGCCGTGCGGGGCGGTCAAGCGGTGCTGACAAGTCGTGTGGCAGCCGAGATCGACCATCAGTGGCTGCGTTCGAGCGACTATCCTCGCCACCAGGTTTCCGAATCCACATTCAGCGATGAACTGGGACAGGGCCATGCGGTAACCGTGACGTTCAGTGGACTCGACGGCAAACCCGAGCTGATGTATGTCGGGCAGGTTTATGACAAGGGACCCTACGCCACAGTGCAAGTGCAAGTACGCAACACCACGAATCGGGAACTGACGGTGCAGGCGATGCGAAGCGTCGAAGCGATTGCAGATGCATTGGTGAATCTGGGCGGCCAGGCCTCCGCGGATCGCATTCTGTCCGACAGTTTCAGCGAAGACTGGCCCGAACTTCACCTGTACGACCTGGGAAAAGCGCCGGACGGAATGCATCGCGGCGCGGGCAGTCAACTGATTTACAACCGCGAGAGCAAGCAAAGCCTTTTTCTCGGGGCGCTGAGCTCTGACCGGTTTCTCACGCTGCTGCATTTGCAAGCCGCAGGCACGGGCGGGGAAACGAAAATTGCATCGTTTAGTGTTGACTCCACCGGAACCACGGAAGTGCAAAAAGAGTTCGATATGAAAAATGCCCCGGGAGAAGATCTGATCGAACTGAGCCTTCCCGTTGCGCGCGGAGCAGAAATGCATTCCGAGCGGTTGCTGCTCGAGGCCGGGCCGGGCTACCACAATCAGTTGCTGGCCTACGGCGAGGCGATTCGACGGCTGCATCACGCACGCGTTTCCGTTGACACGCCAATCGGCTGGTGGAGTTGGACCGCGTTTTATGGAGGCATCAACGAAGGCGTGACGCTCGCGAATGCCGATTGGCAAGCCGAACATCTGAAGGCCCTGGGGTACAAATATTTTCAGATTGATGAAGGCTACCAGTACGCGCGCGGAGAGTATGCTACGGCGAATGCAACGCAATTTCCCGATGGCATGCGCTTCGTCGGTCGTCGAATTACCGCGGACGGGCTGACATTTGGCATCTGGACCGGGCCATTTGAAGTAACAAGCCGGGCCTGGGTCTACGAGCACCACAAGGATTGGCTGGTGCACAACGCCAAGGGCGAACCGATCCGCAATCGCGAGGTGTGGAACCAGAAAACCGATGTGCTGTACACGCTGGACACGACGCATCCAGGAGCGCAAGAGTATCTGCGGCAAACGTACAAAACGCTGGTGCGGGAATGGGGAGTGCGCTTCATCAAACTCGATTTCATGGACACCACTGCGATCGAAGGGTATCGTTACCGGCCGAATACGACGGCGTTGGAAGCGCAGCGCATCGGCCTGGAAATTATTCGCGAAACGGTCGGCGAGGACGTGGTGCTAGACAAGGATGGAAGTCCGATGCTCAACGCGGTGGGGTTGGTCGACACAGGGCGCATCTCCACAGACACAGCGCATACATTTGAGGCTACGAAGGAAGCCGCGCCGGGGATTGCCGCGCGTTTTTACATGCACCGCAATTTTTTTGTGAATGATCCGGATGCGTTCAACACGACGCCACAAGCGTTCCCCGATCGCAAGCGGCCGGCTTCGCTTGAACTGCCGCAGTCGCAGGCTTCGATAGCGCTTTCGGCGGTGTCCGGCGGGATGTATGAAATTGGCGACGACATGATTGTGCTGGGTTCGCGGAAAGATCGGCTGGCGCTGGTTGAGAACGCAGATCTTCTGGCGATGGCGAAGATCGGGCGGGCTTCCACGCCAGTCGACCTGATGACCTATGAGGCCGAGGATGAACAGCCCAGTATTTTCTTTTTGCCGGAAAGCCCGCGCCAGTCGATCCTGACGGTGTTCAATTGGACGAAGGGTCCGCGGTCGCACACGTTGAAGCTGGCGGACCTGGGGTTGCGTGGCGAGCACACGTACGCGGCGTCTGACGTAGTGAACCCAAGTGCGCCGACAATTATTTCGGACGGAACCGTGCGGATTGAGAATCAAGCGCCAGAATCGGTGAGGATGATCAGGCTGATCGATAGTAGCGTGGCACCAGCCGCGCCCACCGTTAAGGCGGAAGTGCCCGCGGCTGCCAAAGCCGGAGAGATCATCCATTTCTTGGCGCAAAGGGAAACTTCTGGCGCGCCGCCGGTGTCGTATCGGTGGGACTTCGGCGACGGCACTAGCGCAAACGGCTCCAAGGTTTCTCACGCGTATACGCAGGCAGCGCAATTCACGATTCGCCTGACGGTAGATGGCGTGGATGGCGTGCCGGAGGTGCAGAATTTTCCCATCAAGGTGAGTGGAAACTTAACGGCTTTCCCAAAGCTCAGCGATAACAAGCGCTTCCAAGAGCCTACGGACCGCTAAAAGTATCCGCAACGACCGATCGTGTCGCGAACTTTCTTCACAGTTGGCATAAAAGCTATTTCTGCCGCAAAACCGCGCCGGCATCCGTTTGCGGGCAACCTCAGCATCGTGGATGACGCCCTTCCGGGTGAGCGATCGTTGCGCGGAACACATCCGGCAGGGGCACATTTTCCTGGCGGGTGACGCGTCGCACATTCATTCGCCGGTGGCGGGACAAGGAATGAATACGGGTATTCAAGACGTCGCAAACCTGGCGTGGAAGATCGCGGCGGTCCGCAATGGCGCGGACGAGAGTGTGCTGCAAAGCTATGAAGAAGAGCGTGGGAAGATGAGCGGGCAACTGCTAAGCAATACCTCGCGCGTGTTGAAAGCCGTGACGACGAGCAATGTTTTGCTGGAGAAGTTGCGCGATGCTTTTCTGCATACGGCAAGGCAGATTCCGTTTGTGCAGGAGCAAATTGTGGGATTCGTGTCGGAAACGGCGATTAACTACCGGCATTCGTCGATGGTGATGGATTTGCTTGGCGTCGGGTCATGGCGCTTTTGCCGCACGCCGACTGCCTGTTCTGCAATTCCAACGACCTGCAGATGGGGAAAGACAAATTGATTGAACTGATCGGCGAAGGCGGCGTTGTATTTGTCCGGCCGGCCGGATATGTAGGCTTCCGCGGCACGGAGGCAAATCTCGAAGGGCTTGAGGAGTTTGCGCGGAAGGCCGGCGGTGCGTTTTTCGGGCCGGCAAAGGAATCCGCGGAAGAACAGAAGGCCGACGCTCGCTGAATTAGCGATTGAATCTCGCTGTTCACCAGGACGATCGAAGACTGACCCGTGCGCGGAAATTTCGCTGGCATGGTAACGCCGCTTCGCATAGAGTAGCCACCGGAGTGCGAGGCGTGGCCTTTCGCCATTCTTTGCGGCGTGCCACGTTCCTGCCAGCCTTCGCCCGCCTTTGAACGCGATACGCCGTATAAGCGCTTCGCGAATTTACTCACTCTTCGGAGAACACAATGAACAAATACTTGGTGGAGCTGATAGGAACCTTCTTCCTGGTTTTGACGGTTGGTTGCACGGTTATCGATAAAGGAGCGGGTCCCTTGGCGCCGATCGCGATCGGTGCAGCGCTGATGGTGATGATTTATGCAGGCGGCCACATTTCGGGCGGCCACTACAATCCCGCGGTCACACTGGGCGTGTGGATGCGCGGGAAGTGCGACACCAAGGACGTCGGGCCGTACATGGCGTTTCAGATCGTGGGGGCGGTGCTGGCTGCCGCGGTGGTGAAGTTTTTTAAGGTTGGCACCACGGTGAGTCCAGGCGAACCTGCGGTGGCAGCCGCACTGCTCGCCGAGTTCCTGTTCACGTTTGCGCTGGTGTTCGTTGTACTGAATTCGGCTACCGCCAAGGGCACCGCCGGGAATTCCTTCTACGGACTGGCGATCGGAATGACGGTGATGACCGGCGCGTTTGCCGTAGGCAACATTTCCGGAGGCGCGTTCAATCCGGCGGTCGCGGTCGGAATCAGCATCATGGGACTTTCGGCGTGGTCGAGCATCTGGATTTTCCTGGTGGCCGACTTTGTGGGCGGAGCGGTGGCGGCGCTCACGTTCAAATTCGTTAACCCCGGCGACTGAGATTCGTTGGGGTTCAATTGAAGGAACGTTTATGCCCGGGAAAGTGGACCTCTACGACAACGCCTACGCGAACTATGATAGAGAGGTGTACCGGCAGATACGCGTCGAGACGTATGGAGAAGACCTCGGGCAAACAAGCTGGGTAACAGCGGAAGAATCCCAGGAAATACCTCGCGCGTTGCATCTGACGCGCAGTTCGTACGTGCTGGAAATCGGCTGCGGTTCGGGGCGGTATGCGCTGCAAGTTGCGGCAACCGTGGGTTGTCGCGTCGTTGGGCTGGACACGAACGCGCCGGGTATCCACACGGCCAGCCAACTTGCGGAGACGCGAAACATGGCGGCGCAAGTGCGGTTTGAGATCTGCGATGCAGCCAAGAAATTGCCGTTTGAGGATTCTACCTTTGACGCGGCTTTCGCGAACGACGTTCTGTGCCATCTTCCCGGACGACTGAGCGTTCTGCGTGAAATTTGTCGAGTGCTTAAACCGGCTCGACGGATGTTGTTCAGTGACGCTCTGGTGATCGGCGGACTGATTTCGCAGCAGGAAATTGCCGCGCGCAGCTCGATCGGCTTCTACATCTTCAGTCCACCCGGGGAGAATCAACGAATCATCAAGGAGGCAGGTTTCCGGCTGGCGAGCGCCTCCGACAGCAGTGAACAGGCAGCGTTGATAGCGAAGCGTTGGCGAAAAGCGCGGGAGAAGAGAAAAGAGGCGCTGCTGGCCATCGAAAGCCCGGCAAATTTCGAAGGTTTACAGCGATTTCTTTCTACTGTGCATGGGCTGACGAGTGAAAGGCGGCTGTTGCGGTACGTGTACGTGGCAGAAAGACCTGGCGAGAGCGTGGCATCCGCCTGATAGCACTTGAAAATATTCTCTCCCGGCGCGGCCAGTCCCTTTCCCGAACGACACTACAGATTTTTTATTGCCATGACCGGATCAACTTTGGTGGCGCGGCGCGTCGGAAAGAAAGAGGCGAGCAGGGCCACAACGGCGAGGAGCAGGGAGATCAGAAGAAAAGTGAGAGGATCGGTCGCGCTGACGCCGTAGAGCAGGTTGGCGACAATTCTGGAAAGTCCGAGCGCGAAGAGCAAACCGCAAAGCATGCCAATCGCGGTGAGAATGACGCCTTGTCGCAGGATCATTTTCCAGACGTCGATGGCGCGAGCTCCCAAAGCCATGCGGATGCCAATTTCCTGGGTGCGCTGCGTCACAGAATAGGCCATGACTCCGTAGATACCGATGGCCGCGAGTATCATGGCGAGAAGCGCGAAGCTGCCGACTGCCACGACACCCACGTGCAAGGGGAAAAGCGCCAAGCGCATGTGCTCGTGAAGAGTTTTGGCTTGGTAAACCGGCAAAGTGGGATCGAGGTTGCGGACTTCGCTGCGCACACTGGCGATGGCTGCGTTAGCATCGACGTCTGTGCGTACTACGAGCGCGGCGTTGGGCTCATAATCTTGCTCGAGTGGATAGTAAACGATGAGCCCCGGGATTTCGCCGAGACTCTGGTACTTGCCATTCTTTGCTAGCCCGACCACCTCAAGCACCGAGGTGTTGCCGGAATGCAGGCGCTTTCCGATGGGGTTCTCGCCGGGCCAGAATTGCTGCGCGAGGGTTTCATTCACGATAACCACTGCGGCTGATTTCGCGGTGTCGCTATCGGCAAAATCACGCCCGGCTAGAACGGCAATACCCATGGCTGCAAAATATCCGGGGCTGATGTTTTCGTAGAACGCAGAGGGAGTGTCTTCCGCGCGCGGTTCGGGCCGGCCGTCGGGATAAACGTTGGTGGTACTTGAGTCCAGGCCCAGCGGCAAACTTCGGATCAAACCCGCGGCCTGGACGCCGGGCAATGCCCGAACGCGCTGTAACAACTGCTGATAGAAGATCCGTCCCTTCTGCTGGTCGTAGCCCTGAAGGCCCAAGTCCATGGAAACGGTCACTGCATGATTGGGATTAAAGCCAGGGCCGAGACCCTCGGTATGTCTCAGACTTCTCACCGTCAGTCCCGCGGTGATCAACAGGACGAACGACAGCGCGATCTGCAGGACCACCAGCACGCTGCGCAAGCGCGCTTTGTGGCCGCCGCCGCCGAGGGTGTCTTCTTTCAGAGTTGAGACCACGTCCGGGCGGCTGGCGTAAAGAGCAGGTACCAGGCCAAAGCCAATGCCCGTGAACAACGCGAGTGATGTGACAAAGAATAGGACGCGCCAATCCATGCGCAGATCGAGGGTCAAGGCAAAGTCGGTGGAAGGAAGCGAAGCTTGTGCGAGGCGAATCAGGGCACTACCAAGGAGCAAACCGAACGCCGCTCCGATGACCGAGAGCATGAGACTTTCCGTCAACAGTTGCCTGGTCAAGCGAAAGCTCGTGGCGCCGATGGCCATGCGGACTGCAATTTCCTTACGGCGCTGAGCGGCACGCGCGAGAAGCAAGCTGGCAAGATTGGAGCAGGCGATCATCAGAACCAATACGACCGTCAACATCAGAGCGCCGGTGAAAGCTATGACTGCGCTGCGCAGATTTGGGTCGACGAGCCCGGGAGGAGTGAGGCGCAACGCCATTCCTTCATCATTGCCGGGATATTCCTTTTCCAGTTGTTCTGCGACGGTATTCAGCTGCGCCTGCGCCTGGGCAACTGCGATTCCAGGCTTCAGGCGGCCAACCGCCAACCACTGGCCATTGCCGCGGAATTCCGTGCCGTTTGATGATTCGATCCACTCCTGCATCATGCTGGGAATCCAGAACTCCGGAGTGAAGACACTTTCCGTGCCTGTGAAATTGCGTGGCGCAACGCCGACGGCGGTAAAGCGGTGCCCATTAATCAAGATTGCACGGCCCACGATTGCCGGGGAAGAGGCGAAACGGCGCTGCCAGCAGCCAAAGCTGAGGACCGCGACCGGGCGCGCGTTCGGAGCGCTGCCCTCCTCGGGAAGAAAGGTGCGACCGAGGAAAGGGCGAACGCCAAGCAGGTCGAAGTAATTCTCGGATACGAGATAGCCCCATACGCGCTCATTGGCGCCATTATGGCTGAGGCTCATGGGAGCAAAACGATAAACGGCCATGGCGGATAAAACCTGGTTGCGGTCGCGAAGGTCTTTGTAATTGGGATAGGACATCGATTGGGAGTAGGAAGGATCGTTGCGCTTGCCCTGGTAAATCGCGAAGACTTGTTCGGGATGAGTGATGGGCAAGGGGCGAAGCAGGCAAGTACTGACCAAGCTGAAAATGACGGCATTGGCGCCGATGCCCAGGGCAAGGGAGATCAGAGCGACAAACGTAAACCCGGGACTCCTGAGAAGCTGGCGCGCGCCGAAGCGCAGATCCTGCCAAAGAATTTCGAAGAAGCCGCCCCCGCGCTGGTCCCAGCTGACGTCTTTGAGATAGCCGCGATTTCCAAAATGCTGCTCCGCGCTCCGGCGGGCCTCCTCGGGTGGAAGGCCGCGGCGCATGTTCTCCTCGGTGCGGCGATCGATGTGGAACTGCCACTCTTCGGCGATCTCGCGGTGCATGTCCTCACTGTGAAGGAGCGCCCGCAAGCGCATACGGAATTTGATGAGCCAACCCATGGGAATCTCCTTCAGGCGGTCCTGAGAACCTTGCCGACCGCCAACGAAAGATGGGACCATTTGGCCTCTTCGAGTGCCAATTGCTTGCGGCCGGAGCGCGTCAGACGGTAGAAGCGCGCGCGCCGGTTGTTCTCTGAGACGCCCCATTCGCTTTTGATCCAGCCACGCAGTTCGATGCGATAGAGCGCGGGGTAGAGCGTGCCTTCCTCGACGGTGAGCATTTCTTCGGCCAGCTGGCAGATGCGCTGGCCTACCCCGTAGCCGTGCATGGGGCCAAGGGAGAGAGCCTTGAGGATCAACATGTCGAGAGTGCCTTGCGGGAGATCCGGCTTTTGTTTGGTCATCGGGCCCTTCCCTATTTGCTTCTGGGGGAGGAAGGTAACACGGACTTCCCTAGAAGGTCAAAGGGTAAAAAATGGGATTCCCGGGCACAACCGTTGAGGCCGGAACGGAAGCCCCTCAGCGGCTCGAGCCGGGTTGCAGGCACATGCGGCACGACGGAAGTCGTGCCCTCCCGAGTTGCGCGAGCATTCAGACGGCAGGCAAAGAGAAGCAATCAACCTAAAGGTTGGCCACTAGAAAGGCGATGGCAAAGGCAACCACGGAAGCGCAAGAGGGCCCACAACCCAAGCGAGAAGCTTACTTGCGGAAGGCGCCGAAGCCGATTCGGACCTGGATGGTGTTAATTCCGGGATTGGGCTTGGTCATTCCGGCATTGGAGATGTGCATGAACCTGACTTCGGCGCTGAAGTTATGCTTTGCGCCCAGGAAGTGAGCACCAAAAGCTCCGCTGGAAGTGAAATTAATCTGCGAAGTGCCTTCGGGAACCTTGTTGTTGGTGAACAGAGTCCCGCCTTCAATTTCGAAATAGGGTTTCACCTTTTTCGGTGAGGTCAAAATCCACTTGAACGCAAACGGATTGACGCCGCCGCCGTAAACGGTGTTGGTCTTCTGCACAATCACCCACGCGGGCACGACGTCGAGCGCATACTCCAGTTGGCCTTTCAAGAATCCCGGGCCATGGGGCGAAGTAATCACGATGCCGTAACGCAATCCCAAATTCCACACGCCGGTGTCCGAGGTGCTGCCGTTGATTCCATGTCCACCGCCGGTCCAGACCTGCCATTCGCTGCTGGCGCCTTCCGGGCCAGCCTGGGCAAATGCGCGCGATCCAGTGATCAACAGCAGAGCGCCAAGCAGCAACTTCCACGCACAACTTTTCTTCACAAGAGCGTCTCCCAAAATTGTGGATGCACGATATCTGAATCGCCGCGTTCAGACAATCGGGAAAACGTCGGCGGGTTTTTCGTAGCAAAAGCAGATTCTGTCGGTAATTTGTGGCGGGATCGAAAAGAGAAGGGAGGCGGGCCAGGTCTTCCCGCCGATAGAGATTGATAACGCGTAAGTTATTGATTTCAGGAGGTAATAGAACCAACAAAATTCATACCGCCAACGAAGTCGGACCCATTTTGGACCCAGTAGCTGTTCATTTTTCTGCTCTCTTGTTCCGCCAATTTGCTCTCTGCGTCGCCGCGATCTTTCTCCTGGCCGCAGCAGACATCTTGCGTCCCTTTCGCTTCACACCCCTGCCACCCAACGCTGCGATCGCCGCAGCAACCCTCTCAAGCCTCTTCGCTAGATGTGCATGTTCTTTTTTCAGCGCGTTCAAAATGTTCATGAGATTCCTCCGGCGCGAATCATGCAATACAAAGGGCCCGAAAGTGTGGGAGCGCCCTCGAGCCGATCTGTTCCTCAGCAGCTTTGTCTAAATTAAACGATGCTCCGGCGAAGCTTTGTAAACCGGCCGATCAACGTTGTTCCTCGATTATGCCCCGTGATTTACGACACAGCCAGACACTGCGGAGCGAAGTAGGGTTCGTACAGTAGTCGGGGCCGAGTGTTCTATCATCTGAGAACGCAGTCGAACTGATACCTACTATGAGCAAGCATTCTTTCATTCTCCGGAAGCTGCTTGTAGTTCTACTTTCATTTTTTACCTCGGGCAAAGCCATTGGTCAGACTCGGATCGTGCCTTCGCGCGTGGTGGAACAAATTGACGAGACAAAGACAGTGCACATTCACGGGAACGTGCATCCGCTGGCACGCGCGGAGTTTGACCGCGGGGCGGTGGCGGAATCGCAGCCGATGACGCGGATGTTGCTGCTGCTGCAGAGAAGCGCGGAGCAGGAAACTGCGCTGCGGCAATTGCTGGATGCGCAGCAAACCAAAGGATCGGGCAATTACCACGCATGGCTGACGCCGACGCAATTTGGTAAACAATTCGGGCCGTCGGATGCGGACGTGCAAGCGGTGACGGACTGGCTGACCAAGCAGGGCTTTCAGGTAGCGAAAGTGTCTGAGGGGCGAACCACCGTGGAATTCAGCGGAACCGCGGCGCAGGTACAGAACGCGTTTCAGACGCAGGTTCACCATTTCGTGGTGAATGGCGAGGACCATATCGCGAATGTCAGCGATCCCGCCATCCCGGAGGCATTGTCGCCGGTGGTCGCAGGGGTGGTGGCGCTGAATAACTTTCCGAAACATTCGATGATGCATCGCGTGGGGAATTTTCAGAAGGATCTGGCAACTGGGCAGGTAAAGGCCCTGTTCACGTATACGGATATGAATGGCACGTTCTATGGCGTGGGTCCGGCAGACTTCGCGACGATTTACAACATTCCAGCGGGCGCGGATGGAACCGGACAAAGCATCGCTGTCGTGGCGCAATCGAATATCAACATGCAGGACGTAACGGATTTCAGACATCTGTTCGGGCTGGATGTGAATTACCCGCCTAACAATGTGACTGTGATGGTGAACGGGCCGGATCCAGGACTACTCGCGTCATCGGGAGATGAAGGGGAATCGGATCTGGACGTGGAATGGGCAGGAGCGGTGGCTCCGGCAGCACAGATCCTGTTTGTGGTGTCGCAGTCCACGATGTCGAATCCCGCGCAGGTGAGCCAGGGAGTGGACCTTTCGGCGCTCTATATTATCGACAACAATCTTGCGCCGGTGATGAGCAACAGTTATGGGAATTGCGAAGCCGCGCTGGGATCGACGGGAAACGGCTTTTATAACGCGTTGTGGCAGCAGGCAACGGCACAAGGAATGACCGTGGTCATCGCCGCGGGAGACAATGGGTCGGCAGGCTGCGATCCCGACCCGACAATCGATCCGAATGCGGCATCGCAAGGTCTTGCAGTGAACGGGTTCGCGTCGACGCCGTACAGCGTGGCGGTGGGCGGAACGGATTTCAACCAGTCGTCCAGTAACTTTTCGACGTATTGGAACTCCACGAATGTTGCGACCACGCAGCTTTCGGCCAAGGGCTACATCTCCGAAGTGCCGTGGGATGATTCGACGTGCGCCGCGAATTTTCCCACTGCCTGCACGTCGGTGGATTCGTCGGGGGGAGATATCAGCGCGGGCAGCGGCGGCCCGAGTAATTGCGCGGTGTTGAATGGCAGCGGTAATTGCTCGGCCGGATATGCCAAGCCAGCGTATCAGGTGGGCATAACGCCGGCCGACAATGTGCGCGACATACCGGACGTCTCTTTGTTCGCGAGCAACGGCTTCAACAACAGCTTTTATATTGTGTGCCAATCGGATCAGAACACGAACGGTGTGCCGTGCGACTTATCGACGAGCACCACTTCCGGGACGCACAATTTCCAGGGGGTCGGAGGAACGTCGGGCGGGACGCCAGCATTCGCCGCGATTATTGCGCTGGTGAATCAGAAGACGGGGCAGCAACAGGGGAATGCGAACTATATCCTGTACGCGCTGGCAGCGAAAGAAACCTATGCGAGCTGCAATTCCAGCAGTTTCACGAATCCGGCGAATCCGGCGCCCTCTAGCTGCGTGTTCTATGACATCACCACCGGCAATAACTCGGTGGCGTGCGTGGCAGGAAGTCCGAAATGCAGCAACACCGGGAGTTCGGGATATGGCGTGATGGTTTCGGGGTCGAGCACGGAGCATGGCAATCCAGCGTTCCAGGCTGTGGCTGGCTATGATCTCGCGACAGGGCTGGGGTCGATCAATGTGGCGAACCTGCTGAATCTGTGGGGGACGATCACGCGCGCGGCATCGACGACAGCGCTGACGGGTGCGAGCGGTGGTACGCCTTCAGGGACGGCGTTCACGGCGAAGGCGACGGTCATGCCAACGCCTACGGGAGCGGCGGGCACAGAAAGCGTAGCGCTGAACGCGCTGGCCAGCGACGGCACGACGATACTCGCGTCGGTGGGTCCGTTTACTTTGACTGGCGGGGTCGCAAACATCAGCACGAATCTGCTGCCGCCCGGAACGGCGTCGGTAGTTGCGACGTACGGAGGCGACGTTGCGCTGGGGTCGAGCACATCAGCGCCCGTGGCGGTCGCGGTAGCTGGAGCGAATCAAACCAGCAAGACCACGATGAGCTTCGTTACGTTTGACGCCAACAATAATTCGGTTCTGAGTACGGCCGCGCAGAGTATAACGTACGGCTCACCTTACATCTTGCAAGCTGCCGTCATCCCATCGAGCGGACCGTATAGCGGAAAGCAGTGCTGGTCGTCCAGCCCGGTAACGGCATTTCCCTGCCCTACCGGCACAGTCGCAGTCACGGATAACGGAAGCCCGTTGAATGACTGGCCAAACGCGGGCACACCGAACGCGACGAATGCGCCCAAGCTGAATAACCAGGGAATCGCAGAGGATCAGCCGATACAATTGCCGGTGGGAACCCACAGCATTGTGGCCACTTATGCGGGAGATCCAAACTATCAGACGAGCACAAGCAACACGCTGTCCGTGACGGTCGCGAAAGCAGCCACGACCACGGCTGTGGCGAGCAGCATAGGAACGATTACCTCGGGGGCGACGGTAACGCTGACGGCGCTGGTCAGTACACCGAGCAATGGGGCGGGGCCGACGGGAAACGTGACCTTCACTAACGGGAGCGCGACCTTGGGAACCGGCGCCTGCGCACCCACCAGCGGAACGAACAACCCCAACGGAACGGATGGCACAACGCCGGGTCTGGCGTTCTGTACTGCCACGCTGCAGACGGCGATCTCCGCATTGTATCCTGCGCCGCAGAGCCGTCCGAGGCCGCCGGTGGTGCCGATTGTGTTGCTGGCACTGAGCATCGTGGCGTACCTGGCGTTGCTGCGCTGGATGCCGCCAAACCGGAAGCGCGCGTATGCGTATGCGGGCCTCGTGGTCTTCGCCTTGATGGCCGTGGCGATCGCAGGCTGCGGCGGTGGGGGTGGAGGAGGAGGCGGCGGCGGAGGCAAGACCGTGACGATCAACGCGAGTTATCCGGGGGACGCAAACTACAACTCGTCGACGGGATCGACGAACATCGTGGTGCAGTAAGAAGTCCAATAATTCACGCAGTGGAGAAAAGGGGCGCTTCAAGAAATTGGGGCGCCTTTTTCATTTGTGGAGACGCGGCGGCATTCTTTTTGCGCGGAAGCACGACGACTTTTTGATCTTGCACAATGTTTCGGTTGGGATCCTTCGCGGCGCTCAGGATGACAGCGCAGTTTCCGTGAATGCGATGGGGATTAATTAGAACGACTAGAACACTTGATGGATAGACAATAACCAGACGGGGTGTTAGGCTTACCGGTAAGTTGCATCTGGGTTACGGGTCCCAATCAATATCGCTCCTCAGGACATGGCATGCGCCAACCATGCGGTTTTGTGTGCAAATTCGTCCATTTGTGCGCTTTTCTTTTCCTAATTAGCGGTTCAACGGCAGGGCGACAGGTGCGGCCGCGAGTGGTGGAAGCGGTCAACAACGACCTGCGAATCACGCTGAAGGGAAACGTGCATCCGCTGGCCCGCGCAGAATTCGACCGCGGGGCAGTGATTGAATCACAGCCGATGACAAGGATGTTGCTGCTGTTGAAGCGCGGGGACGATCAGGAAGCCGCGCTGCGGCAATATCTGGACTCGCAGCAGGATAAAAGCTCGCCGAACTATCACGCGTGGTTGACGCCGGCGGAATTTGGGACGAATTACGGCCCAGCAGATGCCGATGTGCAGGCGGTGACGGACTGGCTGACGAGCCAGGGATTCACGGTGGAAAAGGTATACAGCGGTAAAACAGTGATCGAATTCTCCGGAACGGCGGGAGGAGTGCAGGGTGCATTTGGGACGGCGATTCGCAACTTTGAAATCGGCGGAAAAACGTACGTGGCGAACGCGAGCGACCCGCAGATCCCGGCGGCACTGGCGCCGGTGGTGGCGGGGATTGTGTCGCTGAATAATTTTCCCCGGCAGCCTAATGTACGCATCGTCGGGCAAGCCCGCAGAATTCCTGGCAAACCAGGGCTGGAACCTCTGCTGACATTTCCCTTCCCTAGCCCGAGTTTACCGCGCTCGTCTGATTTGATGTAATTCCCGCAACAGGCCTAAGTGCTTCCGCGCCCCATTTGAAGCGGTTCGCGGGCCCAACTCGCTT
>Ga0074045_10000930_pt1 | contig 28659 bp, 23 predicted proteins | sample BogForMeECP23OM2_FD_94442 | JGI IMG/M metagenome (GOLD analysis project Ga0074045, IMG submission 94442) | Bog forest soil microbial communities from Calvert Island, British Columbia, Canada - Bog Forest MetaG ECP23OM2 | ecosystem: Environmental > Terrestrial > Soil > Wetlands ...
CGCATCGATGGCGTCGCGCACCTCGTGGGTCTTCACCAGTTCGACGCGGTAGCTATTGTCCATACGGCCTTCATAGCGAAGGTGGCGGTCATGATCGAAAACGAAGGCGTGCGGAGTGGCCTGTGGGCCGTAGGCTTCCGCCACCGACTGCGTTTCGCCATCGTAAAGATATGGATAAGTCAAATGCTTATAATGGGCGCGAATTTCCATTTCTTCAAGGCTGTCGCTGACGTCCGAGGAATCCAGTTCGTCGATGGTGATGGCCCTGGGATCGTTGGATTGAATCGCAACCACTGCGACGCTGCGGTCTTTATAGTCCGACGCCAGTTGCGCGAGACGCCGCTCATACATCTGCGCGATAGGACAGTGATTGCAGGTAAACACCACCACCAGGACTTGACTGGCGGAATAGTCGGAGAGCTTATGAACCGCTCCGTCAACGCCCGGAAGTTCAAAGTTCGGCGCAGGAGAACCGATTGCAAGAATCGGATGCGCGTCCTGTGCCCACGCGGTCAGCGCGAGCAGAACAAACACGAAGACTTTCCACATGTCATCTCTCTCCAAACGCGGCAGTTGGCGGCTCGGCCTGCTTCGCATACGTTTTTTCCTACTCAGCGGGCAAAGGCCGCTTCGAGGAAATCGACGTTCTCGCGGTCCTGCCAGGGTGAGCAGGAGTGCTCCGCAGATGAGCACGATCCACTGCGAGTCGATCAGCGTGGTCTGCCTCCGGTGCTGTCGAGTCAGGGAATCGGCTCGGCCGAAGTTACCGTCCGCGTATGTCAGGAACTTCACAACGGCGGCTGGAAGCGGCAGGGTCAGCTTCACCGCGATCGTTTCGATAACGCCGTAGTGTAACGGAGGAGGAATCCGATTGTGGACCGGTCGCAGATCCTTGAGATATCGCGCGATCGCCGTGGCGTCGTCATCGGTAAGGTAATGGAGATAGAACCACGGCATGCACCAAATACTCAGCAGACGGTCGGGCGCCCTCCCATTGCGGAGGGCGTTGACGACTTGCGATTCTGTCCACTTGCCTACGCCGGTTTCCTCATCCGAGGTCAAATTGCGCGAGACGTACACGCCATGAGGAAAAGCTCCGACTCGCATTCCGCCGGCGAGATAGAAATCGTCGCCACGATAGATGCCGGTGCGGTCGATCTGCGTGTGGCACAGCCCGCACATCTCCGCGTGCACAAGATACTCGCCGCGGTGAAGCAGATCGGCCCGCTGCCCAGGCCCGTCGAGTCGACCTCCTGGTTGCCACGGCGCTACACGCGCAAGGGATTGCATATAGCTGACGAGATCCCAGCGCTGGCTGGGCGTGAGCCCTTGTTCGTAGGAGGGCATGGAATTGCCAATACCGGTGGTCAGACGGAGCCATATCTGATTCGCATCGCTGCCTCCCCGGAAGGTCCACGGCGCAGAAAGATCGCGAATCGGCGTCGGGTGATTTGTACTTGAATCCACCAGGAAACCGCCCTTCCGGCCGTCAGGACCGTGGCAGCCGGCGCAGTCCTGGGCGATGTAGAGCGCACGGCCACGCTCGACACTCGCTGCTGTCGTCGCGGGGCGCGGCGGAACGATGATCCCCTGGGGCGATGGCCCGCTGAATGCGCTGGAGAATTGCTTGACTTGTGCGACGACCGCATCGACCTCGGTGTCACTCAACAGGTCGCGGAAGTACGGCATTGCGCTCGCTGGATGGCGAACATGCCCGCGAGCGCCAAGCCTGTTATGGCTCCGAAGAATGTTGCCGTGAGCATGACGCCGGGCGAGGAAGGACCAGTGCCTATATCAAAGCGGGCAAAGAGGAAGGAATGTAGGCCATTGCCCCAGTCCAAAAAGCAAGCCGCAGATACATAGCAGCACCCTCCGTCGAGACTTTACCATGACTTTCCCTGTAGTTGCGTAATATCCTCATTTCACTCATTGCCCAGATCGACTAAATCTCGATGAGTATGATTTTCTGCTTTCGTCAACTCTGGGTTTGTTCCTTTTCGCCGCGAAGTACAGACGAGAAATGATTAAGACGATCCGTTGCCCGCTCGGGCTTTGCGGCTCAACACTTCCTGCTTTGCTTGCAGCCAGTCGTCTGTCGAGCTTCCATTCACTCGGCCACGTTTTTGATACAACTCATACGCGCGTTGGCGGATCGTTTCTTCAATTTGGGCGTCGGCTTGGTTGGGTCTGGGTAAGATCGGGGGCTGAGAGCTCACGTTCGCGTATCCTCTCTTCGAGTTGCGCCCCCGAGATTTCCCTTTTCTCGATGTGTCACCGCATACGGCTGAGTTGGACGCAGAGCGTGGACCTTTGGCCGGAGGAGCTGCGACTACCGAACTGCTGTTTTCGCGCTCAGATCGTGCCAAGAGCTGCTTGATGATTTCTCCCTTCTCCCACTTTTCTGCCTTTTTGGTTTTGCCCGCGCACGTTTTGGCCAAAATCGTGAACACGGCAAGGGTAGTCACCACCGCGATGAATAGAAGGCTAAGCATTAGCGGGTTGTCCCCAACAGCAATCCCCTTTTCGAATCGAAAATAGCACCAGATCAGAGCGGCGGGTCTAATCGAAAGTGTTCTCTGAGTTCGGACTAAAGGACAGGGGGATGGTCAGGGGGGATTATGAGTGTAATCGCCTGGTTATGTAAACCATCCAGACGCCTCTTCCGGCAAGGCTTACCCGTTATGCGATTACTTCCCGTTTGCCCGTCAACCGAGAGCAATCGCGATCACTTCCTACAAGCCCGTTTCTGGCCAATCAGGAACGGCGGCTGTTCGATAGCCACAACAGCGTTGATCGGCACCGATCTCCAACCCTGATAGTTTCCGAATTGCCCGTCAGCACTAGCGTCATCCGCCCACAACCAACTCGGTCACGATACCAAACCTGCGTGCCCAGGTTAGGGACTCAGCAACGGCAGGGTGCGGTACCGCTTGCCAGTCAAGCGAAACAAAGCATTCACCACGGCGCGGGAAGTGACCGGAACCGGTGGTTCGCCGCATCCTGAGGGTTTTTCCGTGCGCGGAACGATGCGAACGTCGACGGCAACCGATGCATCGCGCACCAACTCTGCCATCTTCCGTCCCGCCTCGTGCTCCTTCAGAATCCCGACGATCAGCTCTTCGCTAAATCGCGCGCTCTCTTCATGGCTAAGGTCCTCCTCGTCGCTACCGCCGCGACGTGAGGCCCCCAATTCTAGCTGGTGGAGTTTTTCGAGGGCAGGTCAAACCCGCACCGTTCAGGGCTGGTATTCACGGACGGAATCGATCGGTGGGTTAGAATTTGGCGTATGCGAGTTCAGATGTGTGCCCTGCGGCTCGTAAGAATCTGTGCGATGTGGATGCTAATCGCTCCTAGCGTGGCGGCTCAGACGCGAGGAGCGCCCATCACACCGCCCCCGAATGCCGAAGAAATACAGCTACACTCGTATCTGGAACATGCCGCGGAAGCGATGCACAAGGGCGATAATGAAGCGGCGGCGGAATCTCTGCGGCGCGCATTGAAAATCGATCCGCATTCCATCGCTGCGCTAAACAATCTGGGAATTGTGCTAGCCCGAATGGGGAAGCCCACCGAAGCAATTCCGCTGTACCAAGATGCGCTGAAATTCCTCCCTGGCGACCCTTTGACAAAACGCAATCTGGCTATCGCTTACTTCAAAGCCCAACGCTACACGCCGGCGTGGCGGTTGCTTCGGCCGATGGCGGCGACATACCCAAAGGATTTTCAGATTCTCGATTTGGCCGGCCTCTCGCTCTTTGCTCTCGATCGTTATCCCGAAGCCGCCACGTATTTGGAGCGCGCAAACCATGTCGATCCATCCGATCTGGAGACCCTGGACATGCTCGGCAAAACCTACCTCCGGATGAAGGATTACAAGGCGCTGACCGATGTTTTCGCTCGCATCATGCAGGTAAGTCCAAACTCGGCATCGGCGCACATCATGATGGGTACGGCCTATGACGAGATGTCGAATCGACCGGAGGCCATCAAGGAATATCAAGCGGCGGTAGCGGCAGATCCGACCTTCATGGGAGCGCATTCCGGCCTGGGCTTCGAGTATTGGCGACAAGGCGAGAATGATCTCGCCGAGAAGGAGTTTCAAGCGGAACTGCAGCGTTTTCCCAGCGATCCAGTCTCGAACTGTATTCTGGGCCAGATCCTTTTGGATAAGTCCCAGCCTTCGGAGGCTGAGCCTCATTTTCGCGCGGCTCTGGCGGTGAATCCTCGTTATGCGGAAGCTTTGTTCGGTCTAGGAAAAACGGAGTTGGCATTGCAACATCCCCAAGCGGCGGTTGAGCCGCTCCACAAAGCCATCCAGATCGATCCTAACTACTTCGAGGCGCATTTTGTTCTGGGCAGCGTGTTGCGACAGTTGGGACAGATCCCCGAGGCAGCGAACGAACAGAAAATTGCGCTCGATATCCAGGAGAAACGCAGGGCGGCGGCTATCAAGAGGAACGAGAGCCGGTAAACTCTGTTGGGCGAGATGTTTGCTCCTCTCGCATCAGTAAGGGAAAGCAAAAGCGCACGCCGAGGCGTGCGCTCTTGGTAGATGGATCAGACGCGAGCTAGAAGTTGATCTTAGCGCCGATCTGAACGTTACGCGGATCGTGCCATCCGTTGACGGTTCCGAAGCTCGCCCCGTCATCCACGTTGGTATCGACCGTCATAGGATTGCCATGGTTGAACGTGTTGAAGGTTTCGAGACGGAGTTGCAGACTGACTTGCTCTGCGATCCGTGTGTTCTTGATCAAAGACATGTCCCAGACCTGTAATCCAGGCCCATAGATTGCACCCACGGGAGACGTGCCGAAGTGGCCCACGGCGTCGGCGAAGGCCGCGGTGTTGAAGAATTTCGCCGCCGTTTTCGGGCCGCTGACGTTGCCGAGGATCTCATCCGCGCGGACCTGCACTGTGCTGCCGGAGCGGAACATACCCAGACCGCCGGGATAGAGCGGACAAGAAGTAACGCTGGCCGAGATTGTGCAAGCACCCACCGAGTAGGGAACCGAGACGGCGGCGAACGGGTCGGAACCCTGAGTAATGGAAAGTGACTGACCTGTCTGGATGCTGGTGATGCCAGAGATTTCCCACCCACCGAGGAGTTTACCGGCAAAGCCGTTCTGGTTTCTATAGAACGGCAGGTCGTATACATAACTGGCGATGAACATCTGCGGCGTGTTCAGTATAGATGGCCCGTAGCTCTGGCCTAGATTATAGGTGTTGTAGGTGGCTAAGGACCGGTCCTCGGGACTGGTCGTGAGAAGCCTCGACCAGGTGTAACCAAGTTGCACGGTTAGGCCTTTACTGAAGCGCCGGTTCAATGAAGCTTGCAGGGAGTTGTAGTTGCTGGTGAAGACGGGAATTCGATTGGTGATTACACCATAACCGGCGTATGGGCGGATCGCATTCGCGTCGACGCCTGGACTCGCCAAGCGTGAACCGAGCGTAGGTTGATTGAAATCCACATCGCCCAGCAGATGCGTGCCTTTGGTACCTACATACCCAACTTCCAGCACAGTGCTAGGCAAAATTTCACGCTGCACGGAAAGGTTGTAATCCATGTAGCTCGGAACCTTGAAGGTTGGCGTGCCGGTTGCGATCAAGCCGTTTGGACCGAGCGGCGGACCCGCAAGCTGCCCGCCCAGCGGGTTGTCGAACAGATTAAGTGTGCTGCTGCCGTTGTTGTTTACCGTCACAGTCTGAACCAATGGCGGGTCGGTAAAGGCATTCTGCTCCCAGATACCGTTCAAGGTGCGGTCGTAGAAGATGCCGAAACCTGCGCGGACAGCCATCCTGCCGTCTCCGCGAGGATCCCAGGCCAAACCCAACCGCGGTCCCCAGTTGTTGTTGGAGCTGGGATTTACACGGCTGCCGTACGGTGAGCAAGATACCTGCGGAGCGATCGCCTGAGCCGCGGAGCACGCGGTACCGGTGGGAAAAATGAGCCCGTTGGTGTAAGTTGCTGCGCTGGTGGGGGCCCCGCTGGCTGTCACTCCGGTCATATTTCCAGAGAGGGGATCGATGACTGCGGCATTGGCCGGGCTGAACAGACGGGGATCGAAGTTATTCAGGGTGTTGTTGCTGTCGGTTGGCGATGGGAAGTAGCTCCACCGCACCCCTGCGTTTATCGTCAACCGCGGAGTAACCTTCCAGTCATCTTGCACGTACAGCTCGAAGTTCACATACCTGAGATGCGGGATTGTGTCCTTGCTCGGTTGCGTATAGCTATCCGCTTGCCCCAACAGGAAGTTGGCGAATGCCGGGTTGCCATTTGTAGGGCTGAAATCAAAGGTTGCGAAGCCCGCGGAGGCGTTTTCCGTCTTCTGCATCCACATCGCCGTAAACCCGGTGCGGATGGTGTGATTCCCGTGCTGGATAGAGAGATTGTCGAATATATTCTTATCGATATTGCGCTCGAAGTAGGGCGCGCTTCCATTGCCAAGACCGGTAAGAGCCGGTACCGCCTGTGTTCCTCCAAGAAAAGAGACGTTGGGTGCGCGACCGTTCGGGTCGGTGTACTTTGTGTTGTTGGTGAGCTCACCGAGGAAAGCCGACGAGTTTGCAATCCCGCTGAGCGTTGAATTGATCGCTCCCCACGCATCCACGTACTCAACTTCGTTGACCACTTTGGGTGAGATCGTGGCGCTCGCGTTCACGACCAAGTTGCGGCCCGGCGCATTCACGGATGTGGTCTCCACTCCAGGATAATTTCCGCCGCCCCAGAGGGAGAAGGGCTCGTTCTGCGGGACTACATCTTCCATGTAACGACCGAAGACGCGGACCCTATCGCCGATGTTCTGATCGAGGCGGATAATGTCCTGACGAAAGTTGTTCAACTGGCTGTAGTTCGTAATCAGTTGTCCAGTCGAACTATTCGGCGGGTTGTTCACCATAAAAGCGTTTAGATACGCGGTGGCATTCTTGCTGTAACAGGAGGAGCTGATGGTAGAGATGCCTCCAGCAGTTGTCACACATCCTGCGGGAGCGACCGTAACAGGGCTCGCGAACGAGCCGGCAAGTTCCGCGGGGGTCGGCACATTGATAATATTCAAGCCTGGCGTGCTGGCTTTGCGCCATTCCTCCGACCAGAAAAAGAAGGTCTTGTCCTTCTGCGGGTGGTAAAGCTTCGGAATGAACAGTGGACCGCCGAGGGTGAACCCAAAGTCGTTGTAGCGCTCGATCGGCACCGTAGTTGCCGAAGAGAGCGGCTGCCCGGCTGCGATCGCGGCGCGACCGGCAAAAGTATTCGCATTATAGTAATTGTTGCGGTTGAATTCGTAGGCGCTGCCATGGAATGTATTCGTTCCCGACTTGGTTGCAACTACGATTTGCCCGCCGCCGCTGCGCCCAAACGCCGCGTCATAGTTGCTTCGCTCCAGCGTGAACTCCTGAATGGCATCGATGCTCGGAGTATTCAACAACGTTCCGTTCGAACCGCTATCGTTGATATCGGCCCCGTCCACGGTGTAATTGTTCGCTCCCGTGCGCGCGCCGTTCACCGAAATTGAGGTATTGTTCGCTAGCCCAAAACCGACCTTATCGGGCAACTGATTGGCGACGCCGGGTTGCAACAGGATGAGCTGCTCGAAGTTGCGGTTGTTCAGCGCCAACTCCCGCACCTGCTCGCCGGTGACGGTCCCCGATTGCTCCGCCGTGGTTGTTTGAATCTGTACGTTCTCCGCCGTCACCTCGACCGTTTCGCTGATCTTACCTGTCTTCAGCTGCACATCGAGAGTGTGTTTCTCAGCGACGTTGAGAATGACATCATTTGCCACGAAACTTTGAAAGCCGGGGTTCTTGACCGAGACTGTGTACCGGGCCGCGGGAAGGTTCGTAATGTTGAAACTGCCAGTGGCGCTGGTGGTGGCTGTGCGAATGTCCGAGCCGGTATCATTGTTGTGGACCACAACAGTCGCGCCCGCCACAACGGCTCCGCTGGAATCCGACACCGTACCCGTTAGTGTTGCTGCTAGCTCTTGTCCCAGACCTGCTGCAGACAAGCTTAAGATTACGAGGCAGACCGCTAGAAGAGAAGAATTCCGTCTAACTCCGCGATCCTCGGTTGAGTCTCTACCGCTTCCGCACATCAGCTTCGTCATTGCACGCCTCCTCAAACCGACCTCCACAACTAGAGGTTACAAACGGGCCAATAATCTAAACGCACTATGCTATATAGCACGCGATAGTGCGTAGTCAAGAAGAAAAAAACAATCGGCTGGAGAAAATTGTTCGATGTAGGCGGAGGTGGTCCATCCCCGTTATATATAACGGTCCGACGCCGAGAAAGAAAGTGAGCTAGCAGCAGCCCCAAGTCGGGAAATTATTGCGTCAGGTCTTCGTAAATTAGGCATCGAAGGCCCACCCTGCTCCCCAAACACCTTCATCCGGGCAGAGGACGCGCTCTTTCATGGCGGGAAGATTCTAGGCCAACCCCGGTGGAGGACCGCCAACGCCATCACTTTAGAGAATTGAGCTTTACTTCAAACCCTCGATAAGCTATATAGCATATGGCGCTGCAAAAATGGCCGTATCGAGGACTTGATGTGTCCGGTGCCCCTTCGTAGCTCGGTTTGCCGTGCAGGAAAGTCTGGAAACTATAGATATGTCCGGAAATCACCGCAACAGGATGCCCGCCTACAAAAGAATCCAGAGCGAGATTCGCGACCGGATCTCGTCCGCTAGTTTGAAACCTGGAGACGCGGTTGCCTCGGAGCGCGAACTGGCCAAGACCCATAAGGTGAGCCTGATGACAGCTCGCCACGCGTTGGCTGGCCTGGAACACGAAGGAATCGTCGAACGCCGTCTGGGGGCGGGCACCTTCGTCGCGGTGCCTAAAATTCACTTTAACAAGTTAATGAGCTACACCGAGCAGATGTCGAGCCGGGGTTTGGCTCCGCGCTCCAGAGTATTGGTAGCAAAAGTGATTGAGGGCGACCCAGAAGTTGCGGCCAGGCTCGGGCTATCAGCGGCCAGCCGATTGCTAAAAATCCAGCGTCTCCGGCTTACGGGAGAAGAGCCGTTCGCTCTGGAAACCTGTTACCTGTCGGCGGCCGATTTTCCCGATCTGGCCTCGGCGCCTCTAGGAAGAAGTTCGTTGTTTGCGATCCTCGAACATGATTATGCGACGAAATTGGCATACGCCGACGAAGAAGTGGACGCCACCTCAGCCGATGCCGACGTTGCGGAGTTGATTGGCGTACCTCGGTACGCCTCGGTGCTTCGCATTCGCCAGATCATCTATTCAACCAAGGGCAAGGCTACGATTTACGTAGTCGGTTTCTACCGCTCGGAACGGCATACCCTGTTTATCCGGCGCTTCCGCTAAAACCTGTAGCCAGCGGGTCCACAATTAAAGAGAGGCCATGATGCATCGAATGGTCGCAATGATTCTCGCAAGTCTTGCAGCATTCCCCGGAACACCGAGTCAAGCAACGCCGCCGCAAAGTCCGGGTTCCAGATTCGTCAACACCCTGATGCCGCAACCGGCGCAGCTTTCCACACAGGGAGGACAGCTTACGCTCACATCCTCCTTTGCTGCCATCACGGAGCACTACCGGGACGCGCGTCTCGACGCCGCGATACAACGCACTCTTGATCGCCTCAGAACTCAGACTAGCCTCGCAATTCCAACGTCCTCGCCAGCCCCGAGCTCGTCCGCTGCGCTGGTCATTAGTGTTGATGGACCAGGAGAAAGCAATCAGTCGGTCGACGAAGACGAGTCCTACACTCTTGAAGTCACGGCCTCGGGCGCACGTCTCCACGCCGCTACCGTGGTCGGAGCCATGCGGGGTCTCGAAACCCTGCAACAGCTGGTGCAGTCGGATGCAACGAGCTATTTTGTTCCCGCGGTGTCGATTCGCGACACTCCACGTTTTCGCTGGCGCGGCCTCATGATTGACTGCGGACGCCACTTCATGCCGCTCGACGTCATCAAACGCTCTCTCGACGGGATGGCCGCGGTTAAGCTCAACGTCTTTCACTGGCATTTGAGCGAAGACCAGGGCTTCCGCATGGAGAGCCGAGCTTTCTCAAAACTCACTGGAATGGGCTCTGACGGACTCTTCTACACGCAGGAGCAAGCCCGCGAGGTCGTTGCCTATGCGCGCGACCGCGGCATTCGCGTCGTGCCGGAGTTCGACATGCCGGGGCACACCAGTGCATGGTTCGTCGGATATCCCGATCTCGCCAGCGCGTCTGGCCCCTTTCACATCGAGCGGGAGTTCGGCGTCTTCGATCCGGTGATGGATCCTACGCGAGAAAGCACGTACAAATTCCTCGATGCTTTCATCGCAGAGATGGCGGCCATCTTCCCCGACCACTTCATACACATCGGAGGCGATGAGAATAACGGCGTTGAGTGGAAGGCAAATCCGCGCATCCAGACTTTCATGCGCGAACACAATCTCAAAGACACCACCGCGCTACAGAATTATTTCAACCAGCGTCTGCTGAAAATTCTCGAGAAGCACGGCAAGCACATGGTCGGCTGGGACGAAATTCTCACTCCCGATCTGCCCAAGGACATTGTCGTTCAAAGCTGGCGAGGCTTCGACTCGCTCGCCGCCGGAGCGAAGAATGGATATAACAGCATTCTCTCCGCTGGCTATTACTTGAATCTTATGAGCAGCGCCGAAACCCACTACCTGGTTGATCCGTTGCCCCAGGCGAACGACCTCAGCCCCGAGCAGCAGGGGCGGATCCTCGGCGGAGAGGCCTGCATGTGGACTGAGCAGACCACTCCGCAAGACATCGATTCGCGCATCTGGCCGCGCGCCGCAGCCATCGCCGAGCGGCTCTGGTCGCCGCGTGATGTGAACAACGTAGACGACATGTACCGTCGACTAGAGACCGAGTCGCTGCGACTCGAAGCGGTAGGTCTCAGGCACATCTCGCAGGAAGCTGCGAGCCTGCGGCAGCTGGCCAATACGCAAGAGATCGAGCCCCTGCGGATCCTGGCCTCAGTTCTCGAGCCGGTCTCTTTTCATGACCGTGCGCACATGCAGCATCCGAATCAACTTACGCCACTCAATCAGCTCGTAGATGCTCTTCCAGCCGATCCACCATCGCGGCACAATTTTGAACTGCTCGTGAAGGCTTATCTGCAGGGTCCTGCCACTCGATTTCAGGAAGAAACCGAACTTGCCACCAACTTCAAAGCTTGGATCGCGGCACAACCTGGAATCCTGCACTTGACGGCTGGGTCGCCCACACTCATCCCGGCGGAATCACGCACTCAACAACTTGCTGCACTGGGAACGGTCGGAATGTCAGCGATTTCTTATCTGTCATCCGGACTACCAGCAGCCTCAGGTTGGAAGGCTCAACAACTCGCTGTCCTGGATGACGCCGAGAAACCGCAAGCGCTGGTTCGGTTCACGGCTATCAAGCCCTTGCGCGATCTGGTAAACGCAGTTCCCGAGGCAGCTAACAAGTAAGCACGGTCAGCGCAAATTTAGGCAGGCTGACTTTACTCAAGTCAGCCTGCCGCGGATTCGTTCCAATCGCCAGCTCTTGATCGTTAGCGACCCAAGCCTGCAGCCATGGTTTTCACCATGGTTCCGTTTGTGTCGTCATCCTTCACAGCCCAAACGTAGGCGCCGCCAAGACCGCCCGGAACCTTCAGGTTGATGTAAATCATCTTCAGGAACGCGGTCTCGGGATCGTCGTAGGTGTAGAAGGTCCCGCCAGTCGAATCGTAGAGAGATACTGCAACCCGGCGCGGATCGAAGTAATTCTTGTACCCATTCGACGTGAGTGTGGCAAGCGTCGAATAAGTCAGAAGTCCAGGAGTCAGTAGGGTGTCGCAACCCGCTGTGTTACCACTCAGGTCCGGACACAAACCTGTTCCGTTTGCCCAGAGAACTCGAGAAGGACCAGTGGAGTTCTGGTACAAGCCGTGGTTCACGTTTGGCGCGCCGGTCCACCCCGCGCCGTACAAAGGCAAACCCATCGTGTATTTATATGGCGGCACGCCGGCCTTGAGATAGGCGTTTACAGTGTCGTCGATGTCGAGATCCTGCCCAAACAATGGATCCTGGCGGGAATCGAACAGCGGCGATGCGTCATTGGTTTGTGTAACCCACGAACCGGAATAGTTGTAACCATCGATGGTGATGAAATCCACTTGCTCGGCAGCCTTGCGAAGGTCGATGTTAACATAGTTCTGCGATCCCGCGGGACCATCGAAAGACAGGGTGTATTGCTTCCCCGTCGTTTTGCTCAAGGCATTCAGCTGGCTGCGGAACTCTGCTAGCAACGCCGTAAAGTTCTGCGTGTCGGTCGCTGTCGGGAATTCCCAGTCGATATTGAAGCCGTCAAACAAGCCCGGGGCGGTGATTCCTTCGGCGATATCGCCGTTGATAAACAGGTCGATGCAGGAAGTGGCAAGGGCTTGGCGTCCGGCAGCAGTGCTGGCGGCGGTGACGAAGGCCGCGGTATTGGTAGCGGATGCACCACCCAAAGACATCAGCACTTTTAGCTTGGGATGCAGTGCCTTGAGTTGTTGAATGGCCGCAAAATTTCCATAGAGCGGCCCAGGATAGGCAGTGCCGTTCACGCTCGGCAGATATGGAGATTGATAGTCGGCCCACGTATCGGCAATGGCGCATGCCGGCGCCGGAGTCGTCGTCACGTTGCCGAAAGCGTAGAGGAGGTGCGTCAGCTTATCGGCGACACCATTCTGCTGCAGGTTCGCAATGTTGTAGCCGGCATAATAGATACTCCACTCTTCGAAGTATCCTCCGAGAATTTTTCCTTGATTATGGTTTTGTGCGAATGAAGGGGAGATGCATGCAACGAGGGTCGATAGAATCAACAAACCTGCTCGAAGCATGCGCGTGAGGGAATGAGTCGACATGGCAAACTCCTCCAGAACTCGTAAAGTACGAACCGGCGGAGTATAGAGCTATATAGCGGAACTTGCAACACCCTATTTTTGCAAACCGAATTTTTGTGTAACCTGTGAGCAAAATCAAAGGCAGACTGGCTTTTTGGCCGGCCTGCCTTTGATGGTTAATTGCTGGCGCCAGATCTCTAAGGATTGAGATCTGCAGCCAGGTCTTTGGTCAGGTCTCCATTCGGGTCGTCATCTTTGACCGCCCAAACGTAGCCGCCGCCCAAGCCATACTCTTTGATGTAGTTCACCTTGCATTGCACCGACTGCGCATTGTCGTAGCTAAATGCCGTGTTGGTGGTTGCGTTGAACATTCGGGCCGCGCAACGGGTGGAGTCATAGCTGGGGGTGAACCCGTTGTTCAGCAGATTAACGATCGTCCGGTAAGTCGCCAGTCCGTCGACCAGCAGGAAGTCGCATCCTGCCGCCGGGCTGCCCTGGTTTTGACCCGTCGGGCAAAGTCCCACTCCGTTTGCATTGGGTACTGGGGAAGTTCCGTTCGGGGTTTGAGTTCCCGACCCGTCCAAAACTCCGGTTGCGTTCTGATACATGCCGCCGTTCGTTGCGGTCAGACCTCCGGCCCAACCCGCACCATAGAGCGGGAAGCCCATGGTGTATTTGGCTGGGGTTGCGCCGTGCGACAGATAGTACTGTACGGTTGCGTCAATCGTGTCACCTTTTCCGTACAACGGACTGGCAGCTTCGTCGTACAGCGGGGATGCGTCATTGGTGGCATTCGACCAGTCTCCGGCGTAGTTATAGCCGTCGACATTCATATAATCCAACACCGGATTCAGACCCGCGATGTTGATCGTGTCATAACCACCGTCGTTGCCCGAGTCCGGTGCCGCGCCCGGGGTTGACGGACCGGCAGCCAGATCGGCCAATACTTGATACGTCCTGCCGGTCGTTCCCGACAACGTGGTCAGCTCAGTGCGGAACTCGGTCATCAACGCTGTGAAGTTAGCCGTATCGTTTGCGTTCGGGAACTCCCAGTCGATGTCGAAGCCGTCGAAGAGAGTGCCGGTGGAGACACCCGAGGCGATATTGCCCTGGATGAACATGTTGACGCACGAACCGACAAACGCCTGGCGTTGAGCCTGCGTGCTGGCCGCGAGATCGAAGAGTTGGTTGTAAGTGGGGGGATTCCATCCACCAATGGAGATCAACACTTTCAGGTTGGGATGGAGTTGCTTGAGTTGCACGAGCGCACCAAAGTTGCCCTGCAGTGGGGCCGTGGCCGGAGTCGCGCCAGGCACCTGCGGGACAACCTTCTGATAATCGGCATAGGTGTCGGCGAGCGCGCAATTCACGTTGCTGCCGTTCGCGACCGGTTTGGCAAAGGCATAAATGACGTGCGTGAGGACGCTGGCCACGCCATTGTTTTGCAGGTCCGCAACGTTGGCATTGGCGTAGTAAGTGCCCCATTCCTCGTACCATCCGCCTACGAAAAGATTGGTGAGCGCGGTTGTTGTCACGTTAACGGCCGAACTGGCGGCCGATGCGCCGGCATAGTCCGTCGCTTCCACCGTAAAGCTGTACGCGGTTGAAGGCGAGAGATTGGCCGGCGTGTAGGACGTGGTTGTTGTAGTTCCAACCGCAGTCCCGTTCTGCAGGACGGTGTAGTTGGTGATCGTGCAACCGCTCGGAGGAGTGACCGCCGACCAGCTCAGGTTGGTGCTGGAATCGGTCGTGCCAGAAGCCGCCAATCCCGTGGGAGCACTCGGTTTGGTTGTGCACGAGCTCGCAAGAGTCGTCACATTCACCGCCGAACTCGCGGCTGATGTGCCGGCCGCATCCGTCGCCTCTACCGTGAAGCTATAGGCAGTCGACGGCGTAAGGCCGGTTACGGCGTCGGACGTTGCGGTTGTAGTTGCGATGGATGATCCGTTCTGCAGCACTTTGTAGCTCACGCTGCATCCCGCAGGTGGGTTCACCGCCGTCCAGCTCAGGTTTGTGCTGGATTGCGTCGTGCCGGATGCCGCCAATCCAGTTGGAACAGCCGGCGCAGATGAGCAGGTGGAACAAGCACCGGTTGCAGTCCAAGGCTCGCCGCTGCCTGCTCCGCCGTTGTTGGTTGTCGGATTCTGATTCTGCGTCCAGAAATTGGCGACGTAGTTTTCTCCGCCAACGCTTGCTGTCATGCCCTGGGTGTAGACGGCGGTAGCGCTCCATGCCGTGGCGCACGTGCCGCCGCCTGCCAAGGTGGTCACGTTCACGGCTGTGCTTGCTGGCGAAGTACCGGCCGCGTCGGTTGCTTCTACTGTGAAGCTATAAGAGGTGGAAGCCGCTAGTCCGCTCACGGCAAATGACGTGCCGGTTGCGGTGCCAATCGAGGTTCCGTTCTGCAATACGGTGTAGCTACTGATCGTGCAATTCGCAGGAGGAGTGTCCGCTGTCCAACTCAAGTTCGTGCCCGAGCTGGTTGTGCCAGACGCTGCCAATCCGGCTGGTGCACTCGGCTTGGTCGTGCAGGAGTTCGCCAGCGTGGTCACATTCACCGCCGAACTTGGGCCTGATGTTCCGTTAGCGTCGGTCGCTTCCACGGTGAAGCTGTAAGCGGTCGAAGGGGACAGCCCGGTCACCGCAAATGTTGTGCCGCTCGCGGTTCCGATTGAGGTTCCGTTTTTCAATATCGTGTAGCTGCTGATCGTGCAGTTGGCGGGAGGAGTAACCGCTGTCCAGCTCAGGTTAGTGCTGGTGCTAGTTGTGCCGGACGCCGCCAAACCAGTGGGCGCGCTCGGGGTCGTCGAACAGCTTCCGCCACTTCCGCCCGTTCCACTGAGAGCAGCTGTCTGCGGACTATTGGTGGCGCTATCGGTCACCGTTAGCGTGCCCGTAGCCGGGCCTGACGAGGTTGGATAGAAGTACACATAGATTGGACACGAACCATTGGCCGCCACCGACGATCCACAATTGCTGGATACCACGAAAGGGCCGCTGACGGTGACATTACTGATGCTCACGGCTGAGCTGCCGCTGTTGGACAGAGTGAAGGTGACCCACGCGGTGCCTGTGCCGACTGGGGTGCTGCCAAAGTTGTAGCTCGACGGACTCAGGGTGACGGACGCTTGCGCCAACAGCGAAACCGAGACAAAGACGCAGAGCAGGAAGGAGAAAAGTAACGTACGCTTCATTGTGGCTCCTTTTTCGGGGGACGTACCAGAGCGATCCGCCCGCGGTTGGGTGAGTGGGGGAAGAGTCCGGCTGCGATTGCATCGGACTCCGCGTCGTGAGAGTGAGCTCTATTCAGCACTGTATGGACGATTCACATGTGCCAAACTGCTCTATAGCACCTAATGCGACGGAGCCTACTCCGCTTAAGCAGCCCAGCCCCAAGAAGTTTTTCCCTGTTTCGCAATCCGAACTACATCTCAATTCGCTAGCCGCTATCTGCTAGAAGGCGTGGGGCGTGTAAGCGGCGGAGCAGGTTTCTTTTAGAATGTGGAAAAAAGGCGACCGGAACGATCTTGTTACGAAAACCGAACTTGAGCCGATGAAGGTTTGCCGCTTGCCCGGGGAACGACGCTTTTTCCAAAAGAGACACTTAGGGATATTTGCCGGTCTCGACTACTTCAGGCTCGCCGCAATCGCTTTCGTCAGAGAGGCGCTGGCATCGTCATCATTTAGCGCCCACACGTAGGCGCCGCCAAGCTTCTTCTTCTTGATGTAGGCCGTCTTCGCGGCTACCGCAGCAGGATTGTCGTAGGTATAGAAGGTTCCAGTGGCAGGATTGTAGAGCGTCGCTCCGATTCTTGCCGAATCGTACCAGGACGTATACCCAAATTTGTTCGTGATGTTCTCAATGGTCGAGTAGGTAGCAAATCCGGCAGTCAATACCGTGTCACAGCCAGGCGAAGGTGCGGCCTTGTCCGGTTTCGGGCACAGACCTGATCCGTCGGCCAAGAGAACTGGAGCGGCCGCCGTCGCGCTCTGATACAAGCCATGGTTCACATTGGGGACGCCCGTCCACCCGACGGCATACAACGGCAAACCCATGGTGTACTTGGGCGCCGGCACACCAGCCTTGAGATAGGCTTTTACCGTCGCATCGATGTAGCGGCCATCGGCATACACAGGATCCGCGGCCGTGTCGTACAGGGAAGACGACTCGTTCGTTTGCTTTTCCTCTGCTCCGGCATAGTCGTAACCGTCGATGGTGAGGAAATCCACCTGAGCAGCGGCAGCCTTGAGATCGATGTTGATGTACTTCTTCGGGTTCGCTGGCGAATCGAAGGTCAAGACATATTTCTTGCCCGTCGCTTTCGACAGAGCGCTGAGTTGCGTGCGGAACTCCTTGAGCAGAGCGGTGAAGTTCTGCTTGTCCGACGCGCCGGGAAACTCCCAATCGATATTGAAGCCGTCAAACAAGCCCGGACTTGTAACCGCTGCAGCGATGTTCCCCTTGACAAACACATCGATGCACGAAGAGGCGAGCGCAGCCCGGCCACCCGGGGTGGCTGCGGCGGTCACGAAGCCGGCAACGTTGCCCGCTTGTCCACCCAGGGAGATCAACACTTTTAGGTTGGGATGAAGCTCCTTGAGTTGTTGGATCGCGCCAAAATTTCCATAGAGTGGCGCGGTGTAGGGCTTGCCGCTCACAGTGGGGAGGTTCGAATTCTGGTATGCGGCTACAGGATCAGCGATGGCGCAGGCCGGCGGAGAAGTCGGGGTCACATTGCCGAAGGCGTAGATCAAGTGTGTCAATTCATCGGCCACGCCATTATTTTGTAAATCCGCAATGTTGTAACCGGCGTAGTTGATACCCCATTCCTCGAAGTAGCCTCCGAAAATCTTGTTCTGATGGTCGGCTTGCGCGACCGACTGACAGACGCATGCAACAACACCCAACAAACTCGTCAAAACCACTCGGAGGAAGTGCGGCAGGAAAGGTCTTGACATAGCTGAACAACTCCAGGATCAAAGTATACGTCGATCAGGAATCGCTCGGTCAAAAGAAACAGATCAGTCTCAGTCAAGTTGCTAAGGCTGTACGCGAGGTAAAGCCGCACTTTACGGAAGACAAAGTGACAGATTAGTTAGCCAGCAAGGAAACCTTCCCGCCGGGACCCGTTAGCGCCTTAATCTTCGATGAGCCGCAAAGATTCACACGCATCTCGCTCGTCTTCGAAGAAACCGAGACAGCGCTACCCAAGAGTTCGCCTTGCGATGGTCTCCAGATGGCGGACGCTCCTTTCGAGAAATTGTGCGCCGACAGTGGAATTTCAGACCCCCTAACACAATGCGCGAGATCGAGGACTTTCGGGTTGACCTCAAGGGGATCACTGTTCTTGAATTGGTCATGTGCCTAGCATCAGTCGGGGAGTGGCTCGCGCCTCCCTCAAGAGCCTGCGCCTGTCTTGACTCGCTGCGACCCTGCTATCTGAGCGCGAAGCTAGAACGAACCGGACTCACTCGATGGTCACTCCGAGTAGCCGTCGTCGTGTCTATCATCACCGTCATCGTCTTTGCCGTCGCCTTCGTCTACCTCTTCGTCTTCTTCCTCGTCTGCACACTGGCAGAGGGCAAAGGGCCTACCAGTGGAAGACGGCACGGCATAGAGCCGTTGCGCTTCACGTTCACCGCATTCTAAGGGGGTGGTCGGCTAACCGGAACTCATCCGGCTTCCACCGCTCGCGGATCAAATCACTGAAAAAAGTGGACATTCCGTTCAGAGATCGCGCAATCCCCACAGTTCTAGCCGCCAGCGTCCGCAACCTCACGAGATCTGCGAACTCAAGGTCCGCCGGCCGTGATCGATCTTGCACCGAACAGGCGAAAGCCGGAGCGCTCGGCTCCGGCTGCATGGTTTAAGTGGACAGCTTTCACTTAAGCGCGATCACGACTTTTTCGCGGTCACGTGTGGGAGCTTTGGCGAGCTGCAGTTCCTTCTTCAGGCTCTTCTCCTTTTCGGAAGACGCGATCACCATCCCGTTGGTGCCAGCACCTCTCCAGATTTCTGATAGGAAATACTGGCCACCCAAATGGTGGAATACCAGCTTGGCGCCCGAGTCGCGTTGATACTCGGGCGTGACTGTCGACAAAGCGCCCGCGTTGGTCTGAGGGTTCCGGATCTCGATTATGCTCGATCCCAGGGCGTTGACGGCGTAGGTGCCGGCCGGAAGCTCCGCCGCCCCAACCTTGAAGGCAAACGGCACATTAGCTTTGACAGAAGACTGAGAGTGAGCCGTGGTGTTGAGCATCACCGACATCACTACCAGCGACAGGATCCCGATCAGGTTGCGTTTCATGACATCCTCCTTGGGTTCCTTGCAGTGGAACCAAACTGAATTTGTCACTGAAGCTCGTCTGCGCTATCGCTGGAAGCTCGCTGTGACACCACGAGATATTGCAAACGTCGTGCCAAGCACAACTAAACTTCCCGCCGCTCCCTTCTGCTGGTTTTGCAATCACATAAGTTCGGTCTGCCTCCTCGAAATTCTCGGCAGGCAGGCTAAGTAGTAGTTGAATGGCTACCGGCGGGTAGCTTTTTGGTTCCAAGCAATTCGATTCGGCCGATGTTTCTTCTCCAGTTTCGGCTAAACTGAACAACCGGAGAATGAGTTGATCAACCCGAGACTGCTGTCGATTTCCGGATGCCCCAAGGAAACTGTCCGGATCGTGAAGGATGGCCCGCTGATTCTGGGTAGGGATCCCTCCAACCAGTTGGAGGTTGGCGATCCTGCGGTTTCGCGAAAGCATTGCTCGGTGAGCGAGGTATCTAGCGGTGTTTTTGAGATCGCCGATCTCGATAGTCACAATGGGACTTTCGTCAACGGAGCGCGAGTGAGCCGCCAGACCATCCAGCACGGAGACCGGATTCTTGTCGGGAACAGCGAGTTTGTATTCCTCACTCGCCCCGATGAGCCGTCAGGCCCACTATCATCGCGCCCCGGCAACCATGCGACGAGCTCAGAAATAAAGACGATGTCTCTCGATCGCTCAGGCCTACCCACTGATGACTCAGGGGTGGGTAGAATGGCGCGCGACCTAACTGCATTTTTCAGGATTGCGAATATGATCAATTCCACCCGCGACGTACAAGCCTTGCAGCGCGAGTTGCTGGAGCTTATTTGCGAAGTGATCCCAGCCTCACAGGCTGCGATCGCGCTTCGGCCGAACGCGAGTGAGGAATCCGGTCCGCCGTGTATGTGGAATAGAGACGTCGTCGCTCCGCCGGACATGCTAATCCGGGACGACTTAGTGCAGCAGGCGACCTGGGAACACTGTGCCGTCATCGCGGCGGCTGCCAGTGAAACCGAATCCGGAGAGCATGTGTTGTGTGTGCCCTTGGTGGCTGTTGAGAGAATCCTCGGGGTGATCTATCTGACCTCACCCGCTTCTTCGCCTGCCTTTGGGGAGGACCACGCCTACTTCCTCAGCGCGGTTTCCCGCATCGTCGCAGTCACACTGGAGAACCTGTCGAAGCTGGACTCCCTAAAGGTAGAAAACCAGCGCCTCCAGGCAGAAGCTAAAGCCGACCGCATCCTTATCGGCGATAGCAAGCCGATGCAACGCGTCAGTGAGTTCATTGAGCGTGTGGCCAGGAGCGATTCGACGGTTCTGATTCGCGGCGAAAGTGGAACAGGTAAGGAACTTGTGGCCCGCGCCATTCACGCCAACAGCTTGCGACTTGATGAGCCGTTTGTCGCTGTTAACTGCGCTGCTATACCGGAAGCCTTGCTGGAGAGCGAACTATTCGGGCACGAAAAGGGAGCCTTCACTGGCGCAGTCGGGACCAAGAAGGGCAAGCTCGACGTAGCTGGGGAGGGGACCCTGTTTCTCGACGAAATCGGCGAACTGGCTCCTCCATTGCAGGCCAAGCTCTTGCGGGTCTTACAGCAGCGTGAATTCGAAAGAGTCGGGGGAAACCGTTTATTGCCGTTTAACGCGCGAGTCCTGGCTGCAACGAACAAGAACCTGGAAGAGGCGATTAAGAGAGGCGAGTTCCGGCAGGACTTGTATTACCGCTTAAATGTGGTTTCAGTAGCGATGCCTTCACTGCGCGAGCATCGCGAAGACATACCGTTATTAGCGTTGTATTTCGCCAATAAATATGCGACCAAGTGCCATCGCGGCTTCAGAGGGATCGCGGCGGACGCTCGTGCTTTGCTGATGCAATACAGCTGGCCCGGCAACGTCCGCGAATTAGAGAACGCCATCGAACATGCGATCGTGCTCGGACTGACCGATGAGATTCTCGCCGAAGACCTGCCCAGTATTCTGTTGGAGGAACAATCGGCGGGATTGGCTGCGGCGCGATACCACAACACTTTGAGCCAGACGAAAAAACAGCTTGTTCTCACGGCACTGGACGAAGCCAACGGCAATCACGTTGAAGCCGCGCGCTTACTGGGAATTCACCCAAAGTATTTGCACCGGCTGATCCGGAATTTGAATTTGAAATCCGACGTAAGAAGACGGGCCTAGACTGCAAAGCATGCGCCGCATGATCCAGCGGTTCCCTCCAAGTGACCCGCAACTGCTATTGCTCTCTTATATGTAACGATTGCGTGACGAAACGCACTACACAAGTATGCGGTGGCGCCGATGGCTGGCAGAAAGCGAGGGATACATCGCTACCAGCAGGTGGCTGCTATTTGCGCGGCTTAAGACTTGGGTGTAGGATTCGGCGAATTATCGGTTTCGTGCGGCCCGTGAACAGCTCCCCAATAAACCCCTGTCCGATCTGCGAACTCCACTCTCGCACGTTTCCGATGGCGGAGGTTTCCATGCGAGATACTAGGGCGACTCTGACCCCGGGTCGACACCGAGGATTTCTGACCGTAATCATCACTCGCCGCTTCCGAATAGTTGGCCTGAAGCCGCCATACCATGCTCACCATCCGGGCGGAAACTGAGCTCAAATGATCGGCCAAACCATCTCGCACTACCGCATCGTTGAGAAGCTCGGCGGTGGCGGGATGGGTGTGGTCTACAAAGCAGAGGATGTAAAGCTCGGACGGTTTGTTGCCCTGAAGTTCCTGCCCGACGACGTAGCCAAAGACCCGCACGCCCTCAGCCGCTTTCAGCGCGAAGCGAAGTCTGCCTCAGCACTGAATCATTCAAACATCTGCACGATTTACGAAATCGGCGAGGAAAACGGCCAGTCTTTCATCGCCATGGAATTTTTGGACGGCCTCACTCTGAAGCACCGTATTGCAGGGCGACCGCTGGAGATTGAGATAGTGCTTTCGCTGGGGATTGAGATTGCCGACGCGCTCGATGCCGCGCACTGCGCTGGCATTGTCCACCGTGACATCAAGCCGGGAAATATTTTCCTCACCAAGCGCGGACATGCCAAGGTTCTCGACTTTGGCTTGGCCAAACTGACCCCCGTCAGCAACCCTGAGTCGGTTGGAGCAACGGCGCAATCGACGGTGACTCTGGAAGAGCACCTGACCAGTCCGGGAACGGCCTTGGGAACGATTGCCTACATGTCGCCGGAGCAAGTTCGGGCAAAGGAACTGGACGCGCGGACGGATTTGTTCTCCTTCGGCGCAGTGTTGTATGAGATGGCTACAGGCACGATGCCCTTCCGCGGTGAAAGCACGGGGCTGGTCCTCGAGTCCATCTTGAACCGGACGCCCGTTCCCCCGGTGCGTTTGAATCCCGATGTACCTGTCGATTTAGAACGGATCATCAATAAGTGCTTGGAGAAAGACCGGAACCTCCGTTACCAGCACGCTTCCGACATTGGCACCGATCTTCAGCGTCTCAAGCGGGACTCCGAGAGCGGACGCCTTTCTGCCACAACCTCTGGCACGGTGGCCGTGGCCGAAGCTCCTGCAATTCGGCTTGCGACGCTTTGGAAGATTGCGGGCCCCGTTCTGCTGGTTGCCCTGCTGATCGCGGGCGGGGTTTACGACCGTTCGCGTCGAAACAAACTGCTGACTACGAGAGACACTATCGTCCTCGCTGACTTCGCTAACAGCACAGGCGATTCAGTCTTTGACGATACTCTCAAAACGGCGCTCAGCGTTTCTCTGCGGCAATCGCCTTTCTTGAATGTGCTCTCCGACAGCAATGTCGCGAAGACCCTCCGCCAGATGACTCGCCCGGTCGATACCAAACTCACGCCCGAGGTTGCCCGCGAGCTCTGCCAGCGATCCGGCAGCAAAGCTTACATTGCTGGAGCGATCGGCAGCCTGGGCAGCGAATATGTGCTGGGATTGAAAGCGATGAATTGTCAGAGTGGAGACTTACTGGCGGAGGAGCAGGTTACGTCCGCGTCCAAGGAGAAGGTGCTAGATAGTCTCGGGGAGGCGGCATCCAAACTGCGCGGCGAACTGGGCGAATCGCTGGCTACTGTGCGGAAATTTGATGTTCCGCTTGAACAGGCCACCACGTCTTCGCTGGGGGCTCTCAATGCTTATGGACTAGCTCTATCCACATGGGATAAGAAGGGCGACCGCGACTCGCTGCCGATTTTCAAGAAAGCCATCGAACTGGATCCGAACTTCGCCATGGCCTATGGCGCACTGGCCACAATCAACCACAATCTCGGAGAATCTGAACTTGCCCGTGAGAATGCCACCAAAGCCTACGAACTCAGGGATCACGTAACTGAAGCTGAACGGGAGGCCATTGAGGGGCGCTACTATTCCTATGTAACGGGCAATTTGGAGAAGGCGGAGGAAGTCTATGCTGTTGCAGTTCAGAATTACCCCGAGTCTGCGGGCGCCTACAACCACTTGGCCAACGAACAGGGCGAGCTCGGCCACTACGAACATTCAGTCCAAAGCTTTCGCAAGGCCCTGCTGCTTGACCCTTCGAGAGCCTCGACATACACAAACTTGGTAGTAGGCCTGCTCGCTCTGAACCGGGTGGAAGAAGCCTCCGCGGTTTTAGGGGAAGCCGACGAACGAGGCTTACGGACCGATTTGCTGTTGCAAGCGCACTACTGGATAGCCTTTCTGCATGACGACGAAAAGGGAATGGAGCAATTGGCTCAACGGTCAGCTGACGTGCCGGGAGCTCAGGCGGTTCTTCTATCCGAGCAGTCCAATACTGCGGCCTATCACGGCCATTTCGAGAAGGCCCGTGAGCTTTCGCACGCGGCCGAAAGCCTGATGGAACGCGACGGTGACAAAGAATCGGCTGCCATATACCTGGTCCAGGCGGCACTTCGCGAGACCGAAGTCGGAGAATTCGCACAGGCTCAAGAATATATTTCTCAGGCGCAGAAGATGTCGCACGGGCGTGATGTCACAACGCTTGCCGCGGCCGTTCTAGTTCAGATCGGAAGAGTCAATCAGGCCGAGGCCCTCTCGCACGAACTAGACAAAAACTGGCCCGAGGGCACCTATGTTCAGAAATATTGGCTGCCCGCCATTCGAGCAGAGATCGACCTGCGACAAGCGCGATTTTCGAAAGCTATCGATGATCTGGGTGTCGCGACGCCTCTTGAGCTTGCGAACCCCGGATCAACCGCGGTCTCAACCCTTTATCCGGCCTATGTGCGTGGGCAGGCCTACTTGGCGATGGGCGACGGTCCTAGGGCGGCTACGGAATTTAGGAAGTTTACTGACCACCCCGGCCTTCTATTGAATTTCCCGCTCGGAGCGCTGGCTCATCTAGGACTCGCTCGCGCCTACGATTCCTCAAGAGACTTACAGAACTCTCGCCAAGCCTACGAGGATTTCCTCACTCTCTGGAGAGATGCCGACCCAGACATACCTATCCTGAAGCAAGCCAAAGCCGAGTACGCGAAGCTGCAGTGATGGTCAAGGGGAGTGGAGGGTTTGTTACCGGGCCCTAGCGAGTTGACTTCCGGGTAGTGCCCTAAATTCGATCAGGACAGTACCGACTCCCTGTGAGCGCCCCTGATCCGAAACCAATTCAGTTCTGTCTGGGAATGTAAGTAAAGCCGTTGGAGGCTTAGTTTGTCCATTTCCGTAACATGTCGCGTCGAGCGGTTGGGCTGTTGTTCCTTTCGAATGTACGACAGTCCGCGGTTCACCTCAGCGGCGAAGCGGTAGCCGTCAAAACTTAACCGTTCGCTGTATTTTCCCTATCGCGAGGTTTTTGGGAGCAATCGTGATTCGCGAAGTCGGTCTCAATAGCCTTGGGCACGATAAAGCGTGGAATGGGCTTGACCCACCCGCAGTCTGTACAGGACCACCCCGTAAAATCCGAATTTTTGTGGAACACAAGCTTCCGTTCAGCATGGCGCGACCTAGGCATTCGGTCGTCTTCACGTAATTCGGGAAAAGCATCTTCAAGAAGAGGTGCGCGGGAATCAGTTTTTCCTCTTTCGAGGGGGATACCTCCACAATTTATTCACCCTCCCGTCGTTCCTCGAAGGGGGCATCTACGAAGTCGCATTGTATGAGGTCGGAAAAATGTACAACGATCCGGGCGTGAGCAAACTTCCCGATGACGGCGCGGCTGGGCTGATTGCACGGACGCCTCTTGGGCGCCTGTTCATTGGCTGAAGTGTCGGAGATACTGGACATGCCATCTGGTTCTTCGATTTGGGCCACGAGTTCTAGCTCGTCGGTGCACAAGATGGCACCAGATGGATCAGTACCGGGGAGTCGGCGAGTCGGTAGTTACGCTTCAACCGCTGGCGAGAATCCGCCAAGACATCATCAATTGTGGGTCGGAAATAAGCGCCGGAGGTGTTGCACCGGGCAGGCAACAACACGTTGATGTCGCGGTAAAAGAAGATTGCCTCCACGAAGGAATCGCATCCATACCGTCCATACCATAATCAGGCCAATCATGGTCAATCACCGTTTTTTCTGTGACTACTGTTCCAGTTGTGATAGAACGTAACTGCCGGTAAGAACGTCGGTTTGCGGCATTTCGTTGAACGCAAAGAGTCTGCACTAGAGAGCTTGAGATAATCCCACTCTCTCCGCCAGCTTTTTGCCCGCATGAACGTTGGATACTACCTAAAGATAGGTAGATTTTGTGCTAATTTTGCGTTATGTTGGGTCGGGTTATGGGCGAAGTCAACCCGTATCCAACTCACGGACGAACAGAAAGACACCCTCCGGCCGTAACAAACGAAAATGGAAGGTCAAGCCCGGCCTTCCGCTCATCACAATCTTTGTCCGTCATTCTCCAGGCTGCAAGTGCGCCGGGGACGAATTTGGGAACTGCTGCCACTGCGGGAAACATTTGCGCTTGCGCCGCTCTTCAAGGCCGCCAAGATTCCAAACGCCGGGCACATGATGAGCCACAGATTGCGCGGTACCTTCGCGGTTGATCTTCTGGAGAAAGGCGTCCCGCTTGAGGAGGTGTCCAAGCTACTCGAGCACGAATCCATCAAGGCCGCGGAGCGCCATCATGCGAAGTGGGTTAAGGGGCGGCAGGGTCGGCTAGACTCGCTCGTTACGGGTACCTGGAAGAATGCCCGGCAACGTCAATGAGGCGCCTTGCAGACAAAGTCTAGTAATTGACTTGCCCCACCTCTAGTCCTAAGATTTCAGCCGCAGGTTGAAAGCGAGAATGAACATGGAAAAACATCTAGGTAAGGTAGCCTATTGGATCGGCATCCTTTGCACAGTCCTTGCGCTACTCACCCGTGGACTAGCAATGCTGGGTATTTGGACATCTACTCTGGCTGGGGCGGCTGGTTCTACCGGGAGAATCCCGCTCTCCTATAGGAGCTTCCTCGATGGGGCCGTGCTGTTCTTCCTGATGGCTATTGCCAGTTCTGTCGTCCTGTGGAGTGAAGGGCAAAAGTCGTAAGCAAAAGTCGTAGAAGAGGCCGAGGGCATTCTTCACTTGGGCGAGAATTTCCGCTCGCGGCGCTGCCAAGGCACTGTAGCAGAGGATTTGCAGAAGCTTCATCCGAGAGTAACAATCAACCGCGCCCCACGGATGATATCGCCGAACACGGCCCGAAATAGTAGCCCTTGGCACCCAAAAGCTAAGGGCATTTTTTCTGTGCGGCGAATGTTTTGCAGCAGTTTAGGGTTGAGAAAAAATGAAGGCCATCAACCCTCCTCCCCCCCGAGGACCGATGACCTTCATATGCGGAAATCGTTCGAGCGCGACTGTAAGCGCTATTGTAAAGGGCTGTCAAGCAATGGTGCACCACGGTAATGTATCAGTTTGAATTTTAGCCCCGTGGAATCACGGCGCGGCCTGTGCGATACTCGCTTCGTGGCCAAACGTCCGCGTGATCCCGTCCAGCATTCGGTGCGGATATTGATTACGCAATGTTGCAGAAGATATACGGCGCACCTTCCGATGCCGAGATGCGCCGTTATAGTCCTGCCAAGTGCATCGGTACCGACATGAAAGTCGTTAGCGGTGATCCTGACCCGAAGCATGTAAGCACATCATTCGTCGAACGGCACAACCTGACAATGCGGATGGGGATGCGCCGCTTTACTCGCTTAACGAACGGCTTCTCAAAGAAATTCGAGAATCACGCCGCAATGGTTGCGATTCACTCCGTCTACTACAATTTTGCGCGAATCCACAAAACGCTGCGAATCACTCCGAGCATGGCGGCTGGCCTGAGTGATCACGTGTGGACCCTTGAGGAAATCGTGATGATGGCGGACAATTATCTGCCGAAGCCCGGAAAGCGCGGGCCATACAATAACAGGGACGCAGCATGAATCGCTATGTCAAAGGGGTTTTTGGCGGGATACTCGCAATCTTGGCGGCCTTTGGCTGGACAGTAGCCATTGCCTACCTGTTGTTCTGGAAGCCCGAGTTCATGGGATTGCAAATCGTTGGCATCCATGTAGGGCGCCCATTTTGGGTGACTTTATTTCTGATTTTCTCTGTAGGGTTCTTTTTTGCATTCCGCTCGACCTATAAATCGAAAAATTCAAACTGATACATTACCTGCACCACGCTGGAGGAGGATTATCATGAGAACTGCCAACCTAAGGGTTTGCGACTCTGCAAGGACGTGCCCTCCCCGTAATGCTGCCTAGCTGAGTTTCGTTGAATAACCCCGAGGGGGCGAAGGGTGCGCGGAAACGTGCACCCTTTTATCCTGGCAAGGACCGGCTAGACAGCCGTGTTACCGCTACGTGGGCAAACAAGCGCGATACGCAATACCACCAGAAGCAATGCTAATTCGGCGAACAGAGCGCAGATCGGAAACTACATATCGCAGTTGATTCATAGTCACTCATGATCCTAGGGCATCGCGCACACGGCACTTTCGGTCGTAAAATCTGCTACCATGACGAATTCGGTGAGGAAGCCATGCCCCAATATGTAATCGAGCGGGAAATACCAGGCGCGGGCAATTTATCGGATGCGGAACTGCAGGCGGTCGCCAGAAAATCGGTAGGCGTGTTGAAGGATATGGGGCCGGAAATCAAATGGCTGCACTCCTACGTCACCGGCGATAAAGTTTATTGTGTGTACCTGGCGCCAGACGAGGAAACCATTCGCGAACACGCACGCCGCGGAGGTCTTCCTGCGAATCGCATCTCGGCAGTGCGGCGACTGATCGATCCCAACACAGCAAATTGACTTAAGTAGAGTTTCGAGGCCGAACTTCTGATTCTGCGTCGCAGTTAAGCGCCTCATGGACGGCTTGCTCGAGCGGCATCGCCCAACCCTCCATCCACGCCGTGCCGGCAGCATTTCCGAGCGTTCGACGCGCAAATTCCAGGGCCCTCTCAAGCCGGGATTGCTCGGCGGGAGTGAGCGGAGCGCCCAGTCTTTGGCGAAGCGCTGCGGCGGCCCCTGCCAAGTGCAGCGCTTGCTCGGCGTTCGATTGCGCTGCGCAACTTACAGCAAGACACTCAAGCGCCCGCGCGATGCCACGTTTGTGACCC
>Ga0074045_10000931_pt1 | contig 28644 bp, 39 predicted proteins | sample BogForMeECP23OM2_FD_94442 | JGI IMG/M metagenome (GOLD analysis project Ga0074045, IMG submission 94442) | Bog forest soil microbial communities from Calvert Island, British Columbia, Canada - Bog Forest MetaG ECP23OM2 | ecosystem: Environmental > Terrestrial > Soil > Wetlands ...
ATTCTAGCGCCGGGCAATGGGCGATATTGCCCGGCAGCCTAGAAAAATCGCGCCGCCCGTAATGTGGAGTATACGGGCGGCGCTCGCTGCGGCGAAAGGTCAATAACTACGCAGCGAATCTCCTGAGGACTTCTCCGGCCTTTATCTCGATAGCAACGCGCTCATCTTGATAAGGGACGGACCGCGCAAAAGCAGTCATTGCAACGGTTGCATCCCACATATTTTCTATAGGACGCTCTTCCTCTAAAAAGTGCACCATCGATATTTGGCCAACGGTCTTTTTTGGGAAACCTAAACTCTTACCCAAGAAAACCGCTACCTCATCGGGAGCCTGAAACTTGACCTTTCTTGCGTTATCTATGGCTGACGTGATCCCTACCGTAGAGCCTTCCGTGAACTTAGTCAAGCCGGGAAGTATCTCCTCCGCAAAACGCTCCGGCGCAAATTTGGAATGCCGCATGCGGATTTCTTGCTTTTCCTCTTGGCCCCATATAATCCGATTGCAACAGACGTAATCGAAATAGAAAGTTGCAACGCCGATTGTCTCTTTTCCAACCTCAGAATTCCAAAGATAGAAACCACGGGCTAACGAACCTTCGCCGCCGTTACGCCGATCGGCGAGTTCAACGCGGTTTTCTTCATCGCATAGGAAGATAAACATGTTCCTATCGCCCATATAGAGCGTAGTGTTTTCCATAGTGGCTGGCTTCTGTTTACCAAATTCGCCGGGGATGCGATAGCAGCCAGTAACACCGTCGCCGTATTCCTCAACCATGAAATCGAGTACGTCCGCGTCCCAAATACGGCCGTAGCCCTCCGATGTTGCCGCCCGCAGGACATATTCGGTTGCGGTTTCTTGCGTTAATAGCTGCACCTTGCTCGGTTTAGCTTGCTCAACGCCCTCATTCAAGTTCAACGCGGCGAGTTTTGCCGGGAGCCGCGTAATGTAGCTGCCGGGGCATTTAACACGCTCGCAAAGTTGATCGAAACTCCAATTGGACATGCCTTGCCGCGTACCCGCTATAAACTTCGTGCCCGATTTCTCGTGCCGATTGTAAACAACGATATCTTCGCCGTTAGCCTCAAAGCGTAAAGATTTAGTAGGAATAACGCGCTCGCTGCTCTCCGCCTTGCGGCGCTTAGCATAGTTGGCCATGACTTCTAGGTTAACGAAACGCTCATCCGCTGGACGGGTTGCCCATTGACGGGACACGCGATAATCATTGGCTGCCATTTTTTGACCTTTCCTGAAATTCGAAAGCGTGCGCCTTCGATCTACAGGCACCCTAGCTTACTGCCTCGCAGTTGGCAACTTTAATTTTTCATTTTTTACTTTTTTCATTTTTGCCGTCAGCTCCGTTAAAAGTGGGTCTTCTCTTGTTCGAGTAAAAAATTTAATTATTTGGAGGTTCCCGTGACCCTCTGACGGGCCAAGGTTTTCCGGCAAAACGGGATGCAGTAAAATCGACATTTTAATTTTTCCTAATTAATGTCCATAGTTAAAGCCGAGCAGATAGTAATCAAAGCGCATTTTATGGACGTTCCAGCGCTTTACAATCGTATCATAAAAACCGCAACAGCCTTCGCCCCGGTCCTTAAAGTAGCGGCGCCGCTGCGAGCTTTTCCACGTCCGCGCCGCTCGAAAATTATCCACACAACTATAATAATTTTCGTCGCTGCGGATGATTTTCGTAAACTCCGCCATAAGGAAATCTATTTCCTCCAGCTCCATAGTAGCCATCCAGTCTTTGCGTTCGGAACGGGAAGGCCCTTTCGGCCGCCCGTCACCGTGTGGCGGGTATTTCGTCATTCGAGAGCCTTAACTGTACCGCTCGAATTGACGGGCCGGTTAAGCCCGGCTTTCTCTGCGGCCTCACGCCCGGCCTCGAAAGCAGCTTCATCGGCAACTCTATTTTCGATTTCAGCCCCTTTCGTGAAGTTTAATTGGAGTTGAGCTACGTAATCGTCAACTATTACTTGCTTGTCCAAAACAATAAGCGCAGTGCGGTCCGCGCTTTGCACGGTGCTTTCTTGCTTAATGTTTTGCAGCCGTTCGGCTAACCGCGTACAGGCGCCCATAACGAAATTTCTATAAACGCTCTCGACACGGTAAGCCGAGCCGTCTATAGCCGCGTGGAACCGGCCTTGGTTTTCCACGAATTCGCAAAGAAACTCTAAGAGCCATTTTGCAAAAAGCGCGTCAGTGTGCAGCCCGCAAAAAATTGTTTTATAAAAAACCCTTTTATTAATTTTGAACACCTTACGATCTTCTGCCGTTGGCCGGATAAGCCAAGCGCGTGTGGACGTGAAACACGCGACGTGTAGGGCTAGCCGATCCGAAATGAATTCCATTTTGTTGCTGTACCAAGGAATTACTGTCTGATAAAAGCCTTCGACCAATAACTCGGCCTCAGTCAGATTAATCTGATATTCGGCCTGCAATTTAGCCGCGAGCATCGCCGCGTTAAGCGCTTCAGCCTCAGTGCAGCCTGATGCTACAGTTTTAGCTAAGAGGCCCGATATTTTCTTGGCGAGCGCGGCGCGTTTATCAGGAGACAGCATTTGTTTGACCTTTCGAGCTTCGTTAATTTTTACTCTTTATCCGCTGAAGAGTATAGGACTTCATTCGTCACTTTGACTACTCGCCAAGCATACGCAGGAAACGATTTTACATTCGTATTGTAAGCCAGTTCAATAGGCGTGAGATTTGCGCCCACAAGGAACATCTTCCAACGATCTTGATCTTCAACATCAGCGTATTGGAGTTCGTAGTGCACGGCAGGGCCTCTTACTTCGCTAAATCGCTGATTTTTCCCTGCCCTTCTGGTAAGATTTCGGGCCAACCTTCGATTAAGGCCGGATTTAAACTTGCAAGCGCTAGCTTTATAATGGGATAAACGAATTGCTGCGCTGCTTCGTTTCGTTTATCTTGCGGTACGCCCGCCATGTCGAAAAGCACCCGCAGGCCGAAGCCGCAAGCCGAAGATGAAAACGCAATAGCGCTTTTGATCGTGGCGCGCGGCATCACCATGCCAGTTTGCACGGTTTCGAAAACACATTGCTGAACTTTCTCTTCCATGCCTTGCACGGCCAGCGACCGATGGTAGGCTTCAACATCGAACTGTTGCGTGGCGTGCGCGGCACCAGTCATAGAGAATATTGCTGCGATAATTGCCCGTTTCATGATCCTGTTTCCTCATCTAGTGGAATTCCAAGCCAGTCGTATACGTCTTTGGATAGCGCTATTTTTCTATACCGTTTCGATTTAAAAATAAAGGGGATTTTTTTCGCCCATGCATTTTTTGTTTGGGTTATAATCCAATATTTATTTCGCCAGAGCACAATAACATCCCACGGGAAATCTGTATCGGCGAAAGTTTCACAATATTTCTGTGCCATTTGCTTATTTCCAGTTGCAAATTCTGAAGGGGCCTACGTATATAGTCCACTCTTTGCTGCGGGATCGGACTATCCCTATAAAACCCCAATACCAGGCGTCTAGATAAAAGAAAATGTAGATTTTAAACGGCCAAAGCCTTAGATAAGGGGTTTCCCACGGCGGTTTATTGCCTCCAGTTGCCCGTAGACAAAATCGATAAAGCCGGGTGTAAAAGGGTTTTAGCCGTGCGCATACCGGGCAACGGCCGCGCTCATCAATATCAGCGGCGGAAAAGCGGCGCTCGCATTTTTCGCAGTGCTCGTAACTTTCGATGTAAAACATGACCGTTGCCCGAAGGGTTAAACTTTTGGGGGGAACGGCTATCCCCTTACAATAAAGTTAGCGCGCGGCTCTTTCGGCCAGATACCGCAGAAGAACTGCGTTGCGTTCCTTGCTGGCAGACACATACAGGTTTTGCCACATACGCAGATTGCCAATCGCCCAAGGTGCATCGTTCGCCGCCTCGTTATCTGCATTGCGAAGTGCGACGTTCGCCAGCCGTTTCTTGCGGAGCGATATTTTGGATTGTGATTCAAGCATGGGCGTCCTCCCGGGCTGCGGCTCTTGTGGCAGCGCGCCTTGTAAGCGCAGGTTCTTAATTTCGTGCTGAGTAATCTCTTGCGGCAATTCCCGCAAAATGTCCTCAACTTTATTTCCAAAGGCCCACTTATTGCCCATTTTACTTTCCCTTTTGTCAAAGCCAATTTAATGCTTCCCCGAAGGATTGGCCGCCCTTCGGGGAAAAACGCGCGTAAAGAGGCTTAAGCAAGCCGAACGTTAATAGCCTGTCTGTTTACAGCTACTAACCCTTACTGAGCTTATAGGCGCGCTATCCGGTTAGTAGCTAAACCATTCTGTAAACTGCAACGGAACGGCGTTATCGATATATTCCCGTGTCCTTTCGATAGTTTCAAATTGCCGCTCGCTATGCCGCGTGCGTATTTGATCCCCTACTATTTGCGTTTCCAAGATGTAGTAATTTTTAGTCACCTTGTCGAAACGCACAGATCGGATAATTTGACCCTTTGGAGTTTCGGGTGCAGGCGGCGGAGCGATAGGCGGAATAAGTATCGGCTCTGGCGGAGTTTCCGCAGCGGTCTTCTTCGCTGGCGGCGCTTTCTTCGGCGTTTTGGCTTCTGGCTTGACTTTCGCCGCCGATTTCTTAGTTGCTGTTGCCATGGTTTATTTCCAGTTGCTGGTTCTGAAGGGGCCTAGGTCTATTCGGCCGATTTGCCGTTTTGGGGTTTCGGGTGCAGGCAGCGACGCGGGAGGCGGAATAATTACTGGCTCTGGTGGCGAAGTTTCCGCAGCGGTCTTCTTCGCTGGCGGCGCTTTCTTCGGCGTTTTCTTAGTTGTAGCTGTTGTTGCCATTGACCTTTTCCAGGAAAGATTTTACGGGTGCAGAAACGATGAAGATGTGCTCTTTCAAATCGGGCAAGAGCGCATTGACAAAGACAAGTGCCGTGGGTTCGTCTTTGAATTCACAAGCCAGCGCCACGTTATTCACCCAAACAAACTGCGATCTACCATCGGCCATAGGTCTACAAACTGCGTTGGCGCCATCCGGCCATAAACTCGGATGGCTTAGGAATTCAGGCCCGGCGCCCCGCGAGGCTCCGCGCAACATCACCATAACGCGGCGCGGCGGGGGGATCGGTATGACCTCATCAAGCGACGGGCGCTGGAGGTCCTCTTCCACGAGCCATTTTAAAAACTTAAGCCACCATCTTTTAAGGCCGCTTTTTTTCATACCAAACACCCCATTTTCTCTGTTGTCCCTCGGTTCTGTGTAGCGTAACTGTTGCCTCGCGTACTTGCACTAAGACGATTCGTTTGATTAACGCGAAAGTTGCCCATGCCATAACCCCAACAAACATGCCGAATGCAGTAGCAATTAAGCTCAAGATCACGAGAATATCTAATATTTCCTTGGTAGCTTGTGACATGGCGCAAAACCTCTTGTTTACCGTCAGTCTAGCATACGCCTATTTCGTTAACAAATCGTCTTTTTTGGCGCGCGGCCGGGTTGATAAGCTTCTTTTAAGATACGCTTTCAACGCGGCACGGATAACTTGCGGTGTGGTCCATTCTCTGCGTTGCGCTTCCTCTGCAAGGGCTTCCGCCATGTCGGGAGACAGTAGAATGTTTTTCCTGATGGGCTTCATAGGCTGCTCTTGTGTGCCTTGCTGTGTCACGGTGTGCTCCGGTGTGCTCCGGTGTGCTCCGGTGTGCTGCGGTGTGTAGGGTCTAGCGCACGGCGCGGCACGGCGCAACACAAAACAGCACAGCGCGTGCTCACGAAAACGTGATCGGGGGATTTTTTACTTTTTCAGGGATTATTATTTTGGGGATTGCAGCGCGGCAAAATAGGCGCTATAGACAAGTTGTTAGACGCGCTTAAACGAAAGGTCATCAAACTCATGCCACACCAATTAATTGTCTATTGGCGTCCGCACAACGAGCATCAAGTAAGAATTTGGCGTTCCGATTGGCCCCTAGGCCAATGCAGAATAATTAGCAACGATAGATGGGCCGAAATGCAGAAAGCGCTTGAATTACTATCTATTCCAATCAAGGACGCTGACGAAAGCGAGTAATCCGGCGTACATATTCCCCTGAGCCGCCACTGGTCAGGGTAGCCGCGCGGGGTGTGTATCGCTGAGACCAGTGGAAACTGCGATCTAAGCCCCGCGCGCACATCAATTCAACCTAACGAAAGGTCTAAAACTCATGCACAAAATCATCCATATATTCCACATTACTTCCCGCATTGGTTACGCTGGCCATGCAGTTGGCAACTTGGGCATGCCGGACACTATCCCTGACATGATAGCATTCTTACAACAGAAGCTGGCAGAAGTCCCTGCCGAATTTAGGGATCACATAGTGTTCAATGTGGATTACGACGCGGAAGCGGGCGCTTTTCTGCAAGCCTATTATAGGCGCCCCGAAACCGATGAGGAACGCATTGCCCGCGAGCAAGCCGAAGCCAATAGGCTCGCGGCGACTAGCGCAAAAACTGAAGAGCGCGAACGCAGAGACCTGGCCCGCCTGAAACTGAAATATGAAGGGCAGGATTAGAATGGCTAAAATCAGGATAGTTAATACGGACGAATCAGACGCGGCGGACGGGGAGTTGCAAGCGACTGTTTCAGACGTAGAGGTTCGTATAAAATTAACTATTGGCTGCTTCGCGCAGTCTTTCCCCCTCAATTTAAAAGAAGCAGAAGAATTTCGATCTGAGCTGACTAAAGCAATTAATGCGGCTCGAAAAGCCGAATAAACGCAAAAAGCCCGCCTCGAAGGATTTTGACTTCCTTCGAGGCGGGCTTTTTAGTTTTAACCTACTGCCGATTTTTTAGCAGGCTTTTGTTTGGGCGTAGCGGGCGCCTTAAGAGCAAAACCCGCAATAGTGTAGCCGCTATTCTTGACCCGGATTGCATCCGCGTCAAGCAACGTAAGTAGCGCCGCTTTGAACTGCGCGGCGCCTATTTTAGTGTTCGTAAAGCGCTCGTACGATTTACGCGCTTCGCCGCCCTGCAACATGGCGCCGCCGGTTTTAACGGTGCGCTGCTCAATCCAGCGTGCCACGGCGATTTGCACTACGTTGTCATTTGCAGGAAGTTGCGTGCCGCCATCGGTGGGCGGAACCGACGATTTTGGCTTGGCTTTAGTCTTTTTGGGGCGCTCGGCTAACGCCTCCATAATCCAGCGGGTTGCAAAACCCATCAGACTTGCGAACAGCTGGACGAATATGAGAGCGCCGATAATAGCGTATGCGTCAACATCGTGAGTTACTACATCGCCTTGTTTCTGCGTCTCGCTCATTTTCGCCAACGTCGCCTTCGCCTCATGCCAGTCTTTCGAATCTGACAACTTGGTGTGGGCCGTTGTTACGCTATTTTCCGCCAACGTCTTAGCCGATTTTGCCAGTGTGCAGGCGTCGACGATCCGCTTAGACTTGCAAGATTTGGTGACGTTGGCAATTGCTTCCGCTAAGTTGCCGTCAGCAATCGCGGCTAGTTTGCCAAGGTCTTCAATGTCGCCATGCTCTTTAATCCGCTTCAAAGTTTCAAGTGCCAGCTTCTTTTGTTCGTCCGCCGTCTTGTAGATCTCGTGTGCGTTGCTTGCCGCCATGTCGTTCCTCTTCGAAGAGACGACATAATACTGCCAAGCGCAGTACATGGTCGCAACCATGCATGCAACCTGAAGTATTGCCAGATAACGGGGAGCGCCCATTTCTCTAGCGAACGCGAGAAAGACAATGCCTAACGCAATGAGCATCGCGAGATAACCCATTGCAGGGGCCGTCATTAGGCCGTACAGGTAGCTATTAACAAGGTCAATCGCCACGCTCGCGCATGCGAACAAAGCGAACGAGATGCCAATAACTAGCTTGACGTACCAAGGGAAAAGCGTATTCTTCATGTCACGGTTTCCTTTCCTGGGGCCGTTGTTAATAAAGAGGCCCGTTGCGAGTTCCCAGCTCGCAACGGGCCGTCGTATTTTCAGGCTTGAAAATAGACAAACGCGCCTGAAGGTTTGTGACGCCTTCAGGGGCTGTCGATTACTTACAGTAAACGACGCGATTATTTTCGTCAACATGGTATATCGAGCGAAGCGTTTTCTGCATTTGCTGCATTTCGAACGCAACGTCCATTAATTCGGCTTCCCGCCGATCTGCATCGTAGCAGATATCTTCGATGAATTCGAAAAGCGGCGATGCCACCCTAGCCCAGCCGCATATATCCGCGAACTCTGCTAACTGGAAATTAATCCTAGCCGCAAGCAAGTCGCGTTCGTTGGTGAAGGCTGGTAGAACGTATTCAAGCGGCAACTTCATAGGTAGTGACCTTTCATTGACCATCTTCAGGCACCGCTTAACGGTGCGACCATCGGGCGCTTGTTAGGCGCCCTAGGTTTCGGTCTTAGCTAGACAATTTAGATTTGACCGCAACCATTTTGTGCGCGGCCTGTCGCAGAAGCTCAATGTTCTCATCGGCACTAAGCGTATGCACGCTGTCACCGTGCACGCGCTTCAATTCATCATTCAAATCTTGCATGACTTGCAAGGCCCGTAAAACGAATTGAAGCGGGAGCTTCGCGTCTAATTTGTCGTTCATGATGTTTGACCTTTCAGTGTTTAGCCATCTTCAGGCGAGACCTAATCTCGCGACCATCGGGCGCTCATTGGGCGCCCTAGGTTTCGGCTTTAAATTTCGGAGTATCGTACATGGCTGTAATCGACCATGCCGGTTTGATGACCCGAAGGGGAGCATTCAATCCGTAGCGTCTCATGTTCAAGCTCGGTTTTGGTGCAAACCGCTTTAGCCAGCTCTTTCCGCATGCGATACGGCAGCTTGCCCCGGAATGTCGTCCACTCCGATCTGTACGTTTTGCCTTCCCATTCAACCGTAGTCGATAACTTAGGGTTGATCGTCGCTTTGGCGCGAAGCCAGTCTAGCGCATTTGACATCGTTTTGACCTTTCAGTGTTTACTGTTTCGGCTCTTTTGAGCCATCATCAGCCGCGCCACGCAGCGCGGGACAGTAAGTTATTTTTTAAGTAGGGCCGTTGGGCCTGCCACTAAGAGTTAATTCCCCTTAGTCTTCCTACTCCGGGCTTCCTGGCTTGGTTTGTGGACTCCTGTCCCGCTCCCCTTACCGCCCCAATGTCTATTCTTATAATATAATCCTTTTAAAAATAAAGTCAACTAGACTAAGTGAAAATAACAATAAAAAATACAGAAAAATTATCACTAATTCGTGATTTACTTTTTTAAATGTTAAATCATAGCGGGCAAATAAAAAAGGCGCCGCGAGGCGCCTTGGCTATTTTATGGGAGAAAACGGAAGTTATTTCTTTGTGAAAAATCCCCGAAGGTTTAGAGATTTTACAGGGGCCTGTATTTTCCCTTTATCGGCCGCGTCATTCGCGTGTGCGCGAACACTTTCATGATCGGGCGAATTGACTTTTTGTTTTTTAAAAAGCTTAGATAAAGTGGGAGCAGGCTGCGCGGGCTTTGCGGGAGATAGCGGTGCGGCGGGCAGCGGTTCGTCGAATAATAGCGCCATCGCCCCTTTAGGTATTGGGGCAAAACCCCTTCCCCGAATATCCGCCTTGTGAGCGTGCGGCAATCCCGCATTGTTTGTATCCAATCGAATGGCTGGCGGCGTTCCATTTTCTGAAGTCCCTACTTGTTGTGGGTTGGCTATGCAAATGTCGGCTAAATTGCAAATCGCCGTGACCGCTATTTGTGCGTTCACTTCAGGCTCTTTGTCAACTGACAGATTGCTGAGAAAATCGTCATCTTCAAGTAAATTTGCTACGGCCGAATTTTTAAGCGGGACCCTTCGAGGCGGCGATGCGATGGTTGATCGAGTTACGCCGGGGGGCGCGGGATCCCGCTTTTCCACAAAGCAGGCAACATAGTAATAAATGTCGCCAACCGTCAAAACGTAATTTTTATATTCCTCGATTATGCGCGTCGCCAGCCCAAATTGCTCTTCCCGCGGGATAAAAGGGGAGTAATCGGGATGAAATAACACGCAGCGCATAAACGCCCATAAGTGCCCCTTAAAAGGAAACAGCGGCGCAATGCGGGGATCGAGAGCAGGGTTTAACTCGCTGTAATCAGCTTGCATAAGTTTGACCTTTCGTTAAAATGGCAAGTACGCTGCGTCGCGCCGGGCTTGCGCTGGTATGTCGTCTTCATCCGCATCTTCATAGCTACTAGCGGCTGCGTCCCAATCAAATTTTTCGCCGCAGTATTTTTCGAACGCCTTGCGGCACTCTTTAAGCGGCGGAAAGTGCGAAATGACGCGCTGCTGGCCGCTGCCCAATTCACGAATAGCCCTAGGCGAGTCTGTATCGCCTATCAGGGGATTGGTATAAAAGCGCTGTTTAAAAAGTAAATCTGTTCTAGTCCAATCGCCAAGCCGTTTAAAAAACTTATATGAACTCAATGTTGTGGGCTTATTTTCCCCGCAACGCATAATGTAATCTGCATATAACGCGGTCCGGGAAAAGACGGAGGGCCATCTAACGGACTTATCTGCAAGGTCTCGCGTGCTTTTGCTGCCTTGTGCCCAACGCAACCGCTCATCAAATAGCTCGCCCGCTTCCAATTTATTTAGCCAATATTCGTCAGCTGATTCTAGGTTGCAAGCCATTGAAGTTTTCTTTTCCAGCGTAGGCAGCGGTTCGCTTAGCGCGTGCAAATCGTAAAATCGCGTGGGAAATTCCGCGTCTTTTAACATTTCTTTTTTTAGCGCGACATCCGAAGGAAGTTCGGGCAGATTTTGCAAAAAATGCATGAGCGCGGCGGGGCCGTCGCTTATCATTTCCTGATAGAGCGCAGCCACAAGTTCCTGCGGGGGAATTCTTCTATTTATTTTAAAGTTAAAAACTGTGTGGCGGGTATCGCCCAACTCGATAGGCGCCGCGCCGTCTTCATTGGACGTGTAAATAAGGCGGCAATACGATTGACCGCTTTCGATGCCCGCGTACTTTGCCTCAAACTGTAATTTGTCATTTGAAATAAGGTCTTTAACAACGGCGCGGTGCCGCTTGTCCTGCCCAAAGATCGCTTCTTCCGAATGGAGGAAGAGACAATTTTTAAGATGATAGTTGAATCGCCCGTGAATCTTTGCGGCGTCGGCCACGTTGAGATGATAAGAGCCGAGAATTTTTCCAAAGTAATTTACGAATACCGTTTTACCGATTTTTTGCGGGCCGATGATAACTACAGCGGCGCGTTGTTTGTCACGGGGTTGTTTAAGCATATGCGCAAAATACGTATACACCCAACGCGCTTGCTCAGGCTTAGTTTGGTCCGTAAGGTAGCATTCTACATAAGTCCGGAATGCCTTGCATTTTTTCAAGTTATCCGAAGGTTGTAAGGGCCAACCGGTCCACTCGTTGAGGTAGTGAGCCTGTTCGGGGGGCATCGCATCTTGCGAGACGCCGGGCCAAAACGCCATCTTGGAATAACTTCGCCGTTCGGGGTGATTGAGCCAAAGGGCCGAAACTGGCGCATCTTTTACTTCGCCTTTACCTTTGGGGATTTTTATTACATGCCCGGCCGTGAGATGTTTGAAGTCTTCTACTGTGATGTAGATCAATTGTTCGCTAGGGGCCTTGGGCAATACTGCAATTTTGTATCGGCCCCCAAACAACACGCAAGCATATCGGTCGTTCATCTCATCAAGCCAAATTGTTGAGTAGCCTAAGAGCTTGAGGAAGAGGCGTATCATTGCAGGGTTACTTTCGCGGAAACGCTTTTGCAAGGATTGGGCGCCTAAAGCGGGCTTTTCGTTGAGTAGTCTGGTGTATGTAGTGCGCACGGTTGCTAGATGCGCGGCGTCATCGGCGCCTGAGATTGAGATGAGCGCTTGAATAAAATTATTGGCGTCATCTTGCGAGTATTTGAGGGTGTGAAAAATTGTTGCAATTTGCATAACAGATTGATGGCGCTCGCCGGGCGTCCAAATATAGCGGGCAGCGAGTACTGCGGCGCCTAAGAAATTGCAGCTGCGGAGCAGTAATGAATGGTCGATTGGCTTTATGGTGTGTGGCGGGGTGTACCATTCTATAGTTTGGCCGTTGGGATGCACGGAGCCGGGCATCATGGTTTGATTATTATCGCCACGTATTTCGAGGATGTTAGGTTTCGTTTCCCGAAGAATTTCTTTCGGAGACGGGTCATTTATACTGATGTGCGGGAATGAAGGCACTTCAAGTTTGTAGAAGTAGTGTGAATTGGGGCGCGACGCGCGGCCAAAGACGCAAGCTGATTGCGGGAGAAAGAAGCGGGCTAACTTTGCGGCTTCTGCGCAGTCAAGATCAATGTCAATAGGCCCGTGGGCTAAGGGGCCGGTTACTACGCCGATGTTGAGCGGCGCAGCATCTATATCGCGCCATAGCGCGTCGGATGGATCATTCGAAGCTGATGGGAACGGTTGATCTTTCGCGGTTTGGATTGCCTTCGTGCCGTGGCGTAGGGGCACGGGGATATATTTTTGTGTGCGTATCCAATCCAGAGTTTCAATTACCGCAATGCTTGAAGCCATCTTGATTTGTCCCGGTATGAGTTTGGCATTTTTTGGTGTAGACGCTAAGCGCTTAAAAAACCGTGAAGAATTGGCGCTGGACATGCCAAAAAGCTAACCCCCAAAAAATTTTTGTCAAATCCGAAAAAAAGGGAATTTGGCGATCCAGCAAAATCATGCAAAACTAGCGGCGCGGCGCGGAGGGCAAAAGCCTCGCAATATCAAGGTGTTAAGGGGCTTTTTTAGGGAAATCAGCCCAAACGCCCCCCCCTTTGACTCTTTATACTTTTTTTTTCTAAGACTATAGGTTTTTCTATAAAGGTTAAGGGGGGGGTCATTTTGTTCTATTTACCCTTCGGGGCCGAAATTTTCGTTACGCCGCATAATGTTAGGGCCTAATTTCAAAGCGCCCACTTTTGTATCATTTGCTTGTGATTTGGTATGATTCGCCTTAAGGTTGAAAACGCAAAAAACCAGGAAATTCGTTTTTGTCGGGTTTCGCTTTGTGATTTGGTATGATTTGGGGTTTATACCGAAAAAAATCGTAAAATGCAGCGAAAAGATTTGACAGCCCGATCCCGGTTTGCTAGGAATTTGCCTAAGCCCGTCATTCGGGTGGTGTTGCAAAAATGTCCCAACAGGGCGGACTGCGGCCTTACCGGCAGTAAGTGCAATTCATCCATTGCACCAATAGCGTGTAATCTAACTTGGAAAGGCGCAAATTACGATTTGTCGAGTTTAGCATGGCGATTAGCGTTGATATTTTCAAAAATCCCGTATTTTGCCAACCCAGTTGGGTATGTGCTGCCACTCGGCCCGGTTCAGAATTTGTAATCGCCGCAACTTTGGAATTGGAGGAAGTTGAAACATATTTGCCGGTTTGTAATCCTATTCGGGCAAATACTGTTTACCGAAAAGCCCTATTTCCAGGCTATTTTTTCGCTAAATTATGCGAAAAGCGCCTGAAATTACCAACTATCGCGGCAATAGCCGACTTAATATGCATCGACGATGAGCCGGTCTTAGTCCGGCAACAAGTTATCGACGAATTGCGCGCTCGCGAAATACGCGGCGTCGTTCCGATCCACGCTCAAATACCCGAAAAATCCCCGTTCACATTTGGCTTGCCTGTTCGCCTCACTCAGGGCGCGCATAGCGGGCTCACTGGCGTGTTCGAAGGCATGCAGGGCCGTCATAGGGCGGCGGTGCGCATTGGGGCTGCTACGGGCTCGCTGCGCGTCTCTGTACCCCTAAAAGATTTGATACCACAGGCTGCATATCAGCGTGTCTAGCTACGCTTAGCTCGTGCTTCTAAGAGCTGAGTTTCCATAACGCATCTTATGCGAATGAAATTGCAATCAGAGCGGGCGCAATAACAGGCTAGAGTTGTACACGGTATACGGGAAAAACAGTTTTAAGCATGCTTGGGTTGAGCGGCCGCTGCTGTGCTCCGTAAGACCGATACAAAATATTCCCCCCACAATACTCAATTTCCCTTAAGTACCTTCTCCAATTTCCGCATATATATTTTTTAGGGCTTTAACTTTTTATTAGTCATTTCGCGTAACGGCGCGCATTACAACGTCCCATAACCTCACATCCTATGCCCCCACGTCTAACCAACGCCCCAACGCTTCCCTTATCCGGCGTGCTTTACAAGGATAACTCAGCCGCTGCTGAAATGTGGGCCTACGATCAATTGCCGTTAATTCTCCGCGATGCGTTACGCCGCGCCCCAATCGACGTTTCTGCGGCAATGGCGCTCGTAGAATTCCGCCAAACTCGCAACGCTTCCGCCTTGGCAATAGAAATAACTGAATTTTTCATCCGCACTTTAAACGAAGAACGCGCCAAAATCGGCGCGCCCCCCATAAAATCGCTTAAATAGCTCGCCCATGAGCTAATTCCACTCACTCGCTTCTTGCGCCGCTTCGGCTACCTCTGCCACCGTCACGGTTTCCGTACCATGGATACTATCGCCTGTCGCCACATCCGCGTTAATCGCAGCTGCGACTTCGCCCGCCGTAGTCGTATCGCCCGTGCCAAACGTAATATTTTCGCCGTCCACGCTCGTAACGCCTTCGTTAGACGCGAAATAATCGTTGATCGCGCCAGGATTTGGATCGTTTACCATGCCCGTTTCCTTTCCGTTTAATTTAACTGCTGCATCAAGCGCCGTTTTCCGTCTTTACACTTCGGGTTAGAAATCCCGCTAGTCTATAAGCCCATAATCGTAGATTGCTTTTACTTTCGCAGCCCAAGCCGTCTTATCGTTTAAAAACTGATAACGGCTGTCGTGCATTTCAGCCAAATACACGATTTCCCCAAATATTACGTCATCACCACGCGTTAACCGTTCGATATAGTATGTGTTTTCGGTTAAACGTTTGACGATACGCCCACAAGTTTGCATTTTGCGGCTTTCATCATTCGCATGCGTATACGTGACGAAATATTTTCCCTCTAGTATATCCCGATTGATCGTTTCGCGTTCTTTCACTGTTGGCATATCGTCAAACGGATTTGGATCGGTTGCTGTTGTCATATCTGTTTCATTCCCCTTCGGGTTGTTTGAAATCATCGCGGCGCCTTCCGCAACGATTTCGTTAGCCGTGCCTACTTGTGCGAGCCGGTTTACCGCCGTATAGACTTTATTAGGCGAATCGTGCCGCGCCTTACGCCCAAGCATTGTTTTAATCACCCCCGTCACCTCCCGCAGCGATACTCGCAAACATGCAAATTAACTCTGCACGTCGCATAGCTCGCCTGCGATCTGAAGCGCGCCGTTTCTAAACATCTCTCGTATTGGCTACCGCAGCCAACACGACACGCGTAATTTGGCGGGACCGCGTATCTTTCCCCGTACCTTTGCGCGTTGGCGCCCGTACCGCCGATGCCGTCCAGCAGCCCAAAAACCAACCCCAAGACCAGCACCAATTTTAATTTTTTCATTGTTAAATGTTCCCTTCATATCTAACGCGGAATTCTGCGGTTTCCCACTCCGCTTTGTAGTTTTGCGTGGATTCAGTCTCTATGATAATGTGCTCCGGTTTTAGGTTTCCTTCTATTATACCCGCCAGGTGCTTCATAATTATCTTCTTGATATCATCTTGCGATATTTCAAGCGTTATTTTCATTGTGATCTTCCCCTTCGGGCGTTGGGTTGGCCAGTTCCGCCGTTGCACGCATTTCCTCCAAACTATCGTAGAAGTGCCATTGATATTTTCTCATCTCCTCTCGATGCGCTAAGACAGTAATGGCCTTAACAAAGTTTGCATCGTACACCCAGACGCAGTAATTGCCATCTCCTATATACGCGACTACTTTGCCGTATCTGGTCTTTGCGTCGCTCCAATCGCCTTTAAAACAAAAATGTTTATCCACGAGTACACCCGGTCCATATTCGAGTACACCCAGTCCATAGTAATAACTCGGCCCCTTTTTTTCGTCTTCCATTTCCGTTTACCCTTTCTTAATCCTTTATCTGTTGCGCTTCGGGCGCGAATCATGTTATAACTGTCTTCACAGTTCGTTGCAATAAGAAAGGTCAAAATGCCCAACTCAACATCACCAATCTCACCAACCGCGCTAACCGACGAAGGAAAACTCATCGAGGCGGGTTGGATAGCGATGCGCATTGCCTGCATTCCGGATAACGCTTCAGAAATACAACTTGACGAAATGCGAAAAGCGTTCTTTGCCGGTGCCCAACACTTATTCGCTTCCATTATGGTCGTTTTGGACCTAGGCTCAGAACCTACGGATAAAGACATGGAACGGATGAACCGTATTAACGATGAACTTTCGCAGTTCGCGGAAGAATTTAAGCTCCGTTATGCACCCCCGGCGGGCCGGTCATGACAACATCACCAATCTCTCCAACCGGCCGCCTCCGCCTCTCCTCTTCCCCTAACTTGCAACAAATCCCGCTTAACACGCTAGAATTCAAGTTAATTCGCGACGCTTTCATAGGCGCGCAGGTGCTCTAAATGTCAGAAGAAGTTGAACAGGTTATTCCGCTCGGTCCTAATCTTGTGTTAAATCCTACCAAGACTTACGAGATAACTTATTTAGACGAAAATGGCCATTTCTTTTTGAGCGGGACATACGGCACGCCGCGCGCCGCGTTAACGGCGTTTCTGGATTTCGCAGTGAGCTTTCCGGCCTTTGAATTGCGCTTGACCGAAGTTCAGCGCACGCCCTTATTGTCTACAAAGGACGAAAAAGCCCTCGCGCGCGCCGCCGCGCAGCTTGCAAAGCTTCCTATCCCGTGATAATGTTCCGGCGCGCCCCGCCGTACCCAGCCGTAGGCAGGGCGCGCCACAAACTGCCGTAGTTTAATCAAAACCAAGCGCGAGTGCAAGTGTCTTGATATGGGTAAAATGAGAACTCCCATCGGCCTTTTTTATAGGAACCCGTACTGTGTCCGATACTTATAGCGACTTAGAGGAACAACCGGATGGCACCTTTCGCGCCGTGGAAAGAACGCGCCCCGATCCCGTTTTCTCGATTACCGATACTTGCACACAAGATGTTTATATTCCGCCGGACCGGAAGGTTAAAAAAACCCCTGGCACTATGGAATTAATTTTAGAAAAAATAAGGGAAGGCGCTTCCGTCGCGGGCGCGTGTCACGCGGCGGGCGTAACTACGGCGACGCTACGGGGTTGGCGGAAACGGGACCCGGAATTTGATACAGCATGCAAATCGGCGTGGGAACTTGGCACCGCTGCTTATGAAGAAGCGGCGTTTTCGCGGGGTAAAGATGGCACGGTTGCCGATGTTTATCATCAGGGCTTAGTTGTTGGCCAAAAGATCGAACACCATGACACGCTCTTACTTAAGACGTTAGAGCGCCGCGCGCCGGAAGATTGGGGCAGACAGCAACGCGTGGAACTTACCGGGCAAGGCGGCGGCCCGCTTCGCGTGCAAACACTGGACTTAACGAGGTCCATAGAGGAATTAGCAGCGCATGGGCACAGTTTCTTGACCGAGGAATATCGCGCCTTGCTTGAAAAACCTTCGGGGGAAAAGTAAATGGAAGACATTGAAAAAACGCGAGTTTCTAGGCGGCTAGGCGATTGTTTTTCTATTGATCACAATTTAGAAGACGATATCCTTGCAGTATCCTTTGACGCGGGAGAAATGGAACGCTCATGCTCTTGGTTAGCAAAAAATTTGTCACGCGCAAAACGCCCGCGCTGGCTATCGGGCATTATTGCATTGGTTGCGATGATTTGCATTTTGTGCCCTTAAAACTCAAAGGGGATCAAAATTTTAATTATAAATTTAATCTAGCCACATTCAAAAAAACTTTCCGTTTTACCTGGGGCACGGAACCTAGTCAGCAGTGCCAGTACGTGATTATTGCGGGCACAATCCGGTATTTTTCCTACTGCATGCACGATTACGCGGGCGCTTCGATGGTTTTGCCGGATATTCCGCAGCACATGATTGAATCCTTCAATATTAAGCCAAAGAAGGCCTCTTCGAAATGACACATATTCGCGATGAGCTTTTAGAAGTTAAAAAAATCATCTCAAGAATAACCCGCGCAACTGACGCCGGTTGGCTCGAATGGTTGCATCCCAGAAATAATAAGGGCGAATTCACGGAAAGCGGCGGCGGGCACTCCGCCGCTTTTAGACCGGCCAATAAAGAAAAGCGCTCCGGTTTAAGTTCTGGAGTATTTCCGGTTTTGAACATTCCGCAGCATAAAATTGCTGAATTTAAAGAGGAAGCTTTCCAGCGCGCCGTAAAAGGCAAAGGCCCGAAGCCCGAATCCCGGACAGTGAAAATGTCGGAACTGGCTTCTGTACAGGAGGCGCTTGACGTAAGTAAAGTTAAGGCGATAGCGAAAAAATATAAAAGCGAAGCTGAACTTGGCAGCATGAAGGATTTACCGCGAGTTTTTAAATTCGAAAACAAATACGTCTTAGTTGACGGCAATCATAGGGCAGCGGCGGCGTTGAAGAACGGGCACAGCAAATTGGACGTTTCGTATTTAGGCGATTTCACCAATTTATAGCTCTATAACCCTTCGGGTCCGCGCGCCATGAATAAAGACAATATCGACCGGCTTATGGCGACGCGCTTACGGCGCTATAACGAAATAGACCAAAATCCTACTTTTATAAAATTTGAAAACCAGTTATGCAAACAGGATTTTTTTCATTGGGCGCACTATTGGGTTTTTACTTTTAATCCGCAGAATACCGGCACTGAATTTTCCGCGTGGCTTCCATTTGAATTTTTTCCGAAGCAAATTGAACTGATCAAATTTATTGAGAAAAGTTACGTAAATCAAGAAGACGGGTTGTGCGTCAAAGGCCGCGAGTTGGGCTATAGCTGGTGCACGATGGCTTACGCGATACATAAATGGCTTTATTTCGACGGTTTTGTTAGTACGTTCACAGCAAACTTGGCGGATAACGTTGATAAAATCGGGGAACCTAAATCGCTATTCGAGAAAGGAAGACAACTTTTAAAATTCTTACCGCCCTGGATGTTACCTTATGGCTTCAAATTTGGCACGCATGACTCTTATATGCGCATCGTTAACCCGGAAAATGGAAATGTTATATCTGGCGCGGCGGGCGAAGAAGCGGGGCGGGCGGGCCGCTCAACCATGTTTTTTATCGATGAGGCGGCATTCATTGAGCAAGCTGATAGAGTTGACGCAGCAACTTCTGCAAACGCTAAGACGCGTATTTGGGGTTCTACAGTTAATGGCATGGGTAATTTGTTTGCCCGAAAACGATTTGGTGGGAAGCTTCGGCCCGATCAAATTTTTATTATGCACTATAAGGATGATCCCCGCAAGGATGCCGTTTGGCTGGCTAAAGAGGAAAAACGCTTAGAGCCGCATATATTCGCAAGCGAGCATGAGCTAGATTTTTCGGCGTCCGTAGAGGGAATATGCATCCCGGCCAAGTATGTAGACGCCGCAAAGCGTTTAAAGCGTCTTGTCAAAATCAATCCTTCCACACAAGGGATTTCTGGCGGCGACGTTGGCGGTGGGAAGAGCAAATCCACGGTCATAACGCGCTTCGGCGTTGTAGTTACAGTGCCGAGAGCGTGGAAAGACCCTGATACGATTGAAACGGCTTCCCGGATGTTGGAAGCGGTGGCTGAAACCGAGTTGATTAATCAAAACGGCGAGATTTGCAGCTCTAAGGTGCTATATTTCGATAGCGTCGCAATTGGACGCGGCGTTTTAGACGCGATGCTGCATAACGAGCAAGATGATATTTTGACCATTCCGGTTAATACTGGTCTTGAGCCTTCGGATACGACTTGGGGAGACGGCAAAACTTCGAAAGAAAAATTCGCAAATTTAAAAGCTGAATTGTGGGGTATAGGCCGGGAACGGTTCAAGTGCACGTATGAGTTAGTGCTTTATTTGGAGGGCAAGCCCAACGGGATAAAGCATCCGATAGAGGATTGCATTTCCTTGCCGGATGATGATGAAGGCCCCGAAGCAATGCAGCTCGCGGCCGAATTATCGCTGCCCAAGAAGGGCTCGAATGAAAAAGGGAAAGTAGTTATGGAACGGAAAATCGCGATGGCGAAGCGGGGCCTTTCTTCGCCGGACTTCGCCGACGCACTAATTTTGACGTTCGCCGGGAACGGGTCACTTGAAGTATGGGCCAAGCTTGGCGAAGGCCCCGTAGCGCAGGCGGAAGCGGCATGACAAAGTTAAAGACTGCCCTTGACCGGAAGAAAAATAAAATTTATTCTTTGCGCTTTATCGGGCGGAAAGGCCGCACGCCGTTCATGTATTTCAATAATACTTTAGAAAATGTTAAAGTTGAAACTACCCCCGAAATTATCGCGGATATTGAGCGGGCGCTAAAATACGCTCTAACTGGGAGCTTTTAGAATGCTTACGGTCGAAACCTTTATTGGGCCTTCCAAACTCCATCGGCTCGGGCTTTTCGCGGGGCAGGATATAGCACAATGCACGATGGTTTGTCATCGGCATAATTTGTATGACGTTAAGTTTTCGTCCGTGGCTTATCGGGACGCAACTATTATAACAAGAAATGTTATAGATCACTACGCTTTTATGTTTGAAAGTGTATTTGACGAGCACTTCGCGGCAGAAGATTACTACACGCTTTTTCATGACAATGGGCGCTTCATTAATCATTCGTCCAAGCCCAATTTGGCCTATACAAATCCGCTTAGGCTGCCGGGTACGCTCGACGTTTACTATGACGTTCTAATCGCGTTGCGGGATATTCCTTCGGGTGACGAGTTAACCTTGGATTATAATGACTGTTGCCCGTCCCAATTTGAGCTAATGAATAATTTCACGGAACGTCGCGACGCTAATCTATGGCCGCCTAAAGTTAACATCGGGGTGAACTTAAATGAGCGGAAAACCCGTAAGGCATAAAAAAGTCAGAGTTTGTTTTAGCTCCGAGCCCACGACCGACGTGGTAACATTGGAGCTTATACTGGACGAAAATTTAAGAAATACTCTCCGCAGTATGGAGCGGATGGCTAAAGAAAAAGGCGCGTTAGGCAAATCGTTGTCTTTTGGGCAATCTTTAGGTGGGTTGGTTGCCCTATCTTTAGAAAGTTCAATTGAAGATTTTCTTGAAATAGTTGCAGAAGACGAGTTTCACGGCAATTCGGCCAGCTCGGATTTAACTCATTAAAAAGTAAAAAGTCATGGTAACGCGCGTTTATAAAAAAACTATTGAAGGCCAAGAGAAAGCTGAGCGGTTGTTAGCCCGTCAAAAGCGCCGTGAAAATAAACTCACGGTCGATAATTATATGAATTTTAATTTGCAGCTCGGCCAGGGTACGGATAACGCGCTGTCAAATTCCACTTATGGGTTCAATCCTATTACGCGTTATCGCGTATTATTGGAGTGGATACATAGGGGCAGTTGGTTAGGCGGCGTTGCTATTGACGTTTCTGCTGAAGATTCGGTGCGCGGCGGGATCGAAATTCATAGTTTATCGCCCAAAGACACAGCTAGATTACAAAATGCGCTTGTTGCAAAGGGGATTTGGAAGAGTTATGCCCGGTTGAAGAAGTGGGGTAAACTATATGGGGGTGCAATTGGCGTCTATTTGATAGACGGGCAGCGCTTGGACACTCCACTCGATATTGATACTGTAGGAACTGGCCAATTTAAGGGATTAGCGGTATTAGACCGCTGGCAGGTACAGCCTACGCTTAATCAAGACGGTTTAGTTGAAGCGTATGGCCCCGATTTGGGCATGCCTAAGTATTACATCGTAAATAATGACGCTCCGATGTTAAGAGGGCAAAAAATACACTATACTAGGGTAATTCGTCATATTGGGGTTGAATTACCTTTCTATCAGGCTATTTTAGAGCAGTTTTGGGGTATTAGCGTTTTAGAACGTCTATACGATAGACTAGTTGCGTTTGATTCCGCGACTTCTGGTATAGCGCAGTATATTCATAAAATGCACATCAGAGTTATAAAGATTGACAAATACCGGCAAATTCAGGCCGGCGGCGGCAAGATGTTGCAGGGCTTCATCCGGTTTATGGAGGATATGCGCCGGAGGCAGTCTAATGAAGGCATAACAATTATCGATAGCACGGACGAATACGTTACGTTTAATTCTAACATTTCATCCGGCATATCTGAGGCTTTATTGCAGCTCGGCCAACAGCTCGCGGGCGCGCTACAAATGCCGCTCGTGCGCTTATTCGGTCAATCGCCGGGTGGGCTCGGCTCAAACGGTGACTCTGAATTGCGGACTTATTATGAAGGTGTGGCGCAAGGCCAAGAGCGTGATGACAGGGTTCCGATCACAAATATCTGCATCTTAACGGCCCGATCTGAAAATATAAAAATTAAACCCGACGAATTCGGCTTTAATTTCCGGTCCCTTTATCAATTAAGCGATGAGGAAAAATCAGGCGTATTCGATAGGGACACGCGGGCAATTTTGGAGGCGTATTCGACTGGCGTAATAACTAAGGCGGTAGCGTTGCTTGAGCTACGGCAGTTAGGCCGTTACACGAACCGCTGGACCAATATTACCGATGAGGAAATAAAAGAGGCTGAAAATGAACCGCCGCAAGCCGCGTTAGAGGATTTAACCCCTAAACTTTCTAAATTAGAAAAAGTAAACGCCCCGCAACAAGTTAAGCAGTCGCCGAAACAGCTTTCTGCACCTTCGGGTGCCGATAAACCTAAAAAATCTAAAGATTCGTTTGATATAAGCCGCGCGTTAGTTTCCATGAAACGAATCACGCAGATTATTCGCGACGAAACACCTATGATTACGCTTTTTGGTTTACCTGTTGTGATCGAATGCAACAAGGGCGAAAAGCGTTGGGAAGACGGTCCGGATTGGCCTTGCCGGTATGGGTTTATCTGCAATGCGCTCGCTACGGACGGCGATGAGTTGGATTGTTTTGTTGGTGATGACCTCACGGCGACAGAAGCTTACGTGTTAAATCACAATGACGGGGAAGGTGATTTCGAAGAATTAAAAGTTATGTTGGGCTTTAATTCTATCAAAGATGCATTAAGAGTTTACGAGGAATCTTATGGCCGCCGCGCTGGAAATTACTCTTTAACGATTGCTTTGAAAGATTTTGCGCACTGGCAAGCCCGCGCTGATTTAACAAAGCCAATTGTTCCATTGTTGAACAATAGAGGCACGGCGATTGATGTTTGGGAAGAAGGCAAACATCCGCGTAATCCGCAGGGTGAATTTAGTGAGAGTGGCGGTGGTAGCGCTAAAAAATTACGCGGTGCTTTTCCCGAAGGCGCGCGCGGCGAGCATTACGCAATGCAGCTGAGCGAGTCCGAGCCGTATATTTTTAGCGCCGTGGAACGCGCTGAAAGACTTGATAAGGTTCAAGCGGCATTGGAAGCCGATGAAAACACGGATAAGCTCCGTAGCCTTATGGAGTTCGCCACGCAAGATATCGACTTTCTGGCCAAGAAGTTGGATTTGAATAAAGAGCAAACGACGCCCGTTGAAATAGCTCTTAAAGACGCTTTTGATATTTCTAGGGATTTAACCGGCGCTTTTGATAGAAAAGACGCGGAAGAATTTAAATCTTTATTGCCGCGATTCAAGACTTTTTTGGAGGAAGCTGCACACGCTCGGATTGAATTAGCAAGAAAACGATTGGCTCCTAAGGCTTTCGAAAATTGGGCAGAAAATCATGAATTTAAAAGTGTTAGGGGCTTTGCTAACGATAAACAGTTTGTTGAAGCGGAACATCCCAGAAATAAGGAGGGCGAGTTTACTGAAAAGGGTAGCAGTGGAACCAGCAAAGCTAAGACTAAAAAATCTAAAAGCGTTACAAAGAAAACTGAAAAGCCTGCCGCGCCCCCAAAAAAGAAGGCGCCGCTAAAATCGCAGCTTTATGCTAAGGTGCAAGAATTGGGACTTGAGAAAGGCGTTGAGGGTAAATACAAGAAAGCCACGAACGCTAAACTAATGGCCCTGCTCGCGGCTTCTCAGGGTTGGAAGCCGGAAAACCCTAAAGATTTAAAAGGCTTAAATCCGTTTATAAATATTCCGGAACTGAAAGAAATTAAATCCTTTATTTCTAAAATTGATTTCCCCACAAAAGAACAAGTGGCGGCTATTGAATTAGAAACTAAGGAAAAAAAGAAGGCGGCTGAATTAGAAACTAAGGAAAAAAATAAGGCTGAGGCAGCGGTTAAGAAAGACGAATGGAAGCTTAAGAAAGAGCTATGGGCGCTTCAAGCGAAAGCCCATGTATTGGGTATGATTGGCTTTTACGGCATTCAGGACCCGGTTAAGCTACAGGCTGAGATTGATAAGTATGTGAAGGAAATAGGCTCAACGGCGACATACAACAATCCAGCTGTTAAACCTCAGCCATTTAAAATCACTAGCCCAACGCCTCAACAAAAAAAGGCATTGAAGTATTACACGGATGGCGGTTACGACGCGATTAATCGTATTTTGCGGGAGGGCAATAATGGCCTTTCTAAGAAAGAAGCTGAAGCGTTAACGGAAACTGTGCACTATTTAGACGAAATCCTAGATAATGGGGCTTTTAAAAAGCCTATGTATCGGGGAATCAGCGTTAATGTAATGAACGCGCTTAAAGCGCAAACCAGCGGATTCAAGGAAGGCACTGTTATCAGCGACGCGGGTTACGGTTCTTTCTCTTCTTCGGAAAGTTTCGCGAAAGGTTGGAAACCGATTTTGATCCGTGCGGCCGGAGGGGGCAAAGGTTGTGTTGACATTTCGAGCCAATCAGAGCATAAACATGAAAAGGAAGTTTTGGTTACGCGGGGCATGCAAATGAAAATTAAAAAATGGAACCCGGATACAAACACGCTTGATGTTGAATTGATTGGTGCGGTTAAAACGAAGATCGGTACGAAAGACGGCGAAAGTGAAGGGATGCCAGATTTAGGCGATTTTACTGAACTCGGCGGTTTATGGGATTTGGACATTGGCGAGCAAACGCCGCTTCAGGAGCGTTGGTCAATCGATGAGGAAGACCCAAACTTTTTCACCGTGCGGGCGTAATCCAGCTTGACGCCATCGGGCTTTTCGTGATTTAATCATTCTTGAGCCCTTTAGTTTGGCGCGTTTTGCCTCTGGCTCAAACAAGGTATGCTGTGGCTTAAATGTCACAGCTCTTGCGAAGCGTTGGCTAAAATGATTGTACCTTGTAAAGATTATCTCGTTTTATTTTGCCAACGCTTTAATCCTTTATCGGCGAAGTAGGCTTACCTTTTGTTTTGATAAGCCGTGAGGCATTACAGGCAACGCTAATGCCTCAATCGCTGTCTTCTTCACAGCTTCACACGCACGCAGCTTTTGATGCTAAAAAAGTGCCTAGCGCCGCAGAAAGCGCTAGGCAGCATTGGGAACGTATACGGCGTAGCGAAGCTTTTTATTCGCGGTCTCTCCGATCTATCGCGCGGCAAGTTGGGAAATTTATAACCGACTTGTACGAAGCTGGTAGGGAAGATATTATAGCCGCAACTTTGAAAAATTATTCCGATATTTTAAAGCCTTGGGCTCAATCTGTTAGCGAAAAAATGCTAGCAGACGTTGCTCATAAAGATGAGCAAGCTTGGATGAAACACGCCAAGTACATGGCCGTTGCGATGCAGCAAGAGTTGCGCACCGCGCCCATGGGCCGGATTGTTAAAGAATTACGCGATAGACAAGTTGAGTTAATTACTTCTATTCCGCTAGACGCCGCAGAACGGGCGCAAAACTTGGCTTTCGAGGCTGCTACTGAATCAAGCGCACGGGCTAAGGAAGTTTCGGAACAAATTATGAATTCCGAGGAAGTTGCGCAGAATAGCGCAATTTTAATCGCTCGAACTGAGATTTCGCGCTCCCACGCGGTAATTCAGGAAGCCCGTGCGACGTGGATCGGTTCTGACTCTTATATATGGCGCACGGTGCGCGACCCACAAGTTAGGAACGATCACAAAGCGCTAGAGGGCCAAGTATTCCAATGGTCCAATCCTCCCATAGCTGATAAGCGCGCAAATCGCCGGGCTCATCCCGGTTGCATTTACAATTGCCGCTGCTTCGCTGAACCCATCTTACCCGCCAAATACCAGCCCCAAAAGAACACATGACCGAAGCCGAACAATTTGAAAAATTACAGATCACAGCGGACGCCATTAAATCTAAACTAGCCCCGGCGCTTAAAAGTGTTTGTGAGCTTTTAGATGAGGCTACCGCTGCCGGTTTGGCCGTAGATTTCACATTTGCAAAAGTCAACAATGCTTGGCAGCTTACTACGAAAGTGTACAAGGAATTTTAATCAATGAAAAAATGGTTTAGTCGCTTATTCACTGCTTCGCTTATCGCACTGGCGGCGTTTTCTTGCGGTTTCAACCCTTCGGGTGTTTTGGCGCAATCCGCAGTACAGACGCCAACTTATATTCCCAGCGTTGCTTTTACGCTCGGCACGTATACCGCCACGGTTTCGACTTCTACGCCAACGGCCGCGTATAGCGTTCAAAATCAGGCTACGCTGTGTTTGCAATTTAGCGGAACTTTTACCGGCTTGGCCGCAACGATCCAGGGTACAACTTCACCGCTTACCGTGGCGGCAGCAAGTTCCACGTGGTCGAATTTATCCGCGCACTTTTACCCGGAAGACGGCATCCGCCTTGTAAATGTCACGCAGGCCGGTTTATATTGTTTTTCGTCAACTGGACTTCGCCAAGTACGCGTGAACGTTACAGCGGTAACGCTCACTGGTTCAAACACACTAACAATCGGTCTTTCCGGCACTACGGAAGATCGATTTCATATGAATTATACGGAGCGCAAGCGTACTTATAGCTCTGCGTTTGCCGTTTCGACAGCCACAACCGCCGCGCAAGATTGGTCAACGATTACGGGAAGCGCTTCAAATCAAATTCACGTAAAAGAAATTGCGTGCTGGGGCACCGTCGCCACGACAGCGCAGTTGGAGACGATTTCGCTGATTAAGCGCAGCACGCTTGATACGGGCGGAACTCCGGTTGTTGCGACCCTTGTTCCGATGGATAGCGGGCAGATTGCAGCCACGGCGGCCGTTAACTCATACACGGTAGCCCCAACAAGTAAGGGAACTGTAGTCGGTACGGTGCGTATAATTCAGTTGTTTTTGCCTCTGAACACTTCGCAGCCTGCGACGTTCGATTGGGTTTTTGGCGTTAACGATGATCAAGACTTGATCTTGAACAGCGCAACCGAGACTTTAGGCTTGAATTCGCTAACGGTTGGCACCAACTCTGAAACCTTCAACTGCTTTATGAAGTGGGAAGAGCAGTAAGATTTAAAAAAGCAGAAATTGAATTAACGAGAAAATTTAATGCGCAAGTTTCTCTATACATTACTAGGCTTAATTTTCATAGCTAGTAATATTATTTCAATTTCTGCTAACGCTCAATACGGCGGTGGCCTTCCGTCTTATCAGGCGTGGACGAGTTACGGGCGCGGCTCAAACATTACATTTAGCACCACATCGGCCGCTACGCTGCTCCCTACAACGGGTTTGATTGCGCGTATTTGTAACTTAGGCACGGTTACCGTAGATGACGCTTATATAGCCTTTGGGACAGTGAATACGATTTCGGTTACAGCGGCTAATGGCAGTTGGTTAAAAGGCGGGACTTGTGGAAATTATAATTTGCAGCCTTTCGCCGCAACGCATTATACGTATATAGCCGCACTTTGCGTTGGGACTTGTACTTGTTCAAGTCCAGCTTGCCAGTTATACGTAGAAACCGGCATCGGCGCGAGCGTGCCCGGTCAATAATTTATGTCGCAACAAATTGATTTAACAAAAGCTACAAAAGTTTCAATCCGTAGGGCAGTAGATAAAACTGCCGATACAACGGATAAAAATACTTTGCGTTTCTACACAATAGAAACGATATCCGCGCATAGATCGTATACGCCTGAGGGCTATTTGCTTTGTGAGGAAGCAACCCTATCGCGTACCGGGACCATGCTTTACAAGGCGGATGAGGTCCCGGTAACGGCGGGTGAAGACGGCTTAGTTACCGTTGTACGCTATGATGAAGACGTTTTCGCGCCAGAATCGATTGCGAGCGCCAACGGGAAGTCCGTTTGCAATAATCATCCCGCCGAAGGCCAAGATATTTCGCCAGAGAACTGGCGGGCCTTAGAAGTAGGAGTTATTTTACACCCGCGCCGGGGCAGCGGAGCCAAGAAAGACTGTTTAGTTGCCGATCTTTTAATTAAAGATAAAGAAGCAATAAGACTAATCGAATCGGGCAAAGTTCAGCTTTCTTGCGGTTACGACGCGGATTACGACGAAATTAAGCCCGGTTATGCCCGGCAGACTGGAATAATCATTAACCATGTTGCGATTGTCGAGAATGGCCGGTGTGGTCCGCGCTGCGCAATCATGGACGAGGATACGCTGCATTTAAGGGATTTTTGCCTTTCGGGCAAGCCAAAATTTAGGAACGGTAAAATGGCTGGACTTAATGAAACTTTAAAGCATCTTAAAGACGCGTTGAATAAAACTCATTTTACCCAAGATCAGGAAACAGAGCCTATGTCTGAAACTAATGAAGAACTCTTACAGCTCGCGTTAGAAGGTCTTAACAATCGTTTGGGTGATATTGAACGGCGTTTAAAAGCGCGCGACCGGCGCCGCGATGATGACGA
>Ga0074045_10000933_pt1 | contig 28620 bp, 27 predicted proteins | sample BogForMeECP23OM2_FD_94442 | JGI IMG/M metagenome (GOLD analysis project Ga0074045, IMG submission 94442) | Bog forest soil microbial communities from Calvert Island, British Columbia, Canada - Bog Forest MetaG ECP23OM2 | ecosystem: Environmental > Terrestrial > Soil > Wetlands ...
CAAAATCAAATAGCACAAGCCGCATCGCTGCCCGCCCTTGCAAAAAGCGCAAGGACGGGGCACCCACAGTTCGGGAACGGGACGGGAGAGCGCGAAAGCCTGGGCCACCCGCCCCGCTGCCGAGCGGGGTGGTAATGGAATTGGAAAGTGCTTTAGAATCGGGTGTGGTGTTTATGTCGGGGCGTAGCGCAGCCTGGTAGCGCACCTGCCTTGGGCGCAGAAAAGTTCTTTCCAGAGAGTCCATCTCGCATCGTGGTTTCTATTGTTTTACAACAATTTGGGGAATCTGCTCTTCGTTCAAAGTTAACCCCAATGGCCTAAATTTCCTGCATAAGTGCACGGTTACTGCACGGATAGCGCGACTGCTTTTGACATTAACGGATTTCCGTACGACGCGCTAAGACCTTGGATGTGCGGAGTAACGCTGGGAGCTACTCGGTTCCGCTATGTCCATCAGAGTAGGCGCGGTCAGCAGCCAACCTAGCGAAACTGTGGCAGGCGCATTTAGCGCATGCTCGTTCTCGTTCGCGACGTTCGCCTTCTCCCTAATCTTGACTCTGTCACCGCCGTGAAAGCGGGCATGCCTTGTACGGCGTTGACCCATGCATAGGTGTGGTATTTTGAAAAATCAGTTCCTGGCATATAGTTGGTTCTCAGGTCCTGCGCGAATATCACGGAGCACGCGACGAGCGCCAGAACCAATGCAGGACCAAACTTTGCCGTCGCTGGAAAAATAATTGCCTTTGTAAATTTTACTGCAGTCTCCTTATTTTTGGCGTTCTTTGTGGCCCGTCCTCTTTTAGGCTTTCTCTGGTATCGGACACGGGCCTTACACCCCAAATTTCGGTTGCGTATTCGGCGATCGTGCGATCGCTCGAAAACCTCGGATCGCCCATTCAACAACCCGGTCTTGGCCAGAAGAAAAGCACCCCCGCAAACCGAGCAGACGATACAGCCCGAAGCATGGCTCGTTTCAACCCATCTTCGAAGTTGAGGAATTGCCCCTCCCTGCGGGTCAGTATTGAGATTTGGCGGCAAGATCAAACCTCTATTTCGATTCCGGGTCGGGTTTGGACCCGGCGCTCTCCCGTTTGCGCATCGCGGATCGGAGGCTCGAGCCGGTAACGGGACTGAAAGACTTCCGGCGAGTGATATTTTCTTTTTATCCGTGGAGCGGGCTGACTCCCGACGGCTCTCCCCTGCTCCTGCGTGACGTGGGAACGCAGGAAGTCTACGCGCTGGATTTCGAAGCCCCCTGAGCCCGCAATCCCGCTAGCGCTCTTGCAAGAACACTGGTGCAAACGACGATTCCACGACTGCGTACGAACGATTCTGGGCGAGTGACGGGTGCTTGCTGACAAGCGAATGCGGAGCATCGTGGACTATCCGAAGCTCTACGAGGGTTTTCCTGGCGTGAAGATTCGCGGCGGCATTTCCTACTTCCTATTGGGATCGCGAGCATAACGGGCCCTCCGAGGTGCAAACAGTTTGGGACGGGCAACCGACCGGTCCCGCTGTTGCGCGCCATCTTGATGCGTACGACATCCTCGTGCGGCGCAATGAGGCGGTGCCGATCCTGGAGAAGATCAAGGCTAAAGGTGAGCCCACGCTTGATGGTCGCGTGTCCAGCCAAAAGCGGTTTGGCCTACACTACGGTCTCTACGATACCGTGGTAGGAAGACACTCAGTTGGTTAACCCTTTTAGACACGCGCTTCTCCGATGCTCAGAAATCTTAAGATGGCTGGGAATTGCACGCATCAAGTCGTAGATCACGCCGTGCAATGCGTGGATGGGCGGATAGATGAAGAGTTTTTCGAGTAGGAGAGCCGCCCCGTGGTGACCTTTTGAATTTTGCTCCTCGACATGTTAGAAAACCCCTTGAAACCTTGCTCCTTCGGACCCGCATAAAGATTGGTTCTCTGCATTGGAAACTTCAGCGTTAGATAAGGTGTAGTTTTCTAATCCCGGCCATTAGCAGGCTTACCATCTTGTTCTGACCTGACATCGAAGTGGATCAGCTTCTCGATGGCTCGCTTCCAATCTTCCAATAAGTGGGCCCGCAATTGCGGCGGGCCCGCATCGTTTTCAAAAAGCGCATGTTTGTCATCATTACATTGCTAACACGACCTGAAGGGCGGCCTGACCGAACTGTGTCATCTGAGCAATCGACATCCCGGTCGGATGCCAATTCTCCAGAAGATATATGAGTACAGCCTTTTGCCCAACGTTATTCAGATCTTGTTGCTCATCGGGGTTGTGGCACTGTGTGAGGAGCACAAGGTTGAAAGCCCGGCTAAAGTCCTGGTTGTAGGCGGCTAAGAGTGCCTCATTGATCACGGCCGACCTGCCACCAACGAAAATCGCAGGGGCAACACCCTCAGATACGTATTGCTGCGGGCAATCGACGCTTCCACCCGTTGCAAAGTTGGTGGCCGCCCAATCAATATCACTTTGATACGCTGGTTTTTGAGCCGCGGCGCTTGTCGCCATGGCGGCGATTCCCAGAGTTACCAGAATTGTTGAAATAAACGTGGATGTAGCGTGACGAACAAGTCTAGTGAAAGTCGAGTCTTTCATAACGGCCTCCTTGTTTTTGTTGGCTATTCAAGCCTTCAATCACTAACGCGATGTTCTTTTGATATTGGGGTCATTCATCTCGGTCTAGTCAGGGCAGTCCGTTCCCTTCAGGCGGGTTGCGGGAAACGCTGCAGCTCTGGAGGATGCGAATTTGCTCGCCCCTTCTTTAGACATCCTTCTGACCTGACTCGGTGTAGAACAGCGAACCCATTGAAGAGACGCCTCTTCAATGTGGGAGCTTAGATGTCGTGGACTCAACGAAATGTCACACTCGCCTTGGCAGGGCTACGAAAAGCGTGACCGTCAAGCAAGCTTGAGAGGAGGCAAGATGATGCTTTACACGCGCGGAATCAATCTGGGTTAATTCGGGCCTAGAACAGCGGCCTTGCGCGCGATGAGTATGAAGCCTTTGGCAGCAGCATCCTTTTGGAGGGTAAGGAGACGGGCTTTTCCGGAGGCGACATCCTGCGACTTCATCTCGACCTCACCTAGCGCGAGCCGTGCATCGAGATCGCACTCAATGCATTGCATTCTAGCTGCGTCCGCGATTACCTGTTTGAGACCGGATTTCGCTTCAAGAGTTCTTCCTGAGGCAGCTTCTATGCGAGCGGCTACGATTGCCATGTCCACGCCGATAAGCAGATTATGACTCTTCTTTACAATCTTTTCGGCATTTGTTATAGATTCTCGGGCGTCTGGAATCTTGTTCTGGGCGAGAAAAGATCTTGCAAGGACTACCAAAGCGCTAGCCTCGCCATCCACATCTTTTTCCGACCGAAGTTCCTCAATGGCTTCCTTAAGAGGTGTCACTGCAGTGTCGGCATGGCCTTCTTCAATCGAAAGTGCACCCATATCAATCCGAACGGAAGCCGTTGCTGGCTTCTCATTTGAATCTTGGGCGAGCTTCATTGCTTCCTCGAGTGATTGTCTTGCGGCCCGTAAGTCTCCCTTGGCGATAAGCATCTCGGCCCTGCCAGACAAGTCCCCTACAACTCCGAGTTTGCTACCCATCCGCCGGGCAACGTCCAGTGCCTCCAGATAGGCCGCGTCCGCCTGTTCCAAGCGTCCCATATTGACCCACTGTGTCGCCAGGGCATACAGATCATACTGGATCGATTGCCGGTCCCCAATTTCTCGCGCCAGAATAAGCGACTCTTGAAATTTAGTCACAGCGCCCGAGAGATTGCCTTCCGAAGTCAGGACAACGCCCAGACCGGCAAGAGATGCGGTGGCTCCATCTTTTCGACCGAGTTCGTTGAAATTCTTTAGTGCACGTTCATAGTCGATTTTTGCCTCCTGAAAATCACCTTGTGTCGTCAGGATTCCCGCAAGATTGCTCGCAGCCGCGGCGCTCCCAAAATTGTCTCCGATCTCCTCGGCGACGCGGAGGCCCTCGTTCAACTGTGTCTTTGCTTGGTCAAGTTCACCTTGGTCCCGATGCACGATAGAAGAGCTGAGGAGTACTCGGGCCAACGCGCCTCGATTTCCCGTCTTGAGGTAGAAACGCCTTGCATCTTCAAAGGCAAGGATTGCCCCTTTCGCATCACCGAGCAGTCGGAGCGTACTCCCTTGCTCGTGGCGAGACTTGGCGAACAGTGCTGGCGATCCAACTTGCAAGGCCTTTTCTGCAGCTTGAACTGCCAAGAGATAGGCGTTTTTAAAGTCGCCCAAAAAGTAGTCGGCGTTTTCCTCGGCTAGATCAATACGGGGGTCGTCACGCTGTGGAGAAGGCAGGGTTCGGAGCGATCGAACCGTTACCAGCGCGTCTTTGGCCTTGCCCGCTAAGGCCTGGGCATTGGCCAGATGCAGGCCATAATCAACGTTGTCCGGGAAGAACGTGAAGAGCGTCTTGTAAATTTCCACTGCGCGATCACGCTCTCCATTGGCTTCCCGAAGTCTTGCCTCTATGTTTAGCCGATCCTCCCGGGGAAGGTTCTTAGATAGATCGAATGCGATTCGAACTTCCTCCTTGGCCTTGACATCGTGAAAAAGCTGGGACCAACTGACGCTTAGGGCGAAGTGGCCCAAGGCAAAATCTGGTTCCATGGCCAGTGCTTTTTCAAATGACTCCCGTGAACCGACGAAGTCAAGTTTGCGTGCCTTATCAATTCCCTCAGCGTAGTTACGCGCGGCCTCGAGGTTAGCGGGCAACGAGGCACGACCAGCAGCTTCATCGAGATCGGAAATGGATCTCACTCCAAGCCTGGCGCGCAGATCCGCTCCAGCCTTGGCGAACAGATCGTTCAATCCTGATTCCCTTCCGGATTCAACTACGGACGCAACCGTTTCACCAGTCCGCGTATCCTGGAGTCTCGCATTCAGGTGAATTTGCCCTCCCGACTCCCTTCCGAGTGCGACATAGGCCCCTTCAATCACATAGTCCGTTCCAAGGTTGCTGCGTATCCGATGAAGAGTGTCGGGCGCATAACTTTCGGCGTCGGGTAGCGCGAAGTCGTTCTTCATTCGAGTCACATTCTCTTGAGGAATAGTCCGCAACTGCTCGCCAGCTGCGAGTTCGGCATCAATGGTTTCAGCCAGTGTTGTTGAAAGCCATGCTTCGTCCAGCCGACCCGAAAGGTTCTTGAATCCTAGGACAGCCACGGATGGGCGCGCTGTGATCAGAGACCCTTGGACGAAAGATCCGGGCTTTTCTGGGTCATTCTTGGAGTGGCGATGACGAGAAGCGTAAGAAGCAATTCCCAACCCTCCGATGCAGCCAGCCACAATCAACAGAGTGATAACGAGGAAGACAGTCCTTTCTCGGCCGAACCGCGTTGGCACTGCGTTGATGCGGGATTCAAGCGACTTTTCGCCCGCAAGGGCTCTCGCGACATCCTCTGCTTTGGCGAATCGTCTTGCAGGATCGCGCTCCAGACACCGCAGAATCACTGATTCCCAGATGGGACTCAAGTCGGCTTTGAACTTCCGTGGTGGCGTCGGCGCTGAAGAGAGGCGCTTGATCGCCACTGACATCGGAGTATCGCCCTGAAAAGGGCGGTTGCCGGTGATCATTTCATAGATCACCAGCCCCAGGGCGTAAATGTCGGACGCAACTGTGGCGGCTCGCCCTTCGATTTGCTCTGGCGACATATACGCTGGTGTTCCGAGAAGACCTTGGCCGGTAGAAAAAGACGACGCTTCTCCCGAGGTCTCGGACCGTAGAGCCAGACCAAAGTCCGTGACCACTGCACGTTTACTCTCTTTTCCTGGCGCCGAAACCAACAGCACATTTTGCGGTTTGAAATCACGGTGAATGATGCCTGCAGTGTGCGCAGCCGCCATAGCCGAGCCCATCTGCTGGATCAGTGGAAAAGCCTCCTCGGTACTCATGCGTTCGCCGTTTTTCAAGCGCTTGCCCAAATCATCACCATGCAGGAGTTCCATGCTGATGAACACGATGTCTTCGCCGTAGGTTGAGTCGGGTTTGTCTCGAAACAGGTCGAAAATCCGGCATACATTGGGATGGGTCACCTGCCGGGCTAGATGCACTTCGCGCCGGAAACGCGCGATTGCATTGGGTTGGGCCAGAATTTCCGGCAGAATGGTCTTGACGGCTACTCGTTCCCGGAGTTCCAAGTCTTCTGCCTCATAGACCTCACCCATTCCGCCGCGCGCGATAAAGCGAACAATACGGAATCGGTCTGCTAGCAGGTCATCCTCGGAGAGTCTCGGGGACGAAGCCTCAGCTTCAATCGGGAATTCGGCCAGCACCGGCGTGGAGAGGAACGCGCCGACATTGTCGTGTTCGGCCAGTAGGCGGTCGACCTCGGCCCTTACTTTGGCGTCCGAGCAATTTTCGCGCAGGAATGCCGACCGCTCTCTGGAGTCCAGCTCCATGGCGGCGCCGAACAAAGCCTTAACTGTTTCCCACTTCTCCGGCGACGTTGCCATGGCCTTGTTTCAGGTCTCCGTGGAGCCAGGCTTTCGCTACGCTCCAATCCCGCTTGACGGTTTTCGGAGAGATGCCCAAGACTTCTGCTGTTTCCTCGACCGTGAGTCCCCCGAAGAAACGAAGCTCGACGATCTTGCTCTGCCTGGCATCGATGGCCGCGAGCCGATCCAGACTTTCATCCAGCTTCAACAATTCGTGGGACTGCTCGGGGGAAAATACTAGGGCCTCGTCCAAGGGAACAGCTTCCTGCCCTCCACCGCGTTTGTCCCGCAGATGACCGCGGGCGTGGTCGATGAGAATGCGTCGCATAATCTGCGCGGCGATTCCAAAAAAATGGGCCCGGCCTTGCCAATCAACTGAACGCTGTTCTACGAGTTTCAGGTAAGCCTCGTGAACAAGCGCAGTAGCCTGCAGCGTATGGTCGCAGCGTTCGCGCCGCATGTAACGGCCAGCCAAGCGCCGCAGTTCATCGTAGACGAGCGGGATAAGCTGGGACGCCGCCTGTTTGTTTCCCTTGGTCAGTTCCGCCAGAAGGATGGTCACATCCTCGGGTGCTGGATCCATAGGATTACTCGTTCAATCTGTGAAATTCGCGACTAATTCTACTCCAATTCCGCCAATCCACGCCGGGAGGCTTGGCGACACACGAGCACTCGGGACCATTCCGATTGATGGGCTCAAACGATAGGTCTCTAAATCTGGTGTCTCAGCCACCCTCTTGCTAGCCGAGCGCCGAGCGGTCCCTCGCCGGTCCAAGTTATGAAGGCCTTCTGTACTCAGAGGAGCGATCTTCCCTCCACTTATTCAACCGTGCCCGAACGATGTCCCTTCGCGATGACCCCGAAATCGAGGTGATGTCGCGTTAGTAGATGAATGCACACAGGGCTCAAACGATCGGGCCCGTGGAAGAGCTATCAGAACGGAGGCAACACAATGAAGCTAGCCACAAGCAATACGCTGTTTGCGGTTGTAATGGGCGCGGTTCTCAGTCTCTCAGCAGCCACTATCGCAACCGCACAATCGCAGTCGCTCTCCAGAGCGATCATCCAGGCGGATGAGTCTAACGATAAAACGAAAAGCGGTGAAAACGGGTACACGATCGGCTGCTCACTCGCAGCATCTCTTAATATTCCTTCCTGCGGTGAGCTGCCAAGTGGTAGGCAGTTTCTGGCCCAACCGGAAGTATCGTCCCCCGATGTGTCTTCTGAGGACGACGCCACTTCTGAAGGCGACGCCACCTCCGAAAACGACAACGATGCTGATAATCAGGATGAGGTCGATCAGTCTTTGCAAGCTCAGCAAGAGGCGGCACAGAACTTGATCAACGCGATCCAACACCCAGTTTGGATGAACCTTCCGTCGCCGGCTGAGGTGCAACAGTCGAAGGGACCGCAGATTATGAAAGGCGGGCAGTACCCATCACAGTGCAGCGGAGTGAGGTGCTACTAGATAGGACGGCCTCCGACATTCTGGCCGGAGATTCTTGATACGAGAATCTTCGGTCAGGTCAGTTCTTGACATCTCTACCAAAAACTCTTTTGCCGCCGCACAAGTACGAGATCACCAGCTTTGCGTCCACGTCGATTTCCGACTCCCACGTCCAAACATCTCGAGCACCCCTTTCCTCAGACAGCTCAAACCGTCGGTTTCTCTGGCTCGACTGTAGTAAAACTGTAGTAGTTCCATGTTCAAAAGGCGGCAAAACGGATCATAACGGTGCGAATCGGCATTCTTGTAAGTGCTTGAAGAATCAAGTAGAGTAGAGAATTTTCCCAACGGTTCAGAACCCACTGTGGAACTCAAAATCCGCAGGGGTTCCGCCGCTCCGTTAATACCTAAAAAGGTAGCCCTTGTTCTGCTGGATGCAGCTCGAAATCGAGTACTGACCTTAATCCAGAATCTCACCGACAATTCCCATGAGCCCTTTTGTGAATAGTCTTTGGTTTGCCGAAGACAGGGGAGACGAAGGGTTCCAGTGCGTCCTTCAGCGTCGGAATTCAGACTTTCTAAACCACGCTGGAAGCTTTGACCCCGCGGATATGACTACCGGCCTCACCTCTTGCGCGACTCCAGCCACAGCAAAATGAACATCATAAGGTCCCCGAAATAGGCTCAAAGGAAACCTCGTTCGTGCAACCGCGTTGTGCCAAACGATTACACGAGGAACGGTTGCGCGGCTGTCCTCGTAGTCTGGCACACCCAGCAGAAAAGGATCGTTAGTCGGATCGATTTCATATTCTGCAATCTCGCTTACGGGAACCACCGTTTTCATCGCCAAAGGGCGGACGGTCCGCCATTGCGAGATCTCCCGCCCCGCCGCCTTGCCGGGGTGAGGGGGCTGGATAATTCGCTTTACACGGTAGGAAGGGCGAACAGATGTGAGCGTGATGATCGCTGAGATGGTACTATTTTGCGGTCTTGTCCACCCGGGCCGCGTCATCTTCCCACCATCTTTGAACATATTCTGAATCTGAGTGTAATCTGGTTCGCCAGTTTTGGGATCGCGTTTTGCGATCCACCCGTAATCGCCGTACATCGAACCAAACATCCTCCATGGGTCCCGCAAGTTCACCAATTGGTTGCCAAGATTGTGCACGACCAGGGAGCAGCAAGATTCCTTGTACTCCTTGAATTTCCTTCGTGCTTGATCAATCTTTTCTCGGATACCGGAATACACATTCGGTACCTCGCCTGCCTCAAACACAAAATCACTCCGCGCAAAATCCTTGACATCGAAGAGGTAGGATCGCCCATCCCAATTTACGGTGTAATCAGGGCGTTTCGATTTACCCGGATACCCCTTTTCGAACTCATAGGTCAGATTTTGGGTTGCGAGGTACAGCTGGAACAGATCCTCGCCCTTGGTGCGCGTTTGTGTCATTCTGCAACCAAATATTGAGTCTCAAGTGCAGGGTTGCCAAACACCGGTCGTAGGTGGAACCTGACGTGTGCATTGCGACGCTCATGGAACAAAAACAGCGCAAGCACCCTGTAATGAAATTGTAATGGTTGCACGATCAGAACGAATCGTTTTCAAGCACGACCCGAGTTGTAACCCCGTTGAAGAATCAAGTAGAGTAGAGAATTTTCCAAATGGTTCAGAACCCACGTGTGTATTGCTAAACCGTTGTACGGGCTAACACCTGTACCGAGGGTTCGAATCCCTCCCTCTCCGCCATACAGTCTGAACTGCAGAGGATTTCCGCTCGATCTGCGACGAAATACGCGAATAATGCCCGTATTTTGCCGATGGCAAACTCCACGCGCCCTACTTCATGGAGTGATGCCGATGCCTTGAAGGCCGCGGCGGCCGCTAAAGATGCCGCGACAATCACCCTCGACCTCACGAAGAAACAGCTTGAATCCGGCTACGCCAACTACCTCGCACTCTTGAGCGCGGAACAAGCCTATCAGCAAACGCTGATTAACCTTGTGCAGGCTCAGTCGAATCGTTACGCCGACACAACAGCGTTGTTTCAGGCTCTTGGCGGCGGATGGTGGAACCGCACCGATATTCCGAAGAGTTAATTGTGAAGGCGGTACCAGTTCCACCCTTGAGAGCGGCACGCTAACACGCGGCAAACTTTGCTTCTAAAGAGGGTGATTCCGACCGGATGACGGGCAAGCCGGTAGCTATCGGTTTATCCCTCGGATAGGTACGGAGAAACGCGCTTCTCTTTAAAATTTCAACGGATTGAAGTTTGTTCCTTTGTCGAAATAATCGACATTTTCGATTCTCTTGAGCCACAAGGATACTTTGAGTGTTACGGGCAGCAAGAGAAGTTCCACACTGACTTTTGTGAAGCTTGCAATCAGAATGCTTTTTGTCAGTACGCGTGTCGGTATCATTCCCCACAGACCGAAGATGTAGAAGACGGCGGTATTCACCGTTTGTCCGGATAGGGTCGAGGTCACGAAACGCGCTGATATATAACGTCCGTTAGTCCACACTTTCATTCGTGCCAGGACATAGTTGTTGGCGATGTCGCCCGCGAACATCGCAAGAGTGCCAAATAAAACCAAGCGAGGGGCTGCGGATAGCACATCCACGTACGATTGATTGTTTGTCATAACCGTGGAGGGCGGATAAAAAATGACAAACTCGAAAATCATAATCGCCAACAGCTGCGCCAAGATGCAATACCACAAGACTCGGCGAGCGACTGCATAGCCATAGACTTCGGTCAAAATGTCTCCGAAAATAAAGACAAAAGGAAAGTAGTAAATGGAAATGGACAGGGGAATGCCCATGACATCAATCAGCTTGCCGGCAGTGGGAATACAAATGATGGCGAAGAAGACGTTCCAGAGAACGATGTGGTTGAGACATCTATAGTTCTGCATCCGCCGACCCTAGCCTATGTAATCGAAATTATCCCAGTAATGGAAATCTAATTCCCGGCTTTGCCCTCTAGTGCGAGCCACGGTCTTTGCCTACTCTGCCTGCCAGCTTACTTAAATCAATTTCAGTCAAAAGGGGAACCAACAATGAAACAGTTGGTATTTCTTTTCATGCTCGCTACCGTTCTGAGCGTTCGAGTTTTATTCGCACAAGAGTTGCAGCCTGCCCCGAAACAGCCTTCGTCTTCCGCTGGAACCGATTCGCCGGAAGCGTTGCGCGAACACGTTCCTGTGCTGCCAGCGGTCAGGGCGAAATACTGGAACATCGATCCTGCAGTTGGGTACGGGATGAAGGATTTCGGAAACGGTGTTTACGCGCTTTCCGACAACAGTTGGCAATCGGCGTTCCTCGTGACCGACGCGGGCGTCATCGTTTTCGATGCACCTGCCAGCTATGGTAAACACATCCCAGAAGCCGTCGCAAAGGTCACGAACAAACCGATCAAGATGCTGGTCTATTCCCACATCCACAAGGACCACATCGGCGGCTCTCCAGCGTTTAAGAACATCCCAGGACTGCAGATCATCGCGCTGGATACCGTCACCAACTTTTTAAAGGCAATGAACGATCCGAATCGCCTGATTCCAACAGTGACATTCAAAAACTCAAAGACGATCACGCTCGGTAACAAAACCGTGGAACTCACGCGTCATAACTATCACTCGAACGAAGGCGATCTTTTCATCTATGTCCCCGAGGCGAAATTCCTGATGGCCGTCGACTCGGTGACGTCGGGATACGTGCCGTTTCAGGACTTCGATCTGTCTACCAACTTCCACCAATACTTGAAGATGTTCGACGAAATCCTCGCCTACAAATTCGACGACTTCATTGGCGGCCACCTCACCGATACCGGAACCCGGAAGGATGTTGAGATCACCAAGGAATACACAAACGACGTGTACCAGACCGTGAAGCGAATTCACAACGGCTTGAATGAAAGGGCATTCGATACAGAGATTGCCAAGACGATTGGTCCCGACAACAAGTTTCTGATATTCAAGGCTTTGCTGGATAAGGTGACAAGAGATTCTGTTACTGAACTTGAACCTCGCTGGATCAATCGCCTAGCTGGGGTTGATGTTTGGCTCCCGAGCCATGTGCGTGCTGCCCTAATCTATATCCGGTGGGACGATAAGGAATGAAAGATCGGCCACAGGGTGGCGGACCGATCTTCAGGCCGGAAGTGATGGGAAGAGCGTCGGCGCCATTTGGGCTGCAAATTCCTTGAACACGCGAACAGGCCGTGTGAGGTAACGATTGCCCACATGGACCACCCAGAGATTAAAGACGGTGAAGTGCCATTTCTCCATTACCTCAACGAGCCGCCCGTCGCGCAACAATTCAGGCTGGACCAACGGCGGAAGGTCGCCGATGCCGGTACCCGCCAGCAACGCAGTCGCGAGGCCCGCGTAGTCGTTCATCGCAAGGAAAGGGTGAAATACGAGCGTCTCCTTCTTCCTCCCGTTCGTGTGAACGAAGTTCCATGTCTTTGTCGGAGTCCAAAATGAGAACGCCAATAGCCGATGTTCCAGTAAGTCTTGCGGCTTTTGAGGCCGTTTGCACTTTGACAGATAACTCGGACTGGCGACGAGTTGATGGCGGTACGTCAGGATTCTGCGCGCGACAAGCGACGAATCTTTGAGTTGTTCTCCAACCTTGAACGCTAGGTCGACGCCCTCGGCGATTTGATCCACAATTCGGTCCGTGATGAAGACCTGTACCCGGACCTTCGGATACGACGCCTGGAACGCGCCGATGAGCGGAGCAAGTAACGAGTCGGAGATGCTGGGTGGGGCGGAGAGGCGCAATTCGCCGGAGACGTTCGACAGGTGATTTGAAGCGATATTGTCGACCGCTTCGTTGAGTTCGACCGTTTGGCGGGCGTGTTCAAGGAGTTCGGACCCAACATCCGTCAGCCGAAGACTGCGCGTCGAACGTTCGAGCAAGCGTACCCCGAGTTCGTCCTCAAGGTCAGCAACACGACGGCTGACGGTTGAGGTCGGCATTTTCAAGAGTCGCGCTGCCTCCGAAAAGCTTTTCGCCTCGACTACTTTGGCGAAAATCATGAGGGAATTCAAGTCGGTCATTTAAGTGATGCACACTCCGATAGTCCTAAACGCTGAACTCGCGGGAGATGTCACGGCATATAGTACGACCACCCGGATGCGCGGTTCCGCAAAGATTATCCCAAATTCGGGAAATACATTTGCTGTTTCGCCCGCTAGACGAACGGACGTGACCCAACTAGATTTCGCATGAAGACGCCGAAAGGACCTGAATCGTGAATCCAAACGAGAAGGCTGTTGGCGAAGTGCTTGCCAAGTATCAAGACGCGTTGAATCAATCAGATACCGATGCAGTCATGAAGCTATATGCTGCCGACGGTGTGTTTATGCCACAAAACAGCCCTTCGAGGGTCGGTGCCGGCGACGTTCGCAAAGCGTATGACGCGGTGTTCAAAACCATCAAATTGACCGTCCAGTTCAATGTTGCCGAGGTTGTAGAGATGGCTCCAAACTGGGTCTTTGCGCGCACCAATTCGGCTGGCACGGTCAAGGTTCATGCAACGGGCGGGGGCGGCCCGGAAGCAAATCAAGAGCTTTTCCTGTTCCAGAAAATCGATGGAGCCTGGAAGATCGCCCGCTACTGCTTTTCCACAACCAACCCGGCACGCGCCTAAGGACTAAGGGGGCGAACGATGGTCACGATGAAAGCGGCCGTGATTCACGAAGCCGGGGGGCCGGAGGTTCTCAAAATTGAAAGCCTTCCGATCCCCACACCGAAGAGGTCCGAAGTTTTGATTCGCGTGAAAGCATTCGGGCTCAACCGGTCCGAGTTGTTCACTCGGCAGGGCCATTCGCCAGGTGTCAAATTTCCGCGAGTCTTGGGTATCGAGGCCGTCGGTCTTGTCGAGGCAGCGCCCGGAGGCGAGTTTCGCAAGGGCGATATCGTCGCGACAGCGATGGGCGGACTGGGCCGGGAATTTGACGGCGGCTACGCCGAATACACGTGTGTGCTCGCGAAACAGGTGCAGGTCATCAAGACCGAACTTCCGTGGCAAACGCTCGGAGCCATACCCGAGATGCTGCAGACGGCGTGGGGCTCGCTGTTCAAATCACTGCGTCTCGAAAAAGGAGAGCGTCTGTTGATCCGTGGTGGCACAACTTCTGTTGGGTTGGCGGCAGCGGCCATCGGCAAGAAGCACGGTGCCTTCATCGCAGCGACGACCCGAAACCCAGACCGGGAAGACCTGCTGCGCTCCAGTGGTGTCGATCAAGTGTTCATCGATACCGGATCAATCGCCGAACAGGTCATGGAAGTCTGCGCGAACGGCGTCGACAAAGTGCTTGAACTTGTTGGCACGACGACGCTGAAGGACTCGCTTCGCTGCGCCAAACAGCGCGGCATCGTATGTATGACCGGAATCGTCGGGAACAAATGGTCCTTCGAGAACTTCGCCCCGATGGAGGCAATACCCACTGCGGTCAGCCTGACAACGTATGCGGGCGAATCGGAGGACTTCATGCGGATGCCTCTTGAGGAGCTGGCTGAGCAGATTGCGGCGGGCACACTTCACGTCCAGGTTGGCAAAACATTTCGCATCGACGAAATCGTTGACGCGCACCGCTGTATGGAAGAGAACAAAGCGGGTGGAAAAATCGTGGTGCTGACTTAATCAGGACTACCAATCTTAGGCCGTAGAGATAAGGGAGTGCATAATGCCCCGACCGGATCAAAGTGCGGAACTGAAGCTTGTGGTGACGAATACCCTCATCGTTCGAGACATACAGTGCTCCGTCGCCTTCTATCGCGCCGTGCTCGGCGCTACGGTGCTGCGCGAGGGCCAGCCCACGTTTCTGCGGCTCGGGAACATTTGGCTAACTATTAACGGCGGCGGCGGCCCGACCGACGATAAGCCTGAAGTCGTCGCTTCGCGGCCGCGCGATCCAAACGTTCTAAGCATCTTTCTAAACCTTCGCGTGACTGATATCAGGCGCTACTACGACCTTTGGTCTGCGCGAGGCGCGAAATTCATCACTGAACCTAAAGTTCACGCAACCGAATTGCGGTGCTACATGCGCGACCCGGATGGATATCTCATTGAGGTCGGACAAACGACCATGACCGCAGGTCCTCTGGACTTGTACGACTGAATTCTCGAGACATCTTCTGAAGTTCTAAAGAACTTAAAGTGAAGAGGCATGGTACGGGAAGCAGGGACCCGCTCGCGAAGTACTTGTTGTTGGCGAAGGGCCTGTCAGGTCAGATGGCAAATGTCGAGTCCTCACTCACAGTTCCCTCGGGCAGATCAAGCGCAGGATTTTTTTGGACTTGGTTTCGACCCCCTCTCGGACCCGGTGGCTTATCCGCACCTCAATCCGACCGAGCTTGAGGAGGTTGCACCTTTCGGGGAACGATGCACCGTTGCTGAAGGTGATCCACTCATCTCCGCCGGAGATTATCCGTTCAACAGCTACGTTATTCTTTCGGGAACAGTGCGAGCCGTCGACATCTCCACAGGCGAACACGTCGTGTTCGTTCGGTACGGCGCGGGATATTTCACCGGCGATATCGATCTGTTCACACGCCGACCCTCGATCATCTCAGTCGAAGCCGAAACCCCCGTCGAGGCGGTGCGACTTACGCCGAAACAGCTTCGGAGTTTATTCACCAGAAGACCACAATTGGGTGAAAGATTCTGGAAATCGTACCAGCGGCGGCGGGAACTACTCCTTAACTCCAAATTTCGCGGCCTGAGCATGTATGGGCGGAAGGACGACAAGGCAACGCTCGAAGCCGTCGAGTTGCTTTTCCGCAACAGTGTGCCGCACGAGTGGCTGGATACGTCTCTCGAGGAAAACAGAATCAAACTTGAACAAATCCGCGAAGATGTTCAGTCCTATCCGGTCGTGGCTCACGGTAGCCGGGTCCTTTTTGAAGCGCCCACCCGCGCCCAGCTGGCGGATCACCTTCGTCTACGCGGCCAGCTACCGAATTCAGTTTGCGACGTTCTGATTCTGGGTGCCGGCCCGGCGGGTCTGGGAGCAGCAGTTTATGCGGCGTCGGAAGGTTTGTCCTGTCTCGTACTGGACGGCCTCGGGCCAGGAGGCCAGGCGAGTTCGACATCCCGGATTGAGAATTACGCCGGTTTTCCAAACGGCATCACAGGCCGCGATCTCGCTCATCTTATCTATCTTCAGGCTTTGAAGTTCGGAGCAGACTTCCACGTCCCGAGCACGGTGTCCAACTTGGAGCGACGCAGCAATGGGCTCTACCGAGTGAGAACCATCGAAGGCGATTATGTGCTGGGCAAATCGGTGATCGTCGCTGCGGGTGTGTCCTACGGACTACTGGACGTCGAAGGCCTCAATACCTTGCAGGGCGCTGGCGTGTATTACAACGCGACCAATATCGAGGCTCAACTCTGTCGAAGTTCCGCAGCTCATATAGTCGGCGGTGGCAACTCCGCCGGCCAAGCCGCGATGTTTCTCTCTCAAACAGCCGAAGAAGTCTCTCTGGTGGTACGTGGCCCGGACCTGCGAAAGATGTCCTCCTATCTGTCGGAACGAGTTTTGGCGAACAGGCGAGTTCGAATCCGCTACAACACCGAAGTTGTTGGAATCGAGGGCGTCGATCATATCTGTGGTGTACGCATACGTGAACCGAACGGTGAAACAAAGGAGGAATTTACTTCTGGTCTGTTTGTTTTCATTGGAGCAAAGCCGAGAACCGACTTCCTCCCCTCGTCCGTCGTACGAAATGACCAGGGCTTCGTGCTGACTGGCCTAGATGTTGCAGTTCTCCCCGTTTGGAAAGAACCTAGGCCGCCGTGCACTGTGGAGACCAGCCTGCCGGGCGTGTTCGCCGCCGGCGACTGCCGTAGCGGCAGCCCGAAGCGCGTCGCCTTTGCAATCGGCGACGGCGCGACGGCAGTAACGTCGGTCCACAAATTCCTTGAGAGTATGCGTCCTGAGCCAAGGAGTGGACTGTTTATCTCATGAAAGGAACACGAGTCTCATACTTTGAAGAGCAGCTGCCTTTGGAGGGCTATCTGGCCACGCCTGATTTGGGGCGTAACCTGCCAGGCGTCCTGATTGTGCCAAGCTGGCTGAACGTCAACGAGTCGATATGTAGGCGTGCGGATCGGTTGGCGGGGTTGGGCTATGCCGCTTTTGTTGCCGATCTGTTCGGAGCCGGTGTTCGGCCTGGTCCACCGCAGTCACCGATGACGGTTGTCGGGCCATTCCTCGAAGATCGCTTACGATTTCGCCGCAGGCTTTCGGCTGGTTTAAGAGCATTTCAAGAGAGGCCGGAATGCAATGCGGATCGCGTCGCGGCTATTGGATACTGTGTCGGAGGCTGTGGTGTTCTCGAGTTGGCGCGTGCTGGCGCCCCGCTCCGCGGTGTAGTTTCCCTGCACGGGATTTTGAGCGCGCCTGTACTTGCACAACGCAACGCTATCGTATCCAAAGTCCTGGTGCTGCACGGTGACGCCGATCCTGTGATGCCAGCGGAGAGTGCGATCGATTTTCAAAAGGAAATGCGGCTGGCCCACGCGAACTGGCAGATCAATATTTACAGTGACGCGAAGCATAGCTTTACGGGCGAAGGAGTCGCCGGCGACAGAACACCCGAAGCTGGACTACATCCACAAACGGAAGCCAGATCGTGGCAAACGACGGTCGAGTTCTTGCGGGAAGTATTTGAATAAGGGTTATTCCTACGTATGATCACTCGCATCGGTCGAGTGGCAGTCAGACAGACCATAACTCTTCCCCGACGCGAACGTCGGATCAGTACTGATAAACGCGCTTGGGTTCACGAATGGAGCACTTCCTAGCTGGGTGCCCAACCCAAGGCTATCCGCCTCGGCGTGACGTCCGTCGATTCCCTTCTCTCTCTCATGCTCCCCCCTTTCTCCACACTTGGGACATCGCCGCCGCAAAGCAGCGTTCAATTACGCCTTCGAGGCCATCGGGCCATGCCGATTGATTATCCCGTTAGCATATTCCCCTGTTTCAGTCGCAGGAAAGGGGCAAGCTATGCAGGATGGAAGTGTGACAGTTGAGCGGCGCAAGCGAGGACCGGACGTTTGGTGCTTCAGCTGGCGAGAGGGAGAACCTGACGGCCGAAAAATACATCGCCGCATCGTTCTTGGAACTGCTGATGACCTGAAAAGTATCGCTTCAGTCCGTAAGGCGGTTGTTGGACTGAGACGTGAAATCAATCTGCATGATGTTCGGATTAGAAAGGAATCGATCACGCTAGCCGATCTGGCGAGGCATTTTCAGCAACGAGAGCTGGTGCGAGGCAATACCCGCATCGCCCATTCAACGAGGAAAGCTTACGAAGGTTATCTCAGGAAATGGATCGAGCCTCGGTGGGGTGAGTATCGGTTGTTTGAAATTCGGGCTGTGGAAGTCGAATTATGGCTGAAGTCTTTGAACCGGGCACCAGGAACACGCTGCAAAATACGGAATGTAATGAGCCTGTTGTTCAATCACGGTCGCCGTCACGACCTCTGCGACAGTAACCCCATTCAGTGGGTTCGGCAAGGCGCCAAACGCCGTACAGCACCAGATATCCTGACCTGCGATGAAGTCCACGTTTTGCTCGCGAATTTGCGCTTTCGAGAACGGACTCTGGTCCTATTGGCAGTGACCACCGGCTTGCGGAGGAGCGAGTTGTTCGCGTTGAAGTGGAGAGACGTGGACTTCCGAGACAAACAGATTCATGTAACGCGCTCGATCGTGCAGAACGTTATTGGCGTTTGCAAGACCGAAACGTCGCAGAAACCCGTTCCAGCTCACGATGACCTGGTGAAGGCTCTGCGCGAATGGCATCGGCAGACGCCGTTTCAATCATCAGAGAGCTGGGTATTCGCGAGCCCGGGTCGCTGGCCTTTCTTGGCCGAGGAGATCATGCGGCACCATATCATTCCGGTTGCGCGAAAGCTGGGCATCACAAAGCGAATCGGCTGGCATACTTTTCGACACACCTATTCGACTCTGCTTCGATCGACGGGTGCAGAGTTGAAGATCATGCAAGAACTGCTGCGCCATTCGACAATTCGTGTGACTCTCGACACTTACACGCAGGCAGGTACAACGGAAAAGCGCAATGCGCAGGAGGCAGTGGTCGCGCTCTTGTTCCCCGAAAAAACGCAGGAAACCTAAGCTCTGCTTGGACAGATTCGGTTTCCTGTACCTATTTGTGCCTTTTTGTGCCCACGCGAAAATGGAGCACTTCTCGTAAGTTCTTGAGAATGAATGGCGGGGACGACGGGACTCGAACCCGCGGCCTCTGCCGTGACAGCCGTAACTAGTTGAAAGCAAGGGGTACGGATGGCTCCTTGAGCCCCCTAAAACACCCTCGGAAACGCTTATCGAACCCTTATCGAACCCACGCGACTGCACATTGTCCTGCTCGGCCAGGGCGGCCTGACAGCTACTCTAGGCAAGTTTTCGCAACTTCACCTTGCTTCCCGCAGCCTTCTTTCGGATGCCGGATTTCCTCGCTTGTCCCGCAGCCTCCTTGTTAAGCTCTCCATCATCTTTAAGGTTTTCGACGCCTTGCTCCAGGGCCGGAGAGTCAACAATTTCCCAGGCGCCGCCTTCATTCCATGGACCGTGCGCATCCGTCTCGCCTTCATCGCCAACACCTGTTGAGTCGTTGAAATATTGATCGACCAGCACAGGTGTCGGAGCGATCTTACCAATCGTAAAACGATCTTGCCCATGCTTTCGAGCGCCGCGGTGAACGCTTTCATATGGGTGATCTCGCGCGTCATTAAAAATTGCAGTGTGTCGATGGTTCCGGGATCGTCAGTATTCAGGTCAGTACAGGCGGAGCAACTCTGCTCAGAATTTCAAACAGCCAATCGCTCCATTAATCACCATGAAAGATGATCACGAAACAAGTTTGGGAGTTCTCGTTCGCGTTCCAAATTGCGTAAACGTAAAGACAATTTTACTGAGAGCGGTTGCTCGTACCCATAGCTCCGCAAGACAGGACTTGACCCTGTCGAATATTTCCAATCTGGTATAGCATCCACTGGACGAGGTTCACCATGACAATGATCGCAACCTCACTTAGAAGTGACCTAACCACAGGATCGCACCTACAGCAAGCAGCAAACGGACTGGCGCTGGTGCGCGTTACGATCGGGACAATGCTCGTGTGGGTGTTTTTCGAGAATCTGGGGAAAGGCCTCTACACACCGGCGGGTTACGCGGGTCTGATCACCTACTACATCAAGTCGAGCCATTGTCCGGCTGCGTGGAAGGCGGTGATGGGTCTGGCGGCAAACCATGCCACGATGGCGGCTCCTCTGCAGGCCATGACCGAGATCTCTCTCGGTATCCTGCTCGTTATTGGTCTCCTGACCCGACCGGTCGCATTTGTGGCCTTTCTGTATCTCGGCAGCCTTTGGATTTCGGAGTGGGGCACCTCGTGGATCTGGGAACTATTGGTTCCGGTGCTCGCATCGCTCGGACTCGCGATCGGAACTGCCGGCCGGAGATGGGGCGTTGACGCGTGGCTGTCGCAACGGTGGCCATCTTCTCCGTGGTGGTGATTGGGCCAAGTTCACGTGCGAGTGTCCGTCATCATACCTACCCACAATGAAGCGCAGGCGATTGAGCGCGTTCTAGCGGATCTTCCGTCCGATCTCACGACGGAGGTCATCGTTGTCGACAGCAACTCGAATGACGGGACGCCCGAGATCGCAGCAAGAATGGGAGCCCGTGTGATTCAGGAACCGCGCCGCGGCTATGGGCAAGCGTGCCTCACTGGCTTGGCCACGGCGAATTCCCCTGACGTGGTTGTGTTCCTTGATGGCGACTATAGCGATCGGCCCTCCGAGCTTCCGATTCTTTTAGCGCCAATCATTGCAGGGCGTGCCGACATTACGCTCGGTGCCCGCCTGCAGGGGCGGCGTTCTGCTGGGGCGTTGCCTTGGCATCAGGTATTAGGTAATCGTCTCGCCGCTGTCCTGGTCAGACGTCTTTATGGACTAGAAATCAGTGATCTCGGACCATTTCGAGCTGGCCGCGCCGATGTACTACGCGCGCTGACGCTCGAAGAAACCACATATGGCTGGGCGGTTGAGATGATCCTCAAAGGCGCTCTGGCTGGATTCCGCGTGGTTGAGGTCCCGGTGAGCTACTACCCGCGTATCGGAAAATCGAAGATCAGCGGTACGCTCAAAGGCACGGTCGGCGCTGGTTGGTTCATTCTCAGCCTGATCGTGCGCTATTATTTCCGACACCGAAGATCCGGGACACCACGGGCAGCGTAGGTCCGGACAAACTTTTATGAAATCCACGAGCGAGACGATGGTGCCTTCGTCGGGCAGCGACCGTATTCTGGTAATCATGGCGAAAGCACCGAGGCCAGGTGAGGTCAAAACGCGCCTGACTCCCAGCCTTTCTCCCGCAGCCGTCACCGCTTTCTATTGCTGTCTCTTGGAAGACACACTCGCACTGGCACGGTCATTGAGCAATGTGGAGCTTGCCATCATGTGCCCGGACCCGGACGTAGCCGAGTTGGCTCAATTGGCAGGAAACGAAGCGACCGTAGTTGCCCAGAAAGGTGAAGGCCTTGCTGCAGGTCTCACTTCGGTGTTTGCGCACTTCACACAACATGGTCAACGTGTCATTGCCTTCAATAGTGACAGCCCACATCTGCCGCCTTCTGTTCTGGAAAACGCATTCGAAATGCTCGCCGAACACGATGTGGTCGCGGGACCGACGCATGATGGCGGCTACTATCTCGTAGGCGCAAAGGTTTCTCATCCCACACTTTTTGCACGTGACGAAATGGGAACCAATAGCGCGCTGGAGAGGCTTCTAGTGAACGCGCGCACCCTTGATCTCTCTGTAAGTTTCGTCGAGCCTTTTTACGATATCGATGTAGCTGACGATCTGAATCGGTTAGGCGAGGAGTTGCGGCTCGCTCCGACAAGAGCGCCACGCACAGCGGCGTGGCTGAAAGAGCACGAGCTCGCCCCAGCGCGATTGCAGACCGGCGCAGGAGAGCTGTGAAGATTACTCCCGAGGGAAGAGTCTACGCATTCGGCGCCACATTATGCGTGGCGCTGACGATCTGCTCCTTCTACTTCGGTGACAGGGGTGGACCGTACTTCATGGCGTCTTTGACGGTTGCGGGAATCGCGTACCTCTTAGCGATCCGTGAGTTTTTCGCTACGCCGACACTTTCCCCGCGCGTTGTCGTCATTGGGCTCGTCTTCGCGACTGTGTGGCACATTGCGTTTCTTCGCCAGCCACCCGGTAACGACGATGATATTCATCGCTATGTTTGGGACGGCCGCCTGCAAAAGCTCGGCTACAATCCTTATCTTGTCGTTCCCAGCGATCCCACCGCCCAGCATCTGCACACCGCGGAAACCCGAAACCTGAACAACCCAGACCTACCGAGTCCGTATCCACCGGGAGCGCAGCTTTTCTTTCGCGCGGTCACCGCGATTCAGGAGTCCACCTTCGCCCTGAAAGTAGCATTTGTCATTTGCGAGTTCGCAATCGTTTTCGTGTTGCTCGATTTCTTGCGCGGTTCACGACAGGGAGCGCACCTAGTTCTGGCATACGCTTGGAACCCGTTGTTGGCGATTGAAGTGGCGGGAAGCGGTCACATTGATATTCTTGGCGCACTAATGCTGGTGGTGTCCGCAGCTGCTTTAGTGCGCCGACGGAGGGCAACTGCGGCAGTCGCACTTGCGCTGGCTATCGCAGTTAAATTCCTCCCGATCGTACTCTTGCCCCTCTACTGGAAGCGGGTTCGCATCCGGGACGCGGCGCTAGGAGCAACTGTGGTCGGACTCCTGTACGTGCCGTTTCTTCATCACGGCCGCATTCCGATCGGCTCGCTTGGTACGTATGTGCGCAGTTTCCGCTTTAATGGTCCTGTGTTTGCGGCACTCAACGGAGTGGCGTCTCCGCAATTGCTAGTTGGGCTGGCAATGCTCGGCGGATTAGTCATTGCAACCTGGCTAAGAATAAGACGCTCAGCGTCCGAGTGGTCTGGGGATCTATTTGCTTGGCCCATGGCAGCAACTCTTTTGTGCGCCCCGGCAGTATTTCCATGGTACCTTCTGTGGCTGCTGCCATTTTTGACGTCGGCCTCGACGCTGCTGATCATTATTTGGACTGTGAGCGTTATCCCCGTATACGTCGAATGGCACTTGCGCGCACTGGGGCGACCGTGGGGGGCCCTTCCGGGTTGGGTGATGGTGCTGGAATACGGATGCGTAGCGATCGCTGCCGCGATTATGCTTATGCCCCGGAGCTCACACTCGCGCGCGGCAAATGCTCAACAGCGCAAGTAGCGGAAAGGACGCACAACCGTATTACTGCATCCGGAAGCCTTGCGCAGTCATCCTACCAGCATCTGTTCAACTCACCGAGGACCGAACTCTATGAGAAATGTCCAACGTTTCACCATGATGGGTCTTCTGCTCTGCGGAGTGCTCGTCCTTGCTCCAAACTCATGGGCGCAACAGCGCGCGCCAATTCTTGATCAAGTCGCCAAAACCTTCGGGGTAGATTCTTGGGACAAAGTCGAAGCTGTCCGCTACACCTGGAACGGAGAAATTACCGGACTCTTCAAAGCGGCACACAAGTGGGAATGGGAGCCCAAGACCGGAAAAGTTTCATTCGAAGGAGTGGGCAAGGATGGCAAGCCGGTCAATGTTACTTACGACAGCTCGCAGCTCAGCAGTCAATCGGATCAGGTGAAGAATGAGATCGAGCCGTCTTTTGTTAACGATAATTATTGGGTCTTCTTTCCCTTCCACGCTTACTGGGACAAAAGCGCCAGCGCGATCGATCAAGGCAAATTTAATCTGCCGCAAGGCCCTGGCACGGCCGAACTGGTTCCGGTGAAGTATCCAGCCGATGGCGGCTACACGCCCGGCGACACATGGGATCTCTATGTTGGTAAAGACAATCGCGTTGAATACTTTGTCTACCACCGCGGTGGTGCCATGCCGCCGAGCCGCGTCTTAGCAACTTGGACAGGCTACAAAAAAGCTGGTCCAATTTTGTTCGCAACTGAACATAAGGGTATGGCAGACGGCAAGCCCTTGCACATCTATTTTACAGATGTGGCAGTCAAGCTGACGGGCTCGGACAAGTGGATGCCCGCGCAATAAATTTCGCCGGACGAAGATGATCGGGCTCATTCGGAAACAGTTGATCTCGTTTGTGCCAAATGAGACTATCTGGCGATCACCACGGTCGTGCAAGAACTGCTCAGTTTGGGCAGATCTCGGCTTGCGGCCATGCGGATCCGGAGTGTCGGGCGCTCCCCGCGAATGATCGGACAATAAGAGTCAGGTTGTAGCAGTGCGCCTTGCAAGCTTCGCCGTCCGGCACATCCGCCGTGGCACGAGTCCCGAAACTCACACGGACTGCATGTTTGAGGGAGCGTCCGTGCTTGCTCGAAGGGGGTTGAGCTCAGCACGTTAACGCCTGCGGAAATCAAATCTGAAAGCGGCTCCCCCGGTCCTGGCCAGTAAACGCAGGGTTGTGTCGTGGCTCTTGGCGTCACCCGTATGGTCCTCACGCCACAACCAGCACGGAGCAGCGGAAGCCCGACCATTGCGCGAACCAGCGGCTCGCCAATATCGATTACATCGGTCTCTTCAAAGAGGCGCTGGAACCCAGCCCAATACTCTTCGTAGCTGAGCGCATAAACGTCCGATCGCACGGCCTGGTAGACATTCACTCGCAAAGGAGCGTCAAACTGTTTGGCGACCCGCGCCACATCCGCTAAACGCAAGCAGTTCGACTTCATCATGACCGCGATGATGGTTACAGGAATACGCAGCCTAAGACACCGTTCTGCCTGCTGCTGGATGAGCGCCCAATTGCCATGTCCGCGCTGTGCATCCTGTTCGGCTTGTGTGGCGTAATCGAGAGAGAACTCGATGTCATGGAAGGTACTGAGCTCATTGTCTTTCAAAACAGCAACGCTATGACCATTGGAAGTGATGGTGAGCTTGACCGGTTTCGTTCGCAGATATGCCAGAATTGCCTTGAAGTCGGGGTGCATACCATTCTCACCGGTGCCGAGATTCACCGAACGCACGGGCAGCCGTTCCATCACTGCTTTTACTTGATCCAGGGAGAGTCGATCCGCGCGAGTCGGATCGCGGTAGCAGAAGGCGCAGGCGAGATTACACTCGTTGGTAAGGCCGAGTCCGAGCGCAATACCAGCATCAGATGTCATGCGAGATTTGGACAAGGAAGACCGAGCCGTGACGTTGTTCACTGATGGCTGCCCCCAAACGCTCATGTCGAACCGCTCTTGGTTCCACTGACGACAAGAACTTCGGCCGGAAAACTCATTCCGCGTTCGGTTGAGTACCCGCGCAAACTTTCCAGCGCCTGACGCTTGACTTCGCTCGCTCGTTCCCTTGGAAGCATGGCGAGCTTTTCACGAAGCTTCTCAGACATCTCGGATCGCATTATCCAAAGATCTTCGACCGAGATCGGTGCTTCTATTGTGAATTGCAGCAGGCGCTCGAATGGGGCCATCGCGCCAGCCTCTGTAAGAACATCCCGTAACTTGCCTGGGATGGCGAAGCGGAATGCGTCAGGAGCGTCGGGCGCAAGAGGCGGCGAATCGGCAAAACCTTCCATGACTCGCGACAGCGTGTAGAAAAAAGGATTTCTGTCGGCGAAATGCCAAGCCGCCAGAGACAGTTCCCGCCCGGGCTTTAGCACTCTCAACATCTCTCGAACACCCTCAACGGGAGACGGAAAGAACATCACGCCGAAGCGACTTACCACGGCATCGAAAGTATCGGCCCGGAACGGCAGACGGTCGGCAGAGGCGACCTCGAATTTCGCATTCCTGAGCCCAAAATGGTCTTTGGCTCGACGAGCGGCGTCCACCATCTCGGGTGCGGGGTCGATCCCGAAGACCTTGCCACCGGGGCCAACTATGGTTGCTATGGTCAAACCTGGCTCCCCAGGCCCCGTCGCAATATCCAGAACTGAGTGTCCGGGACCGATCCGCGCATCCTCGACGAGAGCTTGCGTAACTGGCGCAAACATCTGCCGGATGATTTCGCGGTGTTTCTCCCAGAAGGGCGCCGAATCACGCCATGCGTTTACAACCTCGTGGTCGGGCTGCATTAACAGAAGTATACCCACCGGGCTAGGCGGCAGCCCTCCTTTCATCAGGCGGGAGCTCGAACCCGCGATCTTCTGCGTGATTGAGGCAGGACGCGATCGTCACCCCATCGGCTGGTTCGATTTTTCCCCGAATCTTTGATCGATGTATATACATCTATGTCGATATGAGAAAGCCACATATGCCCGCGCTCGCCTGTATGTGCGCGAGCCTCCGCCGGGCGTCGCGGGTCCTCACCCAGCACTATGATGAGGTGCTACGTCCGCTAGGGCTAAGGGCCACGCAGTTCACCGTCCTGCAAGCGCTGTCGCTCGTCGGAGAAGTTTCCCAGGGAAAACTGGGAGAGATTCTGGCGATGGACAGCACCACTCTGACCCGAACGTTGGAGATTATGTGCGGTCACGGCTGGATCGTGAAACGGTACGGGAAAGACCGGCGAGAGCGGCGGCTGCGCCTTTCCAAAGCCGGGGAGGCCCAACTCAACTGCGCGCTTCCCAGTTGGCAAGAGGTGCAGGAACGGCTTCGGCGCCGACTCGGAAACAGGCGCTGGGACAACCTTATGAACCTGACCAACGAAGTGACCTCAGCGGTCACAGAATGAGGAGTCTACTATGACAAGGTACGCGAAGCTTACCGCCGGCCTGATTGGAGCCTGGTTCGTCTTATCCCTCACCGCTTCTGCACTGCACCTCTACAGAACCGGCCCGAACGATCCACCGCTTCCACTTGGGCTGGCGGCGTTGACGCCGATCGTCGTGTTCCTGTTGTGGTTTGCGGCATCGGAAGGATTGCGGCAGTTCACAATGTCATTGAATCCGCAGATATTGACCATGGTTCAGAGCTGGAGAGTCGCCGGGTTTGTCTTTCTGGTCCTGGCCGCCTATGGCATTCTGCCGACTGTGTTCGCCTTACCCGCAGGGTGGGGCGACATCGCCATCGGCGCGACCGCATCTTTCGTAGCCCTGAGACTGGTGAGTCCCGATCACCGTAGGATCTTCGTCGTCTGGCAGGTGCTGGGAATTGCGGACCTGGTGACGGCGGTGACGCTAGGTACGCTTGCGAGAGTGATCGATCCTCACGGAATTCCAACCAACGCGATGACAGTGCTTCCGCTGAGCTTGATTCCGACATTCGCGGTGCCGTTGCTGCTAATTTTGCATGTCATCTGCATTGTGCAGGCCAACCGGTGGCCGGTGCGGCAGCGCTCAACGATTGGAGAACAGTTGCAGTCTCCGGCTGCATGAGGCAATCGCTGAGCGGCTTCTTTAAAGTGCCGCCGTCTTGGTCCTGCCTGGCGGCGGCACTTTCCTCAACATAGGTAATGCTAAGTCGGCTTCGAGGACATCGCCATTGATCTCCTCGAAGACCGTTTCTGGCCAATCAATAAACTTCGACGGTTCGGTAACCACAAGTCGACTTTGCGAGATCAATCTGCCTGCGATCCGCAAAGACGCATATACAAGTCAGACCGGCTATCCCGCCTACGCTTAGCGATGGGAGAACGCTGAGGACGGGCTCTGCTCAGAGTCTGCTTCGCTTCCTCTGAGGTCCATCCGTTCGATTAGACCGTCCGCGATGGTATAAGCATGCCAGACCTCGCTGTCTGAAAGCACATCGCCACCAAGGCTCTTCACAAGCTGATGGACTCGGACATCAATCTTGCCGGCTCCACGGTCGATCACCTCAATCGGTTCGACATGAGGATCGAACTCTTTCCACTGGCGGCTCCAGTAGGCGCGAATCTCTTCTTTCCCGACTACACGCCCGCCTTCCGATGCCTTAGGCCAACTGATCCTCTCCCTCATCAGCGCTAGCGCACCATCGATATTCCGTTGGTTGAAAGCAGAGTAGACCTCGGCTATGAGCGTCTGCGTGTTTGCCATAAAGTCCTCAGTATGGATGATCATTCAGCCTGCATGAACATTATAGGTCCCGAAAAACGCGCATGGCACCTTTCATGCGACGAGACCCCGTTGCTGCAAGAAAACGTGCTGCCATGCCGACTTATCAGGACTCACATTACTTCGCCTTCGCTGGCGCGCAGGTCGATTACTTTGCGGGCTGGTGGCTGGTGAAGAAGTCAAGCAGGCTTTGAGGCGCGTTGGGGCCGAGACACACGTTGTCGACAGAAGGCAAGCCCGGTTGCTGTGCCGCTGCTTGTCTGGCTCAATAGCGGAATCGGTAACGAAATTCGGTGTAAATTTGCCGGGGATCGTTCCAGTGAAATCCACCGAACGTCAGACTGTTATCAAGCTCCACTCGGCGGTTCGTCACATTGACCGCCGTTATAGAAACCGAATACTTCTCCAGGAAGGTTTTCCCGACTGATAGGTCAAACGTGGTGTGCTCAGGCAGATAATCGCCGGGATAGGGTTGTCCGGGGAAGGCATTGTGGAACCCCGACCCGTAATAGACATTCGTCGAGGCAGGTCCTCGGAGACCTGGCAGACGATGAATGGATTTTGAATGCCAGGCAAGTTCACCCCACGATTCACGATGCGATTCTCGAAGCGGCTAAACGAGAAAAGATCCTACCGAAGATTCTGCACGAGACCTTCACCTACGAACAGGCTGTTCAGTTAGTGCTGG
>Ga0074045_10000934_pt1 | contig 28594 bp, 21 predicted proteins | sample BogForMeECP23OM2_FD_94442 | JGI IMG/M metagenome (GOLD analysis project Ga0074045, IMG submission 94442) | Bog forest soil microbial communities from Calvert Island, British Columbia, Canada - Bog Forest MetaG ECP23OM2 | ecosystem: Environmental > Terrestrial > Soil > Wetlands ...
CAGGTCCTTAAGCAATCGTGAAATCAGGCGTTCGCTCGCCTCGTGAGTGAGGGAGTGGAGAGCAAGGTAGGCGAGGTCGTTTTGCGTCCTCTTGAACCGATTAAGGATCATTCTGTTACTAATGATAATCAACGGCGGGTGTGGACGACAAGCAAGGTGATCGATGACGCCGTCGATCTCAGGAGTGAACGCACCTCCTTCGGAAACGACCCCGCCATCGTCGTAGAGGAATGCCGCCTCGCGGGCGTCGATTAGCGTGTTTAAAAGGTCGGCTACCTGACGCTGTTTTTCATTGTTCGGAGCTATCGCGAAGCTGTGCGTCCGAGTACGCAATTCGGATACCGTTATCGATGGGCGCAAGGCCGCCAATACCTTTCGGTGTAACTCCTCAAGACCTGCGGTGTCGTCAACGGAAATCTCAATGAAGATGCGGCCCACCCTTGGATACTGTTGCTCGAAGACCTTTTGACCCAACGTCCTCCTGCCTGAGCCAAAATTTCCAGAGATGTGAATAGCTCTCACTGGTGGGCGTCGGTAGTCCGTGAGTTGGCGTTCTAGTCCCTCGAGATCCTCGGCACGTCCCACGAATGGATGAGATTGCGAACTGTGGCTGGTTACCGCTGCAATCAAGCTTCCCATTGTCAATCTTGCGGCGCTGTCGGGCGTCAAGCACTTTCGAACGATGTTGAAAAGCTTCACGCTCTCTGAGGCCGCGGAGAATGCGGCTTCGTCTAGGCATAAAGCCAAGAACCTTCGAATTCCCCCCCCGTGCGAGGAACTCAGTTCCAAGCAGCGTCTCTAGATATACGTAAGACGACTGGGCTGATTCTTCGGAGAGAAAGAGGCAAAATAGGTCGCAACGTTTCAGCGATTCAATAATAGCTTGAGAATTCAGCAAACCCGCATCGAATGTTTCGGCATCCAACTCGTAGCTACCTGGCCTCAGCTGTTCCGCAACCCGGTCGACAAATCCCTTGTCCCGCGACGAATGTGACAGGAAGGCTCTCATTTCCTTGGTCTCGCTGGCATTGATGGAGAAGCGTAGCAAGTCGGGACAGGAGAGCGAAGTGCCTTCCACCTCGGTCGCCGACAGATCCGACGGTGCGGGGTGATCCAGGCCCTGAGGACGTTGCAGGACCGAAGACGGTCATACCTGCGGACCCTCTCTCGCCTGACCTGCTTCGTGGAACAAGCGTTGGGCGGGAAGGTGCGGCTCGTTGCGCCGGACGCGGCACCGCCTCGAGCAGCGTCGGTCAAATTGATCGCGAAGAGATGGTCAACGGAACAGCTCCGCAATGTCCGCCATCGGCCGAAACAGCTTCATCGCCTGATCCGGCAACGCCAAAAACCCCTCGCGTGCATAGAACCGGCGGGCCGCATCGTCCTTCGCCTCCACCACCACCGCGAACGAAGCGATCTCGCTCCGCACCGCGCGGCCAAGCGCGTCGGCCAGCAGATAGCGGCCGTATCCAAGCCCGCGATACCGGTGATCGACCGCCAGCCGCCCGAGCAACGTCGCCGGAACGAGCGGATACCGCGGCAGCCGGCGCGCCACAGCGGCCGGAAGCTCCGCCAGGCGCACTGATGTCGACGCGAGCGTGTAGTAGCCGCCGATCGCGCCGTCCGGCAGCACAAGCACGAACGGTGCGGCGACGTTCCGTCTCGCGTCCTGACCGGCCTGCGTTCTGAAATAGCGGTCCAGCGCCTCGACGCCGCTGCCGAACGAGCCGCGATCATGAAGCGGCCCGAGCGCCTCGATCCGGAGCGGCACACTCGCGCCGGTCACGAAGTAATGGCTGCCCGCTAGGTGCCGGTCGCTTCGCGGTAGCGGCGCACCGTCTCGCGCAGGCGTTCGTTGGCCGGCTTCGGATTCAGCAACGCCTCGATGAAGGCCTCGCTGTCGCGAACACTCAGCGCAAGCTGCTCGTGCTCCTCGATCGCCCGCCTTGCGGCATCCTGCACGCTGGTCAGCACGAAATCGGTCACGGTCCGCCCTTGCAGCGCCGCGGCGCGCTCGATCAGCGCCTTCTGCTCGGCCGTCACCCGCGCTTCGAGCCGCTGGGCCCGCGCTCGTCCGCTCGCCGTCCGGATCGCCACCCCTGCCGTGCAGTTCTCTCTCATGGCGTGGATGTACGGCCAATGACCGGACACTTCAAGAAGCCTTGCCAGACATAAAGCAAGCGTCGGGCCGGAACGCGGGCGGCATCCCGGTCCGCGAATTCGCCGATGGAGCCGACCCCATAGGCCGCCTGAGATGCCTTTTTCATCGAGGGTCCTCTCCACCTCTCGCCAGATCCGGCCACCATCCAGCCGTCCGACGGGTGAAAGAAAAAATACCTTGCTCAACCCGCAGAACTAGGATAACAAGCCTCCCCCAAGGCCCACCTCCAGACAGACAAGGGGAGGACAGATCCGATGCTACGCTGGCTTCCCACCCGTCTGGCGAACCTCTACCGGCGCCTCGCCGGGGCCCGGCCCTACGCCCGCGCCCCTCGCGCGATCCCCGACCCCGCGCCCGAACCCGCCCCCACCGGGTGCCACCGGCTGCACCGGCTCAACATCGTGCAGGACGCGTTCTGCGCCAAGCCCCGGCGCCTGTTCCGCGCGCCCCAGGCCCCCCGCGACATCACCTCGTGGTGCGACGCCCCGAACGCCTGGACCGGGCGCCGCCGCCCGCGCTGCCCGTCCTGCGACCGCTCTCGCACCCTCTATCTCGCCGCCCGGGACGGGGATTGCCAGGCCGAATGCCGGCTGCACCGCCTCGCCCGCCGCGCCGCCGTGCGCCTCGTCGCCGAACGCCGGCAGTACCGCCACGACCGCCGCCATGTCCTCGCTGCAACACGCGAAGCCCGCGCCCGCGCCGGCCCGCAACCCCTCCCGCCGCAGTTCCATCTCCTGCCCTGGTTCACGGTGCGCCCCTCCTCCGGCGGCGCGCACCACCTCGCGTCGCGGCGCGAGGTCGAGCAGGCGCTGCTGCGCGCCCACGCGCGCCATCTCAGTGCGCTCCTCCGGCGCCGTCGCGCGCGCCTGACCGCGCGCGCCCTCCGCCGTCCGGGCGTCCGACCGGACGTGGCCGCGCAAGCGCCCCAGCGCGCGCCGTCAGTCGCGCCAGAAATCCGCGCACCCGGCCTCGGCGCAGGTCCAGTCGCCCAGGTATTCCCCCCACGGCACCGTCACGTCGCGTCCGTCGATCGCCAGCGGGCGCGTCCCCTCCACCCGCGGCGCCAGGATCACGTCCTTCTCGGCGCGGAAGAAATCCGCCAGCACGCCGGTGACGAGGATCGTCGCCGCCCGGCCGAAGATGGCGTCGGACGGCGCGGCGAAGCGCCGGAACCGCGTGCTGACGCCGACGACGCGGTCCTTCAGCGCCTTCGGATCGGCGAAATCCGTCTCGGCCACGAAACGCTGTGTGCCGAACGCGCCGGCGAACGCCTCGGCGGTGGTCGTCTTGTGGGTCCACAGCCAGAAAACCCAGGGGAGCTTGGCGAGCCGGACGCCGGACGCCACGTCGGCCCCGCCGGATTGTCCGGCGAGCGCGGACCCGGCGACGGAAAGGAACCCCGCGGTGCAGACCATGCGCCGCCCGCCGCGCCTCACGGCGCGGACAGATGCGCCAGCGCGTCGCGCAGCGGCGCGCTCGGCACCACCAGCTGGCCGCTGAACGGCGTGTCCATGTCCAGCACGATGTACAGCGCCGAGCACACCGCCACCGCCGATATCACGATGATCGTCCCCGCCAGCAGATTGCGCGGCGCCACCAGGCCGAAGCACAAAAACACCGTCAGAAATCAGAACACCAGCACCACGAAGAACGGCGTCGAAATGCTCGAATGAGCCTCCTCGATCAGCTTCCAGCGCTGCCGCACCAGCCGCTGGAAATCGTCCAGGCACGCCGCCGCCACGCCCGTCTGCACCGCGCCTGACGGCGTGAAGCCGCGTATGTCATGCTCGATCGCGTTCAGCACCTCGCCCAGCGGCCGGCTCTCGATGTGGCCGTCGCCGTGCATCGTCGCCCCCGGCGGCGGCGTCTCGTCGGTCCAGGTCGTCGCGATCGCGTTCGCCGTGTAGCTGCGCAGCAGCGCGCGCGCATGGGCCGCCTCCGGCCCGTATTCCACCAGGCTGTGGTCCAGCTCGATGATGATCGCCGAAAACCCGCGGATGTCGTTCGCCGTGGTGTCGAACGCGCCCTTGACCGACGTGATCAGCAGCCCGAGCACCACCGCCGCCAGCGTCACCATCATCCCCACCGACAGCTGGATGACCGCCGTGGTCTCCTCGCTGCGATGCGCGACCGGCAGGTACGGCCGCAGCAGCAGCCCGCCGCCCGCGCCGGCGCACAGCAGCATCAGCACCAGGCCGGCGTCCTCGAATTCCGTCATGTCCGCGCGCGATCGGTCAGGCGCATCTCCGTCAGGTTTCCATGCGATCCGCCACCCGAACAGCGTCCGCAATCGGCCGCACCCGCGCGCGCCCCCGTCCGGCCTACAGCGTCTCGTCGGCGGCGCGGTCCAGTTCCAGCAGCCGTTCGGCCTCGGCGGCGTCCGTCGCCTCCACGCTGCGCAGCTTGCGGTCCACCGCACGCGTGCGGCGGCGCGCGTCCTCGATCGTGCCGGTCATCGTGGACGCCTGCTTGCCCAACCGCTCCAGCACCCCGTCCATCTTCAGCATCTCCGCCCGCGTCGCCCCGAGCAGCATGCGCACCTCGTCGGCGCGCTTCTCCAAGGTCAGCGTGATGCAGCCGAGATGGATCGTGCGCAGCAGCGCGGGGAACAGGCTCGGGCCGAGCACGATCACGCGGCCCTCGCGCCCCAGCGCGTCGATCAGCCCGGGAATGCGCGCGATCTCCACATACAGCGCGTCGGTCGGCACGTACAGCACGGCGAAATTCACCGTCACCGGCGGATGGATGTATTTCTCGGCGATCTTCTTCGCCTCGCCGCGGATGCGCCGCTCCAGCCCGGCCCTGGCGAGCCGTTCCGCCTCCGCATCGCCCGCCTCCGACGCCGCCAGCAGGCGCTCGTAGTCCTCGACCGGGAACTTCGCGTCGATCGGCAGCAGCGGCGCGGGCTGGTCGCGCGAGGGCATGCGCACGGCGAACTCCACCGCCTCGGCGCTGTCGGGCCGGATGCGCACGTTCGTCTCGTAGCTGCCCGGCGGCAGGATGTCGTCCAGCATCGCGCGCGCCTGCGTCTCGCCCCAGCCGCTGCGCGTCCGCACGTTCGAAAACAGCCGCCTGATGTCGCCGATCTGCGCCGCCGTCGCCTGCACGTCGCCCATCGCCTTCTGCACGGCGGCGAACTGCTCGATCACGCGGGCAAAACTTTCGCCCATCTGCTTCTCGACCGCCGCATGAAGCTGCTCGTTCACGCTGCGCTGGATCTCGCCAAGCCGTTCCTGCACCAGCAGCTTCAGCTCGCCCTGATCGCGCACCAGCCCGGTATGCGCGTTCGCAAGATCGACCTGCGTGCGCCGCATCGTCTCGTCCAGGCTGCGCAGCCCGGCCGCCGCCTGTTCCGCCAGCAGGCGCTGGCGCTCGCCCTGGTTCCCCAGCCGCAGCACCGCCAGCAGCGCGAGCAACGCCAGCAGCGCCGCCGCGCCTGCGAGCAGGGCCGCCGCTTCAGGCATCGACGTGCGCGACTTCTCGTGTCGCAGCCGGACCGATCGCCGACAGCAGGGCCGGCAGGAAGGCGAGCGTGGCGAGCAGCGTGCACCCCAGGCTGATCAGCAGCAGCTGGCCCATGCTCGCCGTGCCGGGATGCGCCGACAGCGCGAGCGTGCCGAACGCGGACCCGGTCGTGCACGCCGAGAACGTCACGGCGCGGGCGGTGGCGGAGCCGAGCATCTTCGGCCGCCCCGCGCGCCAGTTCATCACGAAGTAGATGTTGAACGACACGCCGACGCCGAGCAGCAGCGGCAGCGCGATGATGTTGGCGAAGTTGATCGGCAGCGGCAGGGCCACGATCACCACCACCGTCATCAGCGCCGACAGCAGCAGGGCCGAGAGCACCAGCGCCATGTCCAGCACCCGGCGCAGTACGGCGAACAGCAGCACGGCGATGGCGAACACCGCGCCGATGGCGGCGGTGCGGAACGCCTTCACGATCGTATCCGCCGTCGCCACGATCGTCACCGCCGATCCCGCCGCGTCGGGTGCCACGCCGTCCACCTGGCCCACGAACTTCCGCAGTCCCGCGCTGTCCCGCGCGCCGGGCTTGGCCAGCACCTGGATCCGTGTCCGCCCGTCCGGCAGCATCCACTCGCGCCTGAGGTCGGCCGGCAGGTCGGCGACCGTCGCGGGCGTGGCCGACAGCGCCGTGCGCAGCTGCTCCAGCTCCGTCGGCAGGAAGCGCACCAGTGCGGCGTTCATCGCGATGAGCGTCGCGTCGGAAGCAAGCTGCACCGCCTTCAGGTCGGCATCGATGGCGATCAGCGGGCTGTCCTTCGGCAGCTTCGGCAGTGCGGGCCCGATCTGTTCCTCGGCCGACTTGGCGGCCATGCGGATATCGGCCGGCGTCACCGCCGCCGGCGGCGTGGCCGGCGGCGACAGCGTCACCGCGAGGATCGAGTTGGCGTCGGCGACGGCGGCAAGCTTGGGCGCCTGGTCCTGCGGCACGAAGCTCGCGGCGGAGATCACGTTGCCCGCCAGCGGGAGCTTCTCCAGCTTCGGCATCAGCGCGGTCGCCGCGTCGTACGACGGAGCCAGGATGTCGGCGCTGTACGGGTTGGACACCGGGTCGTCCAGCAGGTCCTGCAGCGTGCGCATCGCCTCGGTGTTCGGGTTCTTGGTGTGCAGCGGGTCGCTGTCGAACTGCAGGAACGGCAGCAGCACGACGCCCGCCGCCGCCAGCGTGCCGAACACGCACAGCATCGGCAGGCGCCGCCGGTGGATGACCGGGTCGAGCGGCGCTGCCCAGGTGAAGCCCACCTCGGCCTTCTCCCTGCGCGGGCGGACCAGGGTGATCGCCGCGGGCAGAAAGGTCATCGTGCAGACGAACGCGATCAGCATGCCGAAGCCCGCGATCAGGCCGAGCTCGGCGACCCCCGAGAAGCTGGTCGGCACGAACGCCAGGAACCCCGCCGCGGTCGCCATGGCCGCGACCAGGATCTGGATGCCGACACGGCGGCCGGTCTCTTCGAGTGCGGCCTCCAGCGAGCCCTCGGCCAGACGCATTTCGCGATATCGCACCGCGAACTGGATCGAGAAATCCACCGCGATGCCGACGAACAGCACGGCGAAGCCGACGGAGACAAGATTGAGCGTGCCGATCGCGACGGAGGCGAAGAACAATGTGAACGTCAGGCCGAGTGCCAGCGTCCCCAGGATCGGCAGGATCAGCCGCCCCCGCACCGCCAGGAACAGCCACAACGTGATCAGCGCGAAGCTGCCGAGCAGTCCCCACACCGCCCCTTGCGCGACGGTCGAGAATTCCTCGTCGGCCAGCGCCACCTGTCCGGTGATGCGGACATGAGCATCGCCGCTGCGCACGAACTCCAGATTCGCGATGATCGCGCGCATCGCCTCGGTCGCCGCCCCGCCGGGCTGCAGCGAGCCGTAGTCCTGTTTCGGCTGCACCAGGACGAACTTGAACTTCGGCCCGAGTGCCGCGACGTCGCCGGACAGCAGGTTTTCCCAGGACAGCGCGATGGGACGCCCGGCCAGCGCGTCGGCCATCGAGGCGTGGAAGCCGCGCAGCTCGGGCGCGTAATTCGCCAGATCCCCCGCCTGGTCGTGCTGCACGCCCAACCCCAGCAGGCCGAGCGCCGCGAACAGCCCGCGGGCCGACGGATCCGCGACGAGCTGGCCGAGGAAGGGCTGCGCGTCGATCGTCTGGTCCAGCAGCTTCTGCAACTTGTCCTGCGACAGGAACAGCAGGCCCTCGCGGTGCAGGTAGGGCGAGCTGTCGGGGCGCCGCACGGTCAGGAAGTGGGCGCGGTCGGCGCGCAGGGCGTCGGCCAGCGCGGCGGCCGTGGCCTCGGCCTCCTCCGGGATGCGGCCGTCGACGACGGCGACGAGCAGGTCGGAATTCTGCGGGAAGTCACGACCGAACGCCATCGCGTGCTGCCGCCAGGGCAGCGACTTGGCGAACATCTCGTCGGTGTCGGTGGAGACGCCGAGATGGCCCGACGCGTACCACGCCGCGCCGGCGGCGAGCAGGATGCCGCCCAGCACCACCCAGGGGGCGAAACGGCGACAACGCCCGACCAGGGCGGCGAGCAGATTCGGCAGAAGCATGCAGACCTTGCTATCCGATGGAGCGGTTCGAAGGGGCGGCTCGACGGTGCCGGCGGCAGGCGCGGGCCGGTCGGTCCGGATAGTCGGTCCCGCCTGCCCGGTCCATGGCTGAAACGCTTCGACCCGGAACGCGCCCGTGCGTTCCGCATCGCCGTCGCACTGGGCTAAGCTTCGCCGCTGGCCCGAACGCCGGGGCCGCATTCGCGACGGGAGGAAAACATGACCAGCCCCTTTGACGCCGGGCTCGACCGCAACGCGGCCAACTACGCCGCGCTCTCGCCGCTCAGTTTCATCGCCCGCTCGGCGCTCGCCTATCCGGACAGGACCTCCGTGATCCACGGCGACGTGCGGCACACCTGGCGGCAGACCTACGAGCGCTGCCGGCGGCTCGCCTCGGCCCTCTCGCGACGCGGCATCGGCAAGAACGACACCGTGGCGGTGATGGCGGCGAACATCCCTGCCATGGTCGAGGCGCATTTCGGCGTGCCGATGTGCGGGGCGGTGCTCAACACGCTGAACACGCGGCTCGATGGCGCGACGATCGGCTTCATGCTGGGCCACGGCGAGACGAAGGTGCTGCTGACCGACCGCGAGTTCTCGCCCACGGTCAAGCAGGCGCTCGCCGGGCTGCAGACCAGGCCGCTGGTGATCGACATCGACGACGCGCTGGCAACGAGCGGCGAGCTGATCGGCGAGTTGGAATACGAGACCTTCCTGCAGGAGGGCGACCCCGCCTACGAGTGGTCGCTGCCGGCCGACGAATGGGATGCCATCGCGCTGAACTACACCTCGGGCACGACGGGCGATCCCAAGGGCGTGGTGTACCATCATCGCGGCGCGTACCTGAACGCGGTCAGCAACATCGTCGGCTGGACCATGCCGCAGGGTGCGGTGTACCTGTGGACCTTGCCGATGTTCCACTGCAATGGCTGGTGCTTCCCGTGGAGCGTCGCGGCCGTCGGCGGCACCAACGTCTGCCTGCGCAAGGTCGAGGCCGCGGCGATCCTGGACGCGTTCCGCCGCCACAACGTCACCCACATGTGCGGCGCGCCGATCGTCTATGCCACGCTGATCAACGCGCCCGAGCACCTGCACGCGCAGCTGCCGCATGTGGTGAAGGGACAGGTCGCGGGTGCGGCGCCGCCGGCCGCGATCATCGAGGGCGCCGCGCGCATGGGCATCGACCTGACGCATGTGTACGGCCTGACCGAGACCTACGGCCCCGCCGCGGTGTGCGAGAAGCACAAGTCCTGGGAGGCGCTCGACGCGCACAAGCGCGCGGAGCTGAACGCCCGCCAGGGTGTGACCGCGCCGCTGCAGGAGGCGATGACCGTGCTCGACCCGGAGACGATGCAGCCGGTGCCGTGGAACGGCGAGACGATGGGCGAGATCATGTTCCGCGGCAACATCACCATGCGCGGCTACCTGAAGAACCCGAAGGCGACGGCGGCGAGCTTCGCCGGCGGCTGGTTTCACACCGGCGACCTCGCGGTCGTGCAGCCGGACGGCTACGTGAAGATCCGCGACCGCTCCAAGGACATCATCATCTCGGGCGGCGAGAACATCTCGTCCATCGAGGTCGAGGACGTGCTGCACAGCCATCCGGCGGTGCTCGGTGCGGCGGTGGTGGCGCAGCCCGACGAGAAGTGGGGCGAGACGCCCTGCGCCTTCATCGAGGTGAAGTTCGGCATGACGCTGACCGAGGACGAGCTGACCGAGTACTGCCGCGCGAACATGGCGAGGTTCAAGGTGCCCAAGCGCTTCGTCTTCTCCGACCTGCCGCGCACCTCGACCGGCAAGATCCAGAAATACATGCTGCGTGCGAAGGCCCGCGAGCAGGGCGAGCAGGCGGTCTGACCGGTGCCATTGCGCACCGACGGACCGCGCGCGGCGTGCCTCGGCGCGGCGGCGCTGCTGCTGGGCGCCGCCGCACCCGCCGGGCCGCCGCCGGCGGCGACCGACGTGCCGTTCGATGTGCTCAGCCCCGACCTCTATCGCAGCGTGACGTTGAAGTGGAACGCGGGCAGCGGGACGCTCTGCGCGGCGACGCGGTCGCGGCGGGACTGGGAGGCGCTGACCCGCAACGTCGGCGCGAAGTCCCAGGACAACGGCGCGCCGACGCCGGACGAGTGGAACCGCCACGCCGTCCTGGTGCTCGGGCGGCAGGTCAACATGGGCCGCACACCGGTTGGGTTCCACGTCGATGGCGTGCACAGGCAGGGCTCGACGATCGAGGTCGACTACTCGCTCACCCCGGTGCCGCCCCCCGGCGGCACCGCGTGGTTCGCGGCCGTCGCGATCCTGAAGCCCTTGACGCCGACCGTGACATTCAAGGAATCCGGGCGCGTTGTGTGCACCGTGCAGCCGATGGCGGGCCATTGGGTCTCGCCGAGTAAGCCGGCGCCCGCACCGGCGCCGCCGTCCGACCAGCCGCAGGCTTCGGCGCCTGCCCAATAGGAGAGAGACATGAGCTATACGCCGCCGGTCCGCGACATGCGCTTCGTGCTGGAGGAGCTGATCGGACTCGATCGCGTCGGCGCGTTGCCGGGCTGCGATCAGGTCACGCCCGATCTGGTGGGCGCGGTGCTGGACGAGGCGGCGAAGTTCGCGCGCGACGTGCTCGCCCCGCTCAACCATCCCGGCGACAAGCAGGGTGCCAGCTGGCACGACGGCGAGGTCAGCACGCCCGACGGCTTTGCGGATGCCTACAAGCGGTTCGTCGAGGGCGGCTGGAACGCGCTCGCGGGCGATCCGGAATTCGGCGGGCAGGGCTTGCCCATGGCCGTCGCGGCTGCGGTCGACGAGATGTGGAACGCGTCCAACGTGTCCTTCGCCCTGTGTCCGCTGCTGACGACAGGCGCGATCGAGGCGTTGCACCTGACCGGGTCGGACGCGCAGAAGGCGCTCTATCTGCCGAAGATGGTCGAGGGCACCTGGACCGGCACGATGAATCTGACCGAGCCGCAGGCCGGGTCGGATCTGGCCGCCGTGCGGACGCGCGCGGTGCCGGAGCCGGACGGGCGCTACCGCATCTTCGGGCAGAAGATCTTCATCACCTACGGCGATCACGACATGGCCGAGAACATCGTGCACCTCGTGCTCGCGCGGCTGCCCGACGCGCCGGAGGGCGTGAAGGGACTCAGCCTGTTCATCGTGCCGAAGTTCATCCCCGACGCGAACGGCAACCCGGGCGAGCGCAACGACGTGCACTGCGTGTCGATCGAGCACAAGCTCGGCATCCACGGCAGCCCGACCGCGGTGCTGGCCTTCGGCGACCACGGCGGCGCGATCGGCGAGCTGGTCGGCGAGGCCAACCGCGGCCTGGAATACATGTTCATCATGATGAACGCGGCGCGCTTCCATGTCGGGCTGCAGGGTGTCGCGGTTTCGGACCGGGCGCTGCAGCAGGCGCGGGAGTACGCGAAGGAGCGCGTGCAGGGCGTCGAGACCGGCGTGCGCGGCGGCGGGCGGGTGCCGATCATCAAGCATCCGGACGTGCGGCGGATGCTGATGGAGATGAAGGCGCGCACCGAGTCGATGCGTGCGCTGGCCTATGTCACCGCCTTCCTGCTCGATGTCGGCAGCCGGGCCGAGAACGAGGAGGGCCGCAAGCGGGCGCAGCTGTTCGCGGAACTGCTGATCCCCGTGGTCAAGGGCTGGAGCACCGAGAGTTCGATCGAACTCGCCAACATCGGCATCCAGGTGCATGGCGGCATGGGCTTCATCGAGGAGACGGGCGCGGCGCAGTACCTGCGCGATGCGCGCATCCTGACGATCTACGAGGGCACCACGGGGATTCAGGCCAACGACCTCGTCGGCCGCAAGATCGCCCGCGACGGCGGCCGCGTCGCCACCGTGGGCATCGCGACGATGCGCGAGGAGATCAAGAACCTGCCGGAAGACGGCGACCTGGCGACGCTGCGCACGGGGATGGCCGAGGCGCTGTCGCTGCTGGAAGCGTGCGTCGAGTGGGTCGCCAACACGTATTCGGTCGATCCGCGCCCGGCGCTGGCCGGTGCGGTGCCGCTGCTGAAGCTGTTCGGGATCACCGCGGGCGGCTGGCAGACCGCGCGTGCGGCGCTGGCGGCGAAGGCGAAGCTGGACGCGGGCGAGAATGCCGAGCGCGACTTCTACACGGCGAAGATCGGCACCGCGCGGTTCTATGCCGACAGCGTGCTGCCGCAGGTCCGCGCGCTTGCGCACACCGTCATGAACGCCGCGGCGGGGACGCTGGCGCTGACCGACGAGCAGCTCGCGGCGTAAGCCGGGCGGCTTTTCGGCAATCCCACGCGTGGCTTTCGTGACCCATCGTCGCCGTAACTTCGCAACCAGCGACTGCGCGTCCGTCGGCGCGCGCACCTTCGCGTCGTTGTCGAAGTAGACGAATACGTCGGCGCTACCTGCTACTCCGCTGCATGCGGGCGTGCTTGAGTGGAGGGGGGGAGGGCGGTCATGGCAGCCGAACGCACGCAGGTGGGGATCGTCGGCGCGGGGCCGGCGGGATTGCTGCTCGCCCGGTTGCTGCATCTGAACGGCATCGACTGCATGATCCTCGAAGCGCGCTCCCGCGCCTATGTCGAGAACCGCATACGCGCGGGCGTGCTGGAGTGGAACGCCGTGCGCGTGCTGGAAGATGCCGGGGTCGCCGGCCGGCTGCACGACATCGGCCTGCCGCACGAGGGCGTCGTCCTGCGCTACGACCAGCGCGACCACCGGATCGATTTCCGCGGACTGACCGGCAAGCACGTCACCGTCTATTCGCAGCACGAGGTGGTGCGCGACCTGATCGCGGCGAATCTCGCCGCCGGCGTCCCGATCGTGTTCGAGGCCTCCGACGTCCATCCGCTCGGCTTCGACGACGACGCGCCGGAAATCGCGTACGTGGCCGGCGGCGAGCATCGCGTGCTGCGCTGCGACTACATCGCCGGCTGCGACGGGTTCCACGGCGTCTGCCGCGGCGCGATCCCCGCCGGCGTGCTGACGGTGTTCGACCGCATCTATCCGTTCGCCTGGCTCGGCATCCTGGCCGATGCGCCGCCGAGTTCGCACGAGCTGGTCTATGCCAACCACGCCAACGGCTTCGCGCTGCTGTCGATGCGGTCGACGTCGGTCAGCCGCCTGTATCTGCAGTGCGCGCCGGACGAGGACCTGGAGGCGTGGCCGGACGCGAGGATCTGGGACGAACTGCGGGTGCGGCTGGCGACCCGCGAGGGTTTCGCGCTGACCGGCGGGCCGGTGCTGCAGAAGGGGGTGACGCCCATGCGCAGCTTCGTCGTCGAGCCGATGCAGCACGGGCGGCTGTTCCTGGCGGGCGACGCGGCGCACATCGTTCCGCCGACCGGGGCGAAGGGCATGAACATGGCGATCGCCGACGTCACCGTCCTCGCCCGCGCGCTGGCAACTCGGATCAAGGACGGCGATGGCGAGCGGCTGGCGCGGTACTCGGCCGACTGCACCGACCGGGTGTGGAAGGTGCAGCGGTTTTCCTGGTGGATGACCTCGATGCTGCACCGCTTCGCGGGGCAGACGCCGTTCGACCGGCGGATGCAGATCGCCGAGCTGGACTACGTCGCGACCTATCCCGCGGCATCAGCACTGCTGGCCGAGAACTATGTCGGCCTGCCGATCGGCTGAACCGGTGCCGCAGCAGGCTGTTCCCCCGGCATGCGGCGGGATCATCCATCGGGCGGCGGGATCATCCATCGCGCGGCGCCGATCCTGATGATCGTCGTGCTCCCGGGCGGGTACGCGACGCGAACGAAGCGTGCGGGTGCGGGAGCCGGGGCGCCTTCCGGCGTTGCCGGCGCAGGTGCGGGAGCCGGGGCGCTGTCCGGCGTTGCCGGCGCAGGTGCGTCGGGTTGCGGCGCGGCGTCGGGCGGGGCTGCCGATGGGCTGGCCGCGTGTGCGTCGTCATTCCGCGGCGTGGCTTCGGGCGGCGTGGCTTCGGGCGGCGCGGCTTCGGACGGCGGGTCCGATGGCGCGGCCGCGTGTGCCTCGTCATTGCGAGCCGCCGCTTGGCGGCGTGGCAATCCAGGGCCGCGCGACGGACGTTTGTCACGTTGCCCTGGATCGCCACGGCGCTGCGCGCCTCGCGATGACGAGGGAATGGTACCTTGCGTAACCTTCTCGTCCGGCCCTGGAACGCGGTCCGGCGGCTGTTCCGCAGCGTGCAGGTGGTGCGCGGCTTCTCGCGCCAATTCGCGGTCGCGCGCGCGGGCGCGGCTGCGCTGCGCCATGCGTTGCAGCGTGCGGGTGTGGTCGCGTACGAGCTTGGCCTCGGCCGCGCGGCGCTCGACGATGAACCAGCGGTCGGTCGCGGGAGGGTATTCGGCGCGGCGGGCGCGCCAGCGGGCCCAGCCGAGCATGGCCCAGATCCCCGGCGGCGGCCCCGGTTCGGGCGTGCGTGCGGCACGCTGGCGGCGGCTTGTCTCGGCCCAGGCGCGGCGTGCGGCGAGCAGGCGGATCGACGCGCGCGTCGCCAGCCGGTGCAGGCGGCACTCCGCCTTCCAGGCGCCGTCGCAGGCACGCCTGTAGACCTCGCGGGTTTCGGTGCAGTGGGCGCAGCGGTGGCGGGCGCCCGGGTAGCGGGAGACCTCCAGGTCGCACCAGGACTCCATGCTGCGATGCCCGGGCCAGGGACGGAACAGCCGCTGGGGTTTGGGCCGGCGTTCGCAGAAGGCGTCCTGGATGATCTCGACGCGGAACATGCGCTCGCGCATGGACACGGCGATCTCGGGGTCGGGCTCCGGTGTTTCGCGCACGCGGGTTCCGCGGGCGTACGAGACGCGGAAGCTTTGGTAGAGCCGCTTGAGGAAGGGCGGCAGGAAGTCGAACACGGGCCCCTCCTTCGGCTGGAGTGGATGTCGGTTGAGGGTTGCTAGGACTGGATTCTAGGCTGGCCGGGCGAAGCTGATCCGGCCCGCGAAGCCCGGCGCGTTGCGCCACACCAGATCCTCGAGGCTCGCCGTGGTTTCGATCAGCTCCAGCCCGTAATCGTCGAACGCGAGCGTGCCGTAGACATGCGTCGACAGCAGCGGGTTGGTGTAGATCTGCGAGAACGCGTCGACCGCCACCATCACGCCCATCAGCTCGCCGAACACGGCGTCAGGCGCGCGCTTTTCCGCCAGCAGGCCGACGGCCAGCTCCAGGTCCTCGAACCGGCCGCCGTAGAGCGCCTCGAGCTGGCCCGACAGATCGTCCTCGCCGGTCAGCTCGCGGAACGACGACATCGGCTGCAGGCCGAAGCATGCGCGGTAGGCGTTGAAAGGCCGCAGCCGGTGGGCCCGTGCGAGGTGCTGCGTGCGCGCCTCGACCGGCATCAGGAAGCGCGGCGTGTTGCGCAGGCCGATGCGGCCTGCCTGCTGCGCGGACAGCGCGGCGAGCACCTCGGCCGCACCGAGGCGTTCCAGAAGGGCGGGGTTGTAGCGGAAGTCGTCGGGGCCGAGTGCGGTGCCTTCGAAGCCGATCGCGTCCGGCACCACCGAGTGCCAGCGGTACAGCAGGTCGAACTCGATGGCGATGCGGTTGGTGCGGTACCAGTCGCGGCGCTCGGCGAAATGCCGGTTGAGGTGCAGGCGGAACGGCAGGCCCGACAGGTGGGCGATGTATTCCTCGATCGTCAGCTTCAGCAGCAGCGCGATCAGCGTGCTGCGTGCGGTCTCGAACAGCCGGTCGTCGTCCCATTCCGGATGGCGGTGGGCCAGCTCGCCGGCGATGCGGTTGTGCTCGCGGATGAAGATCGTGCTGATCGCGCCGTAGAAGATCGTGCTGTTGCCCTGTTCCAGGCCGGTCGCATGCAGCGCGGCACGGCGCGCCGTGGCGGTGCCCGGCGGCAGGCAGGCGCGGTCGAACAGGCCGAGGATGCCCGCCGCATAGCCGCCTCTGGCGTAGCGTGCGCGCACCCGGCGCGGGCCGGTCATCAGGCGGTCGGGGTAATGGCCGCCGGGCAGCAGGCGGGTGCGCAGGCGGCCGCCGGTGTGCGCGCGCAGCATATGCGTCGTCGCCTCGTCGGGGCCATAGATCTGGTTGAGGTCGATCTCGTGGCTGGAGCGGTTGCGCCGCAGGTCCGTCGGATCGGTGCGCATGAAGCTGTCGGTGAACCACTGCGCGAAGAAGCACAGCAGCGCCGAGGTGCGCGGGCAGGGCTCGAAGCGGCGGCGCTCGAACAGCGCCAGCAGCGTGCCCGGCTCGGCCGTCAGGTCGCGGCGCAGCACTCCCAGCGGCGGCAGCGCCGGGACCGTCGGCTGCGGCGGCAGGTGGCGGCCGGTGTAGCCGCGGTCGAACAGGCCGGTCCACGAGATGTACGGCTCGGCCGGCGCGTCGGACGGCGGGTCCGGGCTCCAGGGCGCGCCGGGAGTCCAGCAGGAGAACGGCAGCGGACGCGATTGCGTCAGCGCCAGCACGCGGTCGGCGATGAAGGCGTCGACGGCGTCGCGCACCGGGGCGATGCGCTCGGCGCGATCGACAAGCCGGCCGAGCCAGTTTCGCAGCCAGGAGGAGGTGGAGAGGTGGTCGGCCATCGGACGCTCCGCATCGAATAGGCCGATAGTCCTAAACCACGTTCAGGCGGGTGGCAAGAAAAAAATCCTCGCGGGTCGCAGATCGCGGGTCTGTGCGGCCACCGATCGTTGGTAGCGATAACATCAGACCGGTTCGGCTCCGATTGAGCGACGTCAATGACCGATCGAAAACCGGCATGTTCGCTGCCGCCGACACGGATCGGGACGGAGACGAATCCCTCGGCTCGTCCATGGGAGGTAACGAGGATGAAAATGGCCAATCCCGCCCCGCTGGGGCTCACCGGCTTCGCGATGACGACCTGGCTGCTGTGCTTGCACAATGCCGGCTTCTTCGGAGGCGACAGTGTTCCGATGACGCTGGCCGTGGCGTTTGCCTTCGGCGGCACCGCGCAGTTCTGCGCCGGGCTGCTGGAGTTCCCGCGCGGCAATACGTTCGGCTTCGTGGCGTTCTGCTCCTATGGCGCGTTCTGGTGGTCGTTCGCGCTGTTCGTCCAGTTCTTCCACACCGGCGTACCGGCCCCCTTCGTCGGCTGGTACCTGGCGAGCTGGGGCGTCTTCAGCGTCATGATGTGGATCGGCACGTTCCGTCTCAACCGCGTGCTGCAGCTGATCTTCCTGGCGCTCTGGATCACCTTCTTCCTGCTGGCGATCGGTGAATGGTTCGCCATTCCGATGGCGGGGACGATCGGCGGCTTCACCGGCCTGCTGACGGCGCTGCTCGCCTTCTATCTGGCGGCCGCCGAGGTCATCAACGAGACGCGCGGCGAGATGGTGCTGCCGATCGGGCCGTACAAGGCCCCGACGGCGCCGGCACCGATGCGTTCGCAGGCGGCCTGATCTGGCCTGCGCTGACGGCGGCGTCCTGCCGCCGTCAGCTTGCGTACAGCCGAAACCGCATGTCGCACGCCGCGGCATGCGGTTCTGCGCTTGGTGGCGTCATCGCGTCCTGGAGCGACACGCGTAATACCAAGTCTGGCCCAGCCGGCAGACATGCCGGCGGCACGATGGACTGGGAGAGCACGACTCACCTCGTCATCGCGAGCCGCCGGTTGGCGGCGTGGCGATCCAGGGCCGCGCGGCAGGCGTTTCTCGCGCGGCCCTGGATCGCCACGCTTCGCTCGCGATGACGAGTGCATGGGTTCCGGCCAGACCCGGGCCTTTCACTCGACCGCCGCGCGCAGCTCCATCTGCCGCGCGCGCTCCGCGGCACGCGGGCCGTGATGCCGTTCGATCACCGGCGACAACGCGATGTTGAACGACAGTGGCAGGTCCAGGCCGGCGACCGGCGCGGCGTAGCCGAACACGCCGTTGAGCCAGTCGAACACGGTCGCCTGTCCGATCGTCAGGCCGCCGATCTGGCAATGCGCGGCCGCGCCCTCGGTGCGCGTGAACAGGTGGATGCGCTTCCGCGCGGGCATGTGCTCGAGCGCGTGCAGGTTGGCCTCGATCATGCCCGTGCTGGTCTGGGCGATTTCGTCCTCGGTGATCAGGCACAGCGTGGGGCAGCGGATGTGGCCCTCCGTCCCGGCGAGCGAGTAGGGAATCCAGGCGTCGAACAGCTCGGACGGACGCTCGATCCCCAGCACCCATCGCGCGTGCTGCAACGCCCAGCGCGCCTGTACGTCGTGCAACGCGATCAGATGGTAGGCGATGTCGAACAGCCAGGGTGGCAGGTCGCGCAGCACGCCGGGCCACGCGGCCTGGAACGCCTCGCCGACATCGGCGAGCGGGGGGTTCAGGATCACGGCGGCGATGCGCGGCTCGAACGCGGCGGCGCGGGCGGCGAGGAAGCCGCCGAGCGAATAGCCGATCAGCGCGACCTGGTCGGGCCGCACGTCGTCTTGCGACAGCAGCCAGTCCACGACGGCGCCGACCGGCTGCTCGTAGTCCGCCATCAGCCGCAGGCCGTTGTTGTCGTACACCGCGCCCCACTGGCCCGGCCCCTCGAACACCAGGCAGTTCCAGCCGTAACGAGGCGAGGCGAAGCCGATCCAGGCGCAGATTTCCTCGGCGGTCGAATCGAACCCGCCGAGGGCGATGAGCGTGGGCCGCGGCGGCGCGGCCGCGCGGATGAAGTAGCCGGGCAGGGTGGCGGCGCCGAACGGGATGCCGACGACCTCGATGTCGGGGCGCGAGATGGCGATGGAGCGCCGGAAACAATCGCGGCTCGCCTGCCACGCCTCGCGATGGATGGGCTTTCTGTAGGACGCGTAGAAGCACGCCATGCGCATGTAGGTGCTGGCGCGCATCAGCAGGCCGGCGGCGGTTTCGCGCCTTCCGTCGCGCTCGGCGGCGTCGGCCTGCTCGGCCAGCGCGCGGGCGCGAGCGTGCCACGCCTTGGTCCAGCTTCGCAGGCCGTTGCGGCGGATGTGCCGGGCGACGTCGAGGCACTCGCCAAGCTCCGCACCGCCCCAGCCCGCCGCCATCAGGCCGCGCAGGAACTCGTAGTCGAAGGCGCCGACCTCGGTGGATCCGAACTTGGGCTTCACGGCGGGCGTGGACGCATGAGCGCGACGGCGGCCGCGACCAGATCGGCGTTGCCGGCGGCGGGTGTGCCGTCGGGCAGAGCGGCACCGTCCTCCAGGCCGACCCGCGTCGAATAGAAGTCGCGCGCCGCGCGGCCAACGAAGCGCCACACCGTGTCGTCGAAGCCGTGCAGCAGGATCGGCTTGGCGATCGACGCGGCACGCAGGGCGGCGAGGGTCGCGTCGGCGGCGACCATCGCCTGCGCGTCGTCCTGTTCGCCGACCTCGACGAGGATGCGGAGCGCGAGCGGGGCGAGGCCGAGGCGATGCAGGCGCTCGGCGTCGGCTGCCGAGGCGAGCCCGGCTTCGATGCCGATGCCGCGCCGGTGCAGGCGTTCGATCACGGCGGGTGCGCCGGGCTCGCCGAGATTGACCGAGGCGTAGTCGGGCAGGATTCGCCACGCGTCGATCGCAGCGAGGCGGCGGTCCTCGTCGCGCTCGATCCAGGCTCCCGTGCTGACGCCGACGAGCGTGCCGGGCAGCCGGTCGCGCACCGCCGCGATGGTGGCGTCGACTGCCGCGGCAGCCAGGGTTTCGCTGCCGTCGGCGGCGCGCACGTGCAGGTGGATCTCCGCCGCCCCTGCGGCGACGACGGCCGCCGCGTCGGCCGCCAGTGCTGCGGGCGTGATGGGCAGATGCGGGTGATACGATGGCGGGCGTGCGCCGTTCAGGCAGGCCTGGACGATCATGGTCGCTGTATCACCCCGTCAGCACCGGCCCGCTAGCCGGCATCCAGGCCGTTCCTACTCCTGCAACCAACTTCCGGGACAAGCCCGGCCATGACGGCGACGACGGCGGGCAGCGCTACCGCCGCCACCACCCCCGCTTGCGCTCGGCGGGCGGGGGCTCGCCGGCGATGATCACCGGTTGGATCGCGGGCGCCGCGGGCGCCGGCTCGGGAGCGGGCGGCTCGGCGGCGGGCGCCTCGCCGTTCAGCGGCGAAGCCGCACGCACCGCTGCCGCGGCTTCCGCATCGACGTGGGCCTGCGACTCCTCCATCGGCACGTACGCGTAGTCCTGCGTCGAGGCGACGGGCAGCGTCTCGACATCCGGCTCGTTCGCCTCGTGCCCGAGCGGTTCGGGCGAGGCGACGTCGTGCTCCGCGACCTCCTCCGGCGCGGACTCGCCGCGGACCGGCGTGGGCGGCGGGAACGACTCGGGCTCGGGCCGCGTGGCCGGCCGGGGCGAGGGCTCGACATGCGCCTGATCGAGTACGTCGAAAATGTCGAAGTTCGACGGGCCGAACGGATTGGCCGGGGTCGGGCCGAAATACGGCACCGCGGGAATGTCCGGCTGGTCCGCGCCCGGGATGCCGACCGGCGGCACGGCGTCGGTGCGGCCTTCGGGACGGCGGTTGCGGCCGCCGCGACGGCTGCGCCGGCGCCGGCGCTCGCCTTGCTCGTCGGCTTGCGCTGCTCCGGCGACCGCGTCTCCGGGCATCGCTTCCTCTGCAGCCGCTCCCTCGTCGGCGGCTTCGGACTCGCTCGCCTCCGATTCGGCGTCGGCGAATTCGGGCACGCCTTCGACATGCGTGGTCTCGGCCGTCAGCTCGTCGCGGCGTCCGCCGCCGCGCCGCCGGCGCCGGCGGCGACGCTTGCAGTGGTCGGCTTCCTCGGGCGTCTCGCCGGCGACCGGGGCGGCGTCGGCTTCCGCCGATGCCTCGGTCTCCTCGTCGTCGTCCTCCTCGTCCTCGGCTTCCGCCGGGGCCTCCGCCTGCGACGCCGCTGCGTCGAGCGAGGCCGCGAGTTCCGCCGTCATCGCCACCGGCGCGGCTTCCTCTCGCGCCGTCTGGGCGCGCACCCGATCGATGCGGATCTCCGGCGGGAGCAGGCTGTCGTCGCCGCTGAACACGACGCGCATCGCGTAGCGCGCCTCGATCTCGCGCAGCCGGTCGCGCTTGTTGTTGAGCAGATAGAGCGCAATGGGAGTGGCGACGTGCACGACGATCTCGGCGGCGCGGCGTTTTGCGCCCTCTTCCTCGACGTGGCGCAGCACGTGGATCGCCGCACTCTCGGTGCCGCGGACATGGCCGGTGCCGCCGCACTGCGGGCACGGGATGAAGCTGGTCTCCGCCAGCGACGGCCGCAGCCGCTGCCGGCTCATCTCCAGCAGGCCGAAATGGCTGATATGGCCGACCTGGATGCGGGCGCGGTCGTGCTTCAGCGCGTCCTTCATGCGCCGCTCGACCATCGCGTTGTGCTTCTTCGACTCCATGTCGATGAAGTCGATGACGATCAGCCCGGCGAGGTCGCGCAGGCGAAGCTGGCGCGCCACCTCGTCGGCCGCCTCGAGGTTGGTCCGCAGCGCGGTTTCCTCGATATTGCGCTCGCGCGTCGAGCGGCCGGAGTTGACGTCGATCGCGACCAGCGCCTCGGCCTGGTTGATCACCAGGTAGCCGCCCGAGCGCAGCTGCACGGTGGGCGACAGCATGGCGTCGAGCTGTGCGTCCACCTGGTGCTTGGCGAACAGCGGCATGCCGCCGTCCTTGTAGAGCTGCACCTTGCGCGCGTGCGTCGGCATCAGCATCGACATGAAGCTGCGCGCCGCTTTCCAGCCTTCCTCGCCGTCGACGATGATCTCGTCGATGTCGCGCGCATACACGTCGCGGATCGCGCGCTTGATCAGGCTGGCCTCTTCGTAGATCAGCGCGGCCGCGGTCGATTTCATGGTCAGGTCGCGGATGTCGTCCCACAGCCGCATCAGGTATTCGCAGTCGCGCTTGATCTCGGGCTTGGGGCGGTTGGCGCCGGCGGTGCGCACGATCAGGCCCATGCCGTCGGGGATGTCGAGTTCGGCGACGACGTCCTTCAGCCGCTTGCGGTCGGCCGCCGAGGTGATCTTGCGCGAGATGCCGCCGCCGCGCGGGCTGTTGGGCATCAGCACGCAGTAGCGGCCGGCGAGCGAGAGGTAGGTGGTCAGTGCGGCGCCCTTGGTGCCGCGCTCTTCCTTGACGACCTGCACCAGCAGGATCTGCCGGCGCTTGATGACTTCCTGGATCTTGTAGTTGCGCAGGAACTTGGGCGGCGGGCGGCGATCGCGCTGGTCCTCGGCGGCATCGGCCTCGCCGCCCACGGTCTCCGGCGGCGGGACGTCGGCGGCGGGGACGCTGGCGATGCGCCCGTGTTCGTGTGCCTCGTCGGCGTGCTCGGACGCGGTCTCTTCGACCGGCGGCTCGTCCTGCAGCCGCTCGACCCTGTGGTCGGCGAGGATGGGCTCGTGCTCGTGATGCGCGGCGTCCTCCGGCGCGTCGGTCAGGACCGGGCCGTGGACGGTGTCGGTCTCGATCGCGGCGGGCAGCGCGTGCGAGGCGGACGGCTCGTCGCTCTCGTCGTCCGACGGCTCCCCATGCGCCTCGGCCTCGTGCCCGACCGGCGGTTCCGCGTGGTGCTCGTCCGGGGCGTCCGCCGCGGGCTCGGCGGCGGATAGGGCGTGCGCCTCGTCGTGGAGGTGCTCGTCCTCGCCGGGCTCGCCGTCCGGACGGTCTTCGTACACGGCCTCGTCACCGCTGGGCTCGTCCGGGACGCTCTCGACGCTCTCCGCGTCGCCGCCGGTTGGCTGATCGGGGCCGGGCGGCTGGTGGGCGCGGTCGCGCGGGCCGTGATGATGGGCGGCCTCGGCCTCGGCGGCGGCGCGGTCCTCTTCCTCCTCGGCGTGCCGGGCTTCCTCGGCCTGCATGGCGAGCAGGCGCTGCCGGTCGGCGACGGGGATCTGGTAGTAGTCGGGGTGGATCTCGCCGAAGGCGAGGAAGCCGTGCCGGTTGCCGCCGTACTCGACAAAGGCGGCCTGCAGGCTGGGCTCTACCCGGACGACCTTGGCGAGGTAGATGTTGCCCTTGAGCTGGCGCTTGGCCTGGGTCTCGACGTCGAAGTCTTCGAGGCGGTTACCGTCCAGCACCACCACGCGGGTTTCTTCCGCGTGGGTGGCGTCGATGAGCATACGTTTGGTCATGTAGTCCTGAACTCCGGATTCCCCGGCGGGGATGCCGCCAGGGCGCCGGGCGGCGTCGCGCATCGGCCGGGCAAGCGCCCGGGACCGCGCGCAGGGGCGGCCGGCGAATGGTGATGGTGTGAGAGAGGGTGCGGGCGATCGATCTTCCCGCTGGAGGCAACATCCCGGCCGATTGGGTCACTGGCACGAGGGGCCGCCGTCCTTCGTTGGTGGGTGCCGTATCGGGCGCCCGGTTATTCCTGCCGGCAGCTTGGACCTGCCGGGGTGAGCCGCACCTGGCCGCCCGCACGAGGCGGGCGTGATGCGAGCCCGGCGGACACGACGGCCAAAGCCCGGCCGATCCGCCGTAACCCTCTCGGATTGTTTGCGAATCGGCCGACCGCTGTGTGCGTGCCGCCGTAATCGGCAGCCTGCCCGCGCGCGTCGCCAAGCGGTGCGACCATGCCGGAAAGCCGGTTGGCCTGCAAGGCAAAGCACGCGCGGCAAGCCAGGAAGCTCGGCTCATCAATATGTAAGATGAGAATGCGTCGACGCGATGTTAAGAGGAGCGGCATGGATGGGGTGCTGAGTCGGCGGCTGGCGATGGGGGCGTGCGCGTGCACGTTCCTGCTGCCGGCCGCGGCCGCGCTATCGGCCGAGAAGCGGCCCAGGTCCGCGTCTCCCGCCACTGGGCCGGCCCCGCTGGTGATGCTCGACCCCGGGCATGGCGGGAAGGACCCGGGCGCCATCGGGGTCTCCGGCACCTTCGAGAAGCACGTCTCCCTGGCCACCGCGATGGAGCTGAAGCGGCAGCTCGAAGCCGGCGGGCGTTATCGCGTGGTGCTGACCCGCCAGCGCGACGTGTTCATCCCGCTCGGCGGTCGGGTGGAGGCGGCTCAGAAGCACGGCGCGGCGCTGTTCGTCTCGATGCACGCCGACGCGCTGGCCGACTCCAGCGTGCGCGGGGCGAGCGTCTACACGCTCGCCGGCACCGCGTCGGACCAGCAGACCGCGGCGCTGGCGCAGCGGGAGAATGCTGCCGACCGCTTCGCCCCCGGCGCCTTCCGCGGCGAGACGCCTGAGGTTGCGGCCATTCTCGCCAGTCTCGTCAGGCGGGAGACGCGGCTCGGGTCGGTGGCGATGGCGAGCAGCGTCGTGGGTGCGCTCGACCGGGACGTACCTATGCTCCCAAATCCCTCGCGCCACGCCGCCTTCGTGGTATTGAAGGCGGCGGACATCCCGAGCGTGCTGGTGGAGATGGGGTTCATGTCGAACCCCGAGGACGAGGCGGCGTTGCGCCGTCCGGACCATCGGGTGCGCGTCGCCGCCGCCATGAAGCGAGCGGTGGACGGGTATTTCGCGGCGGCCGATCGCGTCGCACGTCTCGCCGGTTGAGCGGGGCGGGCTGGCGCGATCCGGCTTCAGTTCACCGGACGGAGTAGACCTGCTGCTGCCATGGCCGACCGATTGACCCCCCGCGAGCGCCTGGCGCGCGAGTCCGATCCCGAAGGCGACGACCGTCTGCGCCGCCGGGTGGATGCGTACGCCCCGCCGCCGGAGAAGCCGAACCAGAAGCCCAAGCCGAAGCGCAAGCGCCGCGAGCCGGGCGGCCTGATGATCTATCTCGGCCGGGCGATCGGCACTCTCACGGCGATCGTCGGCGTGCTCATGCTGGTCGGTGCTGCCGGCGCGTTCATGCTGTATCGGCACTACGCCGCCGACCTGCCGGACGTCGACGGGCTGAAGAGCTACCAGCCCCGCGTGATGAGCCGCGTGTTCGCGGGCGATGCGTCGCTGATGGCGGAACTGGCGACCGAGCGGCGCATCTTCGTGCCGTTCACCGCGATCCCCGACGTGGTCAAGCAGGCCTTCGTCTCCGCCGAGGACCAGAATTTCTGGATCCATCGCGGCGTCGATCCGCTCGCCACTGCGCGGGCGGCGATGTTCGACCTGATGCATCTGGGCCGCGGCAAGCGGCCGGTGGGTGCCTCGACGATCACGCAGCAGGTCGCCAAGAACATGCTGCTCGACAACTCGCTGAGCATCGCGCGCAAGGCCCGCGAGGCGATCCTGGCGGTGCGGATCGAGAACGCGCTCAGCAAGGAGCGCATCCTCGAACTGTACCTGAACGAGATCTATCTCGGCCTGCAGGCCTATGGTGTCGCGGCGGCGGCGCAGGCTTATTTCGACAAGCCGCTCGACCAGCTGACGCTCGGGCAGGCGGCGTTCCTCGCGACGCTGCCGAAGGCGCCGAACAACTACAATCCGTGGAGGTATCCCGACGCGGCGCGCGACCGCCGCAACTGGGTGCTCGATCGCATGCTCGAAGACCACGCGATCACCCAGGCGCAGGCGGACGCCGCGAAGGCCGAGCCCATCGTGCCCGCGCAGTTCCACCGGCCCGAGCCGCCCCAGGGCTACGAGTGGTTCGCCGAGGAAGTCCGCCGCCGCCTGGTGGACAAGTTCGGCGCCGACACCACCACGCAAGGCGGGCTGATGGTCCGCACCAGCATGGACCCGGCGTTGCAGCGCACGGCCGAGCACCTGCTGCAGATCGGCCTGATGAACTACGACCGCCATCACGGCGGCTGGCGCGGCGCCGTCGGCCGCGTCGATCCGGTCGCCGACTTCAGGGCCAACTGGCCGGAGGCGCTGGCGGAGGCGCACGCCCCGCCGGGCATGCTGCCCGAGTGGCGGCTGGCCGTGGTGTTCGAGGAGAGCGAGGGCGAGGCTCGCGTCGGCTGGGTCGAGCACGGTGGCGAGCAGAGGACCGGCGCGATCTCCCTTTCCGACCTCGGCTGGGCGCGGCCGGTGCACGACGGGCACATGGGCGGCTCGCCTGCCAGGATGAACAACGTCATGCAGGTCGGCGACCTGGTGATGATCGAGCCGCCGGCCGCCACGGCCGCGCCCGCCTTGCCGCCCGGCCTTGAAGCGGCGCCGGCACGCGGCGCGCGACCCGCAACGGCCGCGCTGGCCGCGTTGCGCGCCGACCGGGTGCAGCTGCGGCAGATCCCGAAGGTGCAGGGCGCGCTGGTGTCGCTCGATCCGACCACCGGGCGCGTGCTCGCGCTGGTCGGCGGCTGGAGCTTCGAGCAGAGCCAGTTCAACCGCGCCACCCAGGCGATCCGCCAGCCCGGCTCGAGCTTCAAGCCGATCGTCTACCTGACCGCGCTGGAGCAGGAGATCTCGCCCAGCCAGATGTTCGACGACGGGCCGATCACGATCGAGTCGGGCGGCCAGAGCTGGTCCCCCGGCAACTACGACGGCAGCACCAGCGGCCCGGTGCCGATGCATGTCGCGCTGATGCGCTCGCTCAACCTCGTCACCGTGCGCATCGGCCAGACGGTCGGCATCGACTCGGTGGCGAAGAACGCGATCGCCTTCCACGTCGTCGACGACATGCCGCGCTATCTGCCGACCGTGCTCGGCGCGGTCGGCACGACGGTGCTGCGCATGGCCGGCGCCTACGCCTCCTTCGACGAGGGCGGCCGCGAGGTGATCCCGTCGCTGATCGACAGCGTGCAGGACCGCGACGGGCATGTGGTGATGCGCCCGCAAGGGCGGTTCTGCGCCGGCTGCAGCGATCCGGCGCATACGCCGATGCTCGCCGACGACCGCCCGCAGATCGCCGATCCGCAGAGCGTGTTCCAGCTCATCACCATGATGCGGGCGGTGGTCGAGCACGGCACCGGCTACGAGGCGGGCCACGGCCTCAATCGCCAGATCGCGGGCAAGACCGGCACGAGCCAGGACTTCAACGACGCCTGGTTCGTGGGCTTCACCCCGGACCTCGTGACCGCCGTGTGGATCGGCTACGACCAGCCGGCGAGCCTGGGCGAGGGCGAAACGGGCGGCGTGATGTCGGCGCCGATCTGGCACGACTTCATGCAGGTCGCGCTGAAGGACCATCCGATGCTGACCTTCGACCCGCCGGACGGGGTGAAGCTGGTCACCTGGGGCGGCAGCTATCTCGACGCGTTCAAGGAAGGTCAGGAGCCGGGCGCGTCGGAGGATCTCGGCACCGGCGTGAGCAGCTCCGGCGGGTCCGCGAGCGCGTCGGGCGACACCAGCGGCGGCGGCGCGGGTCCCAGCGTCGGCAGCGCCAGCCAGCATGGCGGCGTGGACACCAGCATGGGCGGCCTGTATTGAGCGCGCCCCCTCTCACGCCATTTGAGTGTCATGTCGACCGAAGCTGACGCCATCGCCTCCCAGATCAAGCAGTCCGCGGCACTGCTGAGGAGGCATCTTTGACTGGGATGTCGCGACTGCCCGCCTTGCGGAGCTGAACGCTCGCGCCGAGGACCCGGCGCTGTGGAACAACGCCGAGCTCGCCCAATCGGTGATGCGCGAACGCAACCGGCTCGCGGGTGCGATCGAGGGCGTGCAGGCGATCGAGCGCGAGGCCGATGACACGCTCGAGCTGATCGCGATGGCCGAGGCCGAGGCCGACGAGGCGATGGTCGCCGACGGCATCGCGACGCTGACGCGGCTGGCCGAGGAGGCCAAGCGCCGCGAGATCGAGAGCCTGCTGTCCGGCGAGGCCGACGGCAACGACACCTACATGGAGATCAACGCCGGCGCCGGCGGCACCGAGGCGCAGGACTGGGCCGAGATGCTGATGCGCATGTACACGCGCTGGGCGGAGAAGCACGGCTACAAGGTCGAGCTGCTCGAGGAAAGCGAGGGCGAGCAGGCCGGCATCAAGTCGGCGACGCTGCGGATCAGCGGCCCGAGCGCGTACGGCTGGCTGAAGACCGAGGCCGGCGTGCACCGTCTGGTGCGCATCAGCCCGTTCGACGCCAACGCGCGGCGGCAGACGAGTTTCGCCAGCGTCTGGGTCTATCCGGTGGTCGACGACACGATCGACATCCAGATCAACGACGCCGATCTGAAGGTGGACACGTTCCGGGCGTCGGGCGCGGGCGGCCAGCACGTCAACAAGACGGAAAGCGCGATCCGCATCACGCACATCCCGACCGGGATCGTCGTGGCGTGCCAGACCGACCGCAGCCAGCACCGCAACCGTGCGACCGCGATGGCGATGCTGAAGTCGCGCATGTACGAGGCGGAGCTGCAGAGGCGCGAAGCGGCGTCGGCGGCGACCGAGGCGTCGAAGACCGACATCGGCTGGGGCCACCAGATCCGCAACTACGTCCTGGCGCCGTATCAGTTGGTGAAGGATCTGCGGACGGGGGTGGAGACGGGCAACCCGGACGCGGTGCTCGACGGCGACCTTGACGCGTTCATGGCGGCGGCACTCGCCGCCCGCGCCGGCGCCACGCGCAGCGAGGCGAGCGCGCAGGCACAGTAGCCGGAGGCGGTCGCAGCCACCGTCGTTATGCTATGGGGCGCCATGTTATGTCATCGCGAGCGAAGCGTGGCGATCC
>Ga0074045_10000936_pt1 | contig 28574 bp, 27 predicted proteins | sample BogForMeECP23OM2_FD_94442 | JGI IMG/M metagenome (GOLD analysis project Ga0074045, IMG submission 94442) | Bog forest soil microbial communities from Calvert Island, British Columbia, Canada - Bog Forest MetaG ECP23OM2 | ecosystem: Environmental > Terrestrial > Soil > Wetlands ...
CATTTTGCCGGCTTGCCCTATGTGCGGATCACCGGCGACACGGCGTTCGCGATCTCCTATTTGCAGATCCTCGTGCCGGACCGCGTCGGCCCGCTGTTCGATGTCCCCAATCATGGCTCATCGCGCGGCTTCCACGTGCATCGCGTTTCGGCCAACCGCTGGGAATTCGTCCGCACCGACGAGGGCTGGAAGATCAAGCGCCGGACCTTGCGCCCGCTCGACGGCACTGAGCCGGCACGCGAGATTTTGCGCGGCGCGCTGGAGTCGTAAAGCCGCTAAACCTGATTCGAGGAGGGTATCGCCAAGGCCCTACATCCGCGCGAGCCACAGCGTCCAGAGCCAGACTGACTACCGGGTATGCTTGACACCCCTTGGAGGGAGCGGTAGGAGTGCCCGCCGCTGGTCGAGCGCCGCGGGGGCGTAGCTCAGTTGGTTAGAGCGCCGGCCTGTCACGCCGGAGGTCGCGGGTTCGAGCCCCGTCGCTCCCGCCATCGACCGGGGAGCGTCCAGCTTTGTTGCGCCGCAGCAAGCGGCACCACGAGCCGGTTTCGCTTTCAGACGATCTAGCCTATATCTGTTGAATCGGGCTTGCAGATCAGCGTCGTCTGCCGGCAGGGTTTCCGTGCCGCAACGCCACCAGCTGGATTTCTCGATGGAAAACCTGCTCCGAGATTATTTCCCGATCCTCGTGTTCCTGGCTATCGCCGGCGGGGTGGCTACGGCCATGGTCGCGGCATCGTTATTGATCGCCCGGCAGTTACCCGACACGGCGAAGCTGTCGCCCTACGAGTGCGGCTTCGAGCCGTTCGACGATGCCCGCATCCGCTTTGACGTCCGGTACTACCTGGTGGCGATCCTGTTCATCATTTTCGATCTGGAAGTGGCCTTTCTGTTCCCTTGGGCGGTCTCGCTCGCCGATCTTGGTGCGTTCGGCTTCTGGTCGATGGTCGTGTTCTTGGCCGTGCTGACCATCGGCTTCATCTACGAATGGAAGAAGGGGGCGTTGGAATGGGAGTGATCGACACACCCGCACGCCCGATCCCACCCGGCAACGAGACAGACCTGCTGCTCAAGGCAGCGACGCAGGAAGTTCAAGACCGTGGTTTTATCGTTGCCACACTCGACAACCTCGTCAATTGGGCGAGGACCGGGTCGCTATGGCCAATGACCTTTGGTCTTGCCTGTTGCGCCGTCGAGATGATGCATACCGGAGCCAGCCGTTACGACCTTGATCGTTTCGGGGTGGTCTTCCGCGCGAGCCCACGCCAATCAGACGTCATGATCGTCGCCGGCACGCTGTGCAACAAGATGGCGCCAGCGCTGCGTAAGGTCTACGACCAAATGGCCGAGCCGCGCTGGGTCATCTCGATGGGCTCCTGCGCCAATGGCGGTGGCTATTATCATTATTCCTATTCAGTGGTGCGCGGCTGCGACCGGATCGTGCCGGTCGATGTCTATGTACCGGGTTGCCCGCCGACCGCCGAGGCGTTGCTTTACGGTATCTTGCTGCTGCAAAAGAAAATCAGGCGCACTCGGAATTTCGCCCGCTGAGCCGCCCGATGGACAAAAAGCTCCAGGCCCTGGCCGAGCATGTTTCGGCGGCGCTGTCCGATGCGCTGATCGCGACCGAGCTTCGCGCCGCGGAGCTCTGCTGTCGGGTCGAGCGCGAAGCCTTGCCCCGGGTTCTTAAGTTTCTGCGCGACGACGCGAAATGCGGCTTCACCCTGCTCTGCGATATTTGCGGCGTCGACTATCCCGATCGGCCGCTGCGTTTTGAGGTCGTCTATCACCTTCTCAGCATGCGCCTGAATCAACGTATTCGCCTAAAGGTTGAAACCGACGAGGAACAGCCGGTGCCGTCCGCGGTCGGCATCTTTAGCAGCGCCGGGTGGTGGGAACGCGAGGCATGGGATCTGTTCGGGATCTATTTCGCCGATAATCCGGACTTGCGCCGCATTTTGACCGATTACGGCTTCGAGGGTCATCCGCTGCGCAAGGATTTCCCGCTCACCGGATATGTCGAGATGCGCTACGACGAGGATCAAAAGGCCGTCGTTTACGAGCCGGTGCGCCTGCAACAGGAGTTCCGAAGCTTCGATTTCCTGTCGCCCTGGGAGGGCATGGACAAGATCCTTCCCGGTGACGAGAAAGCCAAGCCGGCTGAGGGCGAAGCCCCGGCAGAAAGCGGGCGATGAGCGATCAGCCCCCTGCCGCCGACAGCGAGCTCGAAGGCCCGCCGCGCATCCGGAATTTCATGATGAATTTCGGACCGCAGCACCCGGCGGCGCACGGCGTGATGCGGCTCGTTCTGGAGATGGACGGCGAGATCATCGAGCGCGCCGATCCGCATATCGGTCTGCTGCACCGCGGCACGGAGAAGCTGATCGAACACAAGACCTACCTGCAGGCAATCCCGTATTTCGACCGGCTCGACTACGTGTCGCCGATGTGCCAGGAGCATGCCTTCGCGCTCGCCGTCGAAAAGCTGCTGGGGATCACACCGCCACCCCGGGCGCAATACATCCGAGTAGCGTTCGCCGAGATCACCCGGATACTGAACCATCTGCTCTGTATCTGCGCGTTCGGCCTCGATGTCGGAGCCATCACGCCATTTCTCTGGGGCTTCGAGGAGCGCGAGCGGCTGATGGAGTTCTATGAGCGCGTCTCGGGCGCGCGCTTGCACGCCAATTATTTTCGCCCTGGCGGCGTCCATCTCGATCTGCCCGCCGGTCTCGCCGACGACATCCTCGCCTTCTGCGACACTTTTCCGCAGACGATCGACGACATCGAGCGATTGCTGACGGAGAACCGCATCTTCAAGGAGCGCACCGTCGATATCGGCGTGGTGACCGCCGATCAGGCCGCGGATTGGGGGTTTTCCGGACCGATGCTGCGCGGCTCGAACGTCGCGTGGGATCTCCGGCGCGCCCAGCCTTACGATGCCTACGACAAAATGGAGTTCGACGTCCCGATTGGCCGCAACGGGGATTCCTACGATCGCTATCTCGTTCGCATCGAGGAGATGCGTCAGTCGGTGCGCATCATCAAGCAGGCGATCGCGCAAATGCCTGCCGGACCGGTGAAGGTCGACGACCGCAAGGTGGCGCCGCCGCCGCGGGCCGAAATGAAGCACTCGATGGAAGCGCTGATCCATCACTTCAAACTGTATACCGAGGGTTATCACGTGCCGGCGGGCGAAACCTACACGGCGGTCGAGGCACCCAAAGGCGAATTCGGCGTCTATCTGGTTTCCGACGGAACCAACCGCCCGTACCGTTGCAAAATCAGATCACCGGGCTTTGCCTTTTTGCAGGCCACCGACTTCATGACGCGCGGCCATATGCTCGCCGATGTCGTCGCGATCATCGGCTCGATGGACATCGTCTTTGGCGAGGTCGACCGATGAGCACGCCGCTCGACGCTGCCGAATTCGAGCAGCCCGCGAACTTCGATTTCACCCCTGAGAATCTCGATCGGGCGAAAGCCCACATCGCGAAATACCCGCCGGGCCGACAGGCGAGTGCGGTCCTCCCGTTGCTGTGGATCGCGCAGTATCAGAACGGCGGATGGCTGCCGAGAGCAGCGATGGACCACGTCGCCGAACTCCTCGCAATGGCGCCGATTCGCGTGTACGAGATCGCAACCTTTTACACAATGTTCAACCTTCGGCCGGTCGGGCGGTATCTATTGCAAGCCTGCACAACGACCCCTTGCTGGCTGCGCGGCTCCGACGCGGTGGTCGAGGCCTGCGAACGCAAGCTCGGGATCGGCATGGGCGGCACCACGCCTGACGGTCTTTTCACGCTGGTCGAGGTCGAGTGCCTCGGTGCTTGCGTCAACGCCCCGATCCTGCAGGTCAACGACGATTTCTACGAGGATTTAGACGGCCCGGCGACCGAAACACTGCTCGATGCATTGCGTGAGGGGAAACCGCCGCCACCGGGTTCAGTAATCGGTCGACACGGTTCGGAGCCGGTGACCGGCCTTACAACCTTGACGGGGTCTGCCGGGGGCCAGGAATAAGAGGAAGCGAATGCTCGCCGACAAGGATCGCATTTTCACCAACCTCTATGGCCTAGACGATTGGCAGCTCGCGGGTGCCAGACGACGCGGCGATTGGGACGGCACCAAGGAGCTGATCCTCAAGGGACGCGACTGGATCGTCGAGCAGGTCAAGGAATCCGGGTTGCGCGGCCGCGGCGGCGCCGGCTTTCCGACCGGGTTGAAATGGTCGTTCATGCCGAAACAGAGCGACCATCCGACCTATCTCTGCGTCAATGCCGATGAAAGCGAGCCGGGCACCTGCAAGGACCGCGACATCCTGCGCAACGAGCCGCACAAGCTCGTCGAGGGGTGCCTGCTGGCCTCGGCGGGGATGGGAGTCCACGATTGCTACATCTATATCCGGGGCGAGTTCTATAACGAGGCACAGCGTCTGCAAGCCGCGATCGACGAAACCTATGACGGCGGTCTGATCGGCAAGGATGCGTGCGGCTCCGGCTATCCCTTCAACCTCTACCTGCACCGCGGGGCCGGTGCCTATATCTGTGGCGAAGAGACCGGCCTTCTCGAAAGTCTCGAAGGACGCAAGGGCCAGCCTCGGCTGAAGCCGCCCTTTCCAGCCCAGGTCGGGCTCTATGGCTGCCCGAGCACCGTCAACAACGTCGAGACAATCGCCGTGGTTCCGGAGATCCTGCGGCGCGGTGCCGCGTGGTTTGCCGGGATTGGCCGGCCGAGGAATACCGGCACCAAGATCTACTGTCTGTCGGGCCATGTGAACACGCCCTGCAATATCGAGGAAGCGATGAGCATCCCGCTGCGCGAGCTGATCGAGCGGCACGCGGGCGGGGTACGCGGCGGCTGGGACAACCTCCTCGCGGTCATTCCGGGCGGCTCGTCGGTACCGGTAATACCGAAGTCGATCTGCGAGACGGTGCTGATGGATTTCGACAGCCTCGTCGCCGTCAAGAGTGGACTCGGCACGGCGGCGGTCATCGTGATGGATAAATCGACGGACATCGTGAAGGCGATCGCGCGGCTGTCGAAATTCTACAAGCATGAGAGCTGCGGCCAGTGCACCCCGTGCCGCGAGGGTCTCGGGTGGGTATGGCGGGTCATGGAGCGCATGGTCGAGGGCAACGCCTCGGTAGCAGAGGTGGACATGCTGCTCGACGTTTCTTACGAGATCGAGGGTCATACGATCTGCGCGCTGGCAGACGGCGCCGCGTGGCCGGTACAGGGGCTGATCCGTCATTTCCGCCCGGAGATGGAGCGACGGATAGCCGAATATCGTCAATCTGCGGCGCGGCAGAGGCAGGCGGCCTGACTATGCCAAAGCTGACGATCGACGGACACGAGGTCGAGGTGCCGGTGGGCAGCACGATCTTTCAGGCCTGCGAGCACGCTGGGATCGAGGTCGCGCATTTTTGCTACCACGAGCGTCTGGCGATCGCCGGGAATTGCCGGATGTGCCTGGTTGAGGTCGAGAAGTCGCCGAAGCCGATTGCTTCCTGTGCGATGCCCGCGACTGACGGGATGGTGGTCCATACGAAATCGGCCAAGGCGATCAAGGCGCAAAAGGGGGTGATGGAGTTCCTGCTGATCAATCACCCGCTCGACTGTCCGATTTGCGACCAGGGGGGCGAGTGCGATCTGCAGGACCAGGCGATGGCCTACGGTTTCGACCGCAGCCGGTTCGAGGAGAACAAGCGCGCCGTCCCCCACAAGGATTTCGGTCCGTTGGTCGAGACCAGCATGAATCGCTGCATCCATTGTACGCGGTGCATCCGGTTTTTGACCGAGATCGCCGGGGTCGAGGAGCTCGGCGCCACCGGGCGCGGCGAGGATATGGAGATCGGCACGTATATCGAGCGGGCGCTGAGTTCCGAGCTGTCGGCCAACATCATCGATTTGTGCCCGGTGGGCGCGTTGACTTCGAAGCCTTACGCTTTTGTCGCCAGGCCGTGGGAGCTTCAGAAGACCGAGTCCGTCGATGTCCTCGACGCGGTCGGCAGCAGTATCCGGATCGATTCCCGCGGACTGCAAGTACTGCGGGTGCTGCCTCGCCTCAACGAGGCGGTGAACGAGGAGTGGATTTCCGACAAGACTCGTTTCGCGGTCGACGGGTTGGTCCATAAGCGGCTTGATCGTCCATACATCCGCCGCGACGGCCAACTACACGAGGCCGAATGGCGCGAGGCTCTCGATCTCGTCGCGGATCGGCTGAAGGGCGTCCCGGGGGAGCGCATCGCCGCGATTGCCGGCGATTTGTGCGATGCCGAGTCGATGTTCGCGCTAAAGGAGCTCCTGACCGGGCTTGGAGCAACGAGCCTGGACTGTCGTCAAGACGGAGCCAAGATCGATCCGCGCTGCCGCGCCGGATACCTGTTCAACACGACGATCGCCGGCATCGAGAAGGCGGACGCCTGTCTGCTCGTCGGCACCAACCCGCGCTGGGAAGCGCCGCTGGTCAACGCGCGGCTGCGCAAGCGGCATCTTCAGGGGGGCTTGCGCGTCGCTGCGATCGGTCCGGCCGTCGATCTGACCTTTCCGGTCGAGATGCTGGGCGCAGGCGGCGACACGCTGAGCGCGCTGGCGAGTGGCGACCATCCCTGGGCGGCGAGGCTGCGCGATGCGAAGAACCCAATAATCGTCCTCGGCCAGGGGGCGCTCGCCCGGCCGGATGGCTTTCGAGTGCTGGCGATGGCCCGCGGGATCGCAGAAGGCTGCGGGCTCTGCCGCGACGACTGGAACGGGTTCAACGTGCTGCATCATGCGGCGGCCCGTGTCGGCGGGCTCGATCTTGGCTTTGTGCCGGGACCGGGCGGGCGCGACGTTGGCGGGATCCTCGCCGGCTGCAGATCGGGTGATGTGGAGCTTCTATACCTGCTCGGCGCGGATGCGATCGACACCGTCGATCTCGGCGGGGCGCTCGTGATCTATCAGGGGCATCATGGCGACAGTGGCGCTGGGCGCGCGGACGTCGTCCTGCCGGGGGCTGCCTACACCGAGAAAGACGGCACCTACGTCAATACCGAGGGACGCGTACAGCTGGCGCGCCGCGCTGTGTTCCCGCCCGGCGAGGCGCGCGAGGATTGGAGGATTCTCCGCGCTCTGTCCGGCGCCGTCGGCCATCCCCTTCCCTTCGACAGCCTGCGCGAGTTGCGCCGCCGCATGTGGCAAGCTTATCCGATCCTCGCGGAGACCGACCGGGTCACGCGGGCGTCCTGGGAAGCCTTTGGCGAGTCGGGGCCGGTCGATCCGACCCCGTTCGTCTACCCGATTACGGACTTCTACCGGACCGACCCGATCAGCCGCGCCAGTGCGACGATGGCGCAGTGCAGCGAGATCTATTTCGCGCGACGGCACCAGGGCCCGCCGCGCCAGAGGAGCCTAATGGCGGGCGTGCATGGCTAGCTTTTGGACCGGCTACGCCTGGCCGACCGTCATAACCGTCGGCGAGGTCGTCGCGGTCGTGGTGCCGCTGCTGCTCGCAATTGCGTACCTCACTTACGCCGAACGCAAAGTGCTGGCTTTCTCACAGCTCCGCAAAGGGCCAAACGTCGTCGGCCCGTTCGGTCTGCTGCAACCGTTTGCCGATGGGCTCAAACTGCTCGTCAAGGAGACGGTGGTCCCGAGCGAGGCCAACCGGGTGGTGTTCATCATCGCACCACTGCTGACCTTCACCCTGAGCCTTGTGGCTTGGGCGGTGATCCCCTTTGATCCCGGGGTGGTCGTCGCCAACATCAACGTCGGGGTCCTTTACATCTTTGCGATCAGCTCGCTCGGCGTCTATGGAATCATCCTGGCCGGCTGGGCGTCGAATTCTCGCTACGCTTTCCTCGGCGCGCTGCGTTCGGCCGCGCAGATGGTTTCGTACGAGGTCGCAATCGGCTTCGTTCTTGTCACCGTGCTGCTGTGCGCCGGCTCGCTCAACCTCAGCGAGATCGTCGAGGCGCAGCGTCAGATCTGGTTTGCGGTCCCGCTGTTGCCGATGTTCGTTATCTTCTTTATCTCGGGCTTGGCCGAGACCAATCGCGCGCCATTCGACCTCGTCGAGGGCGAGACAGAGATCGTAGCCGGCTATTTCGTCGAATACTCGGCGATGGCGTTCGCGCTGTTCTACCTCGGCGAATACGGCAATATGATCCTGATGAGCGCAATGACGAGCGTGCTCTTCCTCGGCGGCTGGCTCGCTCCCTTCGGCATCGCGCCTTTCACCTGGGTACCGGGTCCGATCTGGTTCGCGCTTAAGATCGCTTTTGTGCTGTTCTGTTTCTTGTGGGTGCGTGCGACCTTCCCGCGGTTCCGCTATGACCAGCTGATGCGGCTCGGCTGGAAGGTGTTCCTGCCGTTTTCGCTGTTATGGTTGGTGCTGACGGCAGGTGTGTTGGTCGCGGCGGGGTGGTTGCCGGTGCGCTGATCGGCCGAACGAGGCGAAGGATCGATCGATGGCATTTCTGGAACGCGGCGCACGCAGCCTGCTGTTGAGCGAGCTGCTGTTCGGGCTGGCGCTGACCTTGCGCTACATGTTCAAACGCCCGGTCACGGTCAACTATCCGTTCGAGAGGGGCCCGCTCAGCACCCGCTTTCGCGGCGAGCATGCGCTGCGGCGCTATCCCAACGGCGAGGAGCGCTGCATCGCGTGCAAGCTCTGCGAAGCGATCTGTCCGGCGCTCGCGATCACGATCGAGGCGGAGCCCCGCGAGGACGGCAGCCGGCGAACGACGCGCTACGACATCGATATGACGAAATGCATCTATTGCGGCTATTGCCAGGAGGCCTGCCCGGTGGACGCGATCGTCGAGGGGCCGAACTTCGAGTTCGCCACCGAGACCCACGAGGAGCTGCTCTACGACAAGGAGAAGCTGCTGGCGAACGGCGATCGTTGGGAAGCCGAGATCGCGAAGAACCTCGAACTCGATGCGGCCTACCGGTGAGCAGCGTGGACTTGTGCCTCATACCCCTCATCCTAGCCCTCCCCGCCCTCACCCTAACCCTCCCCCGCTCGCGGGGGAGGGTTAGGGTTAGGGTGAGGGCGGGGGCGAGAATGGGAGAGCGAGCACCGAGTGACGGGCGGCGATGATCGTCCAGGCGATCATGTTCTATGTCTTTGCCGCCTTGGCCGTAGCTTCCGGGGTGCTGGTGGTCTCGTCCCGCAACCCGGTGCACTCGGTGCTCTTTCTGATCCTGGCCTTTTTCAACGCGGCCGGCCTCTTCGTGCTGATCGGAGCCGAGTTCCTGGCGATGATCCTCGTCATCGTCTATGTCGGCGCAGTCGCTGTCCTGTTTCTCTTTGTCGTGATGATGCTGGATATCGACTTCGCCGACCTGCGCAGCGGGTTTGTGCGCTATTTTCCGGTCGGCGCCCTCGTCGGCTTCATCCTCTTGGCCGAGCTCGTCCTCGTCATCGGCAGCTGGGTTGTCGTCCCCGGCATGCCGAGCCAGCCGACCGCGTCGGCCGCGGGCGGAGTGGCCCTGACCAACACCCGGGCGCTCGGCGATATTCTCTACACCCGCTATCTCTTTGCGTTTCAGGCGGCAGGGCTGATCCTGCTCGTTGCGATGATCGGGGCGATCGTGCTGACCCTGCGCCGTCGCGCCGACGTGCGCCGGCAATCGATATCGGCCCAGCTCGCCCGCACCCGTGCAGAGGCCGTCGAAGTGGTCAAGGTCCCCGTCGGCAGCGGAAGCCGATAATGGCGATCGGTCTTGCGCACTACCTGACGGTCGCCGCGATCCTGTTCACGCTCGGGATCTTCGGCATCTTCCTGAACCGCAAGAACGTCATTATAATGCTGATGTCGATCGAGTTGATGCTGCTGGCGGTAAGCATCAACTTCGTGGCGTTCTCGGTCTTTCTAAACGATCTTGTCGGCCAGGCCTTCGCCATGTTCGTGCTGACGGTCGCGGCGGCGGAAGCGGCGATCGGTCTCGCCATCCTCGTCGTCTATTTCCGCAATCGCGGCACGATTGCGGTCGAAGACATCAACATGATGAAAGGCTGATTTCTTGGCCGTCGCCGTCGTCTTCCTGCCGCTTCTCGCCGCGGTGCTCGCCGGCTTCTTTGGCCGAGTGATCGGTGATCGGGGCGCGCAACTGGTCACCTGCGCCGCCCTTTTTCTGTCCGCGGCGCTGGGCATTCTCCTGTTCCGCGACATCCTCGCCAGTGAGGGCTCGCGAGTCATCCCGCTGGTGAGCTGGATCGTCGCCGGGGGCGTCGATGTCACATGGTCGCTGAGGCTCGACACGTTGAGCGGTGTCATGATCCTCGTGGTGACCATCGTCTCGTCGATGGTCCACGTCTACTCGATCGGCTACATGGCGCACGATCCCTCGATCCCGCGTTTCATGGCCTATCTGAGCTTGTTCACCTTCGCCATGCTGGCCTTGGTGACCGCCAACGACTTCGTGCAGATGTTCTTCGGCTGGGAAGGCGTCGGCCTGATGTCCTATCTGCTCATCGGATTCTGGTACGATCGCCCCTCGGCCAACGCTGCCGCGATAAAGGCATTCATCGTCAATCGGGTCGGCGATTTCGGCTTCTCGTTGGGTATCTATGCGACCTTCGTCATCTTCGGCAGCCTCGATTTCGGTACCGTGTTCGGGGCCGCGCCAAAGGCCGTCGGCACATCGATGGAATTCCTCGGCTGGCAAGTCGATTCCCTGAACCTCGCCTGCATCCTCCTATTCATCGGCGCGATGGGGAAATCGGCGCAAATCCCACTCCATACCTGGCTGCCGGACGCGATGGAGGGCCCGACCCCGGTTTCCGCCTTGATCCACGCGGCGACAATGGTGACGGCGGGGGTCTTCATGGTCGCCCGCCTCTCGCCGATGTTCGAATACGCGCCCACTGCCCTTGCCGTCGTCGGCGTCATCGGCGGGACCACCGCGATCTTCGCTGCGAGCATCGGCATGGCCCAGAACGACATCAAACGCGTCATCGCCTGGTCGACTTGCAGCCAGCTGGGCTACATGTTCGCCGCAGCCGCTGTCTCCGCTTACGCCGCCGCGATTTTCCACCTGTTCAGCCACGCCTTCTTCAAAGGCCTGCTGTTCCTTTGTTCCGGCTCGGTCATCCATGCGATGGGCGGCGAGCAGGACATGCGCCGGATGGGTGGTCTCTGGCGCAAGCTGCCGTGGACTTACGGGACGATGTGGGTCGGAGCACTGTCGCTGAGCGGCATCACTCTCTTTTCCGGCTACTATTCGAAGGACACGATCCTCGAAGCAGATTGGGCGGCGGGGACGGCGGTAGGCCACTATGCGTGGGTCCTCGCCACGATGGCGGCTTTCATGACTGCCTTCTACATCTCGCGCGTAATGTTCATGACCTTTCACGGCGAGCCGCGCGCCGATGAGGAGACCATGCATCATGTGCATGAGAGCCCATGGGTGATGCTAATACCGCTGCTCGTCCTCGCGACTGGTGCCACCGTCTTCGGTTTCATCGGCTACGATTTCTTTGTCGGCGCCGATCGCGCGAGCTTCTGGAAGAGTTCGATCCTGGTGCTGCCACAGTATGATTCACTCGCAAAGGTAGAGGAGATACCGCTCCTCGTCAGGTACCTGCCGCTGATATTTGGTTTCCTTGGTATCGCCATCGCCTATGTCTTCTACATCGTCGACGCCACGATCCCGGTGCGTCTCGCATCGCGTTTCCGCGCGCTCTACCTGTTCCTGCTGAACAAATGGTATTTCGACGAGCTCTACGATTGGCTGTTCGTCCGGCCGGCGATGATGATCGGCGACGGGTTGTGGAAATCGGGCGATGGCGCCGTGATCGACGGCCTCGGACCTGACGGGGTCGCCGCTGTCACGCGCGATCTCGCACGGCAGGCGAGCCGGCTGCAGACCGGCTATCTCTACCATTACGCCTTCGCGATGATGATCGGGCTCGTGGCGCTCGTCACCTGGTACCTGCTGCCGCGGTGAGCGCGGGGCGATCGTCGTGAGCCGCTGGCCGCTCCTCTCGCTCGTGACCTTTCTACCGCTGGTCGGCGCCGCATTCATCCTGATGACGCGCGGCGACGAGGCCCTAGTCGCGCGGAACGCCCGCAATATCGCGCTTTGGACAACTCTGATTGATTTTGCTCTATCGCTGCTGTTGTGGATTCAGTTCGATCCGAATACTGCCGATTTCCAATTTGTCGAGCGGGCCGACTGGGTCACTCTCGGCGGGTTCCAGTTCACCTATCATATGGGAATCGACGGGATTTCGCTGTTCTTTATCCTGCTCTCAACCCTCCTGACATTACTCTCGATCGTCTCGGCCTGGGAAGTGATCCAGTTCCGGGTCAAGGAATTCATGATTGCCTTCCTTGTCCTCGAGACACTGATGATCGGCCTATTCTGCGCCCTCGATTTCGTTCTCTTCTATATGTTCTTCGAGGGCGTGCTGGTTCCGATGTTCCTGATCATCGGCGTGTGGGGCGGACCAAATCGGATCTACTCGGCCTTCAAATTCTTTCTTTATACCTTTCTCGGCTCGATTTTGATGCTGCTCGGCGTAATCGCCGTATATTTCCAGACGGGGAGCACTGATATCGAAGTGGCACTGACCCACGCCTTTCCGGCCGGCCTGCAGAAATGGCTGTGGTTGGCCTTCTTCGCGTCCTTCGCGGTCAAGGTCCCGATGTGGCCGGTGCATACTTGGCTGCCCGATGCACATGTCGAAGCACCGACCGCGGGCTCGGTCATCCTCGCGGGTATCCTCTTGAAACTGGGCGGCTATGGTTTCCTTCGGTTTTCGCTGCCGATGTTTCCGCTCGCTTCCAGCTTCTTCACGCCGCTGATCTTCACCCTCAGCGCCATTGCGGTGATCTACACCTCGCTGGTTGCGTTGGCGCAGATCGACATGAAAAAGCTCGTCGCCTACTCCTCGGTCGCCCATATGGGCCTCGTGACGATGGGGACCTTCGCGGTGACGAGCGAGGCGGTACAGGGCGCGATGATCCAGATGTTGAGCCATGGCCTGGTCTCGGGCGCGCTCTTCCTCTGTGTCGGCGTCCTCTATGATCGCCTGCATACGCACGAGATCGCGCGCTTCGGCGGCCTCGTCGAGCGCATGCCGGCCTATGCCTTCGTCTTTATGGTCTTCACCCTGGCTTCAGTCGGGCTACCCGGGACCAGCGGCTTTGTCGGCGAGTTCCTGATCCTGCTCGGCACCTTCAGAGTCAGCACCCTCTATTGCACTCTCGCGGCAACGGGGATGTTTCTCGGCTTGGCCTACATGCTCTATCTCTATCGTCGCGTCATCTTCGGCACGATCACGCGCGCCGATTTGCGCGGTATGCTCGATCTGAGCCCGCGCGAGAAGGCGGTATTCGCCCCGCTGCTGGTCCTCGTGCTGTGGATGGGCATTTATCCCAGCTCGTTCTTGCGGCCGATCCAGGTGTCGGTCGATCATCTCGTGCAGCAGGTGAATGCTGCCACCGGCGCCGCGGGTCTGCGCCGTGCGAGCCTCCCTTAGGTGACACAAGGCCTCGCCCTACCGGACCTCTCACCAGCGTTGCCTGAGATGGTCCTCGCTGCCGCCGCGATGGCGCTCCTGATCCTCGGGGTGTGGCGCGGCGAAGGCTCGACACGGCTCGTCTCGTGGCTCGCGATCGGCGTCCTGCTCCTCGTTCTGCTGATCACCGAGCTGGGCGGCGGCGAGCGGCGCGTCGGGTTTTACGGGATGTTCGTTACCGACGCGTTCGCGCTGTTCACCAAGGCCCTGGTGTTGGTCGGCTCGGCCGTCACGATCCTGATTAGTATGCATTACGACGAGGAGCAAGGTATCGCCCGATTTGAGTTCCCGGTTCTTGTGCTCCTGGCGAGCACCGGGATGATGGTGATGATATCAGCCAACGACCTGATCACCCTTTACGTCGGTCTCGAGCTGCAGAACTTGGCGCTCTATGTCGTCGCCGCCTTCAATCGCGATTCGGTGCGGTCGACCGAGGCTGGGCTCAAATATTTCGTGCTCGGTGCGCTGTCCTCCGGCATGCTGCTCTACGGCGCCTCACTGATCTACGGCTTTACCGGCACGACCGGCTTCGACGATCTGACTAAACTGCTGGCCGGCGGTGCCCCGGTCGCGACCGGGATCTTGATTGGTCTCATCTTCGTCGTCGTCGGGCTCTCCTTCAAGGTCTCGGCCGTGCCCTTCCACATGTGGACGCCCGATGTCTACGAGGGCGCGCCGACCCCGGTCAGCGCATTCTTTGCTGTTGCGCCCAAGCTGGCCGCACTCGCTCTGTTCATCCGCTTCATGCTCGCGCCGTTCGGTCCGTTGATCGACGAATGGCGCCAGGTCATCGTCTTTCTGTCGATCGCCTCGATGGTGCTCGGCGCCGTCGCCGCGATCGCCCAGCAGAACATCAAGCGGCTGATGGCCTACAGCTCGATCAGTCATGTCGGCTACGCGCTGATCGGTCTGGCTGCCGGCACGGCCGATGGCATTCGCGGCGTCCTGGTCTATCTCACGATCTATCTGGTCATGACCGTGGGGACCTGGACGGTGATCTTGTGCATGCGTCAGAGGGGGCGCATGCTCGAGGGAATCTCGGACCTGGGCGGGCTGTCGCAATCGCAGCCCGGGCTGGCCCTGGCTCTGGCGATTTTCATGTTCGCCTTGAGCGGGATCCCGCCAACCGCGGGGTTTTTCGGCAAGTTCTACGTGTTTCTCGCGGCGATCAACGCACAGCTCACCGGGCTCGCGGTCATCGGCGTCGTGACCAGCGTGGTCTCGGCTTTTTATTATCTTCGGGTCGTCAAGGTCATGTATTTCGACGAGCCCGTCGGCGCCTTCGACCGACCGATCACGGCCGAGCTCAAGGGCGTGTTGTTCGTCACCGCGGTCCTCACCCTGTTCTTCTTCCTGTTCCCCGGACCGATCATCGGTGGTGCTGAGGCCGCGGCCTCCGTGCTCTTTGCCCGATGACCCTGCTGCCGTCGAAGGTCCCTTCAACCTATCGACTGCTCCGCTATGAAACGGTAGGCAGCACCAACGACGAGGCAAAGCGTCTTGCGCGTGATGGTGCGGAAGGCGGAACGCTGGTATGGGCGCTCGAGCAGACCGCCGGCCGCGGGCGGCAGGGACGCGTCTGGGTGTCGCCGCGCGGCAATCTTTATGTTTCGGTGATTTTGCGGCCCGGATGTCCCGTGGGTCGGGCGGCGCAGCTCGGCTTCGTCGCAGCATTGGCCGTCGGCGACGCGCTCGCCACGATCTTCCCGCGGCTCGAGGGGCTGTCCTACAAATGGCCGAACGACGTGCTGGCCGGCGGCCGCAAACTCGCCGGAATTCTGCTCGAATCGGAGCTGGACGAGGGGCAGGTTCCTGAGTTCGTTATCGTCGGCATCGGGATCAACCTTATCTCTTCGCCGCGAGACACCGAGTTTCCGGCTACATCGATCGTCGAACAGGGTCTGGGGCCTGTCTCGGCGGCCTACGCGATCAGGGAGTTCACCCGTCATTTTCAAGCCTGGGTGCGGCGCTGGAGCGAGGAGGGCTTCGCGCCGGTACGCGCGGCTTGGCGAGCGCGCGCGATGTCTCTCGGCAAGCCGATCCGGGTGCAGCTGGAGGCGGCCACCTTGCACGGCCGGTTCCTCGACATAGATCAGCACGGCGCGCTGCTGCTGGAGACCGCGGGAGAGCTCCGGCATATCTCGGCCGGTGAGATTTTCCCGGCCAACCGCTGACGGGACCGCATGCTGCTTGCCATCGATTCCGGAAACACAAATGTGGTTTGCGCTGTCTATGCCGGTGACGAGTCGCGCGGCTCGTGGCGGGCTGCGACCAACCCGAACCGGACAGCCGACGAATACGCGGTCTGGCTGATCCAGCTGATGGCGCTGTCGGGTCTTGCGCCGAGCGACATCGATGCGACGATCATCGGCAGCGTCGTCCCCGAGGCGACGTTCAACCTCGTGCGCTTATGCCAGCGTTATTTCGGCAGTGAACCGCTGATGGTCGGCCGCTCGGATTGTTTCCTAGGCATCGGCATCGATGTCGACATGCCGAAAGAGGAAGTCGGGGCCGACCGCGTCGCGAACGCGGTCGCTGCTCAGGATCGATACCAGCCGCCGCTGATCGTCCTCGATTTCGGCACGGCGACGACCTTCGATATCGTCGACCGGCTCGGCAATTACTGCGGCGGCGTGATCGCTCCCGGCATCAATTTGTCATTGCGAGCGCTCGATATGGCGGCGGCGCAGCTGCCGCGGATCGGGATTCGGCGCCCGCCCGCCGTCGTCGGTCGCAGCACCGTCCCGGCAATGCAATCCGGGGTCTTCTGGGGCTATGTCGGGCTGATTGAAGGCCTCGTCCAGCGCATCAGAGCCGAGCGGGGCGAGACGATGGAAGTGATCGCGACGGGTGGCCTCGCCCCGCTGATTGCCGGAGCGACCGAAATCATCAACCATGTCGATCCTGATCTCACCTTGTGGGGGCTCCGTCTGATCTACCGGCGAAACAGCAATCGATGAAAGAACTCCCCTACCCATCGGGTATCCGTTCGGCGGACGGTGACCCGAGCGCGCTGTTCTTCGTCTCGCTCGGTGGCGCTGGAGAGATCGGGATGAACCTGAATCTCTACGGCTACGCCGGCGATTGGCTGATTCTCGACTGCGGCGTTACCTTCGGGGACGATTCCCAGCCTGGGCTCGAGGTCGTCATGCCCGATCCCGCCTTCATCGTCGAGCGCCGCGATCGGTTGCTCGGGATTGTGGCGACGCACGCGCATGAGGACCACATCGGCGCCATACCGTATTTGTGGACGCAGTTGCGCTGCCCGGTCTGGGCGACGCCGTTCACCGCCTCGTTGTTGCGCGCCAAGCTGGCCGAGGCCGGGCTTGCCGACAAGGTCCGGATCAACGTCGTGCCGATGTCCGGCCGGTTCACGATCGGGCCGTTCGACCTCGAGCTGATTACACTCACTCATTCGATTCCCGAACCCAATGCGGTCGCGTTGCGCACGCCCGTCGGGACCGTGCTGCACACCGGGGATTGGAAGTTCGATCCGGACCCGCTGATTGGTTCGGTTTCGGATGAAGCAGCCTTGCGCCGGCTCGGCGACCAGGGTGTCCTCGCGATGATCGGCGATTCGACGAACGCGTTGCGGCCTGGCACCTCGGGGTCCGAGGCCGATCTGCGCCGGTCGTTGATCGATCTTGTCGGCCGCTACGACGCCCGGGTTGCGGTCGCCTGCTTTGCGTCGAACGTGGCACGTCTCGAAACGATCGCGCGGGCCGCTGCCGTTCATGGCCGCGACGTAGCGCTGGTCGGACGATCGCTATGGCGGATCGACAAGGCCGCCCGCGAGAACGGCTATCTCGCGGATTTGCCGCGATTTCTCACCGAGGACGAAGCAGGCTACATCCCCCGTGACAAGATCGTGCTGATCTGCACCGGGAGCCAGGGGGAGCCGCGCGCGGCGCTCGCCAGGATCGCCCGTGAGGACCATCCCAACATCGTGCTCGAGACGGGCGATGTCGTGATTTTCTCGTCGCGGATCATTCCCGGCAACGAGAAGTCGATCAACCGATTGCAGAACGCGCTGGTTCGGCTCGGGATCGAGATCATCACCGAGGAGGACCATTTCGTCCACGTCTCCGGCCATCCCGCGCGCGACGAGCTCGTGCGCATGTACCAGATGGTCCGCCCCCGGGTGGCGATCCCGGTTCATGGCGAAGCTCGCCATCTGATCGCCCACGCCCATCTCGCCGAGCAATGCCAGGTCCAGCAACCGCTGGTCATCCAGAACGGCGACATGGTCCGGCTAACGCCGAGCGGTGCCGCCATTGTCGACGAGGTGCCGGTCGGCCGGCTGGCCAGCGACGGCAAGGGCCTCTTGCCGCTCGGCGGCACTGCGCTCAAGGAGCGGCGGCGCCTCGTTCTCGACGGCAGCGCCGTGGCCACCCTGGTTCTCGACCGCCAGGGACGCCTCGTAGCGCCAGCCGCTATCACCGTAATCGGGTTGGTCGAGGCGGCGGCGGCAACGGCTGCCGCACCTGTTTTGAGCCACGCTGTCGAGCGCGCGCTCAGCGAGCTCCCGGCGGGGGCGCGGCGCGACGACAACGCCGTGCGCGACGCCGTGCGGCGCACGTTACGCCGGGCGATCAACGAGCGATTCGGCAAGCGGCCGTTGATCGAGCTCCATCTTGTCCGAGTCTAAGTGTGCGGTTCATTGCCCGCGGGCGAATCGGTTGTTCGCAGCTGCGAGATACGGTAATCTGGCTCGGAAATGCTTATATTTAGCATCGCGGCAGCGCCCTGCGCTCGGCCGCGATTTTAGTTAAGGCTCACACCTTTCGCGATTGTATCGAGCACCCTTGGCCGTCACCTCCGCACCACCCTCCGCCCCCGACATCACCCCCGTCACCATCGAAGACGAGATGAGGCGCTCGTACCTCGACTACGCGATGAGCGTAATCGTGGCTCGGGCGCTTCCTGATGTCCGTGACGGGCTTAAGCCCGTCCATCGCCGCATTCTCTACTCGATGAAGGTTAACGGCAACGAGTGGAACCGCGGCTACCGCAAGTCCGCCCGCATCGTCGGCGACGTGATCGGCAAATACCATCCGCACGGTGAGCTTGCGATCTACGACGCAATGGTGCGGATGGCGCAGGATTTTGCGATGCGCCTGCCGCTGATCGACGGCCAGGGCAATTTCGGCTCGATGGACGGCGATTCGCCGGCGGCCTACCGCTACACCGAGGCAAGGCTCGCCCGCGTCGCCGATGCCTTGCTCGACGATCTCGACAACGACACCGTCGATTTTCAGCCGAACTATGACGAGACCGAGCGCGAGCCCAAGGTGCTGCCGGCCGGCTTCCCGAACCTGCTGGTCAACGGCGCCCAGGGGATCGCGGTCGGCATGGCGACCAACATCCCGCCGCACAATCTAGGCGAGGTCATCGACGCCTGCTGCGCCTATCTCGACAACCCGGTAATCACTGTTGAAGAGTTGATGGAATTTGTCCCGGCGCCGGATTTTCCGACCGGCGGGATCATCATGGGCCGGGCCGGCACGCATGCCGCCTACAAGACCGGCCGGGGCGCGGTCATCCTGCGCGCCAAATCCCACATCGAGGAGATACGCAAGGACCGCGACGCGATCGTCTTTACCGAGATGCCCTATCAGGTCAACAAAGCGAAGTTGATCGAGCGCATCGCCGAGACCGTCCGCGAAAAGCTGATCGAGGGCATCTCGGACCTGCGCGACGAAAGCGACCGCGACGGGGTGCGCGTCGTCGTCGAATTGAAGCGCGACGCCGAGCCCGACATCGTCCTGAACCAGCTCTACCGCCATACCGCTCTGCAGACGAGCTTTGGCGTAAACATGCTGGCATTGAACGGCGGCCGGCCTGAGCTCTTGACCTTGCGCGAGGTCATTGCCGCCTTTGTCGCGTTTCGCGAGGTGGTCATCACCCGCCGCACCAGCCATCTGCTCGGCAAGGCGCGGGAACGGGCGCACACCCTTTTGGGGCTGCTGATCGCGGTCGCCAATCTCGACGAAATCATCGCGCTGATCCGCAATGCGTCCGATCCGGCGACCGCGCGAGCCGGCCTTGTCGGCCGCTCCTGGCCGGCGGCCGATGTCGCCCCGCTGGTGGCGCTGGTCGGCGAGCCCGGCCGCGGTGTCGCCGCGGACGGCACGTACCGCCTGTCGGACGAGCAGGCCCGCGCGATCCTCGATCTGCGGCTGCAGCGACTGACCGGGCTCGAACGCGACAAGATCGCCGAAGAGTTGCACGGTCTGATCAGCGAAATCTCGGGTTATCTCGAGATCCTGCGCTCGCGCGAGCGCCTGATCGAGGTGCTGCGGACCGAGCTGCTGGCGATCAAGGAACGCTTTGCCACGCCGCGGCGGACGGCGATCGAGGATGTCGAGTTCGAGGCCGATATCGAGGCGCTGATCCAGCGCGAGGCGATGGTCGTGACGGTGAGCCACGCCGGCTACATCAAGCGGGTGCCATTGTCGACCTATCGCGCGCAACGCCGCGGCGGACGCGGCCGCGCCGGCATGGCGATCCGCGAAGAGGATTTCCTCAGCGAGGTCTTTGTCGCCTCGACTCTCGCGCCGGTGCTGTTCTTCACCTCCTCGGGGCGGGTCTACAAGCTCAAGGTGTATCGCTTGCCACTCGGCACGCCACAAGCACGCGGCCGGCCGATGGTCAACCTGCTGCCCAACCTCGTACAGGGCGAGACGATCTCGACGGTGATGCCATTGCCCGAGGACGAGGAGAGCTGGGGCGATCTCGCCGTCATGTTCACGACGGCAAATGGTTACGTCCGACGCAATGCCTTGAGTGATTTCGGCGATGTCCGTGCCAACGGGAAGATCGCTATGAAGTTCGAGGGTGAGGACGCCGACGACCGGCTGATCGCCGTCGCCACCTGTACCGACGCCAACGATGTCCTGCTCGCCACCCGCAACGGTAAGTCGATCCGCTTCCCGGTCGGCGATGTGCGGGTGTTTGCCGGCCGCTCCTCGGTCGGCGTCCGGGGCATCCGGCTGCTCGGGGACGACCAGGTGATCTCGCTGTCGATCCTGCGCCACGAATCGATCGCGCCGGATGTGCGCAACGCCTATCTGAGCCTTGCGGCAAGGCGACGGCGGCAGAACGGCGAGGAGAACGGGACCGTTGCCGAGCTGCCGCCCGAACCGGAGGAGGCCGAAGGCGAGCCCAGCGACGAAGGCTCGATCACCGAAGAGACCTACGCCGATCTCGCGCAGCGCGAGGAGTTCGTGCTGAGCGTGACCGAGAAAGGCTTCGGGGTCAGGAGCTCGGCCTACGACTACCGGATCACCGGGCGCGGCGGGCAAGGTATCGACAATATGGATCTGAGCCGCCGTCGCGATGCGATCGTCGCCGTCTTCCCGGTCGGGCACCACGACCAGGTCATGCTGGTGACCGATGGCGGAATGGTGATCCGCTGCCCGGTCGACGACATCCGCATCGCCCGCCGGCGCAGCCAGGGGGTGGTGATCTTCAAGGTCGGCGACGGCGAACGAGTCGTTTCGGTGGCGCGGCTCCCCGAAGTCTCGGAGGAGAACGGCGAGGCTAACGGTTCCGACGACTCCGCGGAAGATCAACAAGCCAGCGAGGGGGACACATGACCCAGCCTCGGATCGGGATCTACCCCGGTACCTTCGACCCGATCACCAACGGACACGCCGACATCATCCGGCGGGCGATCAAGATCATCGACCGGCTGGTCATCGGCGTCGCCCGCAACGACGGGAAAGGGCCGCTCTTCGCTACCGATGAACGGGTCGAGATCGTCCGCGACGAGGTCACGCATCTCGAAAATGGCGATGCCGAGCGCATCGAGGTGCGCGCCTTCGACACGCTGTTGGTGAACTTCGCCCAATCAGCCGGGGCAACCGTGGTCATCCGCGGGCTGCGTGCGGTCTCCGACTTCGAGTACGAGTTCCAGATGGCCGGCATGAACGCCCGGCTCAACCCTAAGATCGAGACCGTCTTTCTGATGGCCTCGGACCGCTTTCAGTTTATCTCGTCGCGCTTCGTCAAGGAGATCGGTGCCCTCGGCGGCGACGTCTCACATTTTGTCAGCCCGCGCGTCGCCTTGCGTCTCGCCGCCCGTTTCGCCAATGCCCGCACCAAACCGCGCCGCCGCATCATCGCAGCGGATTAGAACAGAGCTCTGGGCGCTCGCTGCCCCTCACCGCAACCCTCTCCCCGAAAGCGGGTCGAGAGCACACATGACACCCCTCGCCCGCTTGCGGGGAGAGGGAGAGGCCCATCGTGACAGCGATGGGAGGGTAAGGGGTAGTGGTCTCAGTGCAGCGACGACAGGCAGCCCTGGCTCCCTTCTGATTGTTACGCTATAACGTCGGGCCCGCCCGATTTTCGCCGCGGAGGAGACCGCGCGTGACCCCTCAGCAAATCGAAATGGCGCTCGCTCGAGCGCAACGGGTCTGCACGCTGCACGGCGCGCGAATGACGCCGGTGCGCCAGCGTGTTCTCGAGCTGATTTTGCAGGCTGACCAGCCGACGAGAGCTTACGCGCTGCTTGCGCAACTCGAGCGGGGGCGCGGCAGGCTCGGTCCGCCTACCGTTTACCGCGCGCTCGATTTTCTGCTCGCCCACAAGCTGATCCACAAGGTCGAAACCTCCAACGCGTTTGTCGCCTGCGGCGATGTCGAGCATACGCATCAGAGCCAGTTCGTGATTTGCGAAGATTGTGGCGCGACCGAGGAAATCAGAGACGACGAAATCGTCGAGAGCCTGCGCCGACTCGGCGAAGGCCGAGGTTTTGCCGTCGATCGGCAGGTGATCGAAGCTCGCGGGCTGTGTCCTGCCTGCCGGAGCGGGCAGCGGCAAGCGTGATCGCCCGGCTGAGCGTTCGTCCTCTTCGGGGTTTTCTCCAACGCGGCCTGCTCGAGCAAAGCATCGCCGAACGGTTGGTCAAGGCGGCGACCGCGGCGGCATTGCTGTGGCTCGCGATCTGGTGGGCGCTGTCATGACCGTCTCCGCCGAATGCGCCGTCGTCTTCCGGGACCTGACCTTGACCTATGAACGCCACCCCGCGGTCCATCACCTGAGCGGGGCGCTGGCGCGTGGCTCGCTGACCGCCATTGTCGGACCCAACGGAGCGGGAAAGAGTACCCTTTTGAAAGGGATCGTCGGCCAGATGCGGCCCGCAGAAGGAATTATCGAACGGGTCGATCTCAGCCGCGGGGGCATTGCCTATCTGCCGCAGCATGCCGAGATCGAAAGACGGTTCCCGATCTCGGTTATCGATACCGTACTGCTCGGACATTGGCGGCGAATTGGCTGGGCCGGTGCCGCGAACGAGGCGATGCGCGAGGCGGCCCGCAAGGCGCTCGCCGCCGTCGGTCTCGACGGATTCGAGCGCCGGCCGATCGAGACGCTGTCGGTCGGGCAGTTCCAGCGCGTCCTCTTCGCCCGACTGATCGTGCAGGATGCCGAGCTGATCCTGCTCGACGAGCCGTTCGCTGCGGTCGATTGGCGGACCAGCGAGGACTTGCTCCATCTAGTCGAGGGCTGGCACCGGGAACGCCGCACGGTCGCCGCCGTGCTTCACGACCTCGACCAGGTTCGGGCGCATTTCCCCGACACCCTACTGATCGCTCGGGAGTGTGTCGCCTGGGGAGCGACGCGAGAGGTGGTGACGCCGGACAATTTGCGGCGGGCGCGCCGCATGTCCGAAGCCTGGTCGACCGAGGCGGAGGATTGCCGGCGCGTTCCCGCGTGAGTTGGCGCTGGTTAGGTCGGCCCGCCGACGATCGCGCGGTAAATCGCTAGGATAAGCACTGCGCCGACGATGGCGCCGATAAACCCCGCAGCTTGACCCGGCTCATACCAGCCGATGTGTTGCCCGAGCCAGGTGGCAAAGATCGCGCCGACGATCCCGAGCAGGGTCGTGATGATGAACCCGCCCGGCCCGCCGACGAAAAACTTGGCGATCGTCCCCGCCAGAAACCCGATAATGATGACCCAGAGCCAATGCATCATACTTCCCGACTATTGCCCCAGAGCTCAGATGCATCTGGCAGAAACAGTGGAGCGGTGTAAATCCCCATTCGTCCACCTAGTGATGTAATACCACCCGTCCTCGCACTTTTCCCCCGCTCTTCAAGTCGCTCAACGCTGCGCTCGCCTGGTCGGCGGGCCGGGTCTCGAGCGGGATCGGCGGAACCTTGCCGGCCTGGGCGAGAGCGAGGAGTTCCCGAAGGTCTTCGGGCGTACCGACATAAGAGCCTTCGATGGTCATCATCTTGAACGGGAACAGCACCGTCGAGATCGGGTGGGCGCCACCGTAGAGCCCGACCATGACGAGCTTGCCGCCTTTCCGCAGGATGCTGACGCCGAACTCCATCGTCTTGGGCGAGCCGACGAAGTCGATCGCCGCGGCCGCACCACCCCCGGTCGCCTCCATCACCTGTTTCACCGCGTCGGGGGCGGCGTTGTCGATGGTCGCGACGGCGCCCATCTGGCGGGCATGCCCGCGCTTCTGCGCGTCGATATCGGCAACGATCACCCTGCCCGCCACCGCAGCCGGCGCGATGTGTACGGCGCTGCCGCCGACACCGCCCGCGCCGATGATCACCAGGTGGTCGTCGGCACCCAAATGCCCGCGCGTCTTCTTGAGCGCCGAGAAGGCGGTGATCCCGGAGCAGGTGTAGGTCGCCGCGAGCCCTTGCGGGACACCCTCATGCGGTAGCAGGTAGCGGCCGTGGGGCACTATGACGTGCGTGGCATAGCCGCCGGCGCGCCTAGTGCCCAGCGTGCGCGGGTTGAGGCAGAGCAGCTCCTCGCCCTTGCGGCACACCGCGCATTCCCCGCAGCCGATCCACGGATAGGCCACCACCTTGTCGCCGACCTTGACACCCGTGGCCTGCGGGCCGAGCGCCGCGACCTCACCCGCGATCTCGTGCCCCATCGTGAAGGGCAGACGCACGCCGCGCGATTCCAGCGAGATCCGCCGCTCGCCACCCAAATCGAAGTAGCCATCCCAGATGTGGACGTCGCTGTGGCAAACACCCGCCGCCTCGACGCGCAGCAACACCTCCTCGCCTTTGGGCTCGGGATCCGGGTACTCCCGCGCTTCCAGCGGCTTGCCCCATTCGATGATCTGCATCGCACGCATGCTCGCGTCCTCCGATTTCAGACAGGATGTTCAGCCCCAGACTTCGCGCGCGGTTTCGACCACGAGGCGGAGTTTGGCAGCCTGTTGCTCGATCGTCAGCGCGTTCCCGTCCACGGTCGAGGAGAAGCCGCATTGTGGGCTGAGGCAGAGCTGCTCGAGCGGTAGGTATCTCGCGGCCTCGTCGATCCGACGCTTTAGCTCGTCCTTGCCTTCGAGCGCGGGGCGCTTGCTGGTGACGAGGCCTAGCACCACGCGCTTCTTCCCTCTCGGCACGAAGCGCAACGGCTCGAAGCCGCCGGAGCGCGCATCGTCGTATTCGAGAAAGAAGCCGTCGACCGCGAGCTCGCCGAACAATGCCTCCGCGACATGATCGTAGCCGCCTTCGGCCACCCAAGACGAGCGGAAATTGCCGCGGCACATATGGGTGCACACCGTCATGCCCGCGGGCTTGCCAGTGAGCGCCTGGTTGATCAGGCGAATGTTGGTCAGATGCTGCTTGTCGCCGTCACCGCCGATGCTCGTCACATAGGCCCGCTGCGCCGGGTCGTTGAGGTAGGCCAGGCTGGTGTCGTCGAGCTGCAAATAGGTGCAGCCGAGCGAGGCAAGGGCGGCGATCTCATGCCGGTAGACTTCGGCGAGGTCTTGCCAGAAAGCTTCCATCTCGGGATAGGCGGCCTGGTCGATCACCGCCCGGCCGCCGCGGTAATGTAGCATCGACGGCGACGGTATGGTTAGCTTCGCGACGGCTCCAGCCGGGACAACCGATTTCAGATAGGCGAAATCCTCGGCGAAGATCGTCTTGTCGAGGGTAAGCCGGCGACCGATGCGAAAGGCTCCGAGCGCCGCCTCGACCGGCCCGGCCTCGTTCTTGAACTGGATGCGCAGGGACTGGTTGGTCTTGGCCACCCCGCCGATCTGGTAGAGGAAATCCATGTGCCAGGAGCCGCGTCGGAACTCGCCGTCGGTTACCGCCCCGAGGCCGATCTCCTGCTGCATCCGTGCGACATCACGAATCGCCGTGTCCTCGACCTGGCGCAACCCCTCGGCAGTGAGGCGGCCGGCTTGATGCTCCTCGCGCGCCCGCAATAATTCCGGCGGACGCAGCAGGCTGCCGACGTGGTCGGCGCGGAACGGCGGGCCCGATATGTCGCTCATTCGCAACCTCCCCATTTCTCGTGGCGTTCGTAATCCAGCCCTTTTACGTCATTGCGTGCGAGGGAAGTAGTCTCGCAGCGGGCCGAGCTTAACTAATACTTCTGTCCACATCGAAGGACTCCCGGGTTCTGAGCGGAGGAAGGAGGCGGACAATGACCAAAGCCGAAATTCGGACGAGCGCCCACGACGCCATCATCATCGGCGCCGGGCAGGCGGGTCCCGCGTTGGCCCGAAGGCTCGCGGCTGCGGGCATGACGGTCGCCATCGTCGAACGTGGGTTGTTCGGTGGCACCTGCGTCAATACCGGCTGCATTCCGACAAAAACCCTGATCGCCAGCGCCAATGCGATCCAAATGGCGCGCCGAGCGGCCGATTTCGGGGTGGTGGTCGACGGACCTGTGCGCGCCGATATGGCCCGGGTCAGAACCAGAAAAGATGCGATCTCCGGGCAATCGCGGGCCGGTGTCGAAGAGAGCCTGAAGGCGCTGCAGAACTGCACGATCTACCGAGGCCACGCCCGGTTCGTCGCGGCGCACGAGGTGCAGGTCGGCGAGGCTATGCTGACCGCGCAACGGATCTTTATCAATGTCGGCGGTCGGGCGGTGGTGCCGACATGGCCCGGTCTCGATCAGGTCGCGTATCTGACGAACAGCTCGATGATGGCGGTCGATTTTCTGCCGCGCCATCTGGTGGTCGTCGGCGGCAGCTATGTCGGCCTCGAATTCGCCCAGATGTATCGACGCTTCGGCAGCGAGGTGACGGTCGTCGAGATGGCCCCTCGGCTGATCCACCGCGAAGACCTGGACGTATCCGCGGCGATCCGCGAGATTCTGGAGCGCGAAGGCATCGGTATACGGGTCGACGCGACTTGCATCCGCGTCCGGAAAAGCGGCGAGGACATCGTCGTCGGGGTCGATTGCGCGGCCGGCGCCCCAGAGATCCACGGGTCACACCTGCTGGTGGCCGTGGGCCGACGGCCCAACACCGACGATCTCGGTCTCGATCGGGCCGGCATAGTTCAGGACGAGCACGGTTACATTGTGGTCGACGACCAACTGCGTACCAATGTACCGGGGGTCTGGGCGCTCGGCGACTGCAACGGCAGGGGGGCGTTCACGCACACCGCCTATAACGATTTCGAGATCGTCGCGGCGAATTTGCTCGACAACGACCCCCGCCGGCTCAGCGACCGCATCACCGCGTACGCGCTTTACACTGACCCGCCGCTCGGCCGAGCCGGTCTGACGGAGGAACAGGTAAGACGCAGCGGGAAACGCGCACTGATCGGCAGACGCCCGATGACTCGCGTCGGCCGCGCTGTCGAAAAGGGCGAGACCCAGGGCTTCATGAAGGTGCTGGTCGATGCCGACAACAAGGAAATCCTGGGCGCCGCCATTCTTGGGACCGGGGGTGACGAGGTCGTTCACGGCATTCTGGACATGATGTACGCCAAAGCTCCCTACACCGTGTTGCAGCGCTCGATGCCGATCCATCCGACCGTTTCGGAGCTACTTCCGACCTTACTCGGCGATCTCCAACTCCTGTGAGCCCCCGTGTCGCATTGCACATGCCCAAGGTCCAACATGGCCGTCCGGTATCCTGTTATATGGAACCGAACAGTTTTCGCTCGAGGATGTCATGCCGGAGAAAGCCCCAGACTTGTTCGAGATCATGGCGACGACCCGATCGATGCGGCGCTTGAAGCCAGACCCCGTGCCGGCCGAGTTGATCCGAAAAATCCTGGAGGCGGGCGTGTTTGCGCCGTCCGGCGGCAACATGCAGCGCTGGCGGTTCCTCGTCATCCGGGATCCCGTGGTCAAGCAGACGGTCGGGTCCTACTACAAGCGGACCTGGGACGAGGTGGTCAGCCCCCGATATCGAGCAGGCAAACCGGCTCCCGGAACGAGCCCGGAGCGGTTCAGGCGGATGCTCGATGCGGCCCAATATCTGGCCGACCATATCCATGAAGCCCCGGTGTGGATTGTCCCATGCATGGAGGGAGCAAACCCGAGCCGTACGGCCGGCTCGTCGATCTATCCGGCTGTCCAGAACATGCTACTGGCGGCACGTGCGCTCGGGCTCGGTGCGACCTTGACGACGCTATATCTGAACTTCGAGAAGGAGGTCGAGAGCGCTCTCGGCTTACCGGCCGACGTACATTCGTATGCCCTTTTGCCGATCGGCTACCCGATGGGCCGTTTTGGGCCGGTTCGCCGTGTTCCTGTTGATGATATCGTCTACGGGGACCGCTGGGGTCAGCCGTATCGGGACTAGTAGCGGCCACGCTAAGAGAGGAGAGCGCGATGAAACTTCCCCAAACCGGCGGCTGCCAATGCGGCAAGATTCGCTACGAGATCACCGAAGCTCCGCAGTTGGTCTACACGTGCCACTGCACCGATTGCCAACGCCTGACGAGCAGCGCCTTCTCCATGGGTCTCGTCGTGGCGGAGACCGCCTTGCATCGCAGCGGAATCGAGCCGCGACCACTCCAGCGCACCGCAGACAGTGGGCGAACCAACACCCGGTTAGTGTGTCCGGAGTGCGGCTCCTGGGTTTGCGGCATGGCGAGGGATGGCGTCGTCCGCGTGCGTGCAGGCACACTCGACGATACCTCCTGGTTGCGACCGACAAGGCATATCTGGACCCGCAGCAAACAGCCCTGGATTACGCTCCCGCAGGGCGATGAGATTTTCGAGGTATCAGATCCGCGCGGCCGTTGACCGCTAGCTCGAGAAATTTGTCATCGGTCGGATCGCGGCAGGCGCCTTGCCAGCTTCCGTGGATACCCGG
>Ga0074045_10000937_pt1 | contig 28565 bp, 32 predicted proteins | sample BogForMeECP23OM2_FD_94442 | JGI IMG/M metagenome (GOLD analysis project Ga0074045, IMG submission 94442) | Bog forest soil microbial communities from Calvert Island, British Columbia, Canada - Bog Forest MetaG ECP23OM2 | ecosystem: Environmental > Terrestrial > Soil > Wetlands ...
GCCCTTGATGTGAACAACCGTCTCCAGGCGGCGTTCGACTCTGTAGGAAAAGGGCAGCAGCGCAAGCGCCAGGGCAAACCCCGACATCGCCAACCAGAATCGGCGGCGACCGGCATCACGACCTGCATTCAAGCTTGGCTCAAGCTGAACGGTGATCTTGGTCATTGGTATGCGCCAAGCCAAAAAAACCTCACTCCTGTTGAGAATTTCTGGTGACGGACTTGCCCGTGCGGTCAGTTAAACGGCATTCCGGCAACTGTCACTTGGGCGAGTTATCGATCCTGCTCTTTAGGTCTCTCACGACCAGCCTCTGGCAGCCCAATGGTGTCTCCCGACGCGTTCGCGCCGAGCCGCTAATTCGCAATTAGCTCCAAAGAGAGGTGAGTGGTGTCCCCAACGTTCTACACGTGCTTTTCTCGTCGACCATTTCGATTCGACACTGGGATCGACAGTCACCATGGCCCAGTATTCCCCAGGCAAGACCTGATTAAACACAAAAGAGCCATTCGTCGCCGCGTTCGCTGTGTACGCGAGCAAGGGTTGGTTCGCACTCATCAACATCACCCTGTCCCCGGTCGGCAACTGGGGGTTGTCGGAACTGGACACCGTTCCGCTGACTGAAAGTGTTGCTTGAGCCGGAATGTTGAATACGAAATCTGACGGGGTCTGACCTGGGATGATTTCTATCGCAGTTGCCTCAGAGGGATCGCTGACACCCGGGAAGTAAACAAACGAGGTCAGGGACTCGTCAATCCTATTCACGAAGAGTAGATGATACTTGCCCGGATTGAGGTCTCTGAGGCAAAAAGAGCCATCCCTATCAGGTCCGGCTTCGTTATCAGGAACCGGGGATTTTCTCCCTAGACGGACAAGCAAGATCTGACTATCTATGGAACCAGTTGCGTCCGTCGGAACGACTCGGCCACATAGCTTGCTGGTTGTAGTCGATACTTCTTTATTCGCTACCGGTGCCACGCGTTTCCCGCGGGGATCCGCTGAATTCCTGCGGTTCTTTTCCAACAGTGCTGTCCCACTGCAGATGTTTGTAGAAAGTTCGCCAGCCTCATCTTTGAGGGCATAGACGCAGTACTGCTTCCCAACTTCAAAATCGAAGCCACAGTCGCCACCACCCAGGCCCGTACTAAGCCGCATAGCCTTCTGCTGAGCACCACGATAGGAGTGCAATACCTGCAACGAGACGAGGAGCACAGGACCATCCTGGTCGAGGTCGGTCGCTACAGTTAGGTATAACATCTCCAATTTGCGTCTCCTTCAACTTCCATCCCAATTCAACACTTTCGACCTTACCTTCGAATATTGCGTCGGCTCTGTTCCACGCCCCCAATTCTGACATAGTCTTGACCGGCGCTGTTGGCGCAGCGCACGTACAACCAAAAACACGCACTGGGATTAAGGTGACTCCAAGAATGGCCGCCGCCGCGAATTGAACATTCATTTTAATCCCCGTAGATTGATGAGTATACTCGTTTCGAAACGGCTTCAAAATTACTGAAGTTGAGGTGCCCTTGACCGGAAGTTATGAAGCTGAGCCTTGGAAGTTCCAAAGTTGTAATGGGTGGCAACCTTTCGTCCGGAAAGGCCCGCGGAAAAATCTATGTGCAGCGCCTCGATGCGTGGCTCAGCCAAGGAAGTATTCGGACGGCGGCAGCCAGAAACGGGCTTCTGGGAAGTGCCGAACATGTCTTCCAAGGCGCGTACAAAGTCAACTCGCTATGGCCGAATCCCCGGCTTCTGATCGCATTGCATTCACCTAGCCCGCTTGGTGAAACCGGACTGCGCATGTGCCCTGCGGGAAAAGGTGGGACAGTGACCCCCTTCTCAGCTGAGCAATCCGTTCTCTGCAGTCCGGTTTGCCGGGGAATTATCGCGAAAAATGGGCACGTTTCGCATATTTCGAGGGAAGTAGCGGCGGGATTTCTCTGCAGTTCAGACTTGCTGGCGGAGAGGGAGGGATTCGAACCCTCGGTACAGGTGTTAGCCCGTACAACGGTTTAGCAAACCGCCGCATTCGGCCACTCTGCCACCTCTCCGGTGTGCGGAGCTACAGTTTACCACGTCCCGTATGAGTGCTCTTACCGCTTCAGTCATATATAGTTACGTCTCTTGCTGCCTTATTGTATCCATTTCAATGTTGCAGTGTCCGGATTCTGTTTCGAATGCTCTGGGGAGCAATCGGGGAGCAAAACCGGCTTTTGGAGCAATGAAAAACTCTCGGACAGTCGCCTCATCGCACTGATCGCCTCGAGGGTTGGTGGCTTAATGTAGTGTTTCCTCGTGACTCGATCGTTCGCGTGTCTGAGGATCATAGCGGTAATCGACTCCCGAATCCCGATACGTTCGAGGTTCGTCGCCAATCCGCGTCGGAAGCCGTGCCAACCCTCCCATTCGATCCCCGCATGCTTCAGCGGTTCTCGCATCTGCCGACGGTACAGAGAATCGAGGTCGAGCCCTTTACCTGCATTGTTAACGAAAATGGGGCCCGACACCGGATTGCCGCTCACTCGGCGATGCTGCTCAAGGATGGTTTCAAGTTGGGGGATCAATGGAACTGGAGCCTTCGAGCGTGAGTTCTTCGGTTCCCCAATTCGTCCGCGCCAGATGCTGTGCATTACGCGAACGATTCCGAGTTCCGTGCCGCCTCCGGGGGAGTATGCCTCCCACGTCAAGCCTCGAAGTTCGCCGGCCCGCAACCCTGTGAAGGCCGCGAACGCCACGACGGTTCGTGAGGGCTCGGGTAGAACCGTCAGCATCAAGGCTATCTCTTCGAGCGAATAGGCTCGCCCGTCGAAATCTGGCACAGTTTGAATCTCGCAAGAGATAACTGGATTGACGGAGCCTCGCGCCAGATGCCCTTGTACAAGCGCGAATGTAAACACTCCACCTAAAAAATGTTTCACATGCTGCATGGTCTGTGGCGCAAGTCCGTCCTGGAGTGCGACGGCATCTAGTAACTGCTGAATCCCGCGCGGCTCGATGTCGTGCATGAAACTTGATGAGCAACGCGGCTTCAGGTAGCGAAGCCACATTTGACGATATCCACGGTACGTTGAGGGTTTTCGCTTTGACTCAATATGCGGGAGATAAACGTTATCAACAAAGTCTCCCAGCCTGTTCGCGATGAGAGGACTCGACGCTCTTGAAGCTCTGTTGAGCGGCTCAAGTATCGTTTCGGCAAGCAATGCAACACTCTTGCGCGTTTTGTGCATGGCGTCGACCGGCGCGAGTCGTTTTGATCTTTGGATGCTTCTGATTGTTTCACCGTCGCGAATTCGCTCACGGTAGCGAAGAACCCACCATTCTCGATGACGGCAGATCGTACCTCTTACTGTTCGTCTCATGATTGTTTCTCCTTTGAAGTGCGCCCGGTTTTGGGCTTGCCCTTCGAAGCCTTACCGCCCAGCGCTGCAATGCGGCTCCTTTCCGCCTTTGGAAGTTTCTTGCTCCGAGCGAGTCCTAAGTTTCGTGCGAACTCTGATCGTTCCTTTGGCGTGGTTCCCTTCCAACGTGCCACGGCGCCAAGTTTGCCGAGTGCCTGCGCGTGCGGGTTTGGACCTTTCTTGGGCATGGAGTGAACACTAACATAGCGTCGTGTTAGAGCGCAAAGATTTTGTGAACAGCCTCCTCTTGAGCCATGCTTCCAATTCCTGGCTTCCCCACTGGAAACGGATATACCGTCCCAGCCGTAAATGGGGTATTGGATCATCCCCGATCAAATTCCTAGACCTTGTTCCCTCGCGGACCCAACTCGCTGGAACGCGCAGCCGTTCGGCGAGTTCAGCCGGGGTTAGAAGTTCAAAAGTCACTGCCGTGATTGGTTTATTACTCCCCAATTGTTCTCCGCGCATTTGTGCTTCACCATTTTCAGCAAGTTGCCGTGTAAGGCGGTTCGCCGAACCGTCCTATTGCAAGAGCCGTCGGCGTTGCTAGTCGTGTATCGGTTACGCTAATTGCTCTTCGAACTGGGCATTCTTGGGACCGGGCCGGACTGTCATGAACATCAACAAACGATCATTGCACGCCAACCTCATCGCTCTGGCCGATCGCGCTCTGCGGCGGGCTGTGAAGCTTCACACGATGACTCCATTGCCCCATCACATCGGTGATCCACATAACGGGCGCCGCACTTCGGACAGATTTCCTTGTGAAGCCATACTTTGAACCGTCCTGCTTCTCGTCGGCGCTGTTCGCGCACGCGCTGGCGTTTGTCAGTTCGTAAGCATTTCCTGTGGAAGTGAGAGCGAACCCCGAGGGGAAGTAGTGCGCCACATCCGCGGCAGTAATAACGCGGCTCTTGCTGATCCACCAATACGGTCGATTTACGACCTTGATCAGTTTGCATGCTCGTTCAGCCAGCCAACCGCCACGCGGCAAATGGGAACCAGATGGGCACAACGACGTTCTCCAAGCGGCAAGGTGCAACCCAAATGGTTGCTGCTGCGTCGCCATACAGGTCGAGCGCGTGAACGGTCATCCGGCCACTTCCCCGTGCGGTTGCTTTTTGTCGCCACTGAGCTGTACCTGATTCGCCTTGAGGTGCAGCGCCCGCTCGATGTCGATGCCGGCATATTCGCACTGGTAACTCAGAACCTCGGCGTCGGTCATCCGAGCCAGTAGATTTGAGCCTTGAGCATCCCGTTTGACGAGTTGGCGAAACGCCTCGCCCATTAACCGTAGGTCGCGTAGGTCGAAGTTGCGTTGAGCAGCGTCAGAAATCGCGTGGGGGGAATGGTTCTCTGGTTCTCTGGTTCTTTCCTTATTAGGGCCTTGAAATTGACCTCTTTTATGACCTCCTTTATGACCTCTTTTAAGCTCCAAAAAGGGGTCACTAGCGTCATCTTTTTGCAAATCTTTGAAGACGAATTTCCCTCGGTTTCCTCGTCCGATTCCTGGCACCCACTGGATTGGCGCGCCCCTCATCTCCAGCTCACGGATGATTCGCTTCACATTCCTGCGGTCGATGCGCATAACCTCAGCGATGGCATCCAAACCCGGCCACGCACAACCCTCGCCGATCCGGTGATAGTCGGCTACAAGGAACATGAACGACTTCAGATTCCAGGGGAAATCTAGCTTCTTGACGTATTCGCGCGCCCGATCGCTCATGCGGCGTCACCTTTTGGGAGTGCGACAATCCGTAGCCTTGGCAGATCCGGCCGTTTGCCCAGGTATCTCTCCCATCCGGGCCAGTCCGAATCGCGCACACCCACGGCACGCGTGCGGTAAAACCGTTCCAGGTCGGCTCGTTCGTTCGCGGGCAAGCGTGGTTCCAAGTCGGTCATAGCCTCGATGTAGCGGGCTATGTCGCTAAAGGCTGCTCCTCCTCGCGATCTAGCCATGTCACCCCCCCAACACCATGAGCTGTGGCATTCCTGGACGTAGGCAGCAGATGGTTTGAATCCTGGGCAGTCGAGGTCGCTGCTGCCCGGGTCGTCGATGCGAGCGTTGATTCATTCGCTGAGTGGTGTCGGCCGGCAAGGTGAGAATCGTGTCGCATACTCGTACCGGCCACTCGCAGCACCGGTTTCGCAGTTTTTCCCTCACTTTTAGATCCCCATTTTCTCGGACCACACTTGGATAAACCCACCCAACGCTCATGCTCGGGATTCCACACAAAGCTTTGCTTCGGTGACGAACTTGCGGCCACCAGCCACGAATGGATCTCATGACTTGAGGTTTCCAAACGCTGCGAACCAAGTCTAGAGAAGCAAAAGGATCTCAGGAAGAGGGAACAAATTGCGTGATTTTATTCCAGAGGAAAATCGGAGAATATCGAATGCCTTATCTTCTCTCCCGACCGAACGATGGATCGGACTTCTCGTCGGAGGTTAAGGAAGTGACTTTTCGCCACCTTCTTGATTCCGTGCTTGCATGCTGTGTCACACCGATGAGCAGGGTCCGTCCGTTTAGTGCACAGCTCCCGTGCCACCAAACCTATCGGTTTTCGCTCGTGGTACATCAAGAGGGCGGCGCGTTCACTAATAGTGCGAGGTCGGCCGCGGGACCGAATAAGGCCCAGGAATTTTCGCGCGACGGCTTGGGTTACAGAATCAAACATCGCGTGCAGGTTGTCCAATATTATCCCGTCGTCACTGGTCAGTGACACACCCTGTAATTTCCGAATGTATGCAATCATGAAATTCACGGCTGGCTCTCCTCTCACCGTAATTCGCATTTCAGGAGGGTAATTCGTATTTTGCTCGAACGCGATTTCCAGTTCAATGCGACGCGCACCTGGATCGCGACACGATTTGTCATCTACCTTCCCGCTCGCGTCCACAGCCGTTCTGTAGGCTTTTTCTGAGTGTGGCGTCGAGTCTCTCCGACGGAATTCTTCCAGATCCTTTTCCGATATTTTTTCCCAGCTCTTTTTCCATTCTTTGAGCACGTCAGGATCGAGGACGGTCCAACTCCCAGGATGCTCGTACAGGATATAAGCCCAAGACCGGGCGAGAATGAATAGTGCTTTAGCTAGAGCGTTGACTGGTTCAGTCGGTAGAAATGGCAAGATCGACGGCAGGTGCAGGAAGAAAAATCCCTCGAATCCGCCCTTGAGTAGATATTGCGATTCGTCTCGCGCCTCGACGTAATCGACCACCTCAAGTGCAATCGCGGCTTCTCTCCTGTAGAACTCGGTTGCATCGGCTAGATGCAACATATTCCCTTTTATGTGGGCTTGAAACTCTTCAGGAAGGCGTCGAATGAACTTCGAGAAGTTGGAAGTTTCGCCCTTTTGGTCCGGCTTGGCAGAGTTCGTTTTCAGCTCAGGATTTGAGGCAGCTTTTGATTCGGGCCGGAATGACCTTGGTCTTGAGGACCGCACCTGTGTACGTGCCATTGATCGCTCCTTCGCGAGGATTGATGAACGAGACCTTGAGCACCAAACACGTCCCCCTCTCGATGGTAGCGCAAATAATAAATTTGCCCCTGGCGAGATCGATTTCAAATCAGGGCGAAAACCTTCTCAGGTAGCGCGGTTCTGAAGAGGACGCTGCCATAAATGCCCGATGCAAAAAGGCCGTTGGCCAAGGCCGTCAGATCGTACGTTAGTGGCGAGCATAGTATTCAATGCAGGTCCCAGTGGACGAGAAACGACACGGGCCTTGGCGGTACGATCATGGCGGCACGCGGCGTTGCATTCCGGTACGCACGGGCGCGGTTAACGCGGAGATTGTTCGTCTAATAAGGTCGGAAGTGCATTAGGTGCACAGGGCTTGGAGTGCTGCATGGAAAAGCATGTCTATCGGTTCAGATCTACGTCCGCTTTGCTCGGAGAGTTTCAAGAGCTGGAAAAGCAGGAGATCTATTTCGCCTCACCGCAAGAACTCAATGACCCGCTGGAGGGCTTAAAAGATATTTTTTGGCAAGGTGACGCGATCATCTGGACGAATCTCGTCAGGCACTATTTGCTGTGCCTCATGCAAGCTGTGCTGATCGCGATTGAACATGGGCCTAACCATCAATTCGCCGATCATGACATTTCCGTTCTGCTGACTGAGGAAGGATTAGCGCCGTCGAGCCGCTCTGTCTTTCAGGGCATCTGCACCAAATTCTTCGAGAACGAAGAGGTGGCCCAGCTCCCGGCCTTGTTGGCTGCACGAATTTCCCCGGTCAGACGCAATGAACTTCTTTCCTTATTTTGGTTTGTCCATTTCCACGCCTTGAAGGTCACGTGCATGGTCATTAACCCTCGAGAACCGATCTGCCTCATCGACGAATTCCTGCGTACCAAGAAGGACGCCCCATTCCGCTTTCAGCAGTCCTTTGCTGCGCAGAATGCCTTGGATCAAAAGTACGGAAACCGCGGGGATTTGGCCGAGCAAATGAGTACGGAAGCAACAAGCCTGATGATGCAGGCGATACTCATCCGAGAGTATCAGGGAAGCTCACAGCATCACGGATCTGCCTGGAATACGATTTCGTCGGCGTTTCCCGAAGTGTACATTGATCAACTGGAAAGGCTCCTGTACAGCGATTGGTACGCCGCCTGCTTCGTCGCAAAACCCACCCACGCTGCGATGTGGGGAAACTACGGCGACGGACATAGGGGAGTCTGCCTGAAATTCAGGACGCTGTTGAACGCGACGGTCGGCGGGGATTCACTCATGCTGCAGAAGGTGGTTGGCGCCAAAGGCAATCAGGATGCTGTCTCTCCGGTTTACGAGGATGTCCCGTGCGAGCTACATGAAGTTCAGTATCGCGATCAATATCTGGAGATAGATTTTTTCCGATCCATGGGAAGGTTAACGCGCCGGCAACTTGCGTTCTGGTTCAGAGACAGTAAAGGAGTGATCAGCCCCACCGGACGGGATCTGATTGAAGAGTCTGAAGCATGGCGTCGACAGTATTGGAGCAACCTCGATAGAGCAATAACGACGAAGTTGTCAGATTGGCAACACGAAAGCGAATACCGAATTACTCTTTACAGCATGATGATGGATTTATCGGATAGGCACACAAGAAAGCTGCGCTACCGATTCGAGGATCTTCAGGGAGTCATTTTTGGCATAAAAACACCTGCCCAGGACAAACTCGCAGTCATGCGCATCATCGAATCAAAATGCAGAAAGGACGGAAGAAAAGATTTTGAGTTCCACCAGTCATACTATTCGCGGCAAACAGGCAAAATTGAGACAACCCAGCTGAAACTGCTGAAGTTCGACAGCATCGGCGGCGGCAGTGGTGGTGGCGATCGTCGTCGCTAATTGCTAAGGGAGTAAAATTGATGGCTTTTGTTAAGCGCCGCGAAATGTATATCTCGCGCTCGCGGGCCGCTTGTGACGCGGCAGTACCCCTTTCTCCCCTTACGCTTTTTCGGGGACCGCATCGCTTCCGGCTAGAAGCAATTCGGTCGCAGCGGTTACTGCGTCTCAGGAAGTCATTGAACGGACGCGATAGTGAATCAGCCAGCAACTATCCGGTTTTGTTATGGCAGCCATTCTAGCGCAGAGAGTGGGGTAGCGCGCTGGTTTAAGACAGCGAAGCGGCGACGATTTTGAACGAATTGCAAAGACGGTACTGTTTACCAAATGGCAAAATCCGAAGCCTCAAACGGCATCGTTTTAGACGATTACCTGAACACGGTTGCCGCGGTTCGTCGCGACTTTACCCTCACGCTACCCGGCCCAACGATGCGACAGATCGAAGACGAACCCGCAGCCAAGCCCGCGGCCAATGAAATTATTCAGGCGTTTGTTGATCGGTGTGGGACCAGTATTTACTCCAGGGTGCATCCCCTTCTCGGAACTGCGACAAGTGACATTTACACGGACGCAATCAAAACAGAGGTCTATTCTGGCCACAAAATCCGCGATGATCGCATAGCCTGGGCTCTCCGAAGAACTCTCGAATTGGGGCTACAGGCGATGGTTCAATTGCCCTTTAGACAGAAGAAGTCCGCTCCAGCCGCGAAGCGTCTCAAGTCCTTGGTTTCGACCCTCAATCGTTTGGCGGACAAGTTAACCTCGACGATCTACGATCCCGAGATCCGCGGGCGCATCGATCTTTATGAGGACGCGACGGCTAGAGGCAAGCTCTCCGCTTTGCCTTCGGAAATTCGGCAGAGCGCGAATGCGCTGACAGTCGTTGCGAGGTTGAAAGTAAGAAAAATCCGCGTAAACAGTCCAAACCCGCAGATCTCCTTCGCTATGTACTTTATCGGCTGGATCGAAGCCGGGACGGGCAAGCAACACTACGGGCAACTCGAAACGCTGATTGAGGCGGCGTTTCACGCGGCAGGAAAGGCTGTTCCGACCTGGGCGGGCCGCCTTGGGATCGAGCGGCATCTTCACAAGCGCAGAAGAAGGAAGTGGGCGCAAAGTATATCGCGGTAGCCCGGTAGCCCCTCCCCGTGGTCACAATGTTAAAAACTCCGTGCCAAATTCCGGCATGGGTTCTTTAATCGACATATATGAGTGGGCACCGTAATTTGTGGGCTGAGGTGCCAATGCTCGACAAGTTTCCAAGCCTTCGCATCAAACACCGCGGTTCCGACGGGGAATCGGCTGAAATCGAAATCCGTCCCAGCCTGATCCGGTGGCTGCTCATCGCCCTTGTGGTAATTGTGTTGCTTCTTCACGGAGGCGATCCGGCCCGCCTCCTTCGCGACGTTCTCCACGTGCCTTGACTGAGTGCTCACACTTAACGATCCCAAACGCCGTCGGCATTGAAATGAGGGGTGTTGCCGCCGTAGTGGCTTAATTTGAGGAAACAATATATTTGGCAAAATAGGAGCCAGAGGCGAGAGACGAGCTGTGCCAGCGAGATGCCGAAGCCTTTGGCAATGATGTCGAGGTTTAGGATGGAGATGTTTCGCTTCCCGCGTTCCACGTCTGCCATGAAGCTGCGGTCCAACCCCATCTTCTCAGCCATGTGGACATCTCGCGCCCTATAGGAAAATACGCTCAGTGATGGACAAAAGGACGACAGATGGGAACTGGTGTTTGGTATACGTCCTCTCTTGAGCCGATACGTTTTGTCCGGACGCACGCCATGAAAGCAAAAAAATCAGACTGCAACGTAAGGACGGGATATCTGATTCTATCCTGATGTTTCGTATTTTTTATAACAAGGACAGGGTTGTCAAAACCACCGCTGGGAAAGCATTCAGGCGACGTGGAGAGTCTAAGTACGAGATTCCGCTAAAAGAAGTAAGAGAGTTAGAGCACGAAAAGGGCGAAGTAGATTTTGAACAGGAAACAGTTGATCTCAAGTTCCCGGCGGATTTCAACGCGAATCTCGCGATAGTCGGAGCACGCATATTGGATCCCGCGAATCGGAATGATGAATCAATCCCTGCTCGGGCCGTCGTTGGTTCAGGGCCATGCGCAAAGCCTGCAGTGCTCATCGCTTTGCGCTCTGCCGCTGTCCATTTGTGTGCCCGGAAAGAACGACTGGCTAGAAAGCGCCTAAACGTTGATTAGCCGCAGCGACTCAAGCCATTCCTGAACGAGACATAGAAAGTTCAAGGCGGCTTGTCCGCTTTTGTCTTCTCCTCTGCCCGTGGATGCATCGAAACAACGTCTCTAGCAGGCTGCTGAAAAATTGCCGGACCCGGCTTTGTTCTTGCCGTTTTTCATGGTGGATGCTGTGGTGGAGTGGAAAGAGGGGCTTTCTCGCGGCCTTTCCCTGCGCTTCCCGCCTCAGCAGACACACGTCGGCCCCGACTTACCCCCGGATGGCGCGCAGCGGATGCTCCTTCCGCACCCCGCCTCCGGCGATAAGTAACTGAATACCTGACTCTGCTGCTCATCCGTTCCGCGCATGCTCCTTCGTATCACACATCGCTGTTTGCGGCTGTGCTTGACTTTGCTTAAAGCACACTGGCAGTGCCCAACTCTTGAACTGTATGGCCGCCGTGGAGAGAATCAACAAGGGATCGACATCATTGATATGGCTGGCGCGGAACCACTTCGTGCAGCCCAATGCAAGTTGTATGACACTCGCATCACGCTCCCTCCTGCCGAGATAAAAAAGGAAGTGAGGGCGGCTGTAAACTTCTCTCTGCCACTAGGTTTGTATGCCATCTGCACGACGGCAAAAGTGTCTACGAAAGCTCAACAAACCATTCTCACAATAAACCAGGAGCATCGTGAGAAGGGCTTGTTCGCTGTCGAATTATTTACGTGGGATCGTCTGGACGAGCTTCTTGAAGAGTTTCCGGCCATATGAACACTTCGCATCATACAGTGAAGGATTAGCGACCTTACATTTCATAGCACGAACGTGTAATTTCCCCTAAGTGGATCAAGTGATCAAGTGATGACGTTTCTCTTTCTCTTCCCCCATGGGCCGAACCTGGGAGTTCCTAAACTTTTGGCTGAGACACATTCCCCATCACGATTCACCGATTCGCCCTACTACCAGCCTTAAAATCAGCGGAAGGCAATTCGAGTTTAGAGCAGTCAGCGCCAAGTGGAAACGACAACGAGTGCGCAACGGAAAAGGGGTCAAAAGGGGGTCACTTTTCGCGTTTGCTTAATGATTTCGGTGAAAGTTTCGACCAGCGTTTTATCGAGTTCGCCTATCAAGAATCGTTCAGAACGCTTGCTCTGCAAAGGCTTTCGCCGTGGCCATGTGGCTCATTTGCAGACCGAAAACAACTCGGAGGATCAGTGAATTTGGTTGCGGGGCGCGATGACAAAGCCCGGCGTGCCGAACGGGTAAAATCATGATCGCCGTGGCAAATGTGGACGGTTCCTTCGCACAGCTCAGGAAACGTCAAGTTTCCGCATGATTCGATCTTCGATACGAAGGACTGTGGGCGCTTTAGCCGGTGAGCAACTGCGACCTGGGTAAGCCCGGATTCTGCCGTAGCTTGTTTCAGTTTTCCCAGGAACTGATTCGCTTTGACCCGAGGGCCGTAGCGAACTGGCTACGAACGATGTAGAACCCAGCGGTTGTTCGTAATTGCAAATGGTCAACTCGAACGCAGCAGACCCGGAATCGGCGCAACACAATATTTATTGAGCACGAGGGCGACAGGCTCACACTGTCAGAGCTGGCGACCCGTCTACGTATCAGCTATCCCCAAGCTTACCGCCGCTATCGCAAAACTGGCACTGTACCGAATGCACAATGAATCGCAGCCAAGGGCGCAAATGGGGTCGAATCACAATAGAGTTGCGGCGTTTCTTACTGTGCGAGGGGTGTGCGAGGGGTCCGAATCGGGGGTTCCTCGGATCCCCACCGGGATATGCGAGTCAACGAGAAAAATCTTGTTACTTCAGCATTCTAAAGGACTTATCTTGGCCATTGTTTTGCGTGGCGCAAGGTCGCTCGGACCAAAAGGTACGAATTTAGGGGGTGCGTGCGAGACAATTCCTTTGCGAATATTTGTCTACACTCTGGGGGACTCTACAGAGAACGGTCGGTTGTGTTCGACTGAAGTTAGCACGAGGCAGGGATGATCCCATCGGTTGCAAGCGCATTCGATGCATCCAAATTGGAGTTTCTCTGACCGGGACCGGGCCTGCAATTCTGACGTAATTGCCGTGCAATGGCCGCAGTCTAAATGAGCACCAAGGAACGCGAGCGCGAACTACCTTTCCTCGCCTTCATCAACTCCAACTGCCTTGTTAAGCATGTACGTAGGTTGACTCGTCTCGATCTCGAAAAGCTGTCCCATTTCTTGTGACAATCGATAGTCAGTGTTACGGAGGTACAAGAACTCGGACACCAGATCCCGAAGAATTTTGTACGAAAAATAGTTCTTCCTTAAATCCTTTTCAAGCTCGTAGATCTCGCTCTTCGGTACATCTCGGAAATATTCCAATAAAATAGATAAATGGATTAGCTTGACTGAGGTTAGCCCCCCAAGCCCCTTACGCACTTCTTCAAAGGTTAGCTCCAGATCCTTTAGGCCCACCGATCTCGAGATCCGCTTGATCACGCCGTACGCGGCGGCTCCAGTCAACCAAATCAACGTCTGATCGGCTCCTTCGGCTAATTCTTCCTGCGTTCTGAAAGGATCCGCTTCCTTCAACACCTCGGCAAAGCCTATACGCAAATCCTGCATGTTATGTTGAGCCAAATCGAGCACCCTACGCAAGAGGCGCAAGCCCAGCAGATAGCTTTGCTCTGTGAGTCGCCGCTTTGGTTCCTTAGGCAGTACTCCCGGGAAGTTTCGCAACACCTGGCCCATAACCCTCAACGTCTGAAGAGCGATAGCGATCTTGACCAATTCGTATAAAGTTGGGTCATACGGTACGCGGTTGCTTGGAGCAGGAAGTGATTCTGACCGTTCCGATTCCTGGATGGAATCCTGCCTTGTTCGATATTCGTCTCGGTTGGCGGAAATATCCGCGCTAGGCAAACACAATTTTTGTGGCTTTTCCTTAATCAAGCGGTTGACAAACGTCACATCAGTATCCAACGCAGCAGGCTGGCACTCTGCATAAATCTTTGCCGCATTAGCCAACAATCGGTCGATTGTCCGGGAATCACGACTCAGGTACAGATAAAACATTACGATGTTCGTGTAATCTTCCCATGCCAACCGATCGGTCATGTCGTCTAGCTCCGATCGAAGAGACGATCCGTTCTGCTCCATGTTCTCGAACAGATACCGGGCCACGCTGTAACAATACAGACCTTTGTATGCAAATCGGTAGGAGTCACCTTCCTTGCGAATGATCTTTGCTTCCGTGAGATTGGCAATCATCTGCGTTTCCGATAATCGCATTTCGTAAACGGTGCAGTACTCAGAATGCACATCGCTGATTTCTTTTCCCGACAGGAAGGGTCGATCTTTCTTGAACATGCAATAAGCAATTCGAGACAGGTACGTGTACATCGTGCCGATGTCTGCGACACTCTTGCTTACCAATGTCAACCTGTCGGTGATTATTAGCTCGACGATGTGACCATAAGCGCCAGCGCTACGCGACGCCGTCGAGGAAGACGACACATCCGCCTGGAGCAGGCCAATAATAAAAACCGGAAATGTCGGTAGAACTCCCTTTCGATATACGGCGGCAACCTTATCTTCGCTGCATGCAACCGCATAGTGGAAATCGCGGGAGTCTACTGAGTCTTCATGGCCCAACGCGTGCCATTTTTCGATAAGGCGGCCAGTAGAACGTTTGCCAAACTCTTGAATGTCGCAAAACTGGAAGTCGGCAAACATCTTGCGGGCGGGACCCGAGTCAGCTAGCTCCTCCAATGCGTAAATACTACTGCTAAGGAGAATAACCTTTCCACAGTAAGCCATGAGCTGGTCTACAACGGCGCCTTTCCCTTTTGTCGCGTATTTAAGCTCATGCCAGTCGTCAACGATAATGACTCGTTGACTCACATCCAGATCCAAATACTGATCGCTCCACTCGGCCCCATATTGTTCCTCAACCGCTTTTTTGAGGAGACGGCGAATGTCACGGGCTTGGTACCCATCGATATCTCTTGCTTTAACGAGAACAGGGACAAATGCACCGTTTGCCAACAGGTCCCGACAAAGCTTCTTGGCGAGACACGTCTTGCCGGACATTTCATCCCCCACAATGACGAGTCGAGGATTCGAACGCACAAACTCAAGCACATTCCGACCCTCCATCATTCGGAGAAGTTGAAATTTTCTGTCTGGGTCCTTGCATGCCAGAGTCGGATAGATGAACAAATCGTCGATTGTGACATCGTGCTTGCGCGGATGAAGAATCGGTAGCCCTGGATCGGCGAGCCTCTTGGAAAAAGCATTGCAGTGCTGAAATACTGACTTCCGTGCCAGTCTGTTGCGTATGAACGGGCGGTCGCCTAGGCTCTTACAGGCATACTTATCATCTTTCCACGTACATAGAAATACCTCGTAGTTCTGCACTTTGTCGTCGATTGCTATGACATGAAACGCGGAGGAAGCCGAGGCGCCGTCCACTTGAAGCACGGCCCCTTCGACATGTTGTGTGTCGCCAGTATCAACGTCATGTTTCCGATACACTGCCGTTTCATGTTCATGACCAGTCAAAATAAGGTCGGAGGTACTCTCAACTCCGACACGGAACTTTCGAGCATTCTCGGGAATTAACCAGTTGAGAGGATGATGAAAGGCTGATATTTCTAAATCGGCCGCTTCACCCGATTGCTTCAGCAAGGCATTCGGGAACACGAGAGTCCCTGGCATTTCGGGATTTGCAGATACCCATGCCGTATTAAAGCAATTCACCCGGCATTTGGTTCCGTCAACCTCAAATGTCAGCCGATAAGCGAGCCGGTCTTTCTCGGGCCTCGTCGCAGAATTGAGCATGGTCGACTCAAAGTCAAAAAACTTATTTTGAACGCTCAATATCTGCTTGACCGTCTCGCCCGCAGGATCAATGGTTTCAGAATTTTTCCTGACGTACTGGAGCAGGGCATTCCGGGTATCCGGTTGGGAGGTAAAATCTAAATCGTGATTTCCGGGGATATAGAATTGCAAAACTTTGGTATGTTTGTTCTCCAGTCCGCTTACAATCGCTGAGCACAGCGCGGTAGCCAGTTCGTATTGTTTCTTGGTGCCAGAATATGCAATGTCACCTGTCACTGCTATGAGATAAGCATTCGCTCTAGGAGCGACGTTCTTGACTGCGGATACTATGTCGCTTGCCCTTAGTAGGATCAGGTCTTCGGGCGTCTTGATGTGAATGTCGCTAATTTGTAGTATCGCAAGTTTCAACATCTCTACCTCGTCACGTAGTTTGTGAGTGCCTAATTGTTACTCCTGTCAGGGAAGAAAATCTATCAAGTTTCCACGTGCTGGGTCGGAAAGTGAGCGGATCACTGCGCCTCGCAGTGCCTATGAACGTGTCCTTTGGCACTCCCACCTCTACCGAGATGTCGCGCCAGCTAGGCCCCTCGGCGCGGAGTTTACCTACTAGAACTGTATCGACATGCACGGCAGGCCGTCCGAAGCGGACGCCCCGTCTCTTGGCTGCTTTCTGCCCAGCAATAACACATTCCCTGATCGTGGAACGTTCCAGTTCCGCGACCGCGGCGAGGATCGTAAATACCATTTTCCCAGTCGGTGTGCTGGTATCGATGCTCTCTTTCAGGCTTACGAAGTCAATGCCTAGCGCCGCGAACTCTTTCCAATGCTCGGAGCAAGTGCGAAGTGGAACGTGCGAACCGATCAAAGCGCCAGACCGCTACAACATCAAACCTACCCTGGCGCGCATCCGCCATCAGACGATCCAACGCGGGCCGCTTGCCCCTGGCTCCGCTCATCTTGTCGGGGTAAGTTTCAACTTTCTCCCATTTGCGGAACTGCGCATATTCGGTGAGATCATTGACTTGCATATCTGCATTCTGCTCGCCTGTGCTAACTCTAACGTACAGCGCTGCTCGTTTTGGTTTCATGGATGATTGTCCTCCGGCGCCAAACCTAGCACCTGCTTTTGACACGCGAACCCGGCACCCCGCTGCGCGGCGCTTCGACCAGCCGGCCTCGCCGCTTCAGCTGGCCAAGGATACGGTCCACCATCGAGATCGAGACCGTGAGATTCTCCTGGCGGAGGAGGACGGCTAGCTTGTCCTTGCCCCAGCGCGGGTAGCGCAGCTGTAAAGCGAGAACGCGATCGGCCACTGGAACTGACCAGGTGGGCTGACGGCGACGATGAGGCCGGTGGGAACGCTCCTCCAGCGTCGCCAGGCTCTGCGGATCATAGCGGCGTCGCCAGCGGTAAAAAGTCTGGCGGCTGATTCCGAAACAACGGCAGGTGCGAGCCACGTTGCTGCTGCGACGATAAAAATCCATCCAGGCCAGACGAGTGCGGGCCTCCCGGCTCAACTCTTTCCCCGTGCGCGCCAGCTGGCGCGCACGGGGAAGTTCTCCCATGAACTTGCATTTCGACACTCTATCCGAGTGTCACTCATCATTCTGAACGGGAACAACCCTTCGTCGGCCTCCAAGTGGCTTTGCCGGATCACGGAGCCCGTCATCCAACACATGCGTATGATTGAGCCGTCACGGGGGGCGCACGTCCGGCATGTTCCCGCGACGATTGGCGGCAGATCAAACCTCGGCAAATCCTATTGAGTTTAGTCCCCCAGGAAGCCACGGAGATAGCTAGGGCCGGGGGCTCAAGATCTTCTTGAAGGCTTGTAAGACATAAGAAAACGGTAGAGTAGGGCCCCAGGTTGCTGGGGCCTTTTTTGCGAAGCGTATGCGCCGTTTTATCTCACAGACATTTTCCGAAGAAGAGGTGGTTGCGGCTGCCTGCGGACGTGATCCAGTAGAGTTGGTAGTTTAGGGCCGCGACAATCCCCAAAGTTTGGCGGTTCCGCTATATAAGGGTTCCAGGTTTAGACTTCGATCGCCGCTTCACGGATTTTCTCTTGTCACCTGTGTCGGCTCCCGGTGTCGTCCTGAGCAGCCTTGACATTCTTTGGAACTTGAAGAATGAAAGTGGGGTTGTTCCAAGCGGCATTTCCGTCGTGGCGAATGACAGATATCTTAAGCCCCGTTAATATAAGCGAGGCTCAGCTCCTTGTATCACCGGACTACCGTCAAATTCACCGAGAGTGGACTGTGGCCTTGGAACATCATGGAGCGAAGAACCGTACACGCCGTTCCGTGGTCGATTCGGAGCTACTCATCCATTTGACGTGCTCTTGCTCTTAAACAAACCTCTTCCCCCTGTTTCTCCTGTTTCGCATAAATCATACTCAGCTTTGTGCGGAAACACGGGATCGGGGATCGGGTTAAAACTAGGTATCCACTTCCAGGGCGAGACAGTCTTACGTGAACGAGAGCGGGGGCAGGTCAGGATCTGCTGCCAGGTTCACCGCGAGATCGCCAACGATTGGAAAGTTTTACGACTTACAGGAACCGCTTAGAGGCCCCCCTTTAGCGTGACGAACTGCCAACCGCTTCAGTTCGTCTTCGGAAGAAGGTCATTAGCAGCGAACAAGCAACCCACCCCAGAATAAAATAAATAAGCGAGTTTATTCCGGCTGCGATCCACAAACTCCATGCATGCGCGTTCCCACTGAAGGCCTCCGCGCCGATCATTCCGGGTAGCAAAAGCTTGAACAGGCCCCGCTGCGCGATTCCCGTGACTGGATCATTCGAGATCGAGGAAAGTTTCGAAGCCGCCAGCGTCAGACTTCCGAGCATGCCTCCTGCCGCCAAGGCAGCTACTACTTTGAAATTCCGCTGAATGGACTCTTTCCCGGCTCTCATTGGCACCCCCCGCCCGACTCTCCCGAAGCTGAGTCGTGCCATGTGACACACGCCGTCTGTTTCTTCTGTCGGAAGAGCATCCAATCGAATTGATTCCCGAAGGTTCTGTGGAAGAGTTTCTGCGCAGCATCCCTGGCTGCAGCCCTCTGAGCATCGGTAATAGTCATTTCTCCCCAAACATGAGCTCGTGTTCGCTTACTGTACCAGGGCTCGCCGTACCAAGGCTGGTTCCCCTCGTGAGAAGGAGAGATTCTGTCAGTGACTGGATGCAGCGCGTTCCCAAAAGCGGTCAATGCAGCGGGGGAAATTCCCGAGTGGCCCTGCAAAACCCAATCCATCTGAGCTTGCTGGGCAGCTTCTACTTGGTCCGAGATGAAATTATCTCCGTTCTGTTGCGCAACCATCGGATCCTCATTAGTCGTCCCGTTTCTCATCCCATGTTCATACGAGGCCTCTGGACTTTGTTGACCCAAATCCATGTCCATGTGCCAGCTTGCACTCTTCAGGTTCTGCAAATCCTCTTTGCTCATTCCCGGGAATGATTCATCGATGATCTCGTTGTGGATATAAAATGGCCATAGGCCGTTCCGATCGACAATCGCTACGGGATTGTTTAGCGCATAAGCATACCGATTCCAGGTCTGCGGTAGCCAGAAATCGACGCTCAGGTTCGAGGGGTCGGGAGTCATGAACCTGCCCATCGTCGATGCGTTGTATCTGGCGCCGAAGTTATCAAGGCCGAATTCTGAGTCGCGTTCTTTGCCAGTGAACTTATAGCGGTTGGCGTCATTACCGGTAATCACTATCTCGCTTCCATAGGGATAGTAATCCGACTCGTTGAGGATATTTCCGCAGCAGTCTGTAACGACGCTGGTAGAGTGCAAATGATCCTGAAAGTAATAGTGAATCACGCCGCTATTACCTGATACATCGGTGCGAGTTGCTACTCTGCCCCGGACGGCACCATAGACTGCCGTCCAAAATCCGCCCAAACCACTCTCGGCTATGGTGGTACCGTCGGTCTGCTTCCAATAGAAAGTGCCCGACGCATTGGTCGTGCAGCTGCCCGGCATTGTGCCTTCGGTGCACTTCTCGATTCGCTGCCCGTCACCATCGTACACATAGCTGTCCGCATAGCCGTTCCCAACGGCGGCGATCAAACGGTTCTCCGCGTCATACGTGTAGGTGGTTGTGCCATTTTGAATGAGGTTTCCAGCGGCGTCGTAGTTGAAACAGGGGTGCAGTTGATTAGAAGTGTTTGCCGGGCAGTTAAGCGTCTCGGAATATGTCTTGCCGATCACTCCGGAGATATTCGTCAAATTGCCCCAAGGATCAATGCCAGGAGTCGATGGCGCTACGCCTGGATTGGTCGCAACGGGCCCATACGTATCGCCCCAGTTCGGACCACTCGTATAGGCCTGTTGAATCCGGTTCAGAGGATCGTAAATGAAATTCTGAGTGCGGTTGTTATCTTTTCCATTCGCGATCTGGATCACATTGCCGTTGTCGCTGCCCGTGGCACCGTTTCCCAAATTGAAGTTGTAGGTGAGGTTCAGAATTGGGCTCCCAGTCTGAGTATTGGCCGAGATAACGACCGTTTGCAATCGATTATTGTAGGTATTCGAAATCGTATAGTTGTAATAGGCCCCGTAACAACTGCCGTTCGTCCATCCAACCACAGCGGTAGCTAATTGGCCGTCAGGCGAATAAGTAGCGTTTTGGAAGGCCTCGCAGTAAATGTCGCCCGCATAAAGGCGGTAAGCTTGATAGCTCTCGTTGTATCGAGCCACGTTGCGCCGCGCTCCTGACCGCCGCGTTAGGATATAGAGGAAAAGGTGATATCAGCAATCGGAGCCCGAATGAACGAACGAGATCAGGCTGAGATCGAAAGAAGCGCGAGCGAAGCCTTGAAAGTGGAATTGAAGGATGTCCGCACGGAGCGCTATATGCAGCCCCCCGCGGATACCGCTTATCCACTGGAATACGCTTTCCATCTACTCGGCGATGTGCGGGGGCAAAAAGTGCTGGATCTGGGTTGTGGATCCGGGGAAAATATCATACCTCTGCTACGGCGTGGTGCGGACGTAATCGCCATCGACATCTCACCAGAGTTGATAGCGGCGGCAACGGCACGCGTGTCGATGGCAGGGTTGCAGGCTTCAATTCGTGTGGGGTCGGCGTACGAGACGGGCATCGCGGAGGGGTCGATCGACATTGTGTTCTGCATGTCTTTGGTGCACCACCTAGACATCGCGGTGGTGCGGGAAGAGATTAAGAGGGTTCTTGCTCCCGCAGGGCGTCTCGTCTTAAAGGAGCCTGTGCGCTTTTCTCAGATATACAACCGCTTGCGGGCTCTGCTTCCCAGTCAGGAGGATGTATCGGAGTATGAGCATCCACTAACGCGCTCGGAACTGGCATTGCTGAGCGAGGGCTTCGATATAGAGGGGATGCGATATTTTCGTCTTCCGTTTGTCCCCTTCGCCGAACGGATGCTGCGGATTGAGTCATCGAAAGTTTGGAGGGCCAGCAACTGGGCCTTGCAAAGGGCTAAGACGTTGGAACGCTATGCCACATCAGTAGTGGCCAGTCTGCGGAAACAGACCGGACGCGTCAACTAACAGACGGGTCCTTTACCTCCCTGTCCGATGGGACATCAGAGACCCAACTCGGAACCAAACCCCACCGCATCAGCGAGAGATCGCGGCGAGGTTCCTTCGGGTGTTGACGGATCGTTGGAACGAGCTGCGTGGGAGCGACGTTGTATCGAGGCGACCAGTTTTCGTCCCACGGAGCGCAATCGAAGCGCTCCTCGATGATTTGCTTCCGCCGCGAAAGTCGGTAGCGCCCGCACATTTAAGAATGTCCTCCTGTTGCAGGAAACTTCTCTTCAACGTAATCCTCAACCTCATCAAGCAGCATCCTAAATTGCCGCAGGCGGAACTCCAGATAACGTTTGATGGCTTCAGGTTTGCAGTTCTGCATGTGAGGCAAGTCGAGCATCGCGGTCTCAGTATCAAAGTCCGCAAACGCGCTATCCAACGAGTCAAGTACCCTCGTGAGATAACGCTTCTCCTCCGGTATGGAGGCAATCCGCCTTTCAGCTTCGCTCGTGCTCGTCCCCGAACAGTCGGCAGTGAAGTATTCCAAATACGCGGCATCCAGAGATGCTGAGAGCGCATCTGCCAGTCCGGGTGTCAATTCGAAAACGTTCAAATCCTTCACCCGCATATTCGTGACTTTGTCTTTCGGCGCTCCGCAGCAGTCCTCGTACTTCTTTCCCGAACCACACCCGCAAGGGTCATTGCGTCCAGTATTGCTGCCCATCGTTCCCTCCGGCTCGGAAATTGAATCCGTCTCACAACGCTAAAGAACAACCCCCGACGACAGTCGGTAGCGCCCACATGGAAGAGATTATGGCAGATTGGGGAATCACTTTGGCGCACCACTTATGCCGGCTTCAACGATCACCACCTCTGCGAAAAACCTTGCGAGATGGAGGGCTTCTCCCTTAGCCGCGAAACCCTCCGCCGTGTGTCGCGTCAGTCCGGCATCGGTTCTCCTCGTAAACGCCGCGCTCCCGCCCATCGTCAGCGCCGTCTGCGATCTGCCCGCGAAGGCGAACTGGTCCAGCTCGACGGCTCGCTGAGAGCCGAAGGGGAGGGAGGATTGTCTCAGGCCATTGCGATTACATCCCATATGCCGACTTTTGGACAAGAAGGTTTCGGCTAGTGGAGTTCGCCTATCAAGAATCGTTCAGAACGCTTGCTGTGCAGGGGCTTTTGCCGTGGCCGTGTGGCTCATGTGCAGACCGAAAACAACTCGGAGGATCAGTGAATTTGGTTCAATCGGAAAGGTCTACTTCGCCCGACGCAGTCTTTCCATCAAACGCCCAAAGTCTGCGACGAACCGTCCTTCGTGCTCCTCTAATTTGAGCAAATTAAGAAAATACGTGCGCCTGTGCATTCCGCTAGGCTTAGGAGGGAATGGATCAGCTAGACTTCCCGAGCCCCCCAATTTTATGCGGATTTTCTGGGCCCGATGCAGTCCACGATATCTGGCTGGTTTTCGCTGACTCTCGTAGGCGAGGTTGCGACAGTGCCGACAAGCAATTGTGTTGTCTACAGAGTGCGCATACAAAATGGCTACGCGGCGCCCACAATTACTAACCGGGCATAGCAACCATGCCCGACGACCTCCGTAATGGCATGGCGTCCAGTCAAGGCGAACGCAGCAGATGTGGCTGGGTCGGTCAAGCCGAGATAGAATTATCAACTCCTGATCGGGGCGTGCATCCCGCGGTAGAACCACGTCCACCTTCCAACCGTCACAAAAAAAAGTCGGCGCGAATCGCACTAACAATCCCTTTCGCTGCCAGTCGCGGACATCGAGGCGCTGATAGTCAGAGGTTGTATCTTTGCTATCCCAACGATGCCAGCTACCGCCCATTTTTGCACCTCAAAGAGATTCCTACAGTTTGGACGAATTGTAGCGCGCCTTGAAGAAACTGAGAAACAGCAGGGGCCAAGGTAGTTACACCACGCGAGGCGGAGCGCGATGACAAAGCCCGGCGTGCCGAACGGGTAAAATCATGATCGCCGTAGCAAATGTGGACGGTTCCTTCGCACGGCTCAGGAAACGTCAAGTTTCCGCGTCGTCTAGCACAAGAAAAAGTTCAAGGGCTTTCGATAGAGTTCGGCTAGTTCGCTCAGTTCCACAACGTCCACCCGCCTCTCACCTGATTCGATCTTCGACACGAAGGACTGTGGGCGCTTTAGCCGTTGAGCAACCTCGACCTGGGTAAGCCCGGACTCTGCCCTGGCTTGTTTTAGTTTTCCCAGGAACTGGGCGTAGCGATGGCGGTGGCTGGCATCCTTCAAGACGGCTGGATTATGGCCAGCCGCCCAGCTATATCCCAAAATAGGATATTATGCGGGCGACTGCCGGAGTGCCGAGACCATGATCGATGTCCCCTGTCCTCAGTGCGGCCTCATGTATCACTCCGAGTTGGCGCACCTTGGAAGGTGCATCAAGTGCTCGCGATGCGGAGCCACCGTCCCAATAATTGAATCGGCCAAAGCGGTCGTGCCCAGCCGGCATCGCCGTGATAGCGTGCGCCGCTCTTCCTCATTGAAACTGAACCGCCAGAAGTGGGGTGTGCCTATTTTGGCGCTTGCTGTGGCTCTTGCCATCGTTCTCACCGCTCTTTCTCTTGTGTGGTACCGGCGTGAGAATGCAACAACCGTAAGGCATGCGGACCTGCGAAGCCCAGGCGTTCAACAATCTCCCGACATCCGACCTGGCAGCACACCCAAGACATCAGGTGAAGTGGGTCTCGCTGATTTGGACTCCTTTGTCTTGGAAGAGGAACGCCCTCGGGTTTATCACTCGCTGCCTACTGGAACCGCGTTCTGTGAAGGCGCACAAACTAAGGGCCAAGGGGTGCTGAAGATCGAAAATGGTACCAGTGAGGATGCGGTTCTGCGGCTCTGTGACGAGCCCACCAAGCGAGTAGTCCGTTGTCTTTTCGTGAAAGGCCACGATTCCCTTCGAATAACCGGCATACGGCAGGGAACCTACGATCTCAAGTACACAACGGGCCTCGATTGGCAGGCCGAAGCCCGAACCTTCCGTTGGCAGCCCACTTACAGCCAGTTCGGTCGGCACCTTGTCTACTCGGAAGAGAAGATAGGAGATGACATTCGATACCGCGAGATTAAAGTCACACTCCAACCCGTCATCGGAGGGAATGTCTTGGCTGTGCCAATATCGCGTGAAGAGTTCCTCAGGGGTACCGAGGATGCGTCGCTGCAGAGGTAGGAGCCACGGACGACGGTCAAAGGTGGTGGTCAGACAGGCGCTGATCATCAGCGCAGCGGATATTAGAGGAGGAACTCGGCTTGTCGAGGGTATCGGTCCGGTCGACGCGGCACGCTGACTTCAAGATCAATTGTGGGCTTCGAAAAGTTTGATGCCGACCAAATCGGCTGCGCCGTACTTGCTAGTCACGCTGATGGTCAGACAGGCGCTGATCATCAGCGCAGCGGATATTAGAGGAGGAACTCGGCTTGTCGAGGGTATCGGTCCGGTCGACGTGGCACGCTGACTTCAAGATCAATTGTGGGCTTCGAAAAGTTTGATGCCGACCAAATCGGCTGCGCCGTACTTGCTAGTCACGCTGCAAGTTGAGCGAATGATGTGATGATGTCGCGATTTTGGTCAATGCCCGCAAGCGCGGCATCCAGACTTTGAAGCCGCGCCGCCACGTCGGCGCGCTTGATTCACATACATTTCTGGCATCGCACGCGGGATTCGCAACATTTCAATTCTCTCAAGTACCCATTTCTTGAGCTCGTCCGACTCCCAAGCATAGGAGATGAATACCTCAGGGTGTTTGGAAGACCGTGAAACCCCGGTCTCCGTTGGCTGAGGCTCTCGATCATGTTCGGCCGTCCCTGGTACGAATCCCTGCATGGAACAGCCGCCGCCATTGACGATAGAATCGGCATCGATGACGAACACCGCCTCCGATATTCCGAACGATAGAATCCGGGCAGTGAGGCAGACGAACACTCTCTAGCGCTAACTCCCGAACAGAACAAAGTTCTTTATCTCGCAGGCGGCGAGAAGTTCACGGTTACCTTTGTATTCACAACCGTAGGCTCTCCATTTTCTAGAAAGGGATTATAGCGCCACTGCTTCACCGCATCAATAGCAGCCTGAGTGAGCATGGGATGTCCGCTTATCACCCTAATGGTTTCGACCGTTCCTTTGTTGCCGATTGTGATTTGAAGAACGACACTACCTTCAAGACGGGCTTGGCGGGCTAGCGGAGGAGCCGAGGGTTCAACTCGATGAATCAATTGCACCGCTGCGACGGACTCCGGAACGTCCACTGAATGCAATCCGACTTTGGGCACAGCCAGACTTGGTTCTTGATTCGACGAAATCTCTGGTTTGGGCTGTGTCTGTATGTCTGATCCGCTTCCCCGAGTAAATAACGTTTCGGGTTTTTCTTCGGGCACGGGAGCATTGGGCAATGGAACCAGTTTTAATGTCGGTTTGACCGGTTCCTGTCCCTGCGGCGCTGTTCGCTTTGTCGCATCCTCGGGTGGTTTAGGGAGCGGTTGTGCGGGGGTGTTAGCGGGGGCGTCTTTCGTCAAATGCAAGAAATCACGGACTTCTGGTACCACAAGAGAAGCGGCAAACAAGGTAAGAACGCCAATGACTGATAACAGCTTCTCGCCCGTACTTAGTCTCTGCCACCACGTCCTAGAATATTTACTAGGTTCCCTTTCGGGAGGATCTGGCCTCGGGCGCGTCATTTTGGGGGAATTGTATCCCAGCTAGGGTTATCCCCAATGACATTTCTTCTCTTATCCTTAATACTGAAACTAATCGCGTGCGCTCGAAGACGCGGAGCAAGGCCGCTATCCGTGCTTGTGAGTGTTTCACTACCCTGCTTGACTTTCTAACTCGATAAAATACATTATCGCGTTTAGGCTGGAAGTCAGCGACCTTCATCAAGCTGACAAGTTTGTTTTGCACTTCGCCAGAGTTTTTCGTAGATTGCCCTCCCACGTCGCAATCTCGCTGACGTCAAGAATCCACTCGGGAGCCCCCGATATGCGCTTCCGAAGCTCATCCCACAACAACTTGCGGTACTTGGCGCAGTCATCGGAGCGGAAGGCGTCGTGGCTAGACTTCAGATCTGGAACTCCTAGATTCCACGCGTCGGCGAGTTCCCGCCGAAGGTCGCTATCCCTTGGCAAAGCTGCAAGCACTTCATTCACGTCATTTCCAAGGTTTTCATATCCTTGCAGAAAGAGAGCAAGCCACTCACTGCGTACCTTGCCGAGTGTAATCACCTTGAAATAAACAAATATCTCCTTATTTAGGGTATAAGTCCCAAGCAGAAGCAATGCCACACAAACCACCTTGAATATTGCGAAAGCACTGGCGTCACCCAATATGCCGATCCCGACAGATGACGACAAACCGCCGGCCCACTTCACGTGCGATTTGAGAGAGAGCAACAGAGTAAAAGCTGCCACGCCCGCGAGGGAAAACATGAGAATCCAAGTCATCGCGGGCCAATACCGCTCTTCCCGAGTCAAATAAACTTGCAGCTTGGCAATGCTTTCCTGTCGCCTTTGGAACGAAACAAACAGAGGAATCCAGAACAAGGCAAATTCGAGCGAGCAGATCAGTGCCGACCACCTTCCCATCCAAGCCGCGCTAAAACCGACTGCCATCGGAATGCAAAACAAGCACCATGACACACCTATCGAATGCGAAATGAAAATGACAAGAGGATCTCCGTCCAATAACTCTCGATCACTAAGGGAATAAGGTGGTGATAATGACAACGATGAGCGTCGTTGATCGCGATCCGGGAACGCTGCCAAGGCGGACCGTTCGAATCGCTTCATCAATTCTGGAAGGAATGAGGCCAAAGCAACGAGGGTCAACCCGAATAGCGTTGCACCGATAACGGCGAGGTTGAGAAAAAATGTTGCCTGATCAGAGGAGGACATTGCGCTGTCCATGGTTTATTTCTCCATCAAATGATTCGCGATAAGGTCTTTAACGGCCTGAACAGCCAGTTTTGGCCGTAGATCATTGGTCAATATGCCGAAGTGGGATTCCGGGTCCAGGAACGCCGAGCCATCACCGTCTGCAAGCTCATAGATTCCCAGAAGTACGTCTTTAGCATCAGGGTGGATAGCCTTGAGGTCACCAAGGAAGCGAGCTATACCAGTGAAATATTGAGCCTGTCGAGTTTCGTCCCGAAGAGGTGCATTAGTCGAGTAGCCGGTTTCCATAACTGCGAGTCGGCGATTGAACCACACCGAATCAGGCGATGCCGACGCCACCAAATGCGCGGTTTCAAGAATGCCGGTCCATCTTATTTCCGCCCCTAGGGTCCAAGTTCCGGGATAATGATCGAGCCCTACGATGTCCACGAAATCACCCGACAGCCGAAGTAGATCGAACAAATATTCGCGCCACTTCCACAGATCGGTGGATATGTTAATTACTGTCGGCCTAGGTTTAGCCTTGCGAATTTCCAAGGCACCTAGTTGGATTGCGCGGCCGGCCTCTGCAAGCTCGAAGATGCTATAGATTGGATTATTGGGCTCGTTCATCAGCTGGTACGCGTCACAATGATCGCCCAACTCATAGACTACGGTCTGGACAAATCTCTCCCAAAGGGCGAGCCGCTGCTGTGCAGAGCAGTTCATTGCTGACCTAGGAGGCGAACTGAGCACAACCATATTCTTTAGCCCACACGCCGTTGCGGCCAGAAGGAATTGTCTGTACCACACGATGGCTGCCTGACTGGCTCGGGGACCATCAGGAAGCAGGCTGTGCCAACGAACATCGGTCCTAATCCATCCAAAGCCTAATCGGGCTGCGCTTTGCAAACTGGCAAGCGCCATTCTGGGAGAGTGCCCGTGATACTCGGGATGGTATGTCACGAGGGCATGTGGATTAAGTTCCGGAAGGATCTCCTGATCTCTCCGTCCCACGTTTTGCCACTCGGTTGAACGACGTGCAGGCCCGAGATCTTTTTTCGGAAAAAGTGATGACCTCACAGCTGCGGCTGTCAAAAATGTAGCTACTTGGAGTACCCTGAAATGCCAGAGAATCGCCCCTATAAAGATCCCGGGTAGCATTTTTGTCAGTCCTGCAATCACGGAGCGCCGGGTCATCATAGTAGTCGTAAGAGTATCGCACTCAAACGCGCCTTTTTTCGGATTGATGTGTCTGATAGATTCTGTTATCGGAAACATTGGCTGTGGAAGCCTTCCGAGATATGAGGCGAAAGCTGCAGCCGAACCAGCAGGTGGCGGTGCTGCCGCCGGCGTTGCTGTCGGAGTCTCTCAGGTGGACGCAAGGA
>Ga0074045_10000938_pt1 | contig 28563 bp, 30 predicted proteins | sample BogForMeECP23OM2_FD_94442 | JGI IMG/M metagenome (GOLD analysis project Ga0074045, IMG submission 94442) | Bog forest soil microbial communities from Calvert Island, British Columbia, Canada - Bog Forest MetaG ECP23OM2 | ecosystem: Environmental > Terrestrial > Soil > Wetlands ...
CGCCGGCGGCTGATGGCGGTGCATTTCATCGGTGCGGGCCCCGGCGCGCCCGATCTGATCACCGTGCGCGGGCTGCGGTTGATCGAGCGCTGCCCGGTCTGCCTCTATGCCGGTTCGCTGGTGGCGCGCGAGATCCTCGCCGCCGCACCGCCCGATGCCCGCGTCATCGACACCGCACCGCTGACCTTGGACGAGATCATCGCGCATATGACCGAGGCGCATCGACGCGGTCTCGAAATAGCGCGGCTCCATTCCGGTGACCCGTCGCTCTATGGCACGATAGCCGAACAGATGCAGCGGCTCGCCGCCCTCGGGATCCCCTATGACGTAACCCCGGGGGTGCCGTCCTTCGCGGCCGCAGCGGCCGCACTCGGCTGCGAGCTGACCCTTCCCGAGGTAGCCCAGACAGTAATCCTGACCCGTACCGCGACGCGTTCTTCACCGATGCCGAAGGGCGAAGCGCTCGAACACCTCGGCGCCAGCGGGGCGACCCTGGCGATCCATCTCTCGATCGCCAACCTCGCGCGCGTCGTCCGCGCGCTGACCCCCGCTTACGGCGCCGATTGTCCCGCGATTGTCGCTTATCGCGTCAGCTGGCCCGATGAGCTGCTGATCCGCGGCACCCTCGCCGATATCCGCGACAAGGTGAAGGAGGCGCGGATCACCCGCACCGCACTCGTACTGGTCGGCCGCGCCCTCGCCGGCGCGCCGGCGTCCGAAAGTCGCCTTTACTCCGCCGATCATCATCACCTGCTGCGCCCGCGCCGGGCCAGTACTTTGGGTGCATAAATTGGCGGATATGCAGAGCAGCGCATTTGTGGATCTCCCCGCCAGCCCGCCGGGAAGACAAGGAAATGTCATGTCTTTCTCAGTCAACTTGTGCAATCTAATTTTTGATACGCTATACTAGGCTCTATGCCTTACAGAGAGTTGCGCGGCCAAATCATCGTGCGCCACATATGGGCAGAGGAATTATCAAACCCGAGACCTTCCTTCGGCTGCTTGAAGTGTCTGCCAATCACGTCTTCGAAATCTTCGATGCCGATCACTGTGTTTGGGTCGAAGGTGTATGGATCGTTCACGGTGATCAGCCTGCTCGTCATGTACCATTTGTGCCGACGTGCCCGCTCGTAGGCTTGGCGAAGATAGTTCGGCGGCCGATAGTCCTCTCCGAAGTAGCGGATATACGCCTCGGGATATCGGTACCCGACGGATTCGTCGGGGAAGTAGCGCAGCGCCTGATGGTGACGCCCCAACTGACTTCCTCAGCCACATAAGGCTCGATCAGTTGGTGCTCCCCAATATCCATGATCGCTGGTGATAAGCCCGGCCATCGCGATGTCGTGCAGTAGACATGCCATCACGACCTTCTCGTCCAGCCCGGTCTTTCTCGCCAGGCTCGCGCTCTGAAGAAGGTGGTTCGCTACCATCGGCACGAAGCGGTGCCGGAAGAAGTCCGCCAGCCTTGGTTGGGCAGGCATCTTCGGCAGGCGCGGGTCATCGCCGATCATCAGGTGGCGGCCGTTTCCGAGCGTTGCGAAAACGCGATACTGCGTCAGATGCGCGTCCTCTCCCATCGTGCAAATCGGCGGAGTCAACATGACTCGGCCAGCTGCGAGATCAGCACGGGCGATGCTCACATCCTCGAGTAGCTGGGCCTCAGACATTCTCGATCTCCCTTGCATGATTGCGTCATTCTCCCGAACCCATCCGTCGGGTGACGCCGTCCTTGAAATTGAACGCCATGCTGGGGTCTATCGTTTCCTCTTCGCCGATGCGCCCGGCTCAGAGGGGGGTAGATATCAAAGGCTAGGATGGCGCCACGAGCGCGTCGCCACTGCAGGCCCGCCGGTAGCTCGGGCGCGAAGCCTTCCTTGGTGGTTCTGTGTTACGCGGATTTGGTTCCCTGATCGGCCGCTTAGGGAACTTCACTCGGCGGCAACAGGTAAATCAATGACTTAGATGGCGCAGTTTTGGTCGCCGGAACGGCGCAAGACCGGTTTTTGCCAGCATATTCCCGTCGAGCAGCGAATTATCGCTGGAGCGGTTACGATTTTTTCGCGCTCTGCGCCCGCTTGATCGCCTGGACGACCGCCGGGCGGTGGCTTTCGGCCGCCCAGCCGGCGGCGTCGCGCCCGGTGTAATCGGTCTTGGTGACGCTGGCGCCCTTGGCGAGCAAGGCCTTTACGATCTCGACGTTGCCGCGGTTTGCCGCGACCATCAGCGGCGTCATTCCGTTCTTGTTTTCGGGATCGACCGCGGCCCCGGCATCGAGCAGGAGCTCCGCGGCCTCGGCCTGATTTAGATCGGCCGCAAAGTGCAGCGGCGTGTTGCCGAGCCTCTCTTTGGGATCGAGCTTGGCGCCGCCCTTGATCAGGATCGCGACGATCTGCAGGTTGCCGTTGATCGCGGCATAATGCATCGCGGTCCGTGCCGTTTCGTCGGTCTGGTTCGGATTGCTGCCCTCGCCGATCAACGACCGGACGAGCTCCGCATCGTTCTGTTTCGCCGCGCGCGCCACATTGTCGTAATACTGGCTGAACGGGTTGACCTGAAACTGCGCGCGCGACGCGGGACTGCCGACAATGGCGGCGGCGACCGTGGCTGCGAGGATCGCGACAAGGCGAGCGTTCATGGAGACCCCTTTCCATCGGACAACCGGGGCGCCCCGGTGAGCCAGTCGAGCGCTGCCGCGACCGTCTCGACCGCGTCACCCGGCTCCCGGGGAGGACGCCGCACCATGACGACCGGAACGCCGAACTCGCGCGCCGCGACGATCTTCGCCTCGGTCGCGGCGCCGCCGCTTGCCTTGCAGACGAGCACGTCGATCGCATGCCGCTCTAGTCGGTGGCGCTCCTGTGCCAAGGTGAAAGGCCCGCGTCCGACGACGACCTCATAAAAGCGCAATGGCAGGGGCCGGCGCGGCGGGTCGACGAGCCGGACGAGAAAGCGCACCCCGGTCGCCGCCGAGAAGCACGCGATCTCGCCAGCGCCGACGGTGAGGAAAGCGCGCCGCCCGACCCGTCCGACGACTTCGGCGGCCGCCGCCATGCTGTCGACCTCGATCCACTGGTCGAGCGGCTGGCGACGCCACGGCGGGCGCAGCAGCTGCAACCGCGGCACGCGGGCCTCCTCGCAAGCGAGCCGCGCTTGGGTCGAGATCCGGTCCGCAAACGGATGGGTCGCGTCGATCAGCCGATCAGCGCCGTGTTCGACGAGATAGGCGGCCAAGCCCGCGGCACCACCAAAGCCGCCGATGCGGACCCGGCCGGGCAGCGGTCCCGGCCGCTCGGTTCGTCCGGCGAGCGAGGTCGTGACACCGAGCGCATCGCCGAAGCGGGCGAGTGCCGTCCGGGCGAGTGCCGCGGCTTCGCCGGTGCCGCCGAGGATCAGAAGCTCTCTCGCGGTCACCCGCCGACCCGCGCAAGAAAGCTGCCGTGGCGGTCGACGACGGCCACCTCGACCGCGGTCTTTCCGGATAGCGTCGCGAGCGCCACCCCACGTGCGCGCGTCGCGACGAGGCGAGCGAGCGCCTCCCGCTCGGCGCCGGCGCTGGCGAGGATCTCGGCGGCGCCGGCGGCCGCTCGCGCCGTCTCCAGGGTCGCAGCATCGGCGCCGAGCTCGGCCAGCATCTCACCGAGCGAGGCAATATCGACCCGGCTTCGCGCCGAATGCAGATCGAGATGACCGGCGGCGAGCTTGGCGAGCTTGGCGAAGCCGCCGGCAATGGTCAGCCGCTCGACCGGATGAGCGCGGAGATACTTCAACGTGCCCCCGACAAAGTCGGCCATATCGATCAGTGCGTGGTCGGGAAGATCGTAGAGACGCTGGACGGCCCGCTCCGAGGTCGCCCCGGTCGACGCCGCAATATGGTCGAGACCGGCGGCCCGGGCGACGTCGATGCCGCGATGGATCGAATGAATCCATGATGAGCATGAATACGGTATGAAAATGCCGGTCGTCCCCAGGATCGACAGACCGCCGACGATCCCGAGCCGCGCGTTCAAGGTCTTTTCGGCCAGCCGTTCGCCGTTAGGGATTGAAATGGTCACGGTCACGTCCGGCGGCGGGACGCCGTTCTCCTCGGCTACTTCGAGAAGCGCATCCGTGATCATCGCGCGCGGTGCCGGGTTGATCGCCGGTTCGCCAACGGCGAGCGGCAGGCCGGCACGGGTCACCGTGCCGACCCCCTTGCCTGCGGCGAACCCGATACCCGAACCTGCCGCCGCCCACGCGATCTCGGCGACGACGAGCGCACCATGGGTGACGTCGGGATCGTCGCCGGCGTCCTTGATGATGCCGGCGCGGGCGCGCCCTTCGTCCAATTCGGCGAGCGCCAGCGGGAAGCTCGCGGCTCTCCCGCGCGGCAAGCGGATCCGGACCGGGTCGGGGAATCGGCCGGACAGCAGCGCGGTAAACGCTGCGCGCGCCCCCGCCGTGGCACAGGCGCCGGTCGTCCAGCCGCGGCGCAGCGGTCTGATCTCCTGCCGAGCCATGCGCCGATCTTAGCAAAACCGGCGGAGATGACTACCTTGTGGCCTCTCGCCATGGTTCTTCGCATCACTTCTGGTCGAGGACATGATCGACAGCGCGCGACTCGGTCTCCCGGATTTCGAACCCGGCCATGTCTGGCTTGTCGGCGCTGGCCCGGGCGACCCTGGGCTGCTCTCCGTCCTGGCGCTGCATGCCTTGGGATGCGCGGACACAGTCGTCTACGACGCGCTCGTCGACCCGCGCATCCTGCACTTGGCGCGGCCGGAAGCGGTGCTCGATTTTGCCGGCAAGCGCGGCGGCAGACCGTCACCAAGTCAACCGGACATCTCGGCGCGACTGATCCGGCTCGCCCATGAGGGCAACCGGGTGCTGCGCCTCAAAGGCGGCGATCCCTGCGTCTTCGGTCGCGGCGGAGAGGAAGCGTTGGCACTCGCCGCCGCCGGCATCCCGTTTCGCATCGTGCCGGGGATCACCGCGGGCATCGGCGGGCTCGCCTACGCCGGGATCCCCCTCACCCATCGCGATACCAACTCTGCCGTCACTTTTCTCACCGGCCACAACAGCGACGGGGCTGTTCCCGGCGAACTCGATTGGGGAGCGATCGCCCGCGGCGCCCCGGTGCTCGTGCTCTACATGGCGACGCGCCATCTGCCGAGCATCGTCGAGCGGCTGATGTCGGGCGGCCGTCAATCCGAGGAGCCCGTGGCCGTTATCAGCAAGGCAACGACCTCAGCGCAACAGGTTATCGTGTCGACATTGGGCGAGGTCGCGGCGGCGGCCGCCAAGATCGACTTTCCCGCGATCGTCGTCATCGGCGGAGTCGTCCGATTCCGTACGGCGCTCGATTGGGTGGGAAATCTCGCAGGCCGAAGGCTCAATCCCACGGCAGGCTGAGCCGCCTGCGGCTCCCCAATCGACCCGGCCCAGCAGCGCTCAAGGATGGCACCGCCCCGCCGTCCTCGGTCAACAGGGTTAAAAAGTGGTACAGTGTGAAGCGGGTCACACCGGTTCAGGCGTCGCCGGGCATATTGGTCGGGCGTACGAGACGCCGTGGGAGACGAGTGATGGACTTGGCTATTCCGCACAGCTGGCGGCAGATATTCGCAAAAACGATGCCGTCGCAGGTCGTCGATCCCGAAACCGAAATTCCGTCGTTCGAGCATATGATCGAGGACGCCCAGCTGCTCCTCTCGTATGCCGCGACGGTCGGCGCAACCTTGAACGACGCCGACGTCAAGATCTTGAACGACGAGATCCAGAAAACCGCCGTCGATAAGACCGGAAACCACGATTATACCGATGCTCTGCTGGCCTACAGCCGCGTCGCCAAACAACTTTTGCCGGTCACGGCGTACACGCTTCGCGAATGTTTCGTCAGTTCGAAACGAATAATCCGGTCTTACGCACGGTGGGGTGCCGTATTCGTAATATTAATTGTATCGGCTTCGCTCGTTACATTCGTCTCCTCCACGATATCCGATTCCATGAAAGGCGAGATCGACCTGGCGAACAGCAAGATCATAACGTTGCGCGCGCACTTTGCACCGACCGGGCAAGAATCCTCGCCGGATCAGCCGGTGAACACAACCAATTCCGCTCAGTCGAATTACAGCGAACAGGATAGACTGATCGATCTCCAACAGCTGGCGATCTCGACGCGCTCGATTTATGGGCGTTCCCAACAATTGCGTTGGCTAATCGTTCCTGCATTGCCTGATCCGTTTCAAAAAATTCGCGGCACGAAAGAAATGCATGCCGCGTTCGAACTCGATATAACCAAATCGGACAGTGATAATTTCAACCAAATTGTCGATACTTATCAAGAAGTACGAGCCTACGCTCAAAGCCTGCGCGATGCCGTGGCGTTCTGGTATGGCGGCATCGCGGCAAGTGTGCTTCCGGTATTTTACGCGCTGTTGGGGGCGTCGGCCTGGTCGTTGCGCCGGATGCAGATCGGGTTACGCGACAGAACCTTCGCCAACTTCGGCGGCAATTCGGCACAGCTGCTGGTGGCTGCGATAGCCGGAACGGTGATCAGCCTGTTCAGCGGGCTCTTCACCTCCACCGCAGTGTCTCTGTCGCCGCTCGCCTGGGCCTTTCTCGCGGGCTACAGCAGCGATTCATTGTTCCAGGTATTGGACGGTGTCTTGCGTATCCGTCCGCGCGGCGAGCCCAACGCGCAAGCCGTCCCCGCCCCGGCCGGGGGAGCTTGAGCCGATCCTTTGATCGGCCGAGAAGGTCGCGCTCGGCCCTGCCTAACGGCCGGCGGAGCGGGTAGGGGAGGGGGACGGCGATCGAAATCGACCAAGGTTCTTCAGTGGGGCTTTCGCAATTGGCGACCCCTTTGCCCTCACAAGGGATGTCTATAAGATTTTGAATTTGCGTCCGAAGTTGGCGCACCCGGCGAGATTCGAACTCACGACCTCTGCCTTCGGAGGGCAGCGCTCTATCCAGCTGAGCTACGGGTGCTCATGTACGATCTGGAGGATCAGAGAGCTTGGATACAACCTGACGGCCGGGTATGCAAGGCGGATCGGTTGGGCGGGCGAGCACCGCGGGTGTGCCAATAGACGCTTGGCGGGGCGATCGGGATCGAGGATTATCCCGCGATGCACCATGGCTTGGAAGGGCGCGATGAATCTTCTGCCGGCGGAGGAATCGGCGCTCGCGTTCTTGAGCACATCCGCCCGTGATACGACCCCGCCTTCCGGTGGCGGGTTCGTCCCGACGGACGAAGACATTCTCGAAAAGCTGGAAAGACGCCTCGGACGAGTGCACGCGAGGCAACGGATCGGCATCGAGGACGACCACGAGGCGTGGGTCTTCGGTCGCGGCCTCAACTTTTTCCATCCCGAGAACTGGTCTCGCAGTCCTGCGATCATTCGCAACACGCTAAAGCTGACGGGTCTCTATTGGCGGGCGCGGAAAAACGCCGAACGAATTCAAATCCGGCGCCACGACGTGATATTGCATCGGCTGCCGGCCTCGTTCGACGGCTTCACGATCCTCCAGATCAGCGACTTGCACGTCGACATGAACGAGCGAGCGATGCAACGGCTGATCGAGCTGCTCCCCGACTTGGCGTACGACCTTTGCGTGCTGACCGGCGACTATCGCGGGAAAACGTTCGGGCCGTTCGACGCAACCATCGAGGGCATGGCGCGGGTGTGCGCGCATGTCGTCGGGCCGATGTACGGCGTGCTGGGCAACCACGATTCGATCCGCATGGTCCCTGCCTTGGAAGCGATGGGGATCCGCATGCTGCTCAACGAGGCCGAAACGCTTGAGCGCAACGACCAACGCATCCATCTGGTCGGTATCGATGACGCTCACTACTATCGGGCCGATAACATCGAAAAGGCCGTGTCGCAACTTCCCGGTGACGAGTTTTCGATCCTGCTGTCGCATACGCCCGAGATCTATCGCCAGGCGGCGCATGCCGATTTCGATCTGTTGCTCAGCGGACACACTCATGGCGGCCAGATCTGCCTGCCCGGCGCGATCCCGATCACGCTCGATTCGGCATTGCCACGGCGGATGGGGTCGGGGCTGTGGAAATACCGGGACATGGTCGGGTACACCTCAGTCGGGGTCGGGTCGAGCATCGTTCCGGTTCGGATCAACTGCCCTCCGGAAATCAACCTGCATCGCCTACGGTGCGGTGGCGCTAATAGGGCCGATCCCGCAGGCGAAACTTGTAGAGCACGCGAGAGAGCACGACTTCACCGATAAAAAAGAGCGCCACCCCGGCGGCCATGTCCGCCATCGTCAATGACAGCAGATTGCGGCAGGCGAGCAGCGGAAACAGCGCTTCCGGAACTTGATCGAGACCGCTGGCCCGGCTGCTCGGCGGCATATCCAGGCGACGCTTGAGAAAGCTCGAGACGAGGTCGCCGGTCATGGCGAGCGTGCCGACCAAAAGCCCGATTTCCCATCCGAGGCCAATCAGCGGTGCGCCCGCCATCGTCACCAGCACCGCGAGCACAACCCCGCGTATCGTCTTGGATCGGCCGAACAGCGGCCGTCCGTCGACAAATTCGACGCCGCGGTCGAGCGGATAGGAGAAGCGTTCGCCGAGGATTTTCCTCGCCACGAGCGGCGTGCCGTTGGCCAGCATCAACAGGATCAGCAGCTGCAGGATCGGCACCGGGTGCATGGCTTCAGCGCCCGCCGAGCGACACTTGACTGCCCCCGCGCAAAAAGGCTTCGGCCGCGGCACGATCGGCGCCCGAGGGCAGCGGTGCCGCGGGTGCTAGGATCCAGCTCGCGACATCGGCGATCACGACCGGGGCTTCGAGATCGCGCAGCAGCATGTGGTAGCCATCCTCATACCAAGCGAGCCTGCGCCGGCGGGGAGGCTCGGCCGGCAGGCTGCCGACAAAGCGTTGGATCGGCGGCTTGGGTATTAGCTCGTCCTTCGCGCCATACATGACGAAGAGCGGCGCCTCGAGGAGCGGGGCGGAGGCAAGCGCCGCGTCCATCAGATCAACGAGGCCATAGATCGCATCGATCCGAGTCGCGTGGATCACCAGCGGGTCGTGCCCCAGCGCGCGCAGCATCGGGATGTTGTCCGAGGGCTTGATCTCGAGCCCACGGCCGGTGAGGGTCAGCCCCGGCATCAGGCGCACCCCGGCCCATAATGCGAGCCTCGGCAGGAGATCCATTGTCGGGCGTCCCCATACCGCCGGCGCGGTCAGGATAACCCCGTCGACATCGGGCACCGGCGTGTCGCTCTCGCCAGTCATCGCCACCACCGCCACCGCTCCTCCCATACTCTCGCCGAGAAGATAGAGCGGTGTGCGAGGATAAAGCCGGCGCAATATTTGGGCCGCGGTCGCGGCGTCGGCCGCCAGCGCGGCGCGTCCCGGCCAAAACCCGCGCTCCGGTGCCGCGCCAAAGCCGCGCTGGTCGTAGGCGTAGGTAGCGATGCCCTCCTTGGCCCAGATCTCACCTGGGCCCTCGAAGCTGTCGCTGTAATCGTTGAAGCCGTGCAGGCCGAGGATCACCGCCTTCACCGCGTGCCGGGCCCCGCCTTGCGGCAGCCATTTGCGCAGCGGCAGCACTTGGCCATCGGCGGTGACGAAGCCGGTCTCGGTGAAGCGCGGCACCGGCTTCGGCTCGGGTGCGGAGCGCGCCGTGCCGATTCCGGCCAGCTGGACATCCTCATCGGTCGTCGGCGCGCAGCCGATCAGCAGCATCAAGGCGATGAGCATCAATACAATCCGAACCCGGCCGCTCACGGGGTCTCGTCGCCGCCACAGGCGCGCTGCTCCGTCCTCGAGGAGGGGATGATTGATTGCCGTGCGGCAAAGCGTATCATCGTGTTCGTCAGACGGTCAGCCGCGCGTTCGCGCCCTGGTGAATTTCCCGGTCGCATATGGGGCCTTTCGAAACCATCTACATCAACGAGACGGTCGCTGTTTGCAACGGCGGCGAAGGGGCGTTGGGTCACCCCAGGGTCTATCTCAATCTCGCCCCTGCCGGAAAGGTCGAGTGCCCCTATTGCTCTCGGCTCTTTGTCAATCGCGCGATGCAACCCCCCAGTGCCGGCGAAGCCGCCACCCGGCCGGACGCATCAGAACCGCGCAACGCCTAAGTGAAGGATTCCGTGGACGAAATCATCGAACCGCTCGTTTCGGAGCCGCCCTCGACCACCACCGCATCTGCCCATTCGGCAGCGCCGCATCATGTCTTTTTGATCGACGGCTCCGGTTTCATCTTCCGCGCCTACTTCGCGCGAGCACGCGACCCCAAGGCGGAGCGATTTCAGCGAAAATCTGACGGGATGCCGACCGAGGTCGTGATGATATTCAGCAATATGCTGGATAAATATCGTCGCGAAACTGATGCTGATCACATGGCTGTGATTTTTGACGCGTCGGGTACGAGTTTCCGCAACCGAATCTACGACGCGTACAAAGCAAATCGGCGGGAGATGCCGGAGGATCTTCTCCCACAATTAGAGCACGTGCGGCGAGCGGCGGCTGCGTTTGATATTTGCCAAATCGAGCTGCCGGACTTCGAGGCCGACGATCTCATCGCGACCTACGCGCGACACGCCATAGAGGCGGGCGCCAAGGTGACCGTCCTGTCGTCCGACAAGGACATGATGCAGCTGGTCTCGGATGACCGAGTGCTGATGCGCGACCCGATAACCGACCGCCCCATCGGGGAGGCGGAGGTACGCGAAAAGTTCGGCGTCGGCCCGGACAAGGTCATCGAGGTCCAAGCGCTCTGCGGGGACAGCACCGACAATGTGCCAGGGGTGCCGGGCATCGGCGTCAAGACCGCGGCCGAGCTCATCAATACCTATGGCGACCTCGAAACCTTGCTCGAGCATGCGCATGAAATCAAACAGCCGAAGCGGCGCGAGGCGTTGATCGAGAACGAGGCGAAAGCGCGATTGTCGAAGGAGCTGGTCAAGCTGGACGATAGTGTGCCGCTGCCCTGTCCCTTGTCCGCGCTCAAAGTCAAGCCATACGACCCTGAGAAGCTTTTCCCGTTTCTGGATGAGATGGAACTGCGCGCGCTCAAGGGGCGCATCGTGCAGCGGCTCTCCATTGCGACCGAAGTCATACCGGTCGAGCAGCTGGAGCCGGTTGTCCCGGAAGTTCCACCCTTTACGGCATCGCGCACCTATGCCCTCGTCGACACTCTGGAAGGTCTCGACCACTGGATCGAAGCAGCACACCAGTCCGGCATGGTCGCGATCTGGCCGGAAGGGAGCGCCATACATGGCGCGCGCCCGGCCCTGTGCGGCATCGCGCTGGCTCTGGCGCCGGGCCTCGCAGCCTATGTCCCGCTTGGCCATCGCAATGCGACCGAAGCGGCCCCCACCCTCCCGCTAACGCGGGTCCCTCCCTCCCCCGTGGACACGGTGGAGGGCTGGGGTGGGGGCGAGCCCGGTGACCTGACGCTCGACGTCGCCATCGACCGGTTGCGGCCGCTGCTCGAGGACCCGGGCGTGCTCAAGATCGGCCACGATGTAAAGACCGCCGCGCACCTGCTGTCGCGCTGGGGCATCGAGCTCGCGCCCTATGATTGCACGATGCTGATGTCGTATGTACTCGATGGCGGGCAGGTCGAGCATACGATCGAAAACCTGGTCCGCCGCTCATTCGAGCACGAGCTGAGACCGCTCAAAGAGCTGGTCGGCACCGGCAAGAGCCTGATCGCCTTCGCCGAGGTGCCGCCCGAGACGGCGCGCGACTTTGCTGCGGAGCGCGCCGACGCGGTCTTCCGGCTCCATATGCTGCTAAAGGCACGCCTCGTCCGCGAGAAGATGACCGCGTTCTACGAGACGATCGAACGACCGCTCGTCCCGGTCGTCGCGGCGATGGAGTGCCAAGGGATCAAGGTCGACCGCGCGGCTCTCGCCGGGCTGTCGCACGATTTCACGCAGCGCATCGCCGATATCGAGCGGGCCATTTTCCGTGCGGTCGGCAACGAATTCAACATCGGCTCGACCAAGCAGCTCGGCGACGTGCTGTTCGAAAAGCTGGGGCTTCCCGGCGGCAAGAAAGGCAAGACCGGGGCCTACGGCACCGACGCTTCGATCCTCGAAGAGCTGGCACCATTGCACGAGGTGCCAGGGCAGGTGCTCGAGTGGCGCCAGCTGACCAAGCTCAAATCGACCTATGCCGATGCGCTGGCCGAGGAGATCGACCGCGTCAGCGGCCGGGTACACACCTCCTACGCGCTCGCCGTGGCGGCGACCGGACGGTTCTCGTCGAACAATCCCAACCTCCAGAACATCCCGATCCGCACCGAGGAAGGGCGCCGGATTCGTCGCGCCTTTGTGGCCGAGCCCGGGCATTTCCTGCTGTCGGCGGATTACAGCCAGATCGAGCTGCGTCTGGCGGCTCATGTCGCCGATGTGCCCGAGCTGAAACAAGCCTTTCGCGACGGTATCGACATTCATGCGCTGACCGCGAGCCAGGTGTTCGGCGTGCCGCTCACCGCGATGGACGCCAACACGCGGCGGCGGGCGAAGGCGATCAATTTCGGCATCATCTACGGGATCAGCGCCTTCGGCCTCGGGGCGCAGATCGGCGTGCCGCAAGCCGAGGCAGGGGCCTATATCCGCGCCTATTTCGAGCGCTTCCCGGCGATCCGCGCCTATATGGAGCAGATCAAGACCGATTGCCGCCGCACCGGCTATGTCGAGACGATCTTTGGACGGAAATGCTTCATCCCCGGGATCCGCGACGCCAACCCGATGCGCCGGGCCGGGGCCGAGCGGCAGGCGATCAACGCGCCCCTGCAGGGCTCGGCGGCCGACATCATCAAGCGCGCGATGAGCCGCATCCCGGCAGCCCTCGCCGGCGCGCAGCTGAAGGCCCGCATGTTGCTGCAGGTCCATGACGAGCTGCTGTTCGAGGTCCCGGAAGCCGAGGCCGACGAGACCGCGCGGGTCGTCAAAGCGGTTATGGAAGGCGCCTGCGCGCCGCGCTGCGAGCTCTCGGTACCACTCGTCGTCGAGACCGGCCAGGGCAAGAACTGGGACGAGGCGCATTAGACGCGGCATCGCGACCGACCGCATCGGAGTTCCATGTCATGAGCGCCGATCGCGAGTCTTCGAGACAGAACGGTGCGAGACAGACCTGAAGGCGCTGCAGGCCTACGTATATCTTCGAGACGGTACGCCAACGGAGCAGTCTGCAACCTTGTCACGCCCGCCCGCTATGCCGCTGCAAGCTTGGTTGTCGCCGAGGCAAGCCGAACACTACAAAGGGTGAGCTAACTCTAGCGACAAGTCGTGGAGAGACCTAAGGCGACTAAGGCGCCGCAACTACGATACAGAACGGATGATAGGTCGAGGCAGAATACTCGGGGGTGAATTCTGCTTTCCAAGAGTGCGGTCCTCGGAGCCGAAATCTGGAATTGGCGGTTGATTGCGCCGTCCCGAAGTTTCTGTTAACACATCACGTAGCGGGCGCCGTCGAGCGTCCCGCTGCGACAACGAATCAACATCGATAGAGGCCAACAATAGGAGGAACCCAGAATGTGGGGCGGAATCGTCGGACTCATCATCCAACTGATCGCCGGCGCTGTGGGCGGAAACGTCGCCGGCTCGGCGCTGAAGCAGTATGATTTGGGCACTATCGGCAATACGATCGCCGGGATCGTCGGCGGAGGAGTGGGGGCGCAGATCATCGGGGCGCTGGTTGGTGGCGGAGCCGAATCCGCCGCCGCTGGGGCAGGCGGCCTCGATATCGGCTCCATCATCGGTCAGATTGCATCGGGCGGGGTCGGCGGCGGTATCCTGATGGTGATCGTCGGACTGATCAAACAGGCGATAGGCGGTCAGAGGCCCGCTTGAAGAGGCTGGCGCAGAGCACCGCTCAGAACCCGCCGGTAGCGACACCCCAGCAGCTTGCCACGCGCGAAGGATCGCTGCGCTGACCGACTCGGGGGTGCCTTGCAAGCGCGGTCGTCCGAAGAGGCATGACGTTGCGTTGCCTCTGACGATGTCCTGGCGGACGATTCTTTTCTGTTGCCTGTGCTGTCTCCTCGTCTGGGATGCACCCGACCCCGCCTGGGGTCAGTACAGCAGCGGCGGATATAGCCGACCCCGCAGCGGATCGACATACGGCTACCCGGCTCCGAGCCGCCGGGTGCCGGTCAGCAGCAGCGGCGGCTACAGTCGGCGATCGTATTCAGGTGCCGGCTATAACACCGGCTCGTACGGGGATCGGGCCGTTTCCCGCAGCATGTCGTCACAGGCGCTTCGCGACTATCAGGCGGCGCAGCGGCCCGCCGAAACATATCTCCGCAGACCGCCCGCTTATGCCGGCGCCCCCGACTGGGAGAGCGAAGCGCCACGCCGCCCGTCGGTCTGGGGAGGGGAGCAGGTGGCGAGGAGGCCGACGCTGCCGGGTTCGGGAGCGTTGACCGCCGTTGCGTTATGGGCAGCGTTGAATTCCCTGTCGTCGCCGAGTTCCGCGACGTATTTCCATAACTACCAATACGATCCCGGCTACGTGCAATGGCGTCGGGAGGCCGATCGCGAGGCGGGTCACAACCCGGCGGTCGCGGCCAAACTCGATCAACTCGACACCCAGCTCGCGCAAATGGAGGGTCAGCCGCGCAACCCGTCGGCGGTACCTCCTGTCAGGCCATCGCCCGCGCAGCCGGAAGGGTCGGGCTTTATCTGGCCTGTCCTGTTCATCGGGATCGTCATCTTGTTGCTGCTCTGGTTGTGGAGGCGCCGCATGGCTCACCCCGGCACCGCTGCGCCCGCCCCCGGCCTTGCCGGCAGCGCAGCCACGCGGTTCCGCGTCGGCATGACCCTGCCCGTCGATCCGTCCCCGTTCCTGCTCGCCGCCGGATTGACCAAGGTCCAGCCGCTGGAGGGCAGCGGCATGATCAGTGTCGAGGTGGTGGGCCTACTCCGCGATGGCGCCGTGCTGCTGCACCGGCTTTACCTGCCCGGAGGCAAGGCATTCTTTCAATTGCATCTCGGCGCCGACGGCCAACCGGACGAATGCCGCTACTTTTCGCGACTTGACGAGGTTACTCCGGCGGACGGCCAAGAGTGGGGGCTGTGGCTTGATCCTGCCCAAGGCATGATCGGATGGCCATCCTTTCAGACCAAGGATGGCAAGATGTACGGGCGAGTGTGGGCGCCGAGCGACAGTCGCGTCCCGCCGCGAAAAATGGAGGAAACGCTGCAGTTCGTCGACCACGTCGAACAACGCCAATTGCAGATGATGCTCTATGGCGGCCCTACCGGTGGCACGCCGCCCGCCCCCGAGACGGAATACATCCTCGCCAGCGCCGTCGAGGCGACAGGCCAGGCTTGGGTCGAGATCGACGCCGGCATCGACATCAACCCGGCCGCCCTGACGCTGCCGAGCGTCTCCCTGGCCGCCTGAACAGAGTCACGCATGAACACCGCATCCGATGGTTCCGCGTCCGCGATCCTCGACGCGCTCGGCAGTGGCTTGCCGATGCTTCTACTACAATTCGTCTTGGTGCTGGCCCTGCTGGTAGCCGGCATCTTCCTCTACATGGCGGTCACCCCGTTTCACGAGCGTCAGCTGTTGCGCAACGGTAACCCCGCTGCGGCGACGGTGCTCGGGGGCGCCCTCGTAGCATTGGCGATCCCCCTGGCCGCTCTGTTGGCGACAACCGGGGCGCTGCTCGACATCTTGGTGTGGGGAGTGGTGGCGGTCCTACTTCAGCTGTTGACGGTCGCCATCGTATCGCATTTGCTTCGCGGGATGCGCGCGATGATCGAAGCTGGTCAGGTTGCGGGGGCGATCCCGCTGGTCGCGGCCCAACTTTCCATCGGTCTGCTGAATGCTGCGGCCATGGTGCCGGCTTGATCGCAACAAACCAGGAGAAGGCTCATGCTCACGTTCATCAGCAATCTGGTCGGTGTGAAGGCGGACAAGGCGGTGCAGGCCGGTGTCGAGGCTCTCGTGCGGTGGGATCCGCAATCAGCCAGCGAGGCGGAGCTGCGCACGATGGAGCAGCATCTCGATGACCTCGGCCGGCAGGTCGCAACTGCGCGACAGAGCTATGACAAGGAGCTGAAGGAGGCCGAAGCGATCCAAGCGCTGTCGCACCAGCGCATGGTCGCGGCGGAGCAGCTGGAAAAACAGATTGCGGCAGAGACCGATGCCACACGGAAGGCGGGGCTCGAGCGGAGTCTGGCAACTCTGGTCACAATGCTGGAGCAGATGACGCCGGAGATCGAGCAAGAAAAGAAGGATGCCGTCGACGCCAAGGATTTCTTGGAAATGCTGGAAAAGACCTACGCGGAAGCAGGCGGCAAGCTGAGACAGGGTCGGTCCGAGCTGGAACGCGCACGCCGGGACATGGCGCGCGCCGGGCAGCAGCGCCAGGCGGCCGAACAGCAAGCCGAGGCTGCGCGCCGTGCGGCGGGGCTGACGAGCGCCACCAGCAGCATGACGGTTGCGCTGAAGGCGATGCAGGAAGCCGCCAATAGAGATCTCGCCTCAGCCGATGCGGCAACAGCCAAGGCGAGGCTGCTGCGCCCGACTCAGCCGGAACAGGACGATCCGAACATCGCGGCTGCCCTTGCCGCCGCATCCGGCAAGTCTCCGGCGCCGCAGAGCCTGAGCGACCGCCTGGCAGCCCTCAGGGCGCGAGGTGGCGGCTGAGTCCGTTCTACAGAGAGGCTACTTCTGAAAAATTCCGACCAAACCTCGCCATCTCTGGGCCGCCGACCCGGATCCACCTTCTGTGCCCGGTCACCCCGCTCGAGGATGTCGAATAGCATCAGCGGCCGAATCGACCAACCGCACATAATCGCGGCAACCCGCTCGGAGCCATATCCTCACGGCTAAACGCCGGCAACGGAGGGATTACGATGAGACTGAACCGTTATTTTGCCACGATCGGGTTGAGCGTATTTCTTGCGCTGCCCGCCGCCGCACAGACCACTTCGCCGTCCAAATCACCGAGCTCCCCTGCGGCCACCGCGCCGAGCGCGACAGGCAAGCCGACCGGCAAATCCCAGCAGGCGGGTCAATTGGTCGATATAAACTCGGCAAGCGCCGAGGAACTCGATAAGCTTCCCGGCGTGGGTCCCGCGCGGGCAAAGGCGATCATCGCCAATAGACCATATAACGGCAAGGACGATCTCACCCAGCGTAAGATCATTCCTGCGAACGTCTATAGCCAGATCAAAGACAAGATTATCGCGCGGCAAAAATAGTTACCCGGCTCGACGGCGAGCGGGTGCATGCGTCCTACACGCTCGCCGTCGCGGTGACGAGACAGTTCTCGTCGGCCGACTGAAACAGGCCTTCGCGATGGTGCGGATATTCATGCGCTGACCGCGAGCCAGGTGTTCGGCGAGCCGCTCGCCCAAATGGACGCCAACACCCGACGGTGGGCAAAGGAGATCAATTTCGGCATCATCTACGGCATCAGTGCCTTTGGTCTCGGCCAGCAGATCGGCGTGCCGCAGGCCGAGGCGGGGACCTATATCCGCGCCTGCTTGGAGCGCTTCCCGGCGATTCTCGCCTATATGGAGCGGATCAAGACCGATTGCCGGCGCACCGGCGATGTCGAGACGATCTTCGGGCGGAAATGCTTCATCCCCAGGATCCGCGAGGCCAACCCGGCGCGCCGGGCCGGGGCCGAGCGGCGGGCGATCAACGCGCCCCTGCAGGGCTCGGCGGCGGACATCATCAAGCGCGCGATGGGCCGCATCCCGGCGGCACTCGCCCGCGCGGGCCTAAAGGCCCGTATGCTGCTGCAGGTCCACGACGAGCTGCTGTTCGAGGTCCCCGAAGCCGAGGCCGACGATACTACGCGGCTCGTCAAAGCGATTGTGGAGGGCGCCAGCGCGCCGCGCGGCGAGCTCTCGGTACCGCTCGTCGTCGAGACCGGCCGCGGTAGGAACTGGACGAGGCGCATTAGGTTAGGTTAAACTACGGGCTGGGAGTGTGATACCGCCCCGAGCGAAACGAAAGCTCCGCCCCTTTGAACGCCGTATGTCAGGTCACCCTGGTGCAGCGCGCTCAACCGCAGCAACTTCGACCAACGCGAAACCTTCCTTCCGCGCCGCGTCGGCGAGACGCTCGTCGAGCGTGACGACTTGGAGCGAGGCCGGACGGCGCTCCGCAGACATGAAAGCAGCCGCAAGCTGTAGCGCGTCTGCTGCCCGCAGCGGATGAACGCGCAGAAATCGCACTGCGCTCTCTCGGAGGATGTCGCTGGGTTCGACTTCGTGCCAGCCGTCGGCGAGCTGTTTGAGCCGTTCGAAGGCAATTGAGACCGCCTTGGCATCGAGTGTGGCATCACGCTCGAGCCGGGCGAGTGCAGAAACGCATTCCACCTCCGACCCCCACCACACCAGCATGTCGGGATCGTGCCCTGCGAGCACTTGCAGGGGGCCGGTTGTGGGCTCGGCAACCAGAAGCGGTACGATCGCCGAGGCATCCCAGAATTTCACCGCCCTTCCCGGCGTTCTTGGATGAGGGCATCGACAACCGACGCGCCGGCGCTGGCGCGCGGGGGTTGGCTGCTGAACAGCGTCGGGGACGCCACTGCACGGCGCGGCCGGACAATGCCGTCTCTTACGAGCCGCGATAGTCTTCCCTCCGGTTCGCTCTCGCTGCCCGCCGTCACGGGTTCCAACCGCGCGACGGGCCGTCCCCGATCGACTATCAGGACCGGCGAGCCGCCCCTGAGGCTGTCGATCAGGGCACTCAAGTTGTTCTTCGCCTCGGTGATGCTGGCTTTCCTCATCAAGCTAAAATAGCCTGAGCAATGTGACTAATCAAGCTGTCTATGGCGGGGACAGGGCCGGTACGCAGGCGCTATGAGGTCTGTCGATGAAGGTAGCTTTCTACCCGCTCGATGAGTTCGGCGACATTGTCCAAGCAAAGGCCCGGCTTGAGGTCGCCGAGATCGCGGGCCATTATCTTGAACGGCTGCCGATGGGCGGAGGCGCGCCCGCTCGCCAGCCGGCGGCGCAGCGTGTCGTTGACGGTCTCGCGGAAAGACCGGCCAGCGTGGCTCAACTCAGCCTTGAGCTTGGCCGCCACATCGTCATCCAGCGTGAGCGTCGCTCGCATGCTTTGATGTTACGATAGAGTCCCGTGAAGGCGACGTGGCTCGCATCCGCCGGAGTTGCCTAGTCCGGCAGGCCCGAAATCACATAGAGCGTCCGCAGGATCTGGCTCGGCTCGGCCTTGCCGCCGAACGTGCGTTGGAAGACAGCAACGATCTCGCCCGAACGATAGATGTGGCTCAGTGCGCGGTCGACGGCGAGGCGGAAGTCGCTGTCGCCGCGCGGCAGCGCCAGCGCATAAGGCTCGACACTCAGATAGTCGTCCGCCAACCGCAGCTTCTCCGGCGCCTTGCTCTGCTTGATCAGAAACAGCAGGATCGACCTGTCGCCGAAATAGGCCGAAATCTTGCCGTTGTCTAGCATCGCCAAGCCCTCATCATGCGTCTTGGCGGCGACGACGTCGCCGGCGATCCCAGCCTCCTTTAATGTGTTACGCAGGGCTTCCTCGGTCGTCGTCCCGGCCAACACCCCGACCTTCTTGCCCGCCAGATCGCGCAGATTCTTGGGACCGTCGGCGCGCACCATCAGACTGGCGCCGTCGAGAAAGGTCGGGATCGAAAAGTCGACCTGTTCGCGTCGCGACAAGGTTTCGCTCGTCGGCTCGCAGAGAAGATCCGCCTTCTGCTGGGCGATCGCCTCGAAGCGGTCCGCGGCGGTGACCGGGACATAGACCGCGTTCACCGAAGGTAAGTTGAGTTGGTCGGCCAGTTTCTTGGCGACCGCCCGGCACAAATCGACCATGAAACCGGTCGGCTCGCCGATCTTGTCCTTATAGGAAAACGGCGGCGCGTCTTCGCGATAGGCGATGCGGATCGCTTTCTCCTGCCCGATGCGATCCAGCGTGCCGGCCGAGGCGCCCCCGATCGTGATCAGCAATGCCGCGACGGCCGCCGGTCCGAGCCGAATTCTCTCTGCCAGGTTCATGATCAGCGTTCCCCCTGCGCAGAAAATCGGCCGGGCGCGAGGCCCGGCCGATCGATGATGGCTACGACGAAATCGTCAGTCGCGGCGGGTGCCGAGCAATTGCATCAGCATCATGAACAGGTTGATGAAGTCGAGGTAGAGCCGGAGCGCGCCCATGACCGCCTTCTTGCTGCCGGTCTCGTAATCGTCGCCCGCGTAATACATCTCCTTGATCTGCTGCGTGTCATACGCGGTCAGACCGGTGAAGACGAGGACGCCGATCACCGAGATCGCGAACTGCAGCGCCGTCGAGCCGATGAAGATATTGACCAGCCCGGCGATGACGATCCCGATCAGCCCCATGAACAGAAACGAGCCGAACTGCGACAGGTCGCGCCGCGTCGTGTAGCCGTAGAGGCTCATCGCGCCGAAGGTGCCGGCGGTGATGAAGAACACGCGCGCGACGCTCGCCCCGGTAAAGACCAGGAAGACCATCGCCAGCGACAGCCCCATCAGCCCGGCATAGAGCCAGAACACCATCTGCGCCGTGCTGGCCTTCATGCGCTGAATCCCGAAGCTCATCAGCATGACCAGACCGAGCGGCGCCAGGATGACGAGCCAGATCAGCGGCGTGTGCGCGATCGACGCGTAAAAGCCCGAAAAAGCCGCGACATAGGCCACGATGCCGGTTAGCGCGAGCCCCGACGCCATGTAGTTGTAGACGCGTAGCATGTACTCCCGAAGGCCGACATCGATGCCGACCTGGGCGTCCGCCGTCCGCACCGTCCAGCGGGGCTGCGAACCTAAAGCCATTGATCCCCTCCAAAGAGAGAAGCGCGAGCGAGGCCGATTCCTCGTCGCCCGCGATATTGGCACAAAACGAGATCTTTTCAATAAGGCCCGAGCCGCCGCGCAACCTCGGCCTGGCCGTATTTTCCCGCCCCACGAGATTTTCGGTTGTTATTCGGTTGTTAGGGCCGTTTAAATTCGTTGATCCTCGGAAAAATTCGGTTGATCCACCAAGTAACGAATTTGCTTTCTAACCCATTGAATTGGTGTTCCATTTTAGGATGCTTCCGGCCGGTTTGAGGCCTGAAAACGCAATTTTCGCTGTTTCGGCAGCCGGCGGTCATTCGTTGCGCAGATAGGGTGCGGCCTTGGCGCCGAGCGCGCGCCAGGTCCCGGCGAAGCCGAGCGCCAGGGTCAGCAAGGTGGCGAGCCCCACCGTCCACAGCAGCGGCGCCGGCAGAAACACCCAATCGATCTTCATCAGGCGGGTGACCAGGAAATAGGCGGCGAGAGTGCCGAGGCCGCAGGCGACGAGCGCGCTCAGCATGCCGATGAGGCCGTGCTCGATCAGGAAGGCGCGGGCGATCGCGCCGCGGGTGGCACCCAGCACCTTCAACACCACCGCGTCGTAGACGCGCCGGTGATGACCGGCGGCGATCGCTCCGCCGAGCACCAGCATGCCGGCGGCGAGGGTGACGAGCGCGGAAAGCTGAATCGCGTCATCGATCATGTCGAGGATCCGGTCGAGTGCGGCCAGCGCTTCGCGGACGTGGATCGCCGAGACGTTCGGGTAGCGCTCCGTCACCGCGCGCACCAGCGTTTCCTCCTCGGCCGGCGGCATCCACACGGCGGCGAGATGGGTCTGGGGCGCGCCCTCGATCGTCCCCGGTGCAAAGACCAGGGTAAAGTTGATGCCGAGCCGCCGCCAGTCGATCGAGCGCAGATTGGCGATGACCGCGGTAATCTCGCGGCCGAGCAGATTGACGCTCAGCGTATCGCCGACCTTGAGTCCCATCCCGCGGGCGAGATCGGCATCGAAGGAGACGAGCGGCGGCCCACGATAATCGGGCGGCCACCAGGTGCCGGCGGCGAGTTGCGAGCCCGCGGGCAAAGTCGCCGCATAGGTCAGGCCGCGGTCGCTCCTGAGTGCCCATTGCGCCTCGGGAGCAATCGGCGCCTTCTCGACCGGGACCCCGTTCACCCGGGTGATGCGGCCGCGCAGCATCGGCACCTGCTCGAAACGCGCCCCCGGGGTGGCCTGCACGGCCTCCTCGAAGCCGGCGAGCTGGTCCGGCTGGATGTCGATGAAGAAGAAAGCGGGCGCCTCGGCAGGCACGGTGGTTTCGACCTCGCGGGTGAGGTTGCCGTCGACAAGGGCGACCGCGACGAGCACGGTCAGACCGATGCCGAGCGAAAGCATGATCTGCGCGGTCGGCGCGCCCGGCCGATGAAGATTGGCGATCGCGAGGCGCAGCCCCGGGTGCCGCGGCCGGCCGAGCTTCCCGGCGCCGAACACGACGGCCGCTCCCGCCGCCCGGAAGAGGGCGAAAGCGCCGATCGCACCGGCGACGAACCACAGTGCGATCGTGCCATCCTGCGCGCTGCCAACCGCGAGGGCGATGAGCCCGAGCGCCAGCAGCAGGGTCGCCGCGAGTGTGATCGGCGGCACCCGGCGCCGTGCCCGGTCGACGGTGTCGCGGAACAGCGCCCCGGCAGACACTCGACCGACCCTGGCGAGCGGCCATAGTGCGAAGACGAGCGTGGTCAACAAGCCAAATAGCGCGGCCAGCGCCAGCGGCCCCGGATAAAGGCCGAGCCGCGCGCGAGCAGGAAGCACGCTCGCGAGGAGCGGTGTCATCGCGACCGGCATTAGAGCTCCGAGCAGGAGGGCGACTGCGATGCCGAGAACGGCGAGCGCCAGGATCTCGATGAGGTACACGGCGAACACCAACCGCGTCGACGCGCCGAGGCATTTGAGGGTCGCGATCGCCGCGGTCTTTCCGGTGATATAGAAGCCGACCGCATTGCCGATCCCGACCCCGCCCACCAACAGCGCGGTCATCCCGACGAGACTGAGGAAAAGTGCCAGGCGCTCGATCGAGCGCTGCAAGGTTGGCGAGGCTTCGCCAAAGGTCCGGATTTGCCAACCGGCATCGGGAAAGGCGGCACGCGCTGCCTCGGCCCAGGAAGCGGCATCCGACCCAGGAGGAAGCCTCACCCGGTAACGATAGGTCACCAGCGAGCCGGGCTGGATCAGCTCCGTCTCGGCGAGCGCCGCGGCAGCGATCATGACCCGTGGGCCAAGGCCCAGGCCACCGGCCGCGGCATCGGGCTCGCGCTCGATCGCGGCTCGCAGCTGGAACACGGCCTTCCCGACCTTGATGCTGTCGCCGATCTCGAGGCCGAGACGGGTGAGGATCGCGGGGTCGACCGTTGCACCGAAAGCGCCGCCCCGGTTCTCGAGCGCTGCGGCCAGGTTCTGCGCCGGGGACAGAGCAACCTCGCCGTAGAGCGGGTAGGCGGGGTCGACCGCCTTGAGCTCGATCAGGCTGCGCCGATCGCCGTCGAGCGTGCGGCCCATCGCCCGCATCGAAACGATTTCGGACATCGTTCCGCTCCGCCCGAGGTACGTGTGTTCGGGCGGATCGGCCCGGCGGTAGGCGAGCCGCGCCTCTGCGTCGCCGCCGAGCAGCTCGCGCGCGTCGGCCTTGATGCCGGTCACGACGGAATCGGCGAGCGAGCCGATCCCGGCGATCGCGGTCACCCCGAGCACGAGGCAGGCGAGAAAGACGCGCAAACCCCGGATCCCGCCGCGCAACTCGCGGCGGGCGAGCCGAAGGGCAAGAACGGCGGAGGCCGCGGTCAAAGAGCGCGTCGCGCGATGCCGACCCGCAACGGTGCGCTGCGCCGGTCTTCGACGATGCTGCCGTCCCGCAGATGAATCTGGCGCTCGCACCGCTCGGCCACACTCGTATCGTGGGTGATCAACAACAGCGTCGTGCCGCACCGTGCCTGGTGCTCGAACAGGCAATCGATAACCAGGGAGCCGGTGGCGGCATCTAGATTTCCGGTCGGCTCGTCGGCGAGCAGCAGCTTGGGGCCGGCGACAAAGGCTCGGGCAATCGCCACGCGCTGCTGCTCGCCGCCCGAGAGCTGCCCCGGGTAATGGGTCAGGCGATGGCCGAGGCCGACCGCACCGAGACCTTGAGCGGCGGCCTCGAACGCATCGCGGCGGCCGCCGAGCTCGAGCGGAAGTGCCACGTTTTCGAGCGCCGTCATCGTCGGGAGCAGGTGAAAGGCCTGAAAGACGATGCCGATACGATCCCGGCGGAGCCGGGCCAGCGCGTCCTCGTCGAGCGCGCCGAGATCATGGCCATCGATCCGCACCCGTCCGGCGCTCGGCCGCTCCAGCCCGCCGATCACCATCATCACCGTCGACTTGCCTGAGCCCGAGGGCCCGACAAGGCTCACGGTTTCGCCGGCGGCTATCTCGAGCCAGACGCCGCGGAGGATGTTGACGGGCCCGGCCGCACTCCCCAGAGTCAGGTGGACGTCTTCGAGCACTACGAGCGGGCCGCCGGAATGAAGCGAGGTGGTCAAGTTCCGTCCAAGCGAGGAAAAGCAACGCATCAAGCCCGCCGAGGTGGTGCTCCGTCCGGCGGCCGGCCTCGACCATATGGCGCGGCGCCCCTGGTTTTCAACGCGAGCCCCTCACCCACCCGGCCCCGCGGGCTGGGTCCCCTCTCTCCCGCAGTGCGGGAGAGGGTGCCGAGCGCAGCGAGGCGGGTGAGGGGCAGCACGCAAAGGCTGACACTCGCTGCTGCAGTCCTGATGAGTTTGATATGCACCGCGACGCCAGCCGCGGCGCACGTTCCGGTCATTCTCGACTTCGGTGACAGTCTTACCGCAGGCTATGGATTGGCGCCCGACCAAGCCTTCCCAGCCCGTCTGGAGGCGTCCCTGCATCGGCAGGGGATCGAGGCACGTGTCGTCAATGGCGGGGTGTCCGGAGACACCACGGCCGGCGGCCTCGCGCGGCTCGACTGGGCGCTCGCCGACAATCCGGATCTCGTCATCTTGGCGCTCGGCGCCAACGACGCGCTGCGCGGCATCGATCCGGCGACCGTTCGCGTCAACCTCGACAAGATGATCCAAAAGATCGAGGCTAGCGGTGCGAAAGTGCTGCTGCTCGGTATGCTCGCTCCGCCGAATTGGGGAGAGGAGTATGAACGCGCCTTCGATCGGATCTTTCCCGAGCTTGCGGGTGCTCACAATGTGCCGCTTTATTCATTCTTTCTCGAGGGTGTCGCGATGAAGCCGGAGCTCAATCAGCCGGATGGAATCCATCCGAACGAACGCGGCGTCGCGGTGCTTGTCGACCGAATCGCGCCGGTCGTCGCCCGTCTCATGGCGAGCGGGTCATGAGCGCGCGGTTCGCCGCTACCTCGGCGGCCGGGGACCCGGCGGGCCTCGCCGCACAGTGCATCGCCAGCCTGCCCGTTGTGGATGGGGCGACGCTGGGCATTCTCTATACGACCGAGCCGGCTGCGGCAGTTCTGCCCGAGCTGACCCGGGCTCTCGCCGAGCACACCGGAATCGGCTCCTGGGTCGGCGGGGTGGGGCTCGGAGTCTGCTCGATGGCGGCCGAGATTTTCGACCAGCCCGCAGCTGTGGTGATGACGGCGGCGTTGCCGCCGGACGACTTCCAAATCTTCGCCGCGACGCGGGACCCCGGATCCGATCTGCCACGCCGCCATGCCGGCTGGATCGAGAGGGTGCAGCCCCTCCTGGCGCTCGTTCATGCCGACCCGCGCTGTCCTGATGTGCAGAGCGCTGCGATCGCCACTGCCGCGGCGAGCGGCGCCTACCTTGTCGGCGGGCTCGTATCACACCGTTGTCCAAACCCGCTGTTGGCTCGAACTCCGGGCGAGGAGAGTCTCGGTGGCGATGGCGTAGCGGGCCTTATGCTCGCCCCCGGAGTCTCGGTCGCCACCGCCTTGACTCAGGGCTGCGTGCCGATCGGGCCGGTGCGTCGGATCGACGAAGCACGCGACAACGTTGTGATGGCTGTCGATGGACGACCGGCGCTCGCCGTCTTCTGCGAGGACATCGGACCGGCACTGGCGGTGGACCTCCAGCGTGTCGGCGGGCTGATTTTTGCCGGGCTGCCGATCGCCGGTTCGGACACCGGCGACTACCTCGTTCGCAATCTGGTGGCAATCGACCCCGGCCGCGGCTGGCTGGTACTGGGCGCGGAGGTCACCGCGGGCGATTCGATCCTGTTCTGTCGGCGCGATCCCGAGAGCGCGCGGCGCGACATGGACCGCATGGTGCGGCAGCTTGCCGGCCGTCTGAGCGGACCACCAAAGGCCGGGGTCTATGTCAGCTGCGTCGCGCGCGGCGCGGCGCTGTTCGGCGAAGCCGGGGTGGAGACCGAGCTCATCCGCGGGACGTTGGGCGAGTTCCCGCTGATCGGCTTCTTCGCTAACGGCGAGATCTCCCGCGACCGGCTTTATGGTCATACCGGCGTCCTCACCCTCTTCACCTGAGGAGCTGGCGAACGGGCAGATCGTACGGGATGCGATGTTGCGTCTCTTTGTCGGGATCGACTTTCCGCCGGAACTCAAGCTGCAACTGTCGTTGCTGCGCTCGGGGATTCTCGGGGCGAAGTGGGTGGATCCCGGCAACTTCCACCTGACCTTGCGTTTCATCGGTGAGACCGGCGAGGCCGTCGCAAGCGATATCGACGACGCGTTGGCCCGCTTACGTGCGCGTCGCTTTACGTTGCAGCTCGCCGGGACTGGCGTCTTCGGCGGCGGGGACAAGCCGCGGAGCCTGTGGGTCGGCGTCGAGCACCGCGCAGAGCTCTTTGCCCTGCGCGACAAGGTCGAGCAGGCGTTGGTCCGCGTGGGGCTGATGCCGGAACCGCGCAAATTCTCTCCGCACGTCACCTTGGCGCGACTCCACAACCCAGCGTTCGACAAGCTGAGCGGTTTTCTCGCCGCGCAAGCGCTATTCCGCGCCGCGCCGTTTCCGGTCGAGGGGTTCAGCCTGATCGCCAGCTTTCCGACAAAGGCGGGCTCGATCTACCAAGATCAGGCCGACTATGAGTTGCTGCAGTGAGGGTGCGAAAAGGGGAAGCGCGATGGCTTATTGGCTGATCAAATCGGAACCGTCGAGCTATTCGTGGGATCAGCTGGTCGCCGACGGCCGCACCCATTGGGACGGCGTGCGCAACGCGCAGGCATTGAACAATTTACGGGCGATGAGGCCCGGCGATCGGGCGTTCTTCTATCATTCCAACGAGGGCAAGGAGATCGTCGGTGTCGTCGAGGTGGTCAAGGGCTTCTATCCGGACCCGGCCGATAAGAGCGGCAAGCTCGGCATGGTCGACGTGAAGCCGCTGATGCCCGCCGCAGTTAAGGTGCGGCTGCCGGCGATGAGGGGTAACCCTGAGCTCTCCGAATTGTCACTCCTCAGACAGTCGCGGCTGTCGGTCTGTCCCGTCCGCACACACGAATGGACCGTGCTTTGCACAATGGGCGGGATCCCTGCGTAAAGCACCGTCCGGCGCGTTTACGTATCCGTTACAAGCATTTACAAAAATTTACCCTGATGGCCCGGTGAGGGCGTCATTCTCCCGGATCCGGAAGCTGCTTCCGCGGGGGAGGGATTGACTTGGACCGACTCGATCATTTCCGCGAGACCGAGGCAGGATTCACGCACGGTGAGGCCGGCAGGTTTGTCGGCCTGGTTCGGCGTCATCTTGCGATCGTCGATCAGAGCCCCTTGCGCCGCGAATGCCTCACATTGGCGCTCGCCCAGCAATCCCGGCGCTGGCACGTTACCGGTGTCGCAGAAGCAGCAGAACTGGCGCGGCTGATCCGGCGGGGCGAGGGGTTCGAGGTCATCCTGCTCGGCGGTTCAACCTGTGCGCATAGTGATCTCGCCGACCTCGCTGTGCTGTCCGAAGCGGCACCGGAAACGCCGATTCTCGTCACCGCGGATTGCGATGACGCGGAAGGCGCGCGCGCGATTCTGCGTTCTGGGGCGCGCGGCTTTCTGCCGACCAGCCTCGGCTTCAAGGTGCTGATGGGCGCGCTGGAGCGCATGCGCGCCGGCGGTACCTATGTGCCGCTGGTATTGAGCGAGCCGGCTTCCTCCGTTCCGGCGGAGCGGATGCGGGAAACTCCCTGGCGCGAGTTGACCCGCCGGCAGCGCGACGTCCTGGCGTTGATCTCGGAGGGCAAGTCGAACAAGCTTATCGCCGACGCTTTGACGATGACCGAGAGCACGGTCAAAGCGCACGTCAAGCAGATCATCAAGCGCCTGCATGTGGCAAACCGGACACAGGCGGCGTTACTCGCGACCCGCGCGAGCTGGCAGTCAGCGCGCCACTGACCTCGACGCGGCCCGAAGGGGTATTGTAAAGGCTTAACCGGGCGGAATAATCTTCGGCGATACTAGACGACGCAGGGCGAGCGTTGCCAGCCGAGGAGGAGCCGCGATGTCAAGCCGGACCGTGATCCCGATCTCGGCCCACCCGCAGGTCGGCAAGATCCACGAGGGCGATTATTTCCGGCTCTACCGAGAGTCGATCACCGATCCTGACCGCTTCTGGGGCGAGCACGGCAAGCGGATCGACTGGATCAAACCATTCAGCAGGGTGCAAAACGGATCCTTCGAGGGCGACGTCCATATAGCCTGGTATGAGGACGGAACGCTCAACGCCTCCTACAACTGCATCGATCGGCACCTGCCGGGGCGCGCAGAACAAACCGCGATCCTGTGGGAGGGCGACGATCCCGGCAATGACCGCCGCG
>Ga0074045_10000940_pt1 | contig 28533 bp, 33 predicted proteins | sample BogForMeECP23OM2_FD_94442 | JGI IMG/M metagenome (GOLD analysis project Ga0074045, IMG submission 94442) | Bog forest soil microbial communities from Calvert Island, British Columbia, Canada - Bog Forest MetaG ECP23OM2 | ecosystem: Environmental > Terrestrial > Soil > Wetlands ...
GAGGTTTCCTGGCGAAAGAGGTATTGGATTGCAGTTGGGCAGAGTTTGCCAGCATGATCAGCTACAAGGCGGAAGAAGCCGGTTGCGAAGTCGTGCTTGTGAATCCTGCCTACACCTCCCAAAGGTGCAGCCACTGCGGTCTTGTACTAAAAAAATCGCTTGCTGAGAGGTGGCATGACTGCCCATGCGGGGTGTCCATGCATCGGGACCTCAATGCGGCGATTAACATACTCAACAGAGCTACCGGTGGAATGCCGGAACGTCAAGCCTGCGGAGAAGAGACCGCTACCAGTTATAACTGGCAAGTATCTTCAGGGAAGCAGGAAGCCCATGGCTTTAGCCATGGGTAGTTCACTGATTGCGCCGCTCCGATCACCCGAAGCGAGTCTTGACCTTATAGAACCTTGATGAAGAATCATTGACTGGTGCTGATTCGGCAAACGAACACAAAAAACCACGTATTTAAAACACATCGCGCCATCCACAAATGTCGATGGTCGGAAAAACACTTGTTGCTAGTGCGTTGTCGCCTCCAAAATCACCACCTGCCGGTGCCGCAAAACAACCTTTGATTGAAGATGGGCGGACCCCGAGAGAGGACCTATCCAGATCGATAGCCACGGACATCGCCCGGTTCGACTCCCAACTTAAACCGTTGTATGAGAAAGCGGATGCGATAGAAAGCCGGACGCGGCTGAAGGGTCAGATCGCGAAGCTTGGTGCCGAGCAGAAAGAAGTCAATAAAGATATTACATCCATTCTGGAGTCTACACACCGGCGTTTCAATCAAGAACATGAATCCCAGAAAAGAAAAGCCATAGAACTTATCGAGACCCTTGCCGCGAATCCTGTCACCAAATTCGGGCAGCTGGCCACGCAATCGGAATTGGATGTGCCGGTGCTCTCCATGGCGCTTGAAATCCTGCGTAGATTGCACAACGACGCCTCCTCCAGGCGTCTCATGCCAGCCCAGCGGGTCTCAGACCCATGGCCCGGGGCGTTAGGGTATGCAGTCAATAGCATCGTCCGTAATCTGGATGCCATTACTGGGGTATCAGGCGCAAGCGAAATGAGCACTACTCTGGGTGGTCTGACAGTGGGTGTTGCGTCCAACAGAATCCAAGAAATCAGCGAGTTCTTGGGAAAGCTTCCGAGCGGGAATAAAGATACTGGATTGAAAGTGGATGGCCTTACGATAGAGCAAGCACTCGATAAGAACGAGACTCTTATCGAGCTTTTGAGGAAGAAGGGCCGTCTCGAAACGCAAATGAAGGCGCTTAAGGCAGAGCTCGTGGGTGCGAATGCCGTTTATGAGGAATGCAAGGTGGCCTTCCTAGCGGAGCAGAAGAGATATGCAATCTCACAAGCCGATAACCATAACCGTGCGATAAGGCCATTCATCTGGGTAACTGACGGCATCGGGTCATTGGTCATGATGGCAGGCATCCCGGTCGCCTTCTGGAACCTGCTGATGGGCGGCGGTATCATGATAGCTGGGGCGGGGTTCGCTCTGGTGACCCGCCTCACTAGAAGGGCCAAACCAAAGGTCGAGGATCTCACCGACAACGAGATCGCCACGCGAATCCTACAGACTATAAAGACAGTGGAGATAGAACCCCTTGAATGCGAGAAAGCGCAGCTTGTCCAAAGCCAACTCAGACTGCTTGCGTCAGAGACTGGAACGGGGCAGAATCAGGAATGAGCAGCAAATCAGATCCGGTTCAGCACGTCCTTTATCTTCTCTATTGGCATGTCCGTCGCGATCATCGGTATGCGCTCGCGCTCTGATATCTTGATGGCAAGTTTGTCTACTTTCGTCGGATCAAGATTGTGCAGAACAACCGCCGATGGCTTGGATGAGCTCACCCTAACCACTACGAGCGGGCTTCTCCCTGTGCTCACTCCAGTGAATATGAACACGCGTTCGTTCACGTTCCCGTAGAGGTTCTGGAAATACGAGAATGGCATGTCGAGAATGACCTTTATGCTGTCTATCAGCGTGTAGCCGTATATCTTCTTGCTCTCAATCAAGTCTGGATTGGTGAGCACTTTCCCTTCTATGAGCCCGACGAAATCCTTGAGCGGGATAGAGCGCGCGAATTCATGCACCTCGAAGTATTCGCTCACCGGCTTCTCCTTCTCCCTGAATTTCTGGGATATCGTCCCGCCTTTGATGACATCGAGATCGAAGAGGGCGTTCACGAACCTCTTAATGACTGTCGTGCCTGGGGATTTGCGCCGATTTCCTTCGTAATCGCTGATCGTGGAAACCGTTATCCCGAGATGCCGCGCTAGCTCGACCTGAGAGATACTAAAAATCTCGCGCCATTTGCGCATGGTCGCTCCAGGGTCCTCGGAAAGCGATATCTCCCCGGCTATCTCCATTTTGACCTTCTCCATAAGTAACACCTGATGTGTACACCTATTCACGACGAACTTTTATATTGATTCCGTCTATTGCCTGTGCCCTATTCGACACTCTTTCTAAGGGAGGTTTATAAAGAATTTCAGGCAACAGAACAGCATGCCATTAGAGATAATCGCCCAGTTCTTCGATGCCATCAACCCAGGGCTGTTCGATTCCGCTTTTGTCATCCTCGTAATATCATTCCTTGTATGGGAGATCCCACGCTCGATCAAACTCATAGGAGAGGAATATACGAAAGGGCTATATCCGGAAGGCGGCCGTGTCGCGGACATCGTTCTGTTTATAGTGGGTCTCGCAGCGATGGGCTTCTTCCTTGCGGACGATAACGGCGCGCAGATATTGAGATTTGTAAAAACTCCAGGCATAACCGAGCTCTACATCATCCTTATGGTCACGGTCCCCCTCATCATCCTCATGGGATTCTTCAAGAGGTTCTTCGCAAGGATGGACAAGCATGAATCCATAACGATATTCATTGTCCACGGCTTCCTGGATCTGGCGCATACGGCTTTCTTCGTTTCATTGGCGATAATCGTGATACCTACGATCGGGTTTTTGATAGGCCTGCATTGACGAATTCTTATAAATGTGATTTCCGTATCCTTCTTAGGTGTTTTCAGATGCCTCCCAAAAGGAAATCAGCGAAGAAATCGAAAAGAAGATGTGTTTGCGGCAGCGACTGCCATGATAAGGATGCGTACCTGCCTGGACTCCTGCTCCTGGCGTTCGGAGCGATCGCGATTCCTGCGAACCTAGGAATAATTCCTGGCATGCAATGGATCCAAGCGTGGCCACTCGCAGTGGTCCTGCTCGGTGCGGTGCTTATAGTGAGGGTCGGGGTTTGCAGGAGCAAATCCAAAAAATAATTTTTTCATTCTTTTTTCAAAACAATCTGCTTTTTAAATACTATTGTGCACATATTACCACACATACTATATGGTGCATTCTATGCCTATGAAAAAAGTCACTGATGTGGGGGAACTAAGCAACAGGAGGCTTGTCCAATACGCAACTCAGGTGGTGAAAGCTCGTGGCATAGAAAACAAGCGGGATTTCAAACTTCTGGAACCTGAAATAGACGGTGAACTCGCCAGGCGCCATCTCAGAACAGAAGTAGTTCTCCCAGAAGCCAGTTTATAATTTTTCTGCAGCGTATGCGATGGCATTCTTGAATATCTTCAGACCCATCGGTTCCGTTATCCCGCCTTTAACCCACCACGGGCAATTCTCCACTATGTTGAACGCTTCAGGATGAGGCATGAGGCCGAAAATCCTGCCGCTCTTGTCGCACACCCCCGCTATGTTCATTACGCTGCCATTCGGATTGTATGGATAGCCCGCGAGGTTGCTGTTCTCATCCACGTACTGGAACACGATCTGGTTGTTCGTTTTGAGCTCTTCCAGGGTGGCGGCATCTTTCGGGATGAATTTCCCCTCGCCATGACGTATCGGTACGAGGGTGCGGTCTATGCCTTTTGTGAATACGCACGGGGACTGCGGATTGGCCTTCAGGATGACCCAGCGGTCCTCGAAATGCCCGGAATCGTTGTTTGTGAGGGTCACGCGCTGCTTGAAATCAGGTTCGGGAAGGAGGCCCATCTTCACCATTATCTGGAAGCCGTTGCACACACCGAGGATTAGGTTGCCGCGCTTGATGAAATCCTCGAGCTGGTCGTGAAGGCGGAAGCGCATCTTGTTACCCAGGACCTTTCCGGAGCCCAGGTCATCGCCGAAAGAGAAACCGCCGGGTATCATGAGCATATTATATGTTTCGAGGATTTTCGGGTTCTCGACTACCTTGTTTATGTGCAGTATATCCGCGCTAGCCCCGCTTTTCTGTATGGCATACCTGCTCTCCTGCTCGCAGTTGATACCGTATCCAGTGAGTACGAGGGCTTTGAGTGCCATGGTATATTGTTGAAAAGATAAAATGTTAAATGCTTGCGAACAAGATATTCATGATTCAAATGACAGTACCACCTGGTTTCGTAGAGAAGAGGAAGTTTCCGGCCTTGCGTGAGCTGGTGAATAAGTCCTCCGGGACCTGCGAAATGCTTTTGAAGTGGGGGGCTAAGCATCTCAAGGTGGAAGATAAAGCAGGGTTGGATTCGGTAATCAAGAATCGACTCCCAGTCGACCAGAATTCCGAAGCCATAGAAAAGCGCCCGCATATAAAAAGCGTATACGACGCCGTCTTGTCCTCAATAGCGAAGCCGGCCCCTGATCAGGATGCTGCCATACTTACAGATCTGAGGACCGCCATGCTCTGGATGTCACATAAACTCGATTCGGATCAATTCGACACGCTGGATGTGTTGGTTGAATTGGATTCCAGGCCTAAAAAAGGCAGAATGCCTAGGCACCATCAGCCACAAGATGGCCATCAAACTCCATAGCATAATTTTCATGCATTCATACTTTTTTCAATCCTTTTATCCCGTCATATTTCGATTCTGTGTTAGTCGGCGTACGGGAGAAAAGATGCGCTTTGTTAGCGATGCATATCGCAGCGGTCATTATCGTATCCAGCCGCTTATGTTCGTCCCCTACGTTCTGGAGATCCTTCGCGAGATTCGCGGCGATATACGCCGCGTTCTTATCGAATGGGAGGACCGTCACGCTGCTGAGGAAAGACTTGATCGCATCTTCCTTGGTGACAGAGACCATGAGCTGCGTCATCGCGATGCTCGTAAGGCAGATCTCTTCGTTCGATGCATAATTGCGGAGCTTCTCGACAACCGCCAAATCGCCGCGCAGCAAATCTAGCGCGGTTTCGAAATCCAGGCAGATCTTTTCCATTATTTCACCTAGCCCTCCAGGAATCCCGTCGCATCTTCTCCATCGCTCTCCTGTCGATATCGATTTCACTTACCGTGCCTGCGAAACTGATGATGTTGTCGCGTTCATCGCCCCTCTCCTCAAGCAGGTAACGGAACAATTCACTGAAGCTCATGTCTTTCGAGCTTTTGAGCTTGTATAAATCCGAATATATATCATCCATTATCGTGATCACTTTCACCATGGGTCGCCACCTTTGGTTATTTATATGCCGGTTTATACGTTTATCCCAGTACCGTGCTTCCACGATTGCCGGAAAGCGATAAATGTATTCACTGCATGTATTTAACTCTTTTCCCCGAAAACCGAGCATTTGTTTTTTTTAGTAAATTTATCTGTATCTGCTTCCACGGCGTCGAAGCGTAATTATTTAAATCGCCGTTGACGCGGTAATCTACTCTCGTTTATACGAGAAAAATAAGCAAGGCGACCAAAAAAGGTGAAACTATGGAAGACTTAGTAAGATCGGTAGTCGGGGAAAACACGCCGCAGGCGAGCAAGGAATCCGATGCGATGAGCTCGGAATGCATAAAAATCGTTACTGTCGGTGTCGGTGGTGCAGGAAACAACACCATTAACAGGCTGATAAAGTCTGGAGTGAAGGGAACGGAACTCGTTGCCATCAACACGGATAAGCAGCACCTGAACATCGTCCATGAAAGGGCGAAGAAAGTGCTCATAGGGAAGTCGGTCACAAAAGGCCTCGGTGCGGGTGGATACCCGGACATCGGCGCCAAATCGTGCGAGGTAGACAGGCCGCTCGTCGAGAAAGAGCTCGAAGGCGCGCACCTGGTCTTCATCTGCGCAGGCATGGGTGGTGGTACCGGTGGTGGTGCTGCCCCGATTGTGGCACAGATCGCCAAAGAGCAGGGAGCTATCGTCGTCGCGATGGTCACCTACCCGTTCGCTCTGGAAAGGGCTAGGAAGAAGAGGGCCGAAGACGGCATAAAGCTCCTCAAGAAGAGCTGCGACTCCGTCATCATCCTGGATAACAACAGATTGGTCCAGTTGGTCCCGAACCTCCCGATGGCGGAAGCTTTCGCGGTGGCGGACGAGATCCTCTCGAGGGCGATCAGCGGCCTCGTATGGACGATCACGCAACCCTCGCTCATCAACATCGATTTCGCGGATGTCCGCGCGATCATGGAAGGCGGAGGGGTCGGTTTCATAGCGGTCGGCGAAGGCAAGGGCAACGACAAGGTCCGCGCAGCCGCCGAAGGCGTGATAAAGAACAGACTGCTCGACGTAGACTTCGAGGGTGCCAAGGGCGCGCTCATCCACATCACCGGCGGCTCTGACCTCACGCTCGGAGATGCTATCAAGGCAGGCGAATGGGTGACCGAGAAGATGGATGCCGAAGCGAACGTCAAATGGGGAGCCAGAATCATGCAGAACTACGAAGGCAAGCTCGAGATAGTTGCCATCGTGACCGGCGTGAAGGGCGCTTCCATCGCTGGCAGCTCCATGGGCGCTGAGGAAGAAGTCGTAGCACCGACCTACTCCTCGGACCTTGAAGTCCTCGGTTGATCCCAACCGATTTTTTCTTTTATTTTCATTTTCTCTTTTTTTTGGAAATAAATCAACCAATAAATAGCTTCCACCCCAATCTCTCATCCTATGCGTATCAAGATTATTCCCAACCCTAAGAAGGAATGGGCGATGGAACTCTCGCTCGAGATTGCGAACGCTTTGAAAGAGAAGTACCAGGTCGTGAAGCATGGAGCTGACGCCACCATCTGCATCGGAGGGGACGGCACCATCCTATACTCCCATTACAAGGGCCGCATCGAAGGCACCGTGCTCGGGATAGGGGGCGGAAAAAGCTACATATGCCAGATCAAGAACACCGATTGGAAGACCCGGCTCATACCGCTCATCGAAAGCGGGAATACCATCAGCATAATGACCCTCAAATGCAGGCTTGGGCAAAAAACAATAAACGCGCTCAATGATTTCCTCGTCCACGCGTCGCATTATCGTGTCGCAGAGATCGAAGTCTCAGATGGGGATGAAAGAACCGCGTTCGAAGGAGACGGCATCATAATATCCACCCCTCTGGGTTCGGCAGCCTATGCATATTCCGCAGGAGGGCAAAAACTCGCGCCTACGGAAAGGAAATTAAGCCTTGTGCCCATATGTCCTTACAAGCGCGCGTTCGCTCCGAAGATTCTAGCCGATGACGCCAAGATCTCGGTGAAGGTGGGAAGCGATTGCGCTTTCATAGTCGACGGGATATACGTCAGGAAATTGCGCAAGGGCGAGGTCGTGGAAGCGGAAAAGGGAAACGACCTGACGTTCTTCGCTGGAGTTGGTATGCATGATTCGTGATGAGATACTCAAACGGGGTTACGTGGATGTGAAAGTGTACGTGGCGGGCCTGCGCCAGAACCACCGGCTCACCGTTGAGAAGGAGAGTACTGTCCACGGCGAAGTCCCGTACCTCCTGTGCAAGAACTATATCCCGAATAACGAGCTTGTGCGGTTGGCCAACGAACTGATGCTACCGATAAAACATGCGAAGACAATGGTGCTCCCGAAAGGCATGACCCCCAAGGATTTCGCGAATATATCCTTCGAGCCCGAAACGATAGAGGCCGAAGTCGAGGCTTAACCCTTGAGTTCTGCCTTCAGGATAGATACGAGTTCCTGCCCTATCCTTTTCTGCGCCTCTTTGGTGCTGGCCCCGAGATGCGGAGTGAAATATACGTTATCGAGTTCTAAGAGTCTGCCTTTGTACGGTTCGCTCCGATAGACGTCGAGCGCGGCCCCGAGGATCTTCCCACTTTTGCATCCGTCATAGAGCGCATCCTCATCCACTATCTCGCCTCGGGAGGTGTTCACTATGAACACGCCATCTTTCATCTTGGCGATGCTTTGGCGGTTGATCAGGTTGATGGTTTTTTCGGTAACTGGAACATGTATTGATATCACATCTGCCTTGGAGAGCAAGTCGTCCAGTTTATCCAGGAACGCTACCTCGTCATTTTTCCTAGGGGATGGATCATACACGATCACATTCATGCCCAGTGCATGCGCCTTCTTTCCGAGGCTGGCCCCTATCCGCCCATAGCCTACGATGCCTAGCGTGTTGCCTTCCACTTCCCTTCCGATGAGGTTCTTTTTGTCCCAAATCCCGTTCTTCATCTGATAATGGGCTTTCTGGACGTTGCGCAATCCGCATAGTATGAGTCCTAAAGCGAGCTCAGCGACAGCGTTGGTCGATGCGCCAGGTGTATTGACGACCTTAATCCCTTTGGCTCGGCATGCATCCGTATCCACATTATCAAGCCCTACGCCCGCCCTCGCCACCAGCTTGAGCTTCGATGCGTACTGCAACAAGTCCGGAGTGACTTTCGTCGCGCTCCGCACTATTAGCACATCTGCATTTGGCAGGACCGCCTTCAGGTCCTTGGGTTTGTATTCGACATGGCCAAGCAGCTTTATCTCATTCACGACGCTTTCTTCCATATCGTCTGCTATCAGGATGAACATGGATTGAGATTGGATGGGAGATATTATATTTTTCAGCATTCGGGTCGCACTTCCACTATTCGTACCGATTTTGTTTTTTTTGTCTCTTTTATTACACTGTAACGAAATTAATGATATTTTTTCATATAGTTTAAAAAATAAATAGAGAATATAACAAGAAAATCCGCGAAAGATATAAATACATCCTTAGTCATAATAAGATACTGTAAAACGAATGGGTGGGGGGATGGGTATGTTAGGTTCTGGAAAAGCTGCCGTCAAAGCTAAGGACCGGTTGATGTTCCTTACCGATGCATTGACCGAAAACGTATCTGGCTATGATGCGGTGGTGGAAGCAGCGACTGAGTTCAGGGAGAGCCTCACTGAAGACGAGGTTTCATTGAGCATGGCAGAGAAGCTCCAGGTGCTCAAATCCCTGACGCACGCAAAGATCCGGGCGCTTCAATTCGGAAAGCAGGATGGCTACCGCGCGTTCAGGATGCTGGATGCCATAAGCGGAGACCTCGTGCAGCTATTGTGATCAGGTGATAATATGAAATCAGTAACAATCGTGTCAGAAGACAGAGTGGGCCTTCTAGCCGATATCTCCTACGTTCTGGGGAAATCCAATATCAATATAGAGGGTCTTTCTGTAGACGTGGTGGGTAAGAAAGCGATAATAACCATAGAAGTCAAGGACCAGAAGAAGGCGAGCTTCATACTCGTCAAATGCGGATTCATGACAGCCGATCTAGAATCAATCATCATCAAGGCGTCGGGCGATGTAAAAGAAAGGATCACCGAGATGCTTGAAGGCGAGAGCGTCCAGGTCACCGATTTCTCAGTGCTCACTTCGGATGATTCGGAAGGCGTCTATGCCATAAATGTGGACAAACCCCGCAAAGCATCGCGGATACTCAATACCTTGATCCTGGGCCAGCCATCTTGGGACTGAAGCATCAGGTCGTGATGCTATCCATCATCCTCTCTTTTTCCGCATCCTTAACTTCAATGGCTATCCTCCTGCCGAACGAGATCCCTTCTCCGAACAAGTAACCGCTATACGGAGTGAATCTCGTCCCTGGAGAGCCAGGGATGCGGAACGAGACGTCGAAGCAGGCGAACTCCTCCTTCCCTTCTTCCACGAAAGCGCCTTGGAGCGCGAACGGACCGATTATACCGTGAGGGTATTCCTTCCCCACAGCTGTCACGAACCGCTCTCCGAGCTCAAAAACCTGCTCCAGGAGCGATTCCCGTAGTGTGCATGCGATGTGACCGACCTCAATGGTGCTGGGCTGTGCGTGCTTGAGGGTCTCGAGCTGGGCATCCGCCGGCATCCTGAGGAAACCATCCAGGTTCGTCTGCCTCCGTGTATCCACCCCCAGAAGCTCGAGTTCCTGCTGCACCGGAGAGTAGAAGAAATTCAGGTTGAAATGCGCGCCGATTATGTATTCCTCTATCTTTGCCTTCTGGAGGCCTTCCTTCGTGACCTTCCCTGCCGCGAGCAGGTCCTCGCTCTTCTCCACGTATTCCTCTGGAGAGCGAGCAAGGAAGAACGACCGCTCATAGCTCCGTTTCGCTTCGCTCGCCTTCACTATCACGAGCCGGTCGATCTGTTCCGGGGATGAAAGCTCTTTGGGCCTCCTCACACCAGCCTTGTCCATCAGGTAATACTGGTTCTTGGGAGCGTCCCGCTCCTCTGCCCGCAGAAGCGATTTGTTCCCGAATACCGGCACGGTGAAATCCTTCTCGATCCGGTCGTATCCCACATAGACCGCGAACGAGCGGTTCGGCACGAATACGGAGTTCCTTTCGGTCATGAATCTTATGCGATCAGGATCCGCAACCTCGCTGAATTTGTTGAGCAGCAGAAGCTCGTCTACGACACCGACTTCGCGTTCCTTGCCGCCGGTCTTCCTCTTCCTGCTCTTATAATATCCGAGATATGTCTTTTCCCTTCCTTTCTGGGCAGCGACGATGGTTCCGAAACCCTCCTTCTTCGCGCCTTCGCAGACATCGAGCGCAGAGTGGCTCCCCAAGGTCGCAATGGTGTGCTTCATGATGTGTTTCCCTTACTTATATTTATATACATTGACGGAGAGAGCACTTTTATGAGGCGCCTGGCCATATTAGTATTGCTCATATTCCTCGGCGTATCAAGCGCCGATTTCCTGATCACCCGCGTGAATGTCACGGTCAGCGACATACAAGGAGACGGAAGCGCGTATGTGCACGAGAGCATCCAGTTCCTCATGACCGGCAATTACTCGATCTCTGTCTACGATAGCGGGATATCGAATAACGAGCTATCCTACTGGTCCACCAACATAGGCCTCCCAGATGTCAAGTTGCATGTCAATACCGCCCAAGTTGATGTCAGGGACCTGCGCCTGCGACCCCAACCCCGCACGCAATGCAATCCCATACAGGACACGTGCCACGGAGAGCTCATAATGGACTATTGGGCATACCCTTCATACGTGAATAATCTGAGCGGTGCGGAACCCGTAAACGGCACCGGGCTATTCAGTGTAGACAAATACAAGCCCCGCACGACCAGGTACACCCTGAATCCGTCAGCACTATCCTTCACCACCAATTCGGATGGGAGTATAACCCTGGGCAAGGACGTCTATCTAACCATAATGCTACCCCCAAGCAGCTCCTTATTGGACCTAAACCCGCAGCCTGCGGACTTTTCAACTGAGCTTCCGTCGCATGTGGACAGCCTCTCGTGGACAGACGTCGTCCTGGTGAAATTCTCCCTTGTCTTCGATGTGGAGGAAGGCATAGACAAGGAAGTGTCCGATTTCTTCGGGAACATACTCACGCTCATAGGGAGCGCCCTTAGCGGCCCGCAAGGGATGGCTCTGATCGCCCTCGCAGTGATTCTCATAGGTTCGTATCTTTACATCATGATGGCAAAAAGGAGAGGGGAAGACTAGAGGAGGAATTCCATGTATAAGGGAGAAGACGTCATTGTAGCCGTATTGTCCAAAAAAGGCAGGATGGACACGCAACAGCTCGCCATAGAGACCGGACTGAACGAAGACAGCGTGAGGCGGGCGATCGAATCCCTCAGATCATCCGGTCATGTTGATATCGAAGCGAAGGAATCGTCATCCATCCTTGCGACAGAAGAGCTCGAAGGATACGGCAAGGGGGGGTTCCCGGAAATATCTGTCTTCTACAAAGCGCTCAAAGGGGGCAAGATATCCGACTTGAGCGTCGCTGAAAAATCCATAGGGCTCAGATGGGCCAAAGTCAAGAATCTTGTCACGATAGAAAGCGGTACGGTACGGCCTTCGAAAGATAAGCACGATGCAAACTCCCTGGCAGAGCAGCTTCTCAGGAGCTATGAAGAGATCAAGGCCAAAGGGACGCTGAGCGACCCCATAATCCTAGAGGAATTCATGGAACGCAAACTGGTCCTGCGGAAAGTGGTGAAGCAGACCCTGGTGCGGTCGACGGGAAAGCCATACGCTGCAGACACTGGTTTCGACCTCAATGTGCCAGGAGCGAACGCTCCGATGGGCAGGGCGCATCCGATAACCAAGATGACCAAGAAGATGCGGGCCATAATGCTGGAACTCGGGTTCAGCGAGATGGAGGGTTCGATAGCCGAAACCTCCTTCTGGAACTTCGACGCCCTTTTCCAGCCCCAGGATCATCCTGCCCGAGAGCTCGCGGACACGTTCTATCTTCATGGAGAGGCAGCTCTGCCCGAGGACGATGCGCTCGTCTCTAGGGTCAAGGAGTCCCATGAGAAAGGCTGGAAATACAAATGGAATCCTAAGGAGGCGATGCGTCGCGTCCTGCGGACGCACACGACCGCGCTCTCCGCGCGGTATGTGGCCGGCATCAAGGACAAGAAGCCCAGGAAATACTTCGCCATAGGGCGTGTGTTCAGGAACGAAGCCACTGATTACAAGCATCTCGCGGAGTTCCATCAGGTCGAAGGCATAATAGCTTGGGAGGGCGCGAAATTCACGGACCTTCTGGGCATCCTCAAAGAGTTCTACCGGAAGCTCGGTTTCGAGAGGATACGTTTCAGACCGAGTTTCTTCCCGTATACTGAACCGAGCCTCGAGATAGAGGTATATTTCGAGGACAGGAAGCAGTGGATGGAACTGGGCGGCGCTGGTATATTCAGGCCCGAGGTGAGCGAGCCGCTCGCGGGGATATACCCGGTTCTAGCCTGGGGGCTGAGCCTGGAAAGGCCGCTCATGCTCGGACTGAAGTTGGACGACATACGAACGTTTTACAAGAACGACGTGGATTTCCTCATGGATCCAGGGTCTGACATATGAGACTGCTCAACATAATCGCAGGGGTCCTGATAGTCCTTCTCCTAGTGCTCGGAGGGATAGTGTTATACCTGGTCTCGGCTCCGCAGGCCGGGGGCGCCACGGAAGTATCGCAACCGAGCTTCTCGGTTCTTGAAACCGGTACGGCAGGGGATTATGGCTACGCGGTGTTCAATTACCGCGGGAGCGGCAACCTGACGATGCTCGGTCTTGGTTCCCAGCCTTCCACGAAAGTGACGATAATAAATGACAGCCAGGCACTCCAGGCGACCACCCTGCCGCAGCTCGTCGATCAAATGGACGGGCTCGGGAGCTATGGATATAACGTCTCCGTGAGCAGCGAGCCAGTCATCGGGGACGGGGTGTATATAGTTCCGACAGGCGCCCTTCCATCCTATGTGCTTTTCAATCTCCAGAGCGGTGGTTCGAACGCCACGATCATCTATCTCGGTTCAACAGACCTCATCCTCAGCAGCGGCATGAAGCAGTCTGATTGGTATGATTCGCTCTCAAGCAAGCAGAAAGAACGCATCATAATCTATAACGACACCCTAGACGACCTCATGGGCAGCGGCAACTTCTCGCTACAGCACGATATCCTTTACAACGCATGGATGCTCCAGAACAGTACCGTGATGCCGTTATCAGGAAACGGTGTCACGACCATATCGATGGGATTGAACGGAAGCAATTATGCCCGGCTGATATACGATATGGACGGCTTGAGCGGAGTCTATGATACGGACGTTCTCAATATCACGTCCCAGACGCTCGATCCGGAACCCTCATCTATATACCCCTGGGAGCATTCCGATCTCCGTTTCGATCTGAACAAGACGAATGGGACAGCATATTTCAATGTAGAAAAGGACGGCCAGATCGTCCAGAAAGACCAGTTGCGCAGGGTTCTGGACGAGAACGTTTTCATAGAAGAGCTTTCGTTCCAGAATCCCGGGGATTACCTGCTTTTCGTGAATGACAACAGCCATGAGATCGCGAGCGGTTTGCTCCATGTCAAGGACCTCGAAGTCAATATGACGCAGCACAGCGGCGTCACATACGTCTTCTCGGTCATGGTGGATGGCATGCCGATGGAGGATGGCGAGGCGAACGTGTCTATAGGGAATTCGTCCGACAAGAGGAATTTCTACGTATCTGATGGGACCTTGACCGTGAGCGCGCAGCTACCCCAGGGGCAGAACGTGTTCAATATAGAGATCGCGGGTTCCACGATCCAAATACCATATGATAACTCCCAGATGCCGCTATTGGATTTTTACCTGGAATACGGCACGTTGGGGTTGCTGCTCATATTAGCGGTGTACTTCGGGGCCAGGATGACGAAAAGGCCCGTATACAGCCTGAGGTTCGGGGATAGCGTAGGCTATGTGAGGCAGGAGATCACCATCCCATTGGAGCGCGCCATGGAATGCTTCATCAGCGTACGGAGGGACATGAAGCTCGCGGGTGTTCCCATAACCCCCCAGGAATTCTCTGTCGGATTGAAAAGGTATCTGACCAACGGGGCAGACATAACCGAAGGCAATGTGGAAGAGGTATTGAAACGGCTCGAGAAGGTAGGCCGTCTCGAGAGCCATCGCGACTATTACCAGCTCAAAGGCGAAGGGGATGTCCGAGGAAACGTGCTGCGCAGGATGATACGCGAGCATCTGATAGAGAGCGGAACCCCGTTCTCTGAAAAGGACGGCAAGTTCATCACCAAAGATTACGAGATCGGCTTCTTCGGGGACAGTTTCTCCAAGAAAGGCATCATCATCGTGGATGACAAGGCAGAGATAAAGCGCATCCTCTCCAGCCTCACCGAGCGCGAGCAGGCGAGGATGAGGATAATGCAGTCCAATTCCACGATCGAATTCGTCCCGATAGACCGGCTGAGCGACATGTTATGACTGGTGAAGCGGTGGCAAACTCGACTCATGTCATGCTCATCGCGCTGCTCCTCTGCGGCGTAGCGTTCTCCCAATATGTCGAGATCCCCCAGTGGAGCTCCATCGAGAACTCGAATTCGGAACTCAACCTGAGCGACGCATACAACGTGACATTCGCGACAGCTTCAGTGATAAACATCCCCTTCCCCCCATACTCTTCCCTAACGATAAGTTCAAGCATCTATCCGATAGGGCTCTCATCGATGCTTGATGGCTCAGCATGCCCCAGCGACGGGCTTTCGCTGCTGGTCGCCCGCAGCGTCAGCCTGGATAATTTCTCTCATCCCACCCACCCTGGTCAATGCGTTGAATATGTGAACCAGACGTCTGTCGACTATAGCGGGATCAAGGTGGACCTCTCTTTCGATGGCATCAACGCTTCATCCTCTCTGAATTCAACGATACCCATCCCGGATGCTATCCTCTCTGCGATGCGCGATTCATCAGGAGCGGACAACCTCAGCGTCTATATCCATGGAGACGTTAGGATCACATACCAGTTCGATGTCCCCTCTGGTGCTACATGCACGGATAATTATGTCCTGGAAAACGGTTCCATATCCATCTCGCAGAATTTTAGCTATCCGGTATACGGCCACAATCACCTGTTCTTCCTGCTTGCCCCGGTGCTCGATGAGCAATGGTTCAGGAATAACAAGTTCGACGTCATCGTTCTTTCCCAGGTTCCGCTTTCCAGTGCATCGGAGCAATTGGACGGGGTTCCGAGCAACGTCACACTGATCTGGTTCGAGAATGCCACCAGCCCGTACGGTATGCTGAGCCTAAGGTCGCTAAACCAGTCGATGCTGGCGAATCTCACCGATCTGGGCAACCAGTCGAATTCAAGCCAGACGATCCAATGGTCGGAATCGGTTTCGAACAGTTCTTTCATCCCGTTCCCGCTCGAATCGCAGAACCATTCGTTCGTATTCGTATATGAGTTCAATACGACCTATTCTGGCATCGGCATCAATAATCTGTCATTGAGCGTCAATGACGTCTGCGGCGGTTCAGAATCCCACAACGAATCGCTGCTCAGCAGGATGCTCTCTTACAATGGCAACACGGGTGAGGACGACAACCCTATAAACGCCAATATCTCGCGCGGGAGCGTTCCATTCAATGAGGATACTTTGAATCCGACCGAGATAAGCTTCGGCCTGGTGGCAGTGATATTGCTGCTCGCATTCATCAATTTCTGGGCACTGAAATAGACCTAGCCGCTAGGGCCGCCCTTTCCGCCTTCTATCTCGTCATCCGTGCTTTCTTCAACGTCGCCATGCTGCACCTTCTCTGCGGTGGCGAACGTGCGCTTGACATCTGTTATCCTGACCTTGCACGTCTCGCCGCGGCTGGCCCCCTTGACGAAAATCACGAAACCTTCTATCTTGGCAATCCCATCGCCATGGCCTCCCTGGCTTTCTATGGTGACATCTTTCAGGTCGCCGACGGCCACCGGCTTCGGATTCTCGAACTTCTTGTGCAGATCCCCTTCATCTGACATAATCATTCCTCTAGCGGACCCCTGGCTATCACGACGCCTTGCAGTTCCGATGTGGCTTCGATTTCGACGACCTCGGACTTCTCTTCCTGCTTTGACATGATTTAATATCAGTATTGCCATAATTATAAACCATGATGAAGCTCGTCATTTTCGACTTAGATGACACGCTGGTCAGCATGGATGTTGACTGGGCCAAAGTCAAGTCCGAGATAATCGCACTCGCAGGCAGGGAAGGGGTGGAATTGAACCCTGCAGATCACCTCATCATAATATCCAATCTCGTCGCGTCCAAGCCCGGTCTCAAGAAGAAAGTGGATGAAATCTACAGGAAGAACGAGGCAGGGACGGTGCTCAAGAAGTCCTACGTGGTCTACCCGGATATGATCGCACTGGTGCGAGAGCTGCGTAAAAGAAGGATCAAGCTCGGCATCGCGAGCGGCAACCACAGCCGGAACATAGAGGAGATACTCAGGCATCTCGGGTTGGACAAGCACTTCGATGTGGTTTGCGGACGGGATCGCATCACCCTCAATAAGCCGTATCCGGACCAGATAACCTACATAATCCGCAAGACGAAGATAAGCCGACGCTTCACGATATTCATAGGGGATTCGATGTATGACGAGCAGGCCGCGAAAGCGGCCGGTGTATCCTTCTTCAAGGTGGAGAAAGGCGGGACGAAGGATACCACTAAGATCAGGGAAGCGATCGGCCTTTTCGAGGAAGAGTGAAATGGACCATCTGAAAAATCTCAATGATGAGCAGAAGCGCGCTGTCACGGAAGGCGATGGCGCGGTCCTCGTGGTGGCAGGTCCAGGGTCAGGGAAGACGCGGACGATCATCAGCAGGATATGCCATCAGCTCGATAAAGGCGTCCCGCCCGAGCGCATCCTCCTGCTCACATTCACGAACAAAGCCGCAGCGGAGATGAAACGGAGGTCGTTGGAGCTAGCCGGAGACGGGGCCGGCAGAATCATGGCCGGAACGTTCCATCATTTCGCCAACGTGCTTCTTAGGCGTCATGCCATGGCAGCAGGGCTCAGTCCGCGCTTCACGATCCTGGACGATGAGGATGCGATCACGCTGCTAGCGCGGGTCATGAAGCGTTCCTTCCCGGATGCCAAACGCTCTTCAGCGTCCATGTTCATGCGGACCTTCTCGCTCTCAAAGCTGAGGATGGCGCCACTGTCCGAAATCATAATGGATGATCCCGAGTTCTTCCAGCTCTCCAGGCATTTAGAAGAGGTGCAAACGATAGCGGACGGTTATGAGAAGGAGAAAAAAGCCATGGATGCGCTGGATTTCGACGACCTTTTGCTGCTCTCGTATAAACTTCTGCAGGAGAATCCGCATATCCTGGAGCACTACCGCTCGCACTACACGGATATACTCATAGATGAATTCCAGGATACAGACCGTCTCCAGGCTGCATTCATATCACTCCTATACCTCCCTCAATCGTCCGGACGGAACCTCATGGTCGTGGGGGACGACTCCCAGAGCATCTACTCATTCCGGGGCGCTGACCTCAGGAACATGCTCGAATTCAGGGATTCCTATTGCGCCAAGGTCTTTTTCCTGACTACGAACTACCGGAGCAGCGATCCGATAGTGAAGCTCATCAACAAATGCATAGACTCGAGCTCTGTGAAGATAGACAAGACCCTCACTGCGACCGGGAAGGGAGGGGATATCCCGAAGCTCATGGAAGCCCAGAACCCCTCTGAAGAGGCTTATGCCATAGCATCCCTGGCAGAACGGGAGCTGCTGGACGGCTCAAAGGTCGGGGTGCTATTCAGGAGCACCTACATCGTCTCGGAGCTTGAACTCGAACTGAACCGCAGAGGAATCTCCTATGAGCTGCGGGGCGGGATGAGATTCGCTGAGCAGGCCCACATAAAGGATATGCTCGCTGTATTGCGCGTCCATGAGAATCCCAAGGACAAGGCCGCACTATCACGTATCCTGAGGCTCTTGCCAGGGATCGGAGAGAAGAAGGCAGAAAGCGTGATATCCGATTCATCATCCATGGATTCGATATTCCAGAACCTGGAGAAGGTCGAATCTAAGAAATCCAACGCATCTTCGCTCTTGCGCGAAATCCTGTCGACCGAAGGCAATGCCGCAGCGGTACTGGATAAATTCTACACATCATTCTACCGCAAATACATGGAGATAACATTCGATGATGCTGAAGAACGGAAGCCGGACATAGATGCGTTGATCGGGGCCGCGGCCAAGGCCCCGGATGTCAGCTCTTTCCTGGATTCATTCGTGCTGTCCCCTGATGAAGTGCGTCGGGGTAGCGAGAAAAAAACCAGCCTGATATTATCCACAATCCATCAGGCCAAGGGACTGGAATGGGACACGGTGTTCGTGATGGGGCTCGCGGAAGGCATGCTCCCGCATACCAGGGCATCGGATATCGAAGAGGAGCGCAGACTGTTCTATGTCGCCATATCACGGGCGAAAACGAAGCTGTACCTGAGCTATCCTGCGGTTTCAGGGAGGTTCTATTCGACCGATGAACTGCAGCTCTCGAGATTCGTCACCGAGCTTCCTGGGAACTCCTACGAGGTCATCTCAGGTATTTGATTTTATCTCCGCTGCCAGCCTTGTGGCTTGGATGCCATATGCAAGCCCTTCACTCCATCCGCCACGTTTTGGGTCGGTTTTCCGGTGCTTGTCGGCCGCATGAATCCTTGATCGGGATCCACCCCCGCCGTATGGCTGTATCTCTCCTCTTTGGAAAACACTTTCATTGCCACATGCGCGTGCTGCGGGCTTTTCTTCGCGCAATCCGCATCCGCGAATCTTTTTTTGATAGCGTTTATATCCCGCTGGTCCAGCTCAGAGCGGATTTTTGCCAAATCGGGGTGGTCCCTGACTTGAGCGACAAGTTCCTCTTCGCCCTTGACCGTGATTGCCCGTCTCGCGATGAGTTCTGCCTCAGGCGGGATGAGCCTTTCATTCCTCATCTGTGGCTCTTCGAAACTGATTGTGAATCGTTTGCCGCCCAATTCAACAGGCACATCGAATCTCGTGTTCCATTCGCTTGCCCAGACGAGCAGCGGATTACTGCCGCTGTCTCCCCCCCGGTTCCTGAAAGCGCGTTTCCATGAGAATTCTTTGGTTATTGCTTCCTTGCCGAATATCCTTCCTAGCAGTATCGATAGATCTCCTTCGGATGAGCGCTTGCCGAAGGTGTATACGCCTCCGGCTTGGTCTGCAGGCTGGAAAACCGGCCTCGAGAGCGATATTGAGAATTCCGGCGTGGCGGGTTTGTCTTCATAGACCTTGATTGCGGATGTATCGCGCATCTTCAGAAGAACGCAGAGGCTGGCGAACATCTGATGATTTGTAATCCTATGGACAATCCCTTCCGGGCCCCTTATGGTGATGATCTCCCTGGCTTCGATCTCGTCAGGTTTGCTTCTCCTGGAATTGGCAGGAGACTCGAAGCTCAGCACCAGGCCCCTGTTCTCTAGCGTGATGTGAAATGATACCCTTATGCTGTAGGTTATGGTTCTTTTATCGTCATAGTCGTAAAATTGCCCATATCTGATTTTTGCGTACTCGTCTCTTTTTACACCAGAAATGTCCTTTTCCAGATTTTCAGAGCTTATCAGTACCTTGCCAAGAATTTCTTTCCCAAGCGTCTCCTTAAGCAGAATCGCGATATCGCCTTCAGGATGTATGCGCCTTCTTCCGTTTTTGTTCTGCAGTACGGGTTGGAACACCAGCTTGCCGAGCATTATCTCGCCGACAGCGGTGTCGTCCACTATCGTCTCTTTGTAAATTGAAGGAGTGTCAACCATGTTTTTATGGTATTAGAAACGATTTAAATTGTTGCTGGACGTTCATTTTTTGCTCAGACTAGCTCGCAAGGTATCCCGAAGCTCCCAGCCAGTTTTTTCATCTTATCCTTCTGCGCGAGATTGGTCTCATCCTTGGCTATCAGGATCTTCTCAATTGGCTCGACGTTCTTCTCTATCGCCTGCCTGAACATGCGCTCATCCAATGATTCTATAGAATATTTGGGCAGGATGTGCCCGACTGCGATATCCGTTTCGATCACAAGCCTAGTGAAAGTCTTAGGATAATGCCCTCCGCCGACTCCGAACGCGATTATCGGTTTTTTCTCCATTCCATACCGTGAAATCGCTGATATGGTCGCGTTCGCAACCGCATTTGCGGCTTCTTTCTCTCCCCATTGCTCCTCTCCATTCCCGATTTCGACGAACACTATGGGTTTTTTCGATAGAGGCCCATGATGGTCAGCCTCAAGCGAAACCGGCCAGTTTATCCCGTCGCCTTCTTTCTTGAGTTCCTGAATGACCATCTTCAGCAATGCCGCCGGAGCGATGTTCAGGGTTTTCGGCTCCCCGCCCATATCCGCAGCCCCCCAGTTCCCAGGGACATGGGCTGTGAGCATCTTCCCAGGGACCTTGCTTCGGTGCGTGCTCAATACGATGAGCGTATCCGTATCGAAATCCGTCGGGACATCCAGCACGGAAGCGACTTTGGTATCAATCAAGGCGGTGTCGTAACCCCCTTTCCACCTATCAGCTCCATCCGCTTTGAATCCATGATGGTCGATGAGCATCTGAGCGATGAGTTTGCTCGCAGGATTTTTATCAGTGAAAAGGATATGCATAAGGCACCTCATAGGATGAGCATGAGCGCTGTGCACGCCATAGGAATAGTCAGGTTATCCTCGAGACCCGGAAGGCTTTCAACGACAGCAGCGAGAGCGGCTAGCAACATGGCCGTAGGCCCGATGAACAGATATGCAGAAAGCGATGCGATGAAGAACGCGAGCGAACCCTCAATGGTCTTCGATTTGTTGTATGGGATTTTCATTTTCCCATGCCTCCCGATTATGGTCGATACGCTGTCGCCCAAAGCCAGTATCATAATGCATGCCGCTATCTCATTAGTATCCGTGAGGAAGGTCAGTAGCATGAGGGCTCCAGCCGCATAGCAGGCCGATCCCCAGCCCGGGAGTTTCACCTTCTCCCTCTCGAAATTCTTCTCGAACCAGAGTACAAGGGGGATATCGAAACCAAGAAGCCTGAGATTCATGATGAGCATCCCGATAACGAGCACTGAGAACACTGCCGCTATGGCAAAGCCCCTCCCGAAGTAAAGAAGCAAGCCCAATGCCACGAGTCCCACGGCCAGATGGAAGAGCTGCCTTCCAGTCTCCTTATCCATGCGAAGCCCCCCGTTTCCCTAATCTATCCCATATGATGTCCGTGATGTAGTATGCCACCAGGGCGATTACAAGGGCTCCGGCAACATCCCGGAACGTATGGAAGCCGAGATTCATCCTTGTGAATGCCACGAAGAGCGCGAATAGGAAATAGAAAGCGAACGATTTCTTATCCAGAAACGCAATCATCAATGCGAACGCCACGGCCACATGCAGACTCGGGAATGAATAATCCGAAGGGCACGATATCTGACCGAAGCATGGCCGGTCTACCGCGAGCAATGGTTTCAACGCTGTCACAGCGAGGATCACGAGCGTGAGGGAGAACAGGATCTTGATCCTTTTGGAGCTGCGGCGTTCACTGATGAAGAGTAGGATGAGCACGACAGCTGCATATACCCAGACATTATCGATGAGCAGATCTATGCTGTGCAGCAAGGGACTGTTCACCGCAACGGCTGCTGCTGTTATGGCGTCCATCGTGCTTTTTTCCAGTTATAAATTTATAAGGGCGGGGCAAACCGCTCATTTGGCCATGAAAGGCTTCAATGTACAGCGTAACCTCTCCTGCCGGATGGAATGGTTTTTATTCTTTACATGCCTCATCGCTAATTATATGGTGCTCGAATTCTTGCTCCCGACGATCTGGCTTCTTTTCGTCTCGTTCTCCTTTGGATTCATATTGACGAAAGAGAAGAACCTGATGTCGATTGGGTTCGGCCTGGCTGTCTTCTCGGTCCTCAGCGTGGTATTCAACATCCTGCATATCCCACTGAACTGGCTGGTTTTCCTAGGCGCAGCGCTGCTCGCTTTCGTATGGGCGGTCAGCAGGAAGGATTTCGAGCTCAAGATGCCGAAGAAGCCAGATATCCTCCTTATAATCGTCTTAATCATGGCCCTGATAAACATCTATGTCTATTGGGTCGGGGCGACTTCATATCCATGGCTGGAGGATGACGACCCCTGGATCCATGCCACTGGAATAGAATGGGTGACGCAGACCGGAAGCTATTCCAGGTATTTCGATGGCACGGATTTCACCCGATTGTTTATAGAGCCATACCCACCTGTATACGACGTCCTCATGGGCGAACTGCATCAAATGACGTCGTCGCTGAGCGACACGGTAAAATTCTTCAATGCATTCCTTATCGGTATCGGATTGATACTCGCCTTCTACTGTTTTGAGGCGATGACCGGAAATCGCAAGTTAGCCGTCATCGGCACATTCTTCCTGCTGATGCTCCCTTCATTCATGGGCCACTTCATATGGGCGCAGACGCTCGCAATCCTGCTCCTGATCACAGCATTCTATGCGTGTGAAAAAAGCTTGAAGGACAACCGCTTCATAATTCCTGCCGGTATTGCCATCGGGGCGCTATCCCTCTCAGAGCCTTCGGCCGCTGTAGTTTTCCTCCCCATGATCGCCATCTACTACATTGTGAAATTTTACCAAGAAGGGAGGCAATTGCTCAAGCCGGCCATAACGATCGGGGTCATCGCTGTACTGATCTGCGTGCTGTTCTATGGCTCAATGATACTCAAGTACGGCGTGGATTATACTTCCAAAGGAATCGGCATCGGATATTTCACGGGATTGTTCAATCCCAACAGCACTGAGGATACGTCGGGGGGCGTAATCTATTCGTTCAATGACTATTTTATCGTGCAATCAAACAGCAAGATAGATCAGGAGATCGGCATAGGGTCGGTTATCGTCTTGCTCTGCCTCTTAGGGGTGATACTTTCCTTGCGTGATATCGCTTCCGGGAAACCCCAATCATGGATGCTCGTGTCAATAATCTGGCTCGTTTTCTGCTTCCTAGGTACTGAAGGCAATGCAATGCCCGTTAAATTTTTCCCCCACCGGTTCTGGGTGTATCTTTCGATTCCGGTCGCTATTCTCGCAGCCCATGCATACCTTGCGATCGAGGACCGTTTCTCAAAACATAAGACCGCCCTCCTGATTATTTTGGTGGTGTCAGTATTCATCACTTCCGGAGTAGGGAAGTTGAGCGTGCAGACCGCAACATGGCCTCCGGGGGCGTCATTCTACTCCCAAGGAGAACTGGATGGATATATGCAGCTTAAGACAATCCTCCCAATCAACACCTTGGTCTTTCCGCTCTGTTCAAGCGATGACAAGATAATCGGGAGCGACATGCTCTCGGAGCCTTATGTGCCGGCGTACGAGATATTCAAAAGGGATGCCGTAAACGACAGCGCCAGCGAGGTTTATGCCTTCCTTAAAGGACGCGGTTATTCATATCTCACAATTGACACGTCATGCATCACTCTTCTAGGTTCAGATAAAGCGAATGCGCTTGCGAACGAGTATCTGTCGTCCGGCCTTTTCAGCACGCAATACTCCAACGCCGGATTCATATTGCTGCATCTGAATTGATTCATCTTTTTGGCCGTTTCCCGCCCAGATCCTCCAGGGTCTTCATCATGACTGGCTTGATGATATTGAACCAGTCAACGAATGGCTTCATCTTCGAGTAGCTCTGGTTTAGATGGTAGTATTTGGTCACCGGAACCTCGGCATACCTGAAATATTTCACCATGTCGAATAGGAGATACGGTTCGAGCTCATAGCCATCGAGCTCTTTGCGCCAGAGGTCGCATCTCTTGGCAACTTGGGGGAGGAAAGCCCGGAACCCGTTCGAGGCGTCGCTGATCCAATGCAATGTCATGATGGAGAAGAATAAGCTGTAAGTCTTCGTACTCAGGAAGCGGAACAGGTTCTGGTTCACTGTCCGTCCACCGGGGATATATCTCGAACCTATGACGAAATCATATCCGCTATCCAGTTTCTCTATCAACCTGGGGATTTCCTTCGGATCATCCTGGTCGTCGCCACCCATCACGACGCATACGTCGTAATCGTTGTCTAACGCGTAATCCACCCCGCGTCTTATCGCATGGCCGACGCCGGCGCGTTGCGGCAGCGAGGAGACGATCGCTCCAGCCGCTGCAGCTTCTTCCGCTGTCTTGTCTATGCATCCATCGCAGGCAACGAAGACATCTTTGACAATACTGTCCTTAGATTTCTTCACAAGCCGGCCAATTTTCCCTTCTTCATTGTAAGCCGGAAGGATTAATAGTATCCGATGCTGTTTCATCCAATCTCCGTCCTTTATCTCATACGGTTGTTTTATATTTGTTATTACGCATCTTTTCTGCATGGCCTCTTTCTCAGTTATCGATGACGTAAAACTAGGCAAAGATGTCAAGATTTTTGGGTTCGTCAATCTTTATGGCTGCGAGATTGGAGACAATACCAAGATAGGCTGTTTCGTGGAGATAAAGAAAGGGGTCAAGATTGGAAAGAATTGCAAAATCGAGCCGTTCGCTTTCATCCCGGAAGGCGTTTCAATAGGGGATGGCGTCTTCATCGGGCCGCATGTCTGCTTCACCAATGATCTCCATCCTTCGGCTGTGAATGCCGACGGCTCTATAAAATCCGCATCTGACTGGAAATGCCTGGAGACGCATATAGGCAATCGCGTAGCGATAGGGGCCGGCGCGGTCATCCTCCCGGGCTTGACCATAGGGGACGGGGCGTTGGTAGGGGCAGGCGCTGTGGTAACCAAAGATATCGCTCCAAACAGTACTGTCGTAGGCAATCCATCGAGGATTATTGCCGCGAAGAAGGTGGTCAAATGATACCCCTGTTCAAACCGGTATTCAACAAAGAGATGCAGGATGCGGCAATCCATTCGCTCAGCAACGAGAAATTCGTTATGGGGGAAAGCGTCTTTAAATTCGAAGAGGAATTCGCACGGTACTGCGGGACGGATTTCGCTGTCTCCGCCTCATCAGGCACGAATGCCCTCCAACTAACCATGCTGGCCTTGGGAGTGCCCGAGAATGAAGCCATAACATGCCCGGCATCATTCGTCGCCACATCAAATTCAGTGATACAAGCCGGAGGGAAACCCGTCTTCGTTGATTGCGATCCGGTGTCGAGAAACCTAGACCCGAAGCGCATCGAGAGCAAGATGAATGCCAAGACCAAAGCGATACTCCCGATTCATCTTTATGGAAACCCAGCGGATATGGACATGATAAACGAGATTGCAACAAAACGCTCGGTCCCGGTGGTGGAGGATGCCTGTCAAGCCCATGGTGCGCTGTACAAGGGGAAAAAGGCAGGGAACCTCGGGGATGCGGCATGCTTCTCGTTCTATTCTACCAAGAATCTCACTGTCTGCGGCGATGGCGGCATGGTGACCACCAATGATGAGAAGCTCGCGAAACATGTGGCAAAGCTCAGGGATTGCGGCCGCATAAGCCAATACGAGCACGATGAGCTGGGTTACACGTCCAGATTGAATACCGTGAATGCCGCGATCGGAAGGGTGCAGCTCCGCCTTCTTGACGCTTGGGTCGAGAGCAGGCACCAGGTCGCGAAGAGGTACACGGACGGCCTGAAGAATATCGATGGGCTAGAACTGCCCCGTTTCGATAGCCATTCAAGAAGCTCGCTCCATCTCTTCTCCTGCTTGGCAGAAAAAAGGGACGCGCTCGCAGCTTTCCTCAAGGAGAAAGGGGTCCAGACCGGGCAGCATTATCCCATCCCGATCCATCTGCAGCCGCTTTATAGGAAATTATACGGCTATCGCGAAGGGGACTACCCCCATGCAGAGAATCTATCGAAGCACGTCATCTGCCTTCCGATGTATCCTGATATGAGCGAACAGGAAACAGGCACGGTGATAAATTCCATAAAGGGGTTCTTAGGATGAAAGCCGCGGCAGTCATAGGAACCGGTTACTGGGGCCGCAAGCACGTAGAGGAATATCATCGGTTAGGCATCGATGTGTATGCCGTGGATCTACGCAAGGAGAATACCGATTTCTGCGCCGAGAAAGGCTGGGTCAAGGGAACTTATAACGACGTCCAGGATGTCATCAAGAACCCGGATATCAGGTATGTGAGCGTTTGCACACCGAATAATACGCATTATCAGATGGCAAAGATGCTTCTCCTGGCTGGAAAGCATGTGCTGGTCGAGAAGCCTTTCGTGATGGAAGCGCACCAAGGCGCAGAACTAATAGAAATCGCGAAGAAGAGGTCACTGAACATATCAGTCGGGCATATCTTCAGGTTCAACAACGCAGTAAACTATGTGAGGAACTGCCTGAACGCAGGGGATTTCGGAGAGCCGTACGTGCTCAAGCTATCATGGACCAACCTAGAACCCATATATCCGGACAGGGATGTGCTGTTTGACCTGGCCGCGCATCCATTCGATATCGCCGATTATCTTTTCTCGGTTGCGCCAGATGAGATCGCATGCTTCGGCCAGGGTTACAGGCAAGGCCAGGTGGAAGCAGCTTTCATCAATTCGCATATAGGGAAAATCCTCTTGAACATCGAAGTCTCATGGGTCACTCCAAAAAAGGAGCGAAGCCTCGTCTTGGTGGGAAGCAAGGCTACCGTTTTTGTGGAATGCGCAAGGCAGAAGGTGACTATTTACGACAACGAGGCCGCTGCCTATCGGGATGTGGATCTGGCACCCAACAACACCCTATCGGACGAGATACTCGAGTTCGTCAGGTGCGCTGAAAACCGCGGCACCTCGACAGCAGATGCAGAGGTCGGAGTCAAAATAGTCAAGCTTCTGGAGTGCGCAAAGCTGTCCATAACCTCCGGAAAGATAATCAAGGCAAGATGATGCTCCCATGGATAGAAGCCAACAGATGGCAGTGAACATCTTGGTATCGCTCTTGCTTTTCATAGCCATCCTTTACCTAGTCGGCTTCGACAAGATCATCCATGTGCTGCTCACCGCCAATATCTGGTTCTTTGTGCCTGCGCTCGCAGCCTATCTAATCCTCAATCTGCTCATGTCCTACAGAATCAAGGTCGTATTTGCTGCGATGGGAGATAAGCTCCATATGGCGCAGATACTGCCATCCAACCTGGCAGGTCTTCTCGCATCCGATTTCACCCCTGCCCGTGTCGGGTATTTCTTCACTGCATTCTCATTATCCTCCAGGTTCAAGATCAAGCTCGAAAAGGCGATCGCCGGCATATTCGGTCCCCAACTCTTCGATTTCATGATAAAGGCCACATCGGCAGCTATCCTCACAGCAATCATCGTGTCTAGAGTCGGAGCGAGCAACATAATCATCAACATCGTCATCATAGCCGCTGCTTTTGGCGCTATATTCTCAGCCGGCCTCCTGGTCTTCTGGCCGCCGTTGCTCGCGATGCTCTCCCCTTTTGAGAGTCTCCCGCTAATCTCGAAGATATTCGCTTTCATCAGGGGCATGCATGAGCATTCGGCAAGCGTTTTTTCAGTGAAATGGCAGATCGTCTATATAAGCGTCTTCTCGTGGGTCGTCAAAGGAGCGGAGTGGTTTTTCCTTTCAAGGGCGCTGGGGATAGTCATCACCGGGAACGCACTATACGACCTGCTATTCATGATGGTTTTCCAGGGCGCCATGACGATAATCCAGTTCATTCCAGCCCCGACCATAGCAGGTGCAGGAGCGAGCGAAGCGGCGTTCGCCATAATCCTCCTGCCATTCGGAGTCCCGTTCGAAACCAGCGTCACATTCGGATTCCTGACACGGCTCCTCATGATAGTAGTGGATATGTTCTCACTGCCGGTGATAGTCCAATACCTGCACAAGCACAGCATGGAAGGCACGCTGGACAAGCTGCTGAAAATGGAGCACTAAAGTTATAAGCGCAAGTTCGGAATATCTATCCATGCGCGTCATAGTTACGGGTGGAGCCGGCTTCATAGGCTCCCATCTGGCCGATTCACTTGTCTCCGCAGGGCATGAAGTAATTATTCTGGACGA